>Ga0208794_1000021_pt1 | contig 320270 bp, 299 predicted proteins | sample 32_taG_FD_184106 | JGI IMG/M metagenome (GOLD analysis project Ga0208794, IMG submission 184106) | Marine viral communities from the Gulf of Mexico - 32_GoM_OMZ_CsCl metaG (SPAdes) (version 2) | ecosystem: Environmental > Aquatic > Marine > Oceanic | place: Atlantic Ocean: Gulf of Mexico... | reverse complement strand
GTCCGTCTCCATGATGAGTTTGCACTTCCATGGAATACCAGAATGGGCAGCTTCTGCGGGGGCGCGCCCCGGCAGAAGCTCATGGCGCCAGCATCAAATGAATTTCCAGACCTGAAGTTACACCACCAGGCGGCTGGGGTATCCAGCAAAAGCAGCTCTTTGATCAGACTGTCGAATACTATGGTTGTCTGCCGCAACTGTCCCGTCGCAAGGTCCGGCGCGCCCTCGGCCTGAAGGTGTGCCGCGTTGTGACAAAGATGGGTATCGAGGCATTCCGTATGCCCTTTCAGGGCGACGAGAATTTCCGGAAATGGGCTTTGGACAATATTGGGGCTGAGGTCACGGTGTACGTGGACCCGCACGCTATCGAGGAAGTCACTGTTAAGGCTGACAAGGGCGAGATTTTCCATTTGCGGGCATCGCTGTCCCAATTCCGCGACTTCACTTTGCAGGAGTGGGTGCATTTTCTCGAGGAATGGCGTGCGTCTGACGCGGTCAGCAAAGAGATTTCGGCCGTGGCTCTGTACCGTTTTTACAAGCGCATTGATGCCGAGACGGAAAAACTCCTCGATTTCTACGGAAAAGAGCACAAGGTCATCACCTTGGATGAGGCACAGTTGCTCTGTGATGAATTGGCCGGCGGCGATTTGACGATCCTTGCGCCAGATGAAGGGAGCAAAGCGGCCGCACCAATGGATGTCTATCTTGGGGGCGATGAAGGGGAGGGCATCTTCGTCCCCGGCGCTGATATTGAAGATACCGAAATCATCGAAGAGACGCTGCCTAAGACACCTGAAAAATCGAAGGCGCCGAAGACATTTACCGGCGTAGCTAAGGGGAAAGGGGAACTGAAATGAACGCTCTTATCGACCCGCAAGCTCATGCTGAAGCCTTCACCACCTACCTGACTCAGTTCAAGAAAAACAACTATGTCTTGCCGCGCTATGCTGGGCTGGAAACTGGGTTCAACAGTGTTCTGGCGCAATTCGTGTCTTCTCGGATGGCTGACGTTCATTTCGAGGGGCGTGGGTTGGTCCTGACTGCCGGCACGCGGTCCGGCAAAACACATGACCTCAAAGAACTTCTTAAGTCGTTCTCGGATGATCCGTCAGAATTGGGCGGTGGCTTTGAGCGCAAGAGCGTCCGTGTGTCGCTTCGGGCCACGACGTCGTGGAAACATCTTGGGTCTGCTCTCTTGAAGGCAACAGGGTACTTTTCCGATCTCGATCATCGCAGCGCTGATTTGATCTGGCGGCGTACCGAGAGCCAATTGATGCGCAAAAGGGTCTTTGTGGTTCATGTCGACGAGGCTCAGCATCTGTTCTACGAAAAAAAATCGGAACAGATCAAAACGATCTTGGCAGGTCTCAAAGACTTGATGAAGCGCGCGGATTGGCCGGTGCTTCTGATCCTGTCTGGCGTGCCGACGCTCCTTGAGTTTCTCAATGGCTCTGATGAGTTGGTGGCACTGCTTGAACCGATTTCGTACGAGGATATTGCCTACAATTCTGAGAGCTTGGAAGAGGTTGATGCGATCCTCTGTGCTTTCGCCGAGGTGGCAGAAATCGACGTATCCACTCTTCGGAACGAAGAGGTCTATAACCGGATGATCCATGCAACAGCGAGACGCTGGGGGCGGCTCATCGAATTGGTGATCCAGTCCCTAGCTTATGCAAAAGCGTCCGGCAAAGGTGAGCTTTCCAATGCTGATCTTGCGGATACTTTTCGTCGGTGGACCGGCGCTGCAGATGGCGCGAATGTGTTTCTGGTAGAGAACCCTTACCGGATCAAGGCGCATATACTTTTTCCGTCATAGATCGGTTTTTCCGAGACCGGCAGTTATGGAACCCGCGATGAATTCATCGCGGGTTTTTTGCATTGGGTATGTCGAAAACTGCGTAATTTCGAAATTCTAGGGAGGGGTTTCAAAGTTTCGAAATTAAAGCATTGAAATCATAAGATTTTGTTTTGTTTTGGTTGGTTTTTCGTAAGAAATTTCGAATTTCTACACTTAGGCGTGGTTGCGCGAAAGGGTTAATCTTTGCGCTGCCATCCGGCTCGCGTTAACCAAAATTAAACCAGTCTCTCCCTATCAAGGTCGTGAAAGGGAGAATTTGATGAAACGTCTTATTATATCGGGCTTTCTTGCCAGCACACTGGCGGGCTGTGTGGAGCCTCCGGCCTCACCGATGGAGGCTGCGGCGCGCAGAGCGGCGGCGGCAGAATTGACGGCGAAACAATGTGCGGGCTTTGCGGGCGGCTATGAAAGCGTGCGCAAACTGCGGCATGATGCGAACCAAAACATCGCCACCGCGCGACGGCTTGGGGCGACGGATGCCACCATCGCCAAAGCGCGGGCGGATGTGCGCATGGCTTTCGATATGCAGGTCGCTTTCTCGACCCCGCAGCAGGCCTGCAACATGATGGTGGGCGAATTGGCTTGGGCCACGGGCTGAGGGCGTCTAGCGATGCGCCACGTCAAGCCAGATCGGCAAATGGTCCGAGGCGCGGCGGGTCCGGGGCGTTTCGACCACGCCGCCTTGGCGCACGGTAAGATGTTGATCCAAGGCGATGCGATCTAGAAAGGCCACGGGCATCCGCGCGTGATAGCTTTTGCCCGGCGCATGAATGGTGAACCGTTTCGCCAAACGCCCCAGCCCGACCTTTTGCGACCATTCGTTCAGATCGCCCGCAATCAAGGTCGGGCAGGCGGCACAGGCGTCGAGATGGGCGATCATGGCGCTCAACTGCTCCTTGCGCGACGGGCGCAGCAGGCCCAGATGCGAGGCGATCACGCGCAACTGGCGCGCCCCGATATGCAGGTCTGCCACCATCGCGCCGCGCGGCTCCACTCCCGGCAGGGTCAGATGTGCCACCCGGTCGATCTTGGCCGAGGGCCGGACCAGAACGGCATTGCCATGCCAGCCGATGCTTACATCGCTTGGCGTGGGCACAGGGCGCAGACCCGTCACCTTTTCGACCCGGTCGAGCGGCAGGGCCGAAGGGCGCGGGGCGCGGCGGCGGTCGGCCTCCTGCAGCACCACAACATCGGCATGCAGGCTGCGGATGATCCGCATGATCCGCTCGGGATCGCGCCGCCGGTCGGTGCCCATGGCCTTGCGGATGTTGTAGCTGACGATACGCAGCGATTGCGGGGCGACGGCGGGGATCATAGAACGGGCGCTCCCAGACGAAACAGCCCTTCGGCCACTTTGCGGAACATCCCGCTCGGCGGTCTTTCCATCGCGCAATGCTCTGAGAGATGTTCGAACCAATCATGCAGCTTCGCGACCGAGCCCGCGTCATAGACAAAAAGCGTGACCTCGAAATTCAGCAACATGCTGCGCACGTCGAAATTGGCGGTGCCCACCAGCCCCATATCGTCGATTATCCCGGCTTTGGCATGGATCATCCCGGGCTGGTAATAGAGCACATGACCGCCTGCCTCATGCAGCTCGCGCAGATAGGCACCCCGCGCAAAGTCCGCCAGCCGTTGGTTTGAGCGCTCAGGGACCAAGACCCGCACATCCACGCCGCGCCGGGCCGCTGTGGTCAAGGCCGCGCCAAGGGCTTCGGTCGGCACGAAATAGGGCGTCACCAGCCAAATCCGCGCCTCGGCCAGATGGATCGCGCGGATCAGCCCATCATGCAGCGGGTCTTCGGCGATATCGGGGCCGGAGGGCACGAGTTGCACCGTTGCCGACCCGCCCGTATGGGCCGCGACCGAGGGGGCGGGGTCCAATGCCTCGCCGCTGGCCACGCTCCAATCCGAGCGGAACACATCGCCGAAACTCTGTACCGCGCGTCCTTCGAGCAGAAAGGCCAGATCGGTCCAGCCGTCCTCCAGCGCCGTGGGTCCGAGGTAATGCGCCCCGATATTCATGCCGCCGGAAAAGACCCGCGCGTCATCGGCGATGATCATCTTGCGGTGGTTGCGCAGGTTCAGATGGCCTGAGCCCGGCAGTTGCAACAAAGGAGAGTAAAAGCGCACGTCGCCGCCCGCCTCGCGCAGATGGCGCAGGGCCGCGGCAGGGCCACGCAGGGTGCCCAAACGGTCCATCAGCAGCCGAACCTTCACGCCCGCCTTGGCACGTTCGGTCAGTGCGTCGACAAAAATGCGCCCGGTTTCGTCATTGGCAACGATGTAGAAAAGCGCGTCAATCCGCTCCTCGGCCCCTTGGATCAGCGCCATCACCGCCTCATGCGCCGCGGTCGGATCGCCCAAGAGCCGCAGGTCTTGGCCATGGGCGGCGGCGGGCAGGCCGAAATACTGCATCGTCGCGTCGAGCGTATGGACAGGGCGGGGCGGGGGGCCGCCGGTATCGCCTTTCAGAAAATGCACCGGCGTGTAGCGCGAGGATTGTTTGCGAAAGCCCAGCCCCAGAAACACCGGCACCGCGACCCAAGGCAGCACGATGATAAAGAGCAGCCATGCGGCAGTCGATTGCGGCGTGCGGCGTTGTTGCAAGATCACGATCGCCGCCAGCAGCGTCAGGATCACGATAATGACGACTTCCAGATGGGTTGTGATCCATGACATGGGGTGGGGCCTGCTCCTTCTTACTGACAATACAAGCAGATAACGCGTTCAGGGGCGACAGCAAGCCTCGGACGGGGTCTACCGTGAGGGCATGGTGCGGGGCCGGGGGCGTTTTAGTGGTTTTCGATCGGGGAGCCTCTTTTGCGCAGTTGTCTCTGGGCCATTTCATCGGCGGAACTTTCGCTGCGGTGAGGGTAAACATGGTTGGGAATCGTGTTGCGGGATCAACCGACTGATTTCACATAATAAAACACGTCTGAGCGACGACCAATTTGACACATGATACATAACTTAAGCGGCCACTAGCCGAGGGTATGTTGCAAATGTGCGACAATCAGCGCATCGCAATTCTGTGATGTGAAAAACCTGAAACCCAACCCTAAATGGGGCGTTGCGTGAGTGACCCTGCGGCGAGGATCGCGGGGTCACCTGTATTTAAGGAGCAGAACATGAAACGCACGACAACAATCGCCAGCATCGCCCTGATCGCATCCAGCGCCTTCGCGGGTGCAGCAGCAGCCGGTTCGCTGGAAGACACCACCGTTGAAGCACCGGTTTTCACACCGGCGGCGACACCCGTGGCCGTTGATGGCGACTGGACAGGCTTCTACACCGGTCTTCAGGTCGGCCAGACCGACGTCGACAGCGACAGCGGCAACCTTGACGGCGACGACACGTCCTACGGTTTCCACGCGGGTTACGACTATGACTTTGGCAAATTCGTTCTGGGTGGTGAACTCGACTACGACAAGACCGACATCGATCTGGGCAACGGCGCAGGCGATGTGGACTCCGTGGCACGCGCCAAGGTCAAGGCTGGCTACGACTTCGGCAAGACACTGGTTTATGCAACAGCCGGTGCGGCCCGTGCCGACACAAGCGTTGGCGATGAAACTGGTCCCTTCGCCGGTCTGGGCGTCACCTATAAAGTGACCGACCGCTACACCGTCGGTGGTGAAGTGCTGCAGCACAAATTCGATGACGTAGGCGGCACAGGCGAAGATCTGGACGCGACCACGATCTCCCTGCGCGGTTCCATGCGCTTCTGATCTGTCTTGGCGGGATGACCCGCTTCGATGAAGGGCCGGCTTCCGTAAGGAGGCCGGTCTTTTTTGTTTACGCGGCGCGGCTGGCGCGCCCTTCGGCAAAGCGGCAGAGGTCGCGGAGGGCCGCCTCAAACGCGCTGTCTTCGATCGTCATGGCCACGCGCACATGGCCCGCCGCCGCCGCGCCGAAACTTTCACCCGGCATCACCGCAATATGCTGGTCTTCCAGCAGGGCATCGGCAAATTCACTGCCGCTGAGGCCCGTGGCGCGGATATCCAGCATCAGATACATCGCCCCTTGCGAGGGCACCGAACGCACCACGTTCTGAGTGCTCAAGATCCGCTGCGCCAGCGCGCGGCGGCGGGCGAAGGGGGCGCTAATTTCCTCTTCGAAAGCGGCGCCCTGGGCGAGGGCATAGTCGCTCGCATCCTGAATGAACCCCGGTACGCCGTAGTTGGTATGGGTGGCAAGGTCGATCAGGTCGGCAATGATGTTTTTAGGCCCGATGATCCAGCCACAGCGGCTGCCTGTCATCGCGTGGGATTTCGACATGGAGCCGATGACCAGCGTCCGCTCCTCCATGCCGGGCAGGGCGCGGGGGCTGAGATGCGTGCCCTCCCAAATCTGCGTGTCATAGACCTCATCCGAGACGAGCCAAAGGTCGTGATCTTGGCAGACCTGTGCGATCTCTTCCAAGGTTTCGCGGCCATAGATCACGCCGGTCGGGTTGTTGGGCGTGTTGATCAACAGCGCTTTTGCGCCCCCGGCGGCTGCCGCCAGATCCGCCCTGCGGGGCAGGAACCCGTGATCGGCCCGCGCTTCGACCGCCACGGCCCGTGCCCCGGCAGCACGCAGGGTGCCGGGGTAGGTGGCATAATAAGGGTCGATGTAGAGCGCCGCATCGCCGGGGTCGCAGACGGCCATGAACGCCGCGAATAGCCCCGCTTGCCCGCCCGGGGTGACCACCACATTGTCGCGCGTCGTTGGCACGCCGGTCCGCTCTTCGGCGCGTTTTGCAATCCGGTCGCGCAGGGCATCGGTGCCCGGCACGGCGGCATAGCCGGTATGGCCACCGAGGGCGCTGCGGTGCATCTCTTGCAGGATCGGGGCTGCGGTGCGGATGTCATGCTCGCCGATGGTAAGCTCGGTCACCGGCACCCCCGCCGCGATCATCGCACGCGATTTGTGAAACACTTCCCAGCCGTCGGACCCTCCGGCCAGAACCCCTTTGATGCGCGATGATCTATCCATGATGCCTCCGAAAATTTCCGCACAAGGGGGCAGAGCCTTGGGGCTTTGTCAATCCGCGCAGGCAAGGCAGAGGGCAGGGTTGCATAAAACTTAACCGGACAAGGGGCTTGGCGCAGGGCGGCGCGCTTGCTACAACCCGGTCATGAACACCGCAACGCTCATTATTTGCTGCATTACCCGCTGAGACATCCTCGCGGGCCGCTGTTCACGTCATTCCCATTCTGACAAAACTATGCCAAGCCCGCGTCACACCCGCGCAAGGACGCCTGCCCATGACCCGTGACCTGACGATCAAGCTGCACAACACCGCCACCCGGAAGAAAGAGGATTTCACGCCGATCGATGCGCAGAATGTGCGGATGTATGTCTGCGGCCCCACCGTCTATGACCGGGCGCACCTGGGCAACGCACGGCCCGTGATCGTTTTCGATGTGCTCTACCGCTTGCTGCGCCATGTCTATGGGCCGGCGCAGGTGACCTATGTGCGCAATTTTACCGACGTGGATGACAAGATCAACGCCCGCGCCGCTGAGAGCGGGCGCAGCATTGGAGAGATCACCGCCGAGACGACGCAGTGGTATCTGGATGACATGGCCGCCGTGGGCGCCTTGGAGCCCGATCACATGCCGCGTGCCACGCAGTATATCCCCCAAATGGTCGCGATGATCCGTGGGCTGATGGATGAGGGCTATGCCTATGAGGCCGAGGGCCATGTGCTGTTCCGGGTGCGTAAATATGCCGAATATGGCGCGCTTTCGGGCCGGTCGGTCGATGATATGATCGCAGGCGCACGGGTCGAGGTGGCACCGTACAAAGAAGACCCGATGGATTTCGTGCTCTGGAAGCCCTCGGACGAAGACACCCCCGGCTGGGATTCCCCATGGGGTGAGGGGCGTCCGGGCTGGCATATCGAATGCTCCGCCATGGCGCATGACCTGTTGGGTGAGCGGTTCGACATCCACGGCGGCGGCATCGACCTGCAATTCCCGCATCATGAGAATGAGATCGCCCAGTCGAAATGCGCGGGCCACGGGTTCGCCAACTACTGGCTGCACAATGAGATGTTGCAGGTCGAGGGCAAGAAGATGTCCAAGTCCTTGGGCAACTTCTTTACCGTCCGCGATTTGCTGGACCAAGGCGTGCCGGGGGAGGTCATCCGTTTCGTGATGCTCTCGACCCATTACCGCAAGCCGATGGACTGGACCGAAAAGAAGCGCGAGGAGGCCGAAAAGACCCTGCGCAAATGGTATCTTCAGGCGGCGGAGGCCGAGGCCGCGACGCCCGGGCCTGAACTGGTGGCGCTTTTGGCCGATGATCTCAACACCCACGGTGCGTTGACCGAATGCCACCGGCTGTCCAACGCGGGCGACACGGCAGGCCTGCGCGGGGCGCTGTCGCTTTTGGGGCTGCTGGATGATCTGATCCCCGAATGGGCCGCGGTTCAGGCGCTGGATCTGACCGATATCGAAGCCTTCCTCAGCGATGCCCGCGCCACTGCGATGGAGACCAAGGATTTCGCCGAGGTGGACCGGATCAAGAAAGCGCTGACCTCTGTCGGGATCGAAGTACAGATGAGCAAGGACGGCGTGAAGCTGACCCCACCGCCCGGCTTTGATCGGAGCCAGTTGGAGGGGCTGTTGTGACCATAGCCCCAACCGCCCCCCGGCGCGCATGCGCCATGCCCGACCTCCCCCCCGGGAGGGCATATCACAACATTCGCCACGCGCGCTGTGATCAGAAAGTGTCAAAGCGCCGGTTGTTCTATTCGGCACGGCCCTCCCGAGGTCGGGCATGGCGCCTGCGCACCTCTGCTGAGGTTCGTGGCAGGAGGGCTACCTCATGACCCGCGCGCGCCTTACCCTCTACGACACCACGCTCCGCGATGGGCAGCAGACCCAAGGCGTTCAATTCTCCACCGACGAAAAACGCCAGATTGCCGAAGCGCTCAACGCGCTCGGCGTGGATTACATCGAAGGCGGCTGGCCCGGGGCCAACCCGACCGACAGCGCCTTCTTCGACGCCGCGCCGCCGACGCAGGCAAAGCTCACTGCCTTTGGCATGACCAAACGCGCGGGCATGTCGGCTGAGAATGACGACGTGCTGGCCGCCGTGCTCAACGCGGGCACCAAATCCGTCTGCATCGTCGGCAAGACCCATGACTTCCACGTCAAAACCGCCCTCGGCATCACGCTGGCGGAAAACACCGACAACATCGCCAAATCTGTTGCCCATCTTGTCGCCCAAGGGCGCGAGGCGCTCTTCGACGCCGAGCATTTCTTTGACGGTTACAAGGCCAATCCAGACTACGCGCTGGAAGCGATCCGCGCGGCCTATGACGCGGGCGCGCGCTGGATCGTGCTTTGCGACACCAATGGCGGCACGCTGCCCGATGAGATTGGCCGCATCACCCACGACGTGATCGCGGCTGGCATCCCGGGGGATCATCTGGGCATTCACACCCATGACGACACCGAAAACGCCGTCGCCTGCACGCTGGCCGCCGTTGACGCGGGCGCGCGGCAGATCCAAGGCACGCTCAACGGGCTGGGGGAGCGTTGTGGCAACGCCAACCTCACCACCCTGATCCCGATCCTGCTGCTGAAAGAACCCTATGCCAGCCGCTATAAGATCGGGGTGAGCCCTGAGGCGCTGCGCGGGCTCACGCGCACCAGCCGCATGTTGGATGAGATTCTCAACCGCGTGCCGATGAAACAGGCGGGCTTCGTCGGGTCTTCGGCCTTTGCGCATAAGGCGGGGCTGCATGCCAGTGCCATCGCCAAAGACCCCAGCACCTATGAGCATATTGACCCCGCACTGGTCGGCAATACGCGCGTCATTCCGATGTCGAACCAAGCCGGGCAATCCAACCTGCGCAAACGGCTGAGCGATGCGGGCCTCTCGGTCGCCAAGGGCGACCCGGCGCTTGGCCGGATCTTGGAGGTGGTCAAGGACCGCGAGGCGCAGGGCTATGCCTATGACACCGCGCAGGCGAGCTTTGAGCTGCTGGCCCGCGACGTGATGGGCCAGTTGCCGCATCTGTTCGAGGTCGAGCGCTACCGCGTCACCGTCGAACGCCGCCGCAATGCCGAAGGCCGGATGGTCAGCCTCTCCGAAGCGGTCGTGGTCATTAATGTGGACGGGGAAAAACGGCTCTCGGTCTCGGAATCGCTGGACGAGGATGGCGCAGACCGTGGCCCGGTCAACGCGCTGTCCAAGGCGCTGGCCAAGGACTTGGGCAAATACAGCAGCCTTCTGGAGGACATGCGTCTGGTTGACTTCAAGGTGCGCATCACCCAAGGCGGCACCGAAGCCACCACCCGCGTCATCATCGACAGCGAAGACGGGCAGGGGCGGCGCTGGTCCACTGTCGGCGTCAGCGCCAACATACTCGACGCCTCATTCGAAGCACTGCTTGATGCGATACGTTGGAAATTGATCCGGGACCGCGCCCAATGACAGACGATATGACCGCCTTTTTCACTCTCCATCGCGATCTGCCGCGCGAGGGGCCGGGGGAGCCTGCGGATGTGAGCTGGGCCGTGGAGCAGGTCGATCTGCCCGCGCGGGCCGAGATTGCCGATGTGGCCTGCGGCCCTGGCAGCGACATCGGCGCCCTGCGCGCGGCGATCCCGCAGGGCCATGTGACGGCCCTCGATCAAACTGCGCATTTCGTCGACACCGCGCGGGGCCGTTTTGTGGCCGATGGCAATGTCACCCTGCTGCGCGCCGATATGGCCGCCATCGCCAATGAATATGATCTCATTTGGTGCGCCGGTGCGGTCTATTTCCTTGGTGTGACCGAGGCGCTGACCCGTTGGCGCAAATCGCTGCGCGCGGGCGGGGTGGTGGCCTTCTCCGAACCCTGCTGGCTGACGGATAGCCAGTCGGAAGAGGCCCGCGCGCAATGGGCGGACTACCCCGCGATGAGCGACGCAAACGGCATTGCCGAGCGGGTCCGCGCGGCGGGCTATGAGGTCGTGGCGACCCGTGTCCTGTCGGATGAAGCTTGGGAGAATTACTACACCCCCTTGGAGGCGCGGATTGAAAAGCTGCGCCCCGGCGCGGATGATGATTTGGCCCAAGTGCTCGACGCCGCCGAGGCGGAGATCGCCTGCTGGCGCGCGCATCGGGATGAGTTCGGCTATCTTCTGACGGTGGCGCGCCCCACATGACCTTTGACGCCGATCTGAACGCCTGCGCCGCCATGGTAGAGCGCGCCGACCCGTGGCGCTTTCGCGCCGCCATGGCCGCCCCCGTCGAGGCGCGCAAGCTGCTCTTCCCGCTCTATGCCTTTAACGTCGAGGTGGCCCGCGCCCCATGGGTCACGCAGGAGGCGATGATCGCCGAAATGCGCCTGCAATGGTGGCGCGACGCGCTGGAGGAGATCGCCAAGGGCGGCCCCGTCAGGCGGCATGAGGTAACCACGCCGCTGGCCCGTGCGATTGCGCCAGAGGATGCCGAACTGCTTGATGAACTCGTCGCCGCTCGGCGGTGGGACATCTACAAAGACACATTTGAGGACGCCGCGCATTTCGAGCGCTACATCGACCAGACCGCAGGCCATCTGATGTGGGTCGCCGCCCGCCGCCTCGGGGCGACGGATGAAGCAGTGGTGCGGGATGCGGCCTATGCCACCGGCATCGCCGCATGGCTCTGCGCCATTCCGAATTTGGAAGAGGCGGGCCGCGTGCCGCTGCTGGATGGTACGGCGGAGGGAGTCTCGGCCCTTGCCAAGGGGGCGCTCGACCGGCTGAAATCGGCGCGTGCCAATCGAGGCAGGATCCCCAAAGCCGCGCGCGCGGCGCTGCTGCCTGCCGCCCATGCGGGTCCGGTGTTGCGGGCCGCGGTGGATGCGCCGGAAAAGGTCTCGCAAGCCGCACTGCCTGACCCGCGGCGTCATTTCGCGCTGCGGGCCATGGCGTCGCGCTGGTAGGCGCTTAGCTCAGCTGCGTCTCCTTGCGGCTGCGCAGCACCAGCCAGATCAGCGATCCGCCCGCAAGCACCAAGAAGGGCACCATCGCAAGGTTCACCGCCGCCCAGCCTTCCTGCGCCGTGCCGCCCGAACAGTTCATCAGCCCGCCCGAGGCCAGCGAGGCCACGGTCACGCCGCCGAACACCAGCAGGTCGTTCAGGCCCTGCATCCGCCCGCGCTCATGCGGCTCATGCGCGCCGGCGAGCATGGTGGTGGCCCCGATGAAGCCAAAGTTCCAGCCCAGCCCCAAAAGGATCAGCGCGACAAAGAAGTTGCCCAGTTCCACCCCCTGAAGCGCCACCACCCCGGCGGCGGCAAGGATCGCGATGCCAAGGCCCATGATCCGCTCAACCCCGAAACGGTTGATCAGATGGCCGGTAAAGAACGAAGGCGCGAACATCGCCAGCACATGGCCGGTGACCACATAGCCCGCGCTGTCTTGGCTATAGCCGCAGCCGACGACCGCCAGAGGGGTCGAGGTCATCACGAGGTTCATCAAGGCATAGGACACCATGGCACAGATCACTGCGACCGCGATGCGCGGCGTGGTCAAAAGCTCCCACCGGCTGCGGCCCTTGGGCGCGTCATGGGCCGGGATCGGTGGCTTCGGAATGTCGATGAAGAGAAACAGCAGCGCCCCGATCAAGTTCACCGCCACCACGGCCATATAGGTGCCGAGGAAGGGAACGACGAGGCTCATCGACGTGGCCGTGGCAAGCTGCGGCCCGATGATGGCCGAGACAAGACCGCCCGCCATGACATAGGAAATCGCCTTGGGCCGGAAGTCATCTGACGCGGTATCGGCGGCGGCGAAGCGATAAAACCCCTGCGCCGACATGTAGATGCCCGTCAGCAGCGACCCCAGCAGGAAGATCGGGAAAGACGCGAGATAAAGCCCGTAGGCCGCGACCGCGCCGCCCAAGGCACCGCCCGCCGCACCCAAAAAGAACCCCGCGCGGCGGCCATAGCGCTGCATGATGGCCGAGACCGGCGTGGCCGAGAGCATGGAGCCCAGAACGATCATCGAGATCGGCAGGGTGGCAAGACAGACATTGGTCGCAAGCGACTGCCCGGCGAGACCTCCGACAAGGAAAATCATCGGCATCTGCGCCCCGAGAAAGGCCTGTGCTGCCACCAGCACCGCTACGTTGCGCCGCGCGCGTCTGTCGTCGATCATGTTTGAATTCCTCACTTCCCGCCAAGGGGTAGCCTTGCCGTCGGGTAAGGGCAAGTCCGGCATCGGTTTTTGCGACTGCGATGTCGCTTGCGCCCGGCGGCAAGCTCGCCGATGATCGCGCCGATGACCGCGCTTGACCGCCCTTCGCTGAACCTCCTGCTGCTCGCTGGCACCGCCGAAGCGCGGCAGCTTGCACGCCCCTTGACGCAGGCCGGGCACCGGGTCACCGCTTGGCTGACGGAGCCGCCGCGCGGCAACAATCCGATGCCGCTGACCTTTGAGATGCGCGATGCCGGGGATGCTGCGGCGCTGCGGCGCGATATGGCGGGCTTTGATGCGGTGCTCGATCTCAGCCACGGGTTCGATGCGGGGCTGAGCCACGCAGGCTATGCCGCCGCCACGTCTTTGGGCAGACCCTTCGTCAGCTTTTCGCGGCCCCTCTGGCCGCTGGACAACCCGCTGCTCCATTCAGTGCCGGATGTCGCGGCCGCCGCCCGTGCCGTGCCGCCCGCTGCCCGCGTCTTTGCCGCGACTGGTTGGGCCAGCCTGTCAGCGTTCCAACCGTTCAAGGGCGCGCGCCTCATGCTACGACAGACGAGCCGCCATGAACGCGCCGCACCCTATGACTTTGTCGACCTCATCTTTGGCAATCCGCCATTCACTGTGGAGAGCGAAACGGCACTGTTCCGCGACCTTGGCGTTGACCTGCTGATTTGCCGCAACCTCGGCGGGCAGGCCAGCCGCCCGAAGGTCGACGCCGCCCTGACGCTCGGCCTACCGGTGATCCTGATCGATAGACCACCGCTGCCAGAGGGCGCGCCCTGTCTGGCCGATCTCGACGCGATGCTCGATTGGGTGGCACAGCTATGAGCCTCGCGCCCCCGATCACCTGCGACGCCGATGTGGCCGAAGGCGCGGCATGGCTGGCCGAACGGGAGCCGCGTTTCGCCATGGCGCTGGCCCAGACCGGCCCGCTGCCTCTGCGCCTGCGCCCGCCCGGTTTCGCGGGGCTGCTCGACATCATTGTGGGGCAGCAGGTGAGCGTGGCCTCGGCCCGGGCGATCTATGCGCGGCTGGTTGCGGCGGGGTTGGATCGGCCCGAAAACGTCCTGCGCGCCGGAGACGACGGCCTGCGCGCTGCGGGGCTGAGCCGCCCCAAGGCGCGCTATGTGTTGGCCTTGGCGGAACGCGATTTCGACTTCGACGCGCTGGACGGGTTGCCCGATGACGCGGCCATCGCCGCGCTGGTCGACATGCCGGGGATCGGGCCATGGACAGCGCAGATCTATGTGATGTTCTGCCTTGGCCGCCGCGATATCTTTCCCAGCGGCGACCTTGCGCTGCAAGAGGCGGCGCGGGGGCTTTTCGATCTGCCTGCCCGTCCCAGCCCGAAAGACCTCTCCGCCATGGCCGCCGCATGGACACCTTGGCGGTCGGTTGCGGCGCGGCTGCTCTTTGCCTACTACCGGGTGTTGAAACAAAAGGAAGGATTGTCATGACACGGGTTTTGAACGCCGAGCGCCGCGCGCCGGTCTCTGGCACCACACGGTCGGTGGTGGTGTTCCTGCATGGCTATGGCGCGAATGGCGCTGACTTGCTGGGCCTTGCCGATCCGCTGAGCGAGCATTTGCCCGACACGCTTTTCGTCGCACCCGACGCGCCCGAGGCCTGCGCCGGTGCGCCGATGGGCTATCAGTGGTTCCCGATCCCTTGGATCGACGGATCGTCCGAAGAGGAATCGATGCGCGGCATGATGAGCGCGGTCGAAGACCTCGACGCCTTCCTCGATGCGCTGATGGTCGACGAAGACGTGCTCCCCGAACAGGTCGTGCTCTTCGGCTTTTCCCAAGGCACGATGATGTCGCTGCATGTGGCCCCACGGCGCGAAGATGCGGTGGCGGGGATCGTGGCCTTCTCGGGCCGTCTGCTCAACCCCGAAGCGCTGGCCGAAGAGGCGCAGGTCAAACCGCCGGTGCTGCTGGTTCATGGCGATGCCGATGACGTGGTGCCGCCGCAATCCCTGCCGCAGGCCGCCGAAGCGCTGCAAGAGGCGGGGTGGCAAGACGTTTACGCCCATGTGATGAAGGGCACCGGCCATGGCATCGCGCCCGATGGGCTGAGCGTTGCGCTCGCCTTCATGCGCGACAAACTAGGGCTTTAACCCTTCATCTCGTCCCAGAGCCAGGGTTCGGCGAACTCGACCGAATTGCCAGCGGGGTCGCGCACATAGAGCGAGCGCGCCCCGTTGGGCCAATCAAAACTGGTGTCGAGCTCGACCCCGGCGGCCCGCAGCCGCGTCTCCATCGCGGCGATCTCATCGCGTTTCATCGCAAAGCAGACATGCCCCGGGCCGCGCGCGCCATGGGGCGGCACAGGCATTTTCGGATTGCCGGGCGGCTGTGCCGTGGCGGTGGGGTTGAAGACCAGCAAGACCGAAGGGCCGAGCGCGAAGAACATATGCCGACCCGGCACCTCCTGAAACAGTTTCAGCCCCAGAATGTCGCGGTAAAACGCGCGTGCCGCGTCCAGATCATCGGCATAGACGGCGGCTTCGAGCAGGGATTGCGGGGCGGGCGCATCGGGCAGGGGGCTTTTCGACATGCCACAAGGTTAACAAACTCTGCCCATCTGTCACGCCTCTGTCGTAATCTTTGGGCAAAACCGGCGACATCTAGTGGTTCACCTTTGTCTTGCCAGAGAGAAACCGCGAGATATAGTGACTAAAACGGGCAGAGGACGCGACCAGATGGACGGCGATTTCAGGACCGAATTTACCCGCCACCCGGCGGCGCTCAAACACCACCCCGCGCTGGTGCTCAATGCGGATTACCGACCTTTATCCTATTACCCGCTGTCGCTTTGGCCATGGCAGGAGGCGGTAAAGGCCAAATGGCTCGACCGGGTCGAGATCGTCGCCGAATATGACGAGGTGGTGCGCAGCCCCTCTACGGTGATCAGGATCCCGTCGGTTGTCGTTCTAAAAGACTATGTGAAACCTCAAAAGCGCGTGGCCTTCACGCGCTTTAATTTATTTCTGAGGGATGAGTTCCGCTGCCAATACTGCGGGGCGAAGGGCGATTTGACCTTTGACCATGTGGTACCGCGCGCTGCCGGTGGGGTGACAAGCTGGCAAAACGTGGTCGCCGCCTGTAGCCCTTGCAACCTGCGCAAAGGCTCGCGGCCCCTGCACCGCACGGGGCTTGCCCTGCGCAAACCGCCGCGGCAACCCGCCGCCGAAGAGCTGCGCAACATGGGCCGCAAATTCCCGCCCGGCCATCTGCATGAAAGCTGGATGGATTTCCTCTATTGGGATGCCGAACTGGAGGCCTGACGTCAGATGTCCAGTTCGACCCAGATGGGCACGTGATCCGACGGCTTGTCGCGCCCGCGCACGTCGCGGTCGATCTGGCAATCGCGCAGCCGGTCAGCCACGGTGGGGGACAGGAGGAAGTGGTCGATGCGGATGCCGTTGTTGCGGTTCCACGCCCCGGCCTGATAATCCCAAAAGGAGTAATGCCCCGGCCCTTGGGTACGCGCCCGGAAGGCATCCGTAAGGCCAAGGTTCTCCAGCCGCCGCCATGCGGCGCGGGATTCGGGTCGGAAGAGCGCATCTTCGCGCCAGCTATCAGGTTTGGCGGCATCCTCGGCCTGCGGGATGATGTTGTAATCTCCCGCCATGAGGAAGGGCGTTTCCTCGGCCAGAAGCGCTTCGGCACGGGCTTGCAGCCGCGCCATCCATGCGAGTTTATAGTCATATTTCGGCCCCGGCGCCGGGTTGCCATTGGGCAGGTAGAGCCCGCAGACCCGCAGCGCCATATCGTCGCCCACAACCGTCGCTTCGATCCAACGTGCCTGATCATCGGCATCGTCACCCGGCAGGCCGCGGGTCACATCCTCAAGCGGGAGTTTCGACAGGATCGCCACGCCGTTAAAGGACTTCTGCCCGTGGGTTTCGACGTTATAGCCGCGCTCTTCGAGCATTTCGCGGGGGAAAGCCTCATCCACCGACTTGATCTCTTGCAGCACGACAACGTCCGGCTGCGCCTCGTCTAGCCAATCGGGAAGGGCCGCCGCGCGGGCCTTGATACCGTTGATGTTGAAACTCGCGATCTTCATATCCGGCCCTCTTTCGACGTCCGACTGCTATCGCGCAATTGGCGTCGCGGAGCAAGGGGAAGGCTTGCGCGCTTAAGGTGATTCTTGGGTCAGATTTCTCGCTATTATAGAAAGTCCGCGAGGCGGTTGCCCGTATTGTCTCGATCCTGCCCTGTGGGCGGCATTTCTTTTTCTCCACAGGGCGCAAGAGAAATTGAGAATTAAGGCGAAACTGTGGCGCGACGTTAATGTGGATAAGTGTTTCAGTACAATGCGTTAGCTGGAAAATGCTTGGATTGACACGCTTAACGTGCGTCAGTCGAAGAACTACATCTTTAAATTGCAAAACCCTTTGAAAGGACCTTACGATGACCGCTATTTTTGCACGCGACTTTGCCCCCGTATCAGCCCCTCAGACAGAGGACAATCCCATGGCGCTTGGCGCCGGTGTCGGCCTTTTCACCACCGGCCTCAACCGTGGGGGCGGTGACATGCTGTTGGGCGAGGGGGTCGAGATGTTCACCACTGGGCTACAGCAGGACGGCAGCAGCATCACGCAAGGCGGCGGGGTCGGCCTGTTCACCACTGGCCTCGTCCCGGCTGAGGTGCTGCCCTTCAGCGGCTGAAGCCCTTTCAAGCGGGCGGCTTTGTTGCCCGCCGTTCCCCCTGTCGGAGGCCATGCGATGACCAATGTTGTTCTGCTCAGACCTGACGAAAGCCAAGACCCGGCCGCGCAAACGGCCCGGCTGATCCAAGCCTTCGCAGAGGGGCGTCGCACGCAGGGGGATGTCTTTTGGCTGAAGGAAAACGCCGAACTGCTCGGGGCGCTGGCGAGCACGGGGGCCACGCTCGACACCGCGGCGCTTCAGCCGCTCGCGGCCTTCCATCGGGGCTGCCGGAACCTGCTGCGCGATTTTCCGCAGTATTACCGTTTCATCCTGTCGATCTGCCTCGATCTCGAAGACCTCGGACTGCCACAGCACCACGGCGCGGCCCTTTGCGCCAAGGTTGCGCGGGCAGGGTTGGAGGGGGCGGAACTGTCGGATCTACAACGGGCCGAGGCGCGTCGTCTGCTGCGCCGTCGAGGTGTCGGGCCACAGGTTGAGGACGGGGCGCTCGGCCAACGGTTGCGCGATTTTATCGCCCGCAGTGCCACCTTCGCGATGCCCAATCGGAAGGCGGCCTATGAGTTGACCCATATCGTTTTCTACCTGTCGGACTATGGCCGCCGGAGCCCCGACCTGCCTAAGGCGGCGCTGAGAAGCTTGCATTTCACGGGGCTGCTGGCTTTTCTCGATCAAGATATGGACCTGCTGGCCGAGGTCTGCGCCGCCCTGCGTTTTGCCGGGCAGGCCCCCAGGCCCCTGTGGGAGGATGCCCTTGCCGCCAGCCACCGTACCATGAGGGTCTACGCCGACGTAGGCGCGCCTTTGCAGGATGATTACCACGAATGGCTCGTCACTGGCTGGGCCATGCAAATTGCGGGCCGCCCGATGCGATCTACCGATATCCCAAAAGGCGCATTGCGTTTTCACAAAGGCCGAAAGGGGGCAGGGGCCCTGCGCCCCTTGGCGGCTTGCCTCAACGACATGGGCGCGAACCGCCGGGCTGACTGGGGGCAGATGCGCCCGCATGTGCTGTCGTATCTTTGCCCGGAAAGCCACGCGACCCTGCTGCGCGCCGAACGCGCCGGGCCTTATTTCGACGAATTCTTCGAGGGGTTCGCCCGGGCGCGCGGTTAAACGCGCCCGAAAACTTACATCGAAAAGGACGTGCCGCAGCCGCAGGCCGCCGTCGCATTGGGGTTCTCGATGGTGAAGCGCGCGCCGATCAGCTCTTCGGTGAAATCGATCACGGCGTCGGCCAGAAACGGCAGGGAGACGCTATCGACCACCACCTTCTGACCGCTGCCTTCGAGAATGAGATCATCTTCGGCGGGCTCGTCCAGCGCGATGTCGTATTGAAAGCCCGAGCAGCCGCCGCCTTCGACAGCGATGCGCAGGGCCTTGCCTTCGTCTGCGGCCCCGATCTCGGCAAGGCGTTCAAAGGCGCGGGGGGTGACTTTGGGGGGCAGGTTCATCTGCGGGCTCCGATGCATCGGTTTTCTTTCGCGTTCCTCTAACATATAGAAAGCACAAGGACAGGTCACAAGGACCGCGAGAGAGGACCAGCCGCGATGCGCGCAGAATTCGCCTCTGATCCGGACACCGCCAAGGGACGGTTGGTGCCGGAAGAGGAAAGCACTTTTCGCTCCTGTTATCAGCGGGATCGGGACCGGATCATTCATGCTTCCGCCTTTCGGCGGCTCAAACATAAGACGCAGGTCTTTGTGGAGCATGAGGGCGACTATTTCCGCACCCGTCTGACCCATTCCATCGAAGTGGCGCAGGTCGCGCGGACTATCGCAGGCGCGCTGCGTCTGAATGGCGAGCTGACCGAGGCGGTGGCACTGGCCCATGATCTGGGCCACACGCCCTTTGGCCACACCGGCGAAGATGCGCTGCACAAGCTGATGGAACCCTACGGCGGCTTCGATCACAACGCGCAGGCGATCAAGATCGTCACCACGCTGGAGCGGCACTATGCCGAATTCGATGGGCTGAACCTGACGTGGGACACGCTGGAAGGCATCGCGAAACACAACGGGCCGGTGACGGGCGAGGTGCCCCATGCGCTGGCCGATTACAACGCGCGGCACGATCTTGAACTGCACACCCATGCCAGCGCCGAGGCGCAGGTCGCCGCGCTCTCCGATGATATCGCCTATAACAACCACGATCTGCACGACGGTCTGCGCGCAGGGCTGTTCACCGAAAGTGAGATTGCCGAACTGCCCATGGTCGGCCCCGCCTACGCCGAGGTTGACCGGCTCTACCCCGAGACCGACAGCTACCGCCGCCGTCACGAGGCGCTGCGGCGGGTCTTTGGGGTGATGGTCGGCGATGTGATCGAAACCTCGGCCAAACTGCTGAAGGACTCGGGGGCGAAATCCCCTGACGACATCCGCCATCTGGGCCGCCCGGTGATCCGTTTCTCCGACCCCGTCTGGCAAGACCTGCGCGAGATCCGCAAGTTTCTTTTCACCCGCATGTATCGCGCCCCCTCGGTGATGGAGAATCGCGAGAAGGTGACCAAGGTGGTCGAGGACCTGTTCCCGCTGTTCCTGTCCCAGCCCAACCTCTTGCCGCGCCATTGGGCGGCGGCGATTGAGGCGGCAGAGGATGAAACCACGCTGGCGCGGATGGTGTCTGATTACATTGCGGGCATGACCGACCGTTTCGCCCTGCAAGAACACGCCCGTCTCTTCGACAGTGACCTGCGCAGCTTCCGCTAGTCTTCGCGGCATGGTAGTCTTCTTTTGATGATCCATAGGTGAGATGACATGATACAAACCCCCGTTCTGCCGGAAAGTCTGGCCGGTGACGCGACATTCGCGATCCTCTCGGCGGGGCAAGCGCCGGGGCCTGCGGTGGCCAAACGCGCGGCGGATCTGGGGGCGGAAGTCGTGGCGATGGACCGCGATCCCACGGTGCTGGCGCGGTTGATGAGCCAATCGGCAGAACGTGTCGAAGCGCTGGCGCTGGCCGGCGATCTTGTCGCGCGGTTTGAGCCGTTGCACCGCAATTGGGGCGGCACGCCGCTGCATATGGTGCTGAACCTGATGCCGCTCGACCCCGACGATTACTGCAAAGGCACGGATGCGCAGATCCGCGGGCTTTCGGCCATGATGCGTGCCTTGGGGCGGGGTCTGGTGGCCGGGCAGGGGGCGGTGGTGACCGTTCTGCCGCAGCCAAGCCAACCATTGGCGCTGGCCGGGCATGCCATGATCGGTGCGTTCGAAGCGGCCAATGCCGCGCTCGACAAGGTGTTCGGGCCGCGGGGGGTGCATTTCCACCTGATCACCGTGCGAGAGGGGCAGGCAGAGCTTGCAGCGGAAAGCGCGCTGTTCCTCGGCTCCGAAGCGGGGCGACGGCTCCGATCTGGGCGTTTGGACCTCGGCTGAGCACGCCGTTTCAAACGCCACTCCCCAACTTGGGCCGCGACGGCCCGACGCTTGATTGACTGCACCCCCGCACATGATAAACGGGCGGGGAACAAGGATACCCGACATGAACCTATTTGCCGAAATTCGCCATCTCATCATTGCGACGCTGGAACAGATGGTCGCGCAGGAAGCCCTGCCTGCGACCCTGAACTTTGACCCGATCACCGCTGAGCCGCCGCGTGACGCGGCCCATGGCGACATGGCCACCAATGCCGCGATGGTGCTGGCCAAACCTGCGGGCATGAAGCCGCGCGACATCGCCGAAGCACTGGCCGCGCAGTTGCAAAACGATCCGCGCATCACCTCTGCCGAAGTGGCGGGGCCGGGCTTCATCAACCTGCGTCTGGCACCTTCGGTCTGGCAAAACGTGGCCCGTCAGGTGCTGAACCAAGGCACCGACTTTGGCCGCGCGATCCTTGGCGCCGGTCAGCGGGTGAACGTTGAATATGTCTCGGCCAACCCGACGGGGCCGCTGCATGTGGGCCACACCCGCGGGGCGGTCTTTGGCGACGCGCTCGCCAGCCTGCTTGATTTCGCGGGCTATGACGTGACGCGCGAATATTACATCAACGATGGCGGAGCGCAGGTCGATGTGCTCGCACGTTCGGTCTATCTGCGCTACCTCGAAGCCAATGGCAAAGAGGTGGCCTTCCCCGATGGCACATACCCCGGCGACTACCTGATCCCGCTGGGCGAAGCGCTTGCCAAGATGTATGGCGACAAGCTGGTCGACCAGCCGGAAAGCGAATGGTTGGATGACATCCGTGAATTCGCCACCGATGCGATGATGAATCTGATCCGCGACGATCTGGCGGCACTGGGTGTCGAGATGGACGTCTTCTATAGCGAAAAATCGCTCTATGGCACGGGTCAGATCGAAGCGGCCATCGCCTCGCTCGAAGCCAAAGGGTTGATCTACGAAGGCGTGTTGGAGCCGCCGAAGGGTAAGAAGCCCGACGATTGGGAACCGCGCGAACAGACCCTGTTCAAATCCACCGAACATGGCGACGATGTCGACCGCCCGGTCAAGAAGTCCGACGGGTCTTGGACCTATTTCGCCCCCGACATCGCTTATCACTATGACAAGGTCAGCCGTGATTTCGACATGCTGATCGATGTCTTTGGCGCGGATCATGGCGGCTACGTCAAACGGATGAAAGCGGCGGTTTCGGCGCTGAGCGACGGGCATGTGCCGCTCGACATCAAGCTGACGCAACTGGTGAAGCTTTTCAAAAACGGCGAGCCGTTCAAAATGTCCAAACGGGCAGGGACTTTCGTGACCCTGCGCGATGTGGTGGATCAGGTCGGCCCGGATGTGACGCGCTTTGTCATGTTGACGCGTAAGAACGACGCGATGCTCGACTTCGATTTCGACAAGGTGTTGGAGCAAAGCCGCGAGAACCCGGTCTTTTATGTGCAATACGCCCATGCCCGGGTCGCGTCGATCCTGCGCAAAGCCGAAGAGGCGGGGATCGAGGTGGCGGATGCCACGCTGCTGGACGCGGACCTGTCCAAGCTCGACCATGAGGCCGAGATCGGCCTGCTGCGCAAGCTTGCCGAATGGCCCCGTTTGGTCGAGACCGCCGCGCGCAGCAATGAGCCGCACCGGGTGGCCTTCTACCTCTATGAATTGGCCTCCGACTTCCACAGCCTCTACCACTTGGGCCGGTCTGAGGATGGCTTGCGCGCCTTGCAAGAAGGGGACGCGGCCACCTCGCAGGCAAAAATCGCGCTGTCGCGTGCCGTTGCGATTGTAATTGCGGCGGGTCTTGGTATTCTCGGGGTCACACCGGCGCAGGAGATGCGGTAACCGCACCAGCGCGCCGAAAACAGGCAACCCCATGACCAGACCCGCGTGGCGATGTATCACGCCGGGCAAAGAGGCAGAGATGGCAGATTTCACGTCTTCCCCGACGACGGCGGGCTATGCGCCCGATTCCGCGCATAGCTACGCAGTGGGCAGCGCGCCCAAGACCCTGACAACGCTCACCAATATCGCGGGCGCCGTGGTGTCCTTGGCGCTGGTGGCGGGCATCGGTGTATGGGGATACAAACTGCTTGTGCGTGACGTGACCGGCATCCCGGTGGTCCGCGCGATCGAAGGTGAGATGCGCGTGCGCCCTGAAGAGCCGGGAGGCGAATTGGCCCGTCATCAGGGGCTTTCGGTCAATGTCGTCGCCGCCGAAGGCAGCGCCGGGCGCCCGGCGGATGAGCTGCGTCTCGCGCCGCGCCAGATCGAATTGCAAGACGAAGACCAGCCCGTCAAAGCGGCAATGGTTGCCGCAAAGACACAAGGCAACGTGACGCCAGCCGTGGCGCTCGAGGATGACGGCGACCTGATCGACGCCTCCGAAGCGATCCGCTCGGGCAATGTCCAAGACCTCGTGGCGCAATCGACCAATGGCGTGGCACCGCTCACCGGTGAGGAGGCCGCCGCTGGCGATCCTGTCGATGCCGCGGTGGCGATGGCGCTGGCCGATACATCCGTGCAGCCAAAAGTAGTCAAGGCCGTGCTGAACGCGCCGGGCGTGCGCAACTCCCTGCGCCCGCGCCGCCGTCCTGCGGGCGGTGCCGTGGTGACACCCGCCGCCGTGCAACCTAATCCAGTGGCCGCGGCCACCCAAGAAGTCGATCCCGCATCGCTGCCCGCTGGCACCCGCATGGCCCAGCTTGGCGCCTTTGACAGCCCCGAGGTCGCGCGCGAACAATGGGACCGTTTGCAGGGCCGTTTCGGTGCCTATCTCGAAGGCAAGAGCCGCGTCGTGCAAAAGGCCACCAGCGGCGGGCGGGTCTTCTACCGCCTGCGTGCCATGGGCTTTAACGACATCGCCGACGCACGCCGCTTCTGCTCCGCCCTCGTGGCCGAAAACGCGGATTGCATCCCGGTGGTGATGCGCTGATGCCCCCCTTCGGGGCCACGATCCTCGACGCGACGGGCCATCGGCTCAGCGTCGAGGAAAAGGCGTTCTTTCGGGACGTGCGGCCCTTTGGCTTTATTCTCTTCGCCCGCAACATCGACAGCCCCGAGCAGCTCCGCGCGCTCTGCGAAGAGATGCGCGAGGCGGCGGGGCATGAGGCCGTCATCACCATCGACCAAGAGGGCGGCCGCGTGCAGCGCATGCGCGCGCCCCACTGGCGCGATTGGCTGCCGCCGATGGACCTCGCCGCCCGCGCGGGGGATCAAGCGCGCCACGCCTTTTACCTGATGTACCGGATCATCGCCCATGAGCTGCACAGCGTCGGGATCGACAGCAACTGCGCCCCGCTGATCGATGTGGCCGGGCCGGACACCCACCGTTTTCTGCGCAACCGCTGTTACGGCGAAACGCCGGGGCAGGTGGCCGAGATTGGCCGCGCCGTGGCGGATGCGCTGCTGGCCGGAGGGGTCTTGCCGGTGATGAAGCACATGCCCGGCCATGGCCGCGCGACGCTTGACAGCCACCACGATCTGCCCCGGGTAGCGGCCCGCCGGATCGATCTGGAGGCGGTCGATTTCGCCCCCTTCCGCAGCCTCCGCGGCCTGCCGATGGGGATGACCGCGCATCTGGTCTATGACGCGCTGGACAATGCCCCGGCGACCCTGTCGCCCGAGGTGATGCGGCTGATCCGCGAAGAGATCGGCTTCGACAACCTCGTGATGACCGACGACATTTCGATGAAAGCGCTGCAAATGACCCCAGCGGAAAGCACCTGCGCCGCCATCGCGGCGGGCTGTGACGTGGCACTTTTCTGCAACGGGCCGCTCGAAGAGCGCCGCGCCGTGGCCGAAGCCGCGGGTGAGATGACCCCCGCCGCCCAAACCCGCGCCCTGCGCGCGATGGATGCGCGGCAAACCCCCGATGACGTTGACATCGACGCCCTCAGCGCCCAGCTTGAGACGCTTCTGGGCGGGACATTGCATGGCTGACACGACATTTCAGGAAGACCGGGGCGGGGCGGGCAGCACCGTGGCCGACCGGCTGGCCGCCGAAGCCTTCATCATCGATGTCGAAGGCTATGAAGGGCCGCTCGACCTGCTGCTGTCGCTGAGCCGCACGCAAAAGGTCGATCTGCGCAAGATCTCGGTGCTGCAACTGGCGCGGCAGTATCTGGCCTTTGTCGAACGGGCCAAGGAGTTGCGGCTGGAACTGGCGGCGGATTACCTCGTCATGGCCGCTTGGTTGGCGTTCCTCAAGTCGCGCCTGCTGCTGCCCCCGGACCCTACCGAAGAGGGGCCGTCGGGCGCGGAAATGGCCGCGCATCTGGCCTTCCAACTGGAACGTTTGCAAGCCATGCGCGACGCCGCCGCGCGTCTGATGGCGCGGGATCAGCTTGGCCGGGAATTCTTTGCCCGCGGCCAGACCCAAGAAATCGTCAGCGTCAAAAAGGTCACCTATACCGCGACGCTACTGGACCTGATGCAGGGCTATGCGCGCACCCGCACGCGCGAGGATTTCCGCCCTTTCGTGATGGACCGCGACAAGGTCTTCACCATGGAAGAAGCGCTGGACCGCATGCGCGGGCTGATCGGCTATGCGGGCGATTGGGGCGATCTGAACAGCTACCTGCCCGAGGGTTGGGAAAGCGACCCGGAACGCCGCCGCTCGGCCACGGCGGCGACCTTTGCCGCCTCTTTGCAACTGGTCAAAGAGGGGCATATGGAGATCCGGCAGAAAGAGATTTTCGCCCCCATCCAACTGCGCAAGAAGGATTGATGCGTGTCGGAAGAGATTGAAACCAAAGAAAAGAAACTGTTCGACGCGCCCTCGCTCGCCGAGCAGGAGCGTATGATCGAAGCCGTGCTTTTCGCCAGTTCCGAGCCGATCACCCTGCGCGAACTCGAAGAGCGTTTGCCGCGCGGCTCAGACGTGGGCGAGGCGATGGCCTTCCTGCGGCACCGGTATCAGGGGCGCGGCGTGCAGGTGATGAAAGTCGGCGATGCCTATGCCTTTCGCACCGCGCCGGACCTTGGTTTCCTGATGCATAAGGAAACGGTCGAGACCCGCAAGCTCAGCCGCGCCGCCATCGAGACTTTGGCGATCATCGCTTATCACCAGCCCGTCACCCGCGCCGAGATCGAAGAGATTCGCGGCGTATCGGTGTCGCGGGGCACGGTGGACCAGTTGCTTGAGATGGAGTGGATCCGTTTTGGCCGCCGCAAGATGACTCCGGGCCGTCCGGTGACTTTTGTCGTCACGCAGGAGTTTCTGGATCACTTCGGTCTGGAAAGCGCGCGGGACCTGCCGGGGCTGAAAGAGCTGCGCTCTGCCGGGTTGTTGGAGAACCGTCCGCCCGCCGGTCTGCTGCCCACCGTCGGCGATGGCGAAGACGAGCCGGAAGCGACCGAAGGGCAGAGCGAGCTGTTCGAGGATTGACCGGCGCCGCGTCTTTACGCGGAGCGGAAATGTTTCGACAGTTTCAGGCCCTGACCTTGGTAGTTCGACGCGATGTCGGCGCCGTAAAGCTGGCTGGGGATCTGCGCCATATGCTCATAGACCAAACGGCCCACGACTTGCCCATGCTCCAGCACAAAGGGCGCCTCGTGACAGCGCACTTCCAGCACCCCGCGTGAGCCTGCGCCGCCTGCCTCGGCATGGCCGAAGCCCGGATCGAAGAAGCCCGCGTAATGCACGCGGAACTCTCCGACCATCGCCAAATAGGGTGCCATTTCAGCGGCATAGGCAGGCGGGATCGTCACTGCTTCGCGACTGACGAGGATGTAAAAGGCGCCGGGGTCGAGGATGATCTGACCGTTGGTGCTGTGCACCTCTTCCCAATAGGCGGCGGGATCGTAGTGGCCAATCTTGTCGAGGTCGATCACCCCGGTATGCGGCTTCGCGCGGTAGCCGACGAGGCTGGTGCCGGGCAGCCGCAGATCGACGGAGAAGCCCAGCCCCTCATCGATCACGGCGGTGCCATCCACCAGCGGCGTCTTGACATGCAGCGCGCGCAGCGCGTCGTCGTCGAGGGTCGCATCCCCGCTGCCGAAACGAATCTGATTGAGCCGCATCCCGGGCCGCACCAGCACCGAGAAAGAGCGCGGGCAGATCTCGGCATAAAGCGGCCCGGTATAGCCCGGCGCGATGCGGTCGAATTCGGCGCCACCATCGGTGATGGTGCGGGTCAGCAGGTCAAGCCGCCCGGTGGAGCTTTTCGCATTCGCCACGGCCGAAACGCCTTCGGGCAGCGCCAATTGCTCCATCAGCGGCACCACATAGACACAGCCTTTCTCCAGCACGGCCCCTTCGCTGAGGTCGACGCGGTGCATCTCGAACTCCGCCAAACGATCCGAGACCTTGGCCCCATGCCCGGCAAGGAAAGACGCGCGGACGCGATAGGCGACGCTGCCGAGGCGGAGGTCAAGACTGGCGGGCTGGATCTGGGCAGAGGTGACCGCGGGATCGGCGGCAATGGCGCCGCTTTCGATCATCGCTGTAATCTTCTGGTTGGGGAGCACCCCGTTCATCGCATTGGGCATCGGGCGCGGCCTTCTTAAATGACAAACGCCCGCGCGTTACCGGCGCGGGCGTTTTGTTGTAGTCGGTTGGTCGGGCTAGCAGGACTCGAACCTGCGACCTTCCGTCCCCCAGACGGACGCGCTACCAGGCTGCGCCATAGCCCGACTACGTGGGCTTCATAACCGATCTCGCAGGGGGTGCAAGAGGGAATTGCCAATCTTTTCATCGGGATTAGAAATTTGTTTCCGCGCCGGCTTCTGCGGCCATGCGCGCGCGCAATTCAGCCAAATCCAACAACAGACCGGCGACTTGCGGTTGCACGTCACGGGGCAGGCGATGGACACGCGCCCCCACGCTGAGCAGCCCCGGACGGGCGGGGAAATCGGCTTCCGGAGTGAAATCGGGCAGGTCAATGATCGCGGGTTTTGGCGTGTGGTCCTCGGGGTCTTCCGCCTCGGCTTCAGCGGGGGCGGGCGAAACCTCAGCGGTCTCCTCCGGCTCAGCCGCCAGCGGGCGCTTGAGGAACTCGGGCAGGCCGGTCTCTGGTGTAGGTTCCGGCGCGGGTTCCTCTTCGGGCTCCAATTCGGACGCAGGGAGTTGCGGCGCATCGGGCGTGCTGCTGTCAGAGGGGGCCAGCGGATCGGGCGTGACGCGTGGATGATCGTCGGCGGGCGGCATGGGCGAGGGACGTTGTGCTACGGCAGGGGCAGGCTCTTCTACCTCCGCCGTGTTCTCCTGCCGCGTGTCTACCGTCTCAGCGCTCACCTCATCCCCGCGCGCTTCCGTCTTTGCGCCGAAGTTCAGAACCACACCGGTCTCTGGGCGGATAATGTCCGGCTTCGGCGCAGGGCGCGGCTCCACGAAATCCAACTCATCAAGCGGGGCGGAAAGGGAGGAGACATGCGTCATCCCTTCCTCACGTAGTATTTTCTGAACGCCTTTGATGGTCAGCCCATCGTCGTGCAGCAGTTTCTTGATCCCACCAAGCAACAGCATATCGGCCGGGCGGTAATACCGCCGCCCCCCCGCCCGTTTGATGGGTTTCACTTGGGTGAACTTACTCTCCCAAAACCGCAGAACATGGGCTTGGATACCGAGCCAGTCAGCGACTTCGGAGATGGTACGAAAAGCGTCCGGCGATTTGACCATGGGTCAGGACTTGTTGCCTTCGGCAACGCGGTCTTTCATCAGATGTGAAGGGCGGAAGGTCAGCACCCGGCGCGGGTTGATCGGAACCTCCTCGCCGGTTTTCGGATTGCGGCCCACTCGCGCGGTCTTGTCGCGCACCGAAAAAGTGCCGAAAGAGGAAATCTTGACCTGTTCCCCGTCGACCAGAGCGTCGGACATATGCTCAAGCACGGCTTCGACCAGTTGAGCACTCTCATTGCGAGAAAGACCGACCTCACGAAATACAGCTTCGCTTAAATCCATGCGCGTCAATGTCTTGTTCGGCATTATATCCCCCATGCTTTCCAATAGCATATGCTGCTCAGATTTTTAGAGTCAACATCAATGCCCGGATCGAGCACGATTCGGCAGAGATTTTCCGCGTTAGCTCAGGGACTTACCAGCGCAGGACAACAGAGCCCCAAGCCAGACCGCCGCCAATGGCTTCGGTGACGATCAGATCGCCCCTGTTGATCTGACCACGCTCACGGCCCACCGACAGCGCCAGCGGGATCGAGGCGGCAGAGGTGTTGCCGTGGTCCTGCACGGTCACGACAATGCGCTCCATCGGCAGGTTCAATTTCTTCGCGGTGCCTTGGATGATACGGATGTTGGCCTGATGCGGCACGATCCAATCCACATCTTCGGCGCTGACGCCGGCGCGGTCCATGGCGGTATTGGCCGTGGCGGCGAGTTTTTCGACCGCGTGGCGGAACACCTGATTTCCCTGCATCCGCAGATAGCCGGTGGTGCCGGTGCTGACGCCACCATCGACGTAGAGCAACTCGCGGTAGCGCCCGTCGGAATTCAGGTCAGTCGCGAGGATCCCGCGATCCTCGGGCGTGCCTTGTCCATCCTGCGCCTCAAGCAGCAGCGCGCCTGCGCCGTCGCCGAAAAGCACACAGGTCGACCGGTCGGTCCAGTCCATGATGCGGCTGAACGTCTCGGCCCCGATCACCAGCACATTGCGCGCCTGACCGGAAACGATAAGCGCATTGGCGTTCGCCAGCGCATAGACAAAACCCGCGCAAACCGCCTGCACGTCAAAGGCAAAACCATTGGTCATGCCCAATTCGGCCTGCACCATGGTCGCGGCCGACGGGAAGGTCAGGTCGGGTGTGGAGGTGGCCACGACGATCGCGTCAACATCAGAGACATTGCGCCCTGCGTCTTCGAGCGCCTTGCGTGCGGCGGCGCTGGCCATGGAAGAGGTCGTTTCACCTTCGGCGGCGAAGTGGCGGCGTTCGATGCCCGAGCGCGAGCGGATCCATTCGTCATTCGTGTCGAGGGTCGCTTCAAATTCGGCATTTTCCACGACACGGGCGGGCAGGTAGTGGCCACAACCAGTGACAACGGCGCGCAGGCTCATTTGACGGACTCCTCAGCTGGCAGCGTCGCAGCGACGCGAGCGGCTAGCTTGTCATTGAATTTATTCTGCGACAACTGCGCGGCGAGTTTGATCGCAGCGGAGATGCCAGTCGCATCGGCGGAGCCGTGCGATTTCACCACCGTGCCGTTCAGACCCAGAAAGACGCCGCCGTTCACACGGCGCGGGTCGATCTTTTTGCTGAGACGGCGCAGAGAGGTATAGGCCAGCAGCGAGGCGAGCCGCGACAGGGGCGAGTATTTGAACGCTTCGCGCAGCCTGTCGCCGATCATGCTGGCCGTGCCTTCGCCGGTCTTGATCGCGACATTGCCGGTGAACCCATCGGTCACGATGACATCGGCGCGGTTGCCCGAGATATCGCCGCCCTCAACGAAACCGACGAATTCAAACCCGGTGGCATCGCCTTGGGCGCGAATCAAATCATAGGCTTCTTTGAGTTCGGTGCGGCCCTTATGCTCTTCGGTGCCGACATTCAGCAGCCCCACGCGGGGGCGCTGCAAATCCATACCGTTGCGGGCGTAGGAGGTGCCCATCAGCGCGAAACGCAACAGATCATCGGCGTCGGCGCGCACATCGGCGCCCACGTCGAGCATCACGTTGAAACCCTGCGGGTTGGAAGAGGGGTAGAGCACCGCAATCGCAGGGCGATTCACGCCCGGCAATTTTCGCAGCCGTATCATCGACATCGCCATCAGCGCGCCGGTATTGCCGCAAGAGACAGCCACAGCCGCCTCTCCGCTGCGCACGGATTCGATGGCAGACCACATGGAACTGTCTTTGCCGGTGCGCACGACTTGGCTGGGCTTGTCGTCCATCGTGACCACATCCGTGGCGTGACGTATCTCGCAACGGTCCGACAACTCACCACGTTTGGCGATCAAAGGCTCCAACTGATCACGGGGACCATGCAGGATAAAACCGATATCGGGATTTGCTGTCGCAGAAAGCGCACACCCGGCAACAACTGCTGCCGGGCCTTCGTCACCCCCCATCGCGTCGACCGAGATCAGGGTGTGTCCGGCTTTCGCGTTGGGGTGATCGGGCTGGGCCGTCATCAGTGCGAATGCCTCACTGCCTAAGAGAAAACCTTAAAAACTACCGCAGCTTATGCTGCGTCGTCTTCCAGGTCCACTTCTTCGGTCAGGGCGACAACTTCGGCGTCGTCATAGTGACCGCAAGCCGCGCAGATGTGGTGGGGGCGCTTCAGCTCACCGCAGTTCGAACATTCGTTCGGGTTCGCCGCAGAAAGCGAATCGTGGGCGCGGCGGTTGTTGCGGCGGGATTTGGATACTTTATTCTGTTGGACAGCCATGTCTGGTGCCTTTGCCTTCGGGGTTGCTGACTTGTCAAAGCAGGCCGCAACCGTGTTTCAATTCGGACCCCGTTTCGGGCGTGACGACGCTTTAGGGCCGCAGCCGCGCAATGTCCAACCTTAATTCGGGTGAGGGCGGCAAAATAACGCGAAACCGGCGCGATGCAAGCGCGAATTTCCGCGCTTTTCCGCCTGTTTCTTTAGGTTTCGTCTTTCTTCAGCGCATCGCGCAGCGCGCCCAAGCCCGCGAAGGGCCGTGCGTCTTCGTCCGTCATCGGCTTTTGCCCCGGTTCGGCATGGACCATCTGGCCCAGTTCGGCATCGCCCTTGCGGGGATATTCCGGCACCTCCAGCGCCAGCGCCTCGATCATGACCTGCGCGGGGTCGATCCATTGGCCCAGAGGCTCTGTCGTATCGTCCTCGGGCATTTCGACCTCCTCTTCGTCGGGGAGTTCGAAATCATGGATGAAGCGGCGGGTAATATCGGCGTCGATCCGCGTGGTCACTGGCTCAAGCGTGACGACGCAGGGCTGCACCACGGTCGCGCCCAGTTTCCCGTCCAGCTGCCAGTCCTGTTTGCCGAGCGGTTTGATGCTGCCCGAAAAGCTAAGTTTGCGCAGGGCCGAGAGATCGAGTTCCTCGGCGATCTGCGCCAGCGCTTCCGCCTCAGGGCGCAGCGCGAACGCGTTTGGCTCCGTCTGGGACAGGTCCGCGACCCGAAGAGCGGTTGGCGTAGGTGATTTGCGCGACATGAGATCCGACTTTCGTTTCTTGTACACTTGGGGTGCCTTGGTGTATGCGAAATAAAAGCCATAATCCGTCAGGGCAAGAGGGCAGACCAAATGCGCAAAACCAAACAGACCGGCAAGACGCACCTCCGGATCGCGGGTATGGGCCTTGCACTGCTTCTGACCGCCTGTAGCCCGCAGTATGAGAACCACGGCTATGTGCCACCGCAAGACCAGCTTGAGCAGGTCGTTGTGGGCAGCGATACCAAAGAAAGCGTCGCGCAGAAGATCGGTGTGCCCACGGTTTCGGGTGTTTTGAGCGATGATAGTTACTATTACGTTAAGATGCGCAAACGCGCTCTTGGCTTCATGGCCCCGAAAGAGATCGAGCGTGAGGTGGTGACCGTCAGTTTCAACGAAGCCGGTGTGGTGTCGAATGTCGAACGCTTCGGGCTTGAACGCGGGCAGGTCGTGCCGCTGTCGCGCCGCGTGACGACATCGCCTGTGGCCGACAACACCTTCCTGCGCCAGCTTCTGGGCAACCTTGGCCGCTTTAGCCCGTCGGCCTTCGGCAGCTAAGTTCCCCTTGGCATGTCCCCGCAGAGGGGCAGGGCCGCGGATAAGCGAAGGCGACCTCGCAGATGACCCAAGCGCCCCCGGGCCGATATCTGACGCGCGAAGCCCTCACGTCCGGGGACATCACCCGGGCGCACACGCTGCGGACGCAGTGTTTTCAGACCGGAACCGCCGACCGTGATGCATTCGACGCGGCAGCACGGCATTTTCTGATCGAGGATCGCGACAGCGGCACATTGGTCTGCTGCTTTCGCCTGACCCGGTTTCAGGGCGCGGAGCTGGCCCAGAGCTATGCCGCGCAGTTTTACGATCTGAGCCGTTTGGAGCGCATGAAAGGCGCCATGCTGGAACTGGGCCGCTTTTGTATCCACCCAGAATGGCAAGACCCCGATATTCAGCGCCTCGCTTGGGGGCAATTGGCGCGGGAAGTCGATGACAGCGGGGCGGCGCTTTTGTTTGGCTGTTCCTCTTTCACGGGCACCGATCCGACCCGCTACCGCGATGCCTTTGCCCTATTGAAACAGCAGCATCTTGCCCCCGCGGAATGGCGCCCCCGCGTCAGGGCGGCTGAGGTCCACCCCTATGCCCGCGACCGCCACAGCCCCGATCCGCGGCGCGCGCGCCAGCAAATCCCGCCGCTGCTGCGCAGCTATCTGGCGATGGGGGGCTGGGTCAGCGATCACGCCGTGATCGATCGGCAAATGGGCACGCTGCATGTCTTCACCGGGCTGGAGATCGCCGGGATCCCGCCCAACCGCGCGCGGCTTTTGCGGGCGCTGGCCTGAAGCCGCACCGCCTTTGGACATTGACCTTGCCCGCGCCGAAAGATAGCTGGCAGGCATGGCACGCGCACCCCTTTTACAACTCACCGACATTTCGCTGACCTTTGGTGGCGATCCTGTTTTCGAAGACCTCTCCCTCGTGGTTCAGACCGGCGATCGGTTGGCCTTGGTGGGCCGCAACGGCTCGGGCAAATCGACGCTGATGAAGGTCATGGCCGGGCTGGTAGAGCCCGACAGCGGGGCGGTTGTGGCCGGGCCCGGCGTCTCGGTCGGCTATATGGAGCAGGAGCCGGACCTCTCGGGCTTTGAGACGCTTGGCGACTTCGCGGCCCATGGGCTGGATCCGGGTGAGATGTATAAGGTGGAACGGGCAGGCGAGGGGTTGAAGTTTGACCCCGCACGCCCTGTGGCCACCGCATCAGGCGGGGAGCGTCGCCGCGCGGCACTGGCGCGGCTGATGGCCGAAGAGCCGGAGCTGATGCTGCTGGACGAGCCGACCAACCACCTGGACATCGAAGCCATCGCATGGCTCGAATCCGAGCTAAAGGGCACCCGCACCGCCTTTGTCATTATCAGCCACGACCGCGCCTTCCTGCGCGAACTGACCCGCGCGACTCTCTGGGTCGACCGCGGCACCGTGCGCCGCCAGGACATCGGCTTTGAAGGGTTCGAGGCATGGCGCGATCAGGTCTGGGAAGAAGAGGACATGCAGCGCCACAAGCTGAACCGCAAGATCAAGGCCGAGGCGCGTTGGGCGGTCGAGGGGATCTCGGCCCGGCGCAAGCGCAATCAGGGCCGGGTGCGCGCGCTTCAAGAGTTGCGCGCTGAACGCTCGGCGCAGATCAAACGGCAGGGCACGGCAGCCATGGCGCTGGAGGCCGGGCCGAAGTCAGGCCGCAAGGTGATCGAAGCGAGCGGTATCGCCAAGAAATTCGGCGACAAACAGATCCTGCGCGACTTTTCGATCACTGTGCAGCGCGGCGACCGGATCGCGCTGGTGGGGCCAAACGGCGTGGGCAAGACCACGTTGTTGAACATGCTGATCGGCAAAGAACAGCCCGACGCGGGCGAGATCAAACTGGGCACCAATCTGGAACTCGCGCTGTTCGATCAGGCGCGCGCACAGCTTGATGGGGACATGACCCTTTGGGACAGCCTCACCGGCGATCCCGAGATGCGCGTCTCGGGCAAGGCCGATCAGGTGCTGGTGCGGGGTCAGCCGAAACATGTGGTCGGATACCTCAAGGAATTCCTTTTCGATGAAGCTCAGGCCCGCGCGCCGGTCCGCTCGCTTTCGGGGGGCGAAAAGGCGCGGCTGCTCTTGGCCAAGATCATGGCGCGCTCCTCGAACCTTTTGGTGCTCGACGAACCGACGAATGATCTCGACGTTGAGACGCTGGACCTGATGCAGGAACTCTTGGGCACCTATGACGGCACCGTGCTGCTGGTCAGCCACGACCGTGACTTCCTCGACCGGGTGGCGGCGACCACCATCGCGATGGAAGGCGATGGCCGCGCCACGGTCTATGCGGGCGGCTGGTCCGATTATCTGGCACAGCGCGGGCAGGATGATTTCGCCCAAAGCGTGGTTAAACCCAAGCCGAGCAAACCCGAGCCGAAGGCGGAGAAAAAGCAATCCGCGGGCGGGCTCAGCTTTACCGAAAAACACCGGCTCGAAGCCTTGCCTGCTGAGATCGAGCGATTGGAGGCCGAGATTGGCAAGCTCGAAGAACTGCTTAGCGATGCGGAGCTTTTCACCCGCGAGCCGGTGAAGTTTCAGAAAGCCACCGATGCGCTGGTGCAGCGGCATGAAAAGCTCTCTAACGCCGAAGAAGAGTGGATGGCGCTTGAGGAGAAGGCGCAGGGTTAACCCCGCGCTTCTGCCAAGGCGATCTGCGGGCCGTAGCCGTTGCGGAATGCCGCGACGATGCTCGGCGGGGTGAGGAGGGTAACGCGGCCCTGCGGGCGTCGCTGCGCAGCCCCGTAGCCCTCCGGCGCATAGGGGTGAAGGGCATCGCCGAGAAGCACGCCGCTCTGGCCGTCGTGATCCAAGACGAAACTGCCGTCGGGCAGATCGGCCGCTTCTACATCCCCATGGCGGCGCTGACGAAAAACGCGCGGCACGGCGCGTTCTGCGTGCAACTGACGGTCCAGATCCGCGGCGGGGCCGGGGAGGTCGCAACACGCGCGAAACCGTCGATAATCCGCAGCCCGGCATTCCGCGCAGGGGCGGTGACCGGCGGCAAAGGCCACGGCCTCATCAAGAAAGAACAGCTCGGTATAGTGGCGGGGGGCCATCAGCTTGCGACGGCGCCCCTTGAATCTGAGCCGACAGCAGACCCAATTCTGATGCGCCCAACGGCGTTTGGGGTGCAGGCCGTTTTCGTCATGCAGGATGCCACGGTTGCCCATGAAGCTGCCCCGCGCCGGGTGGGCGATGATCTCCCCATCAGGTTGCACGCGGTTTTGCAGCGGCATCAGCGCATCCTGAGCGCGCCGTCGAGGCGGATCACCTCACCATTGAGATAGCCCATTTCGACGATGAACCCGGCCAGCCGTCCGTATTCCGCCGGATCACCCAGGCGCGGCGGGTTGGGCACATCCTTGGCTAATTCGGCCTGCACCTCTTCCGGCAGCCCGGCCAACATCGGCGTTTTGAAAATCCCAGGCGCGATGGTCATCACGCGAATCCCTTCCTTGGCCAGATCCCGCGCCATCGGTAGGGTCATGCCCGCGATCCCGCCTTTGGAGGCAGCATAGGCGGCTTGGCCCTTCTGCCCGTCGAAGGCGGCGATGGAGGCGGTGTTGATGATCACCCCGCGCGCGCCGTCGTCTTCGGGGGTGTTCTTGGCCATGGCCACCGCCGCCAGCCGCGCCACGTTAAAGCTGCCGACGAGGTTGATGTCGATGGTGCGTTGAAAGGCGTCGAGCGGATGCGGCCCGTCGCGGCCCGTGGTTTTGATCCCAAGTGCGATGCCCGCGCAATTCACCGCCGCGGTGATCCAGCCCATCTTTTCTTGGGCATAGTCCACCGCTTCCTGCACCGAGGTCTCATCCGTCACATCGGTCAAGACGTAGTGGCCGCCGATCTCTTTCGCGATGGCTTCGCCCCGGGCAGCGTCACGGTCCAACAGGGTGACCTGCGCGCCCTGCGACGCAAAATAGCGCGCCGTGGCTTCGCCAAGCCCCGAGGCACCCCCGGTGATGATGGCGGCTGTACTGTCTAGTTTCATGATGGCTCCCCCCCCCGATATGAACACTTGTTCAGTTCAGCACGAAGTCTCACCCCATGCAAGAGATGCCGTTGCGGCGGCTTTAGGGCGGCGGGAGTGGGGAAGACGGGGCAGACCGAAGCCCGCCCCGTGAGAGATCAGCCGACCTGCACCAGCGCATGGCGCTTCTTGCCCGCGCTGAGTTTGACCGGAGAGGACAGCGCGCCCGCATCCAGCATCAGGCCCGCATCGGTCAGCGGCTTGTCGTCGATCCGTGCGCCGTTCTCAGCGATCAGGCGCTTGGCTTCTTTGCCAGAACCGGCAAGGCCCGATTTCACCAGCAATTGCACAATGGAAACCCCATCGCCCACATCAGCCGCCGACAGGGTCAGGGTGGGCAGGTCATCGCCCACACCGCCTTTTTCAAAGACTTCGCGCGCGGTGGCTTCGGCGTTGCGGGCGGCCTCTTCCCCGTGGAGGAGACCCGTGACCTCATTGGCCAGACGCACCTTTGCCTCGTTGATCTCGGACCCGGCGAGCGCGCCCAGACGGTCGCATTCATCGACCGGCAGCTCGGTGTAGAGCTTGAGGAAACGACCCACATCGGCATCGGTGCAATTGCGCCAGAACTGCCAGAACTCATAAGGGCTCAGCATATCGCCATTGAGCCAGACCGCACCGCCCGCCGATTTGCCCATCTTCTTGCCGTCGCTGGTGGTCAAGAGCGGTGACGTCAGGCCGTAAACCTCCCCATCGATCACCCGGCGCGTCAGGTCGATGCCGTTGACGATATTGCCCCATTGATCCGACCCGCCCATCTGGAGAATGCAACCATAGCGGCGGTGCAGCTCCATAAAGTCATAGGCTTGGAGAATCATGTAGTTGAACTCAAGGAAAGACAGCGACTGCTCGCGGTCCAGACGGGATTTCACGCTCTCAAAGCTCAGCATCCGGTTAATCGAGAAATGCCGCCCGATGTCGCGCAGGAAGTCGAGGTAGTTCAACCCGTCGAGCCATTCCGCGTTGTTCAGCATCAGGGCACCAGTCTCGCCCTCGCCGTAATCAAGGTATTGCGCAAAGACCTGACGGATGCCTTCGATATTGTCGTCGATCGCCTCGGGCGTCAGCAGCGGGCGTTCGTCCGAGCGGAAGGAGGGATCGCCCACCTTGGTCGTGCCGCCACCCATCAGGGTGATCGGCTTGCCGCCACATTTCTGCAGCCAGCGCAGCATCATGATATTGACCAGATGCCCCACATGCAGAGACTTGGCCGTGGCGTCATAGCCCACATAGGCCGGGGCCGCGCCTTTCAGCAGGGCTTCGTCCAACCCCTGATAATCGGTGCAATCGGCCAGAAAGCCGCGCTGCATCATCGTGTGGATGAACTCCGATTTGGGATGGTATGTCATGGTGACTTGCCTCAAAACTGTATTGCGGGGCAATCTATATGCGCACGAGCGGCAAAGGAAAAGGCCATGAATAGGGCCATGCACAGGCAAGATGCCGGAACCGAAGTGGTGACGGCTTTGGGAATGATGTCGGGCACCTCTCTGGATGGGGTGGACGCCGCTATTTTGCGCACCGATGGGCAGGGCATCGCCAGCTTTGGCCGCAGCGCCTACCGCAGCTATGCCGCCGAAGAGCGGCGCGTGATCGCCGCGGGCTTCGGCAAGTGGCACGGGGCCGAGGTTGAGGAAGCCGCCAAGGCGGTGGAGGCCGCGCATCTGGCGCTCTTGGCCGACCTGCTGAAGGATGAGGCCGAAGTCGAACTCATAGGGTTCCACGGCCAGACGTTGGCCCACGCCCCGCGCCTGCAGGGCACATTGCAGGTCGGTGACGGCGCGCTGTTGGCGCGTGAGATTGGCCTGCCCGTGGTCTGGGATTTCCGCAGCGCCGATGTTGAACTGGGCGGCGAGGGCGCTCCGCTGGCGCCGTTCTTTCACCATGCCTGCGCGCGTTATGCCGGGCGAACCGGGCCGGTGGCTTTCTTGAACCTTGGCGGCGTCGGCAACCTCACTTGGGTCGACCCGCGCGTCGCCCGCCCCGAAGAAGAGGGCGCGCTGCTGGCCTTTGACACCGGCCCCGCCAATGCGCCGATCAACGATTTGATGCAGACCCGCCTTGGCCAAGACTATGACGAAGGCGGCAAGCTAGCCGCGCGGGGCAGGGTGGAGCAGGGCGCCTTGGAGCTGTTTCTGGCCGAGCCTTATTTCGCGCGCATGCCGCCCAAATCCCTCGACCGAAATGATTTTGCCGAGATGGTGGCCCTTGTGGGTGAGCTCTCCGATGCCGATGCCTGCGCGACCCTCACTGCCATGTGCGCGGCTGGCGTGGCCGAGGCGATGCAGCATTGCCCAGCCCCGCCCGAACGCGTCTATGTGACGGGCGGCGGGCGGCATAACCCGGTGCTGATGCGAATGTTGGATGTCAGCCTCGATTGCCCCGTCACCCCGGTGGAGGAGATCGGCCTCGATGGCGACATGCTGGAGGCGCAGGCCTTTGCCTATCTGGCAGTACGCGTGGCGCGCGGGCTGCCAACCTCGTGCCCCGGCACGACAGGCGTCCGCGCTGCCGTTGGCGGGGGCACCGTCAGCCGGGAGTGAGGTGAGCGGGGCGTTCCCTCACTTTGACGGAAATGTGCCGAAGAAGGATTTTAAGGCCCCAGCGTGCAGCCGCTATGCCGTCATATCGGCAAGAACGCCAATTTGCTACCAAAGTTGCGAAAAATATACCTATAGCGCAATTTTCTTGAAACGCAATCGCGACTTCCCGCGTAGGTTCCCTGTGGGGGCTAAGGGTCGAAGGCATTCGACCGGCTTTGAGAAGGAGATTCGCTATGACTATCTTTCACACAGGTGCTTTCAAAAACAGCCTCGCCGCTACGGCAGTGACGCTCACGCTCGCGCCCGCGGCGCAGGCCGAAATCGGCCTCGGGGTTGGGGTCAGCGTCGGGGGCCATGGCGACCATGGCGGCGCGGATGTCGGTGTCGGTGCTTCGGTTGGCGGCAGTGACGGCATCGGGGCCGGAGTTGGCGCTTCGGTCGGCGGGGGCGACGGTGTGAACGCAGGCGTCGGCGCTTCGGTGGGCGGCGGTGACGGTCTGGGGGCCGGGGCTGGCGTCTCGGTCGGCGGGGGCAGCGGCCACAGCGGGACGGATGACCCCGATAACACCCCCACGGCGACCGCAGGCCGGGCAATCACCGGCGGCGACAACAGTGCCACCACCCCAAGGCCGATCAACATCGCGACCCTCATCGGCGCGCCGGTCTGGAGCAAAGACAGTGTCTTGGTAGGCATGATCGAAGAGGTCGCCCCGGGGCCAAACGGCAAGGTGGACGCGGTGCTGCGCCTCAACGCAGCCCTTGATACCGATCGGGACATCATCCGCATGCGCATCGCGCCGCGCCTGTCGGACCGTGGGGCGCTGAAGCTGGGGTATTCGAAGCAGAAGTTCCTACAGCTCTTCGCTGGGTAAACCGCGCGGCTATAAAAAACGGGGCGGCAATCTGGCCGCCCCGCTTGCGTTAGTCGGCTGGCGCAGCCACGTCCCTCAGCGGCATCTCGAAGAAACAGATCGCATCCCGCGTGAAATCCGGCATCGGTTGATAGGGCCCGCGCTCAACAAACCCAAGCGAGCGATAAAGCGCGCGGGCAGGGGCGAAGCCCACGGAGGTATCAAGATAGACCTTCTCGAACCCGTCCTCCCGTGCTTGATCGACAAGGCGCTGACAGATCGCCCGACCCGCCCCCGTGCCACGGGCCGCATCGGTGACGAAGACGCGTTTGATCTCGCTCTCCGTCTCGGTCAGTGCATGGGACATGCCGCAGCCTAGGGGGATGCCATCCCGCTCGGCCAATAGGATGATGCCGCGTGGGCGGGCGTGTTCCTCGGGCAAGCGCGCCATCAGGGCGCTGTATTTGTCTTGGGGGTAAAAAGTCTCGACGATCCGTTGTTCGGTTGGGCCGAAGTGGTAGAGAAAGTCACGATAGGCCCAGCAGAGGTCCACCACCGCCGCGAGGTCCGCGGCGGTGGTGACAGGGCGGATGGTGAGCGCCGACATCAGCCGCGCAGGATCGAGCGGCCCGCGTATTGAGCGGTCTCGCCCAGCATTTCTTCGATACGGATCAACTGGTTGTACTTCGCCAGTCTGTCAGAACGCGCCAGCGAGCCGGTTTTGATCTGGCCGCAGTTGGTGGCGACTGCAAGGTCGGCAATCGTGGCGTCTTCGGTCTCGCCCGAGCGGTGCGACATGACATTGGTGTAGCCCGCGCGATGCGCGATATCCACGGCTTTGAGGGTCTCGGTCAGGGTGCCGATCTGGTTGACCTTGACCAGCATGGAGTTCGCCGCGCCGCGCTGGATGCCATCGCTCAGACGGGCAGGGTTGGTGACGAAAAGGTCATCGCCCACCAGTTGGACCTTGCCGCCCAGAAGGTCGGTCAGCGCCTTCCAACCGTCCCAATCGTCTTCGGCCATGCCGTCTTCGATGGAGATGATCGGGTAGTCGTTCACGAGCGCCGCGAGGTAGTCGGCGTTCTCTGCGCTCGACAGGGTTTTGCCTTCGCCGGAGAGGACATATTTGCCGTCTTTGTAGTATTCCGTCGCCGCGCAATCGAGGGCGAGATACATGTCTTCGCCCGGTTTGTAGCCTGCTTTTTCGATCGACTTCAGAATGAAATCAAGCGCATCGCGCGAGGAGTTGATGTTCGGGGCAAAGCCGCCTTCGTCGCCGATCCCGGTCGACAGACCCGCGGCAGAAAGCTCTTTCTTCAGCGTGTGGAAGACCTCGGCCCCCATGCGCACGGCTTCGCGGATATTTTCCGCGGCGACCGGCATGATCATGAATTCCTGAATGTCGATCGGGTTGTCGGCATGTTCGCCGCCGTTGATGATGTTCATCATCGGCACCGGCAGAACGCGGGCGGTGGTGCCACCGACGTAGCGGTAGAGCGGCTGCGCGCAGTAGTCCGCCGCCGCCTTGGCCGCGGCCATCGACACGCCCAAGATCGCATTGGCGCCGAGGCGGGATTTATTGTCGGTCCCGTCGAGTTCGATCATCATCTCGTCGATCTCGACCTGTTCCGTCGCCTCGACCCCCACGAGCGCCTCGGCAATCTCGCCATTAACGGCGGCGCAGGCTTCGAGCACGCCTTTGCCCAGATAGCGCGACATGTCGCCATCGCGCCGCTCGTTCGCCTCATAGGCGCCGGTCGAGGCACCGGAGGGGACAGCGGCGCGGCCCATGGTGCCGTCTTCGAGGATAACGTCGACTTCGACCGTCGGGTTGCCCCGGCTGTCGAGGATTTCGCGGGCGTGGATGTCGATGATCGTGCTCATGGGCTTTGTCCTCATGTTCGGGTTTGTGGCGGTTTACCCCGGCAGGCCCGGCTTGGAAAGACCGCGGCGGGGCCGGGGGGTGATTTTGCGTTCGCGCAGCAGGGTATAGACCCCCGAGGCGATGATGATCCCGGCCCCAACCAGCGTCAGGCTGTCGGGGGATTCGTCGAAAACCACGATCCCCGCCACCAGCGCAAAGAGCATGCGTGTATAGCGAAAGGGGGTGACAAAGCTCACCTCGCCCACACGCATGGCGGCGACGATGGCGTAATAGGCCAGCACCCCGATCACCATCGCTCCGGCGAGATAGAGCACCTCGGCCCCGCCGGGCATGGCGGCGGGCGTGCCTGCGGCCAGCATCAGGATCAGCCCTGCGGGGACCAAGACGATAAAGGCCAGAAAGCTAAGCTGCATGGAACTGATGCTTTTGGGAACTTTGCGCGTCGCCAAGTCGCGCAAAGCGAGGCCGATGACACCGGCCACGGCGAAAAGCGACAGCGCGTTGAACCCCTCCAGCCCCGGGCGCACGATCAAGAGCACGCCAAGGAAGCCCACGATGATCGCGCTCCAGCGCCGCCAGCCGACTGGCTCGCCAAGGAACAGCGCCGCACCGAGGGTGACGGCCAGAGGGGTCGCCTGCAAAATAGCCGAGGCCGAAGAGAGCGGCGTCAGCACGATGGCGGTAACGAAACAAAGCGTGCCCAGCACTTCGCCCACGGCACGCAGCAGGATAGGCTGGGTCAGCATATCGGCAGAGAAGAGGCGCTTTCCCTGAATGCGCAGGATCACGGCGAAGATCGCCCCGCCGCCCGCGCCCAAAAGCGCGATGATCTGACCGACGGGAAGCGCATCGCTCGTCAGTTTGACGAACATGTCCTCGACCGCGAAACCGGCCATGGCCAGCACCATCAGCATCGCGCCGCGCAGATTGTCCATGATCACGCCCCTTCATCCCGTGGTATTGCCAGTCGCCCATGAACCTTTTGCGACGAAAGGGCAAGGGCGCGCGATGCGCGTCATGCGTGTGGCGCTGGCGCAGGCTCTACCGGAGTGCTAGCCCTACCGCATGAGATGGCCGATCCCCTCGCTCGCCCCGCGCGACACAGTGCTGACCCTTGCGGCCGGGGCCTTTGGGGCGCTGCTGTTCTGGTGGCTGAATGCGCCGGTCTATATGCTGCTTGGCCCGGTGATCGCGGTGAGTGTCTTAGGCCTGATGGGGGTGCGCACGGCGGTCGATCCGCGGCTGCGGGATGCCTGTTTCGTCGTGCTGGGCATCGCCGTGGGGGCAGGGTTCAACCAAGATGCGGTGAACGCCATGCTGCGCTGGCCACTGGCCTTTGTCTTTATGACCGGGGTGATTTGGGGGATCATGGCGCTGTGCCGTTGGATGCTGGCGCGGTATTTTGGCTTTGACCCACGTTCCGCGCTTCTGGCCTCGGCCCCCGGACATCTGAGTTTCGTCATGGCGATTGCCAGCGACAGCGGGTCGGACGTGCCGCGCATTTCGATCACGCAGTCGGTCCGGCTTTTGGCGCTGACCATCGTCGTGCCTTTCGCGGCTTTGCTGATGGGCGTCGACATGACCGGCAATATCGCCCCTGCGGGCGCGGGGATGAGCCTGCTGTCGATCCTCGTGATGGTCTCCGTCTCCGTTGTTGTGGGGATGATCTTCGCCCGTCTTTCGGTGCCCGCGCCGCTTCTGATGGGGGCGATGGTGGTCTCGGCCCTCGCGCATTTGACAGGGCTGGAAACCGGTGTGCTGCCGGGTTGGCTGACCCTTGTCGCCTATCTCGTGCTCGGCAGCCTCATCGGTACGCGGTTTTCCGGCATCACGCCTGCGCGTCTGGCAAGCGGGCTTGGCGCGGGGCTGGCGATTACCGGCGTGGCGGTGGGTCTGGCGGGCCTTGGCGCGGTGCCGGTGGCCTGGGTGCTTGGGATGCCGCTGGGGCATGTGCTGGTGGCCTTCGCGCCCGGCGGGCTGGAGACGATGATCGCCCTCGGCGCGGTGCTGGCTGTGGTGCCGGGCTTTGTCGCCGCCTGCCACATCATGCGTCTGGTGGTGCTGAGCGTACTGCTGCCCGCCATGCTTTCCCGCGTGGCGAAGCAAGAGCAGAGCGCCGCCGAGTGATCCGGCGTTAGCTTTTCAGGCGGACCATCAAGCGGTTGCCGTCTTTGCGCGTTTCCAAGGCTTTGAGGTCGGCGGCCAAGGCGCTCAGCTTGCCATGGCCATAGGTGCGGCTGTCGAAGTCGGGATGCGCTGCCTGAATGGTCTGGCCGATCTGGCCGAGGTTGTACCAATCGTCTTCGGTGTCGATCTTGTCCATCGCGGCTTTGAACAGGGGCAGGGCATCGCCCACCTTGGCCTTGGCCCGCGAGGGGGTGTCGGGCTCTACCTCGTCGAGGTTTTCGATCAGGATGAAGCGGTTGTAGACATTGCGCAGCGAATCGTGGGTCTTCTTCTCGCCAATGCCGATAACGGTCACCCCATCTTCGCGCAGGCGGTTCACCAGCGCGGTGAAATCGCTGTCGGAGGAAACGATCACGATAATATCGAAGCGGCGGCTGTGCAGGATGTCCATCGCCTGAATGACCAGCCCGATGTCGCTGGCGTTCTTGCCCTTGGTGTTCGCCGTCTCCTGATGCGCCACCAAACCCAACTCGCGGATCGGTGCTTTCCAGCCCTTGAGGTGATCGTTGGACCAATCGCCATAGACCCGGCGCAGGGCGGGCTCTCCAATCGTCGTGACCTCCCGCATGATGGCTGCGGCATGTTTTGCGGGCACGTTGTCGGCGTCGATCAACACGGCCAGCAAAGGGCGGTCACGTTCTGTCATGGGTCATCCTTCTTGATCGGCACACCGTAGAGTTCCATCCGGTGGCCCTGTAATTTGTAACCCAGTTTGCGCGCGATGCGTTCCTGAAGCTCTTCGATTTCCGCATCGACGAATTCGATGACCTCGCCTGAGTTCACGTCGATGAGGTGATCGTGATGCGCCCGCTGCGCGTCTTCATAGCGCGCCCGGCCATCGCCGAACTCCAACTTGTCGAGGATGCCCGCTTCCTCAAACAGCTTCACCGTGCGGTAGACCGTGGCGATGGAGATGCCGCTGTCGATCACGCTGGCGCGGGTCAGGATCTCTTCGGCATCGGGGTGGTCTTCGCTGTCGTGAATCACCTGTGCGATGACCCGGCGTTGACCTGTCATGCGCAGGCCCATCGCCTCGCAGCGTTTGATGATCGGGTTGCGCATCGTCTCGCCCTTCGTCCGTCGGACTACGGTCCTAGCATTTTAGCACCGCCGGACGCCACCGGAATTGACCACGCAGGTTGACTTTTGCGCCCGCGCCGCCCATGTGGGGATCAAGCGAAGCCTTCTGCCGCGTGAGCAGTATCAGCGCCAAGCCCCATGAGGGGCCTCTGGGACGCTGACGACAAGGCCCGCCGATGTTCCCAAAATCACGCGTGGGGCCAAGCGCGACAGACGGGTGTGAGGCATGTGGCCTGCGCCCGCGATCTGGCTTGCGCGACCCCGTGGCGCCTGTTGAGTGGCGCGGCGAAAGAACATGGCGCGCGTTTTCGCGGGCCGGAAAGTGAACGAATGAGCGATTTTGACATGATGGGCCTGCCTGCCAAACTGGTGGCCCGATTGAAAGAGATGGGGCTGAACGAGCCGACCCCGATCCAGAAACAGGCGATCCCCCATGCGCTGAACGGGCGCGACGTGATGGGCCTTGCCCAGACCGGCACCGGCAAGACCGCCGCCTTTGGCGTGCCGCTGCTGGCCCAGATGATGGAGATCGAGGGCCGCCCCGCAGCGCGTTCCGTGCGCGGGCTCGTGCTGGCCCCTACGCGCGAGCTGGCGCAGCAGATCGCCGTGAACCTGCGCGGCTATGCCGAAGGCACGCCGATCAAAGTGGCGATGGTGGTTGGCGGCCAGTCGATCAACACCCAGATCAAACGTCTGGAACGGGGTGTCGATCTGCTGATTGCCACACCGGGCCGTCTGCTGGACTTGCTCGACCGCCGCGCGGTCAAGCTCGACGCAACGACCTTCCTCGTGCTGGATGAGGCCGACCAGATGCTCGACATGGGGTTCATCCATGATCTGCGCAAAATCTCGAACATGATCCCGAAAGAGCGGCAGACGATGCTCTTCTCGGCGACCATGCCCAAGCTGATGAACGAGATCGCCAACAGCTATCTCAACAGCCCAATCCGCATCGAAGTCTCGCCTCCGGGCAAGGCGGCAGACAAGGTCACGCAAGAGGTGCATTTCATCGCCAAGGCTGAGAAGACCGAACTGCTGAAAGAACTTCTGGCCAAACACAAGGGCGAACGCGCGTTGGTCTTTGGCCGCACGAAACACGGCTCGGAAAAGCTGATGAAGACGCTGGTGAAGGCCGGCTTCGATGCCGCTTCGATCCATGGCAACAAAAGCCAAGGTCAGCGGGATCGCGCGATTGCGGGGTTCAAGAATGGCGACATCACCGTGTTGGTGGCCACCGATGTGGCGGCGCGGGGCTTGGACATTCCGGATGTGAAACACGTCTATAACTTCGACCTGCCGAATGTGCCGGATAACTATGTCCACCGCATTGGCCGGACCGCGCGGGCGGGCAAAGATGGGGCCGCCGTGGCCTTCTGCGCCCCCGATGAAATGGGCGAACTGAAGGCGATCCAAAAGACCATGGGTATTTCGATCCCCGTGGCCTCGGGCCGTCCTTGGGAAGTGATCGATGAGCCTGCGAAACCCAAGGGCCGGGGCCGCAGACGCGGTGGCCGCCCCGGTGGTGGTGGCGGTCGTCCCGGTGGCGGCGGCGGCGGTGGTGAAGGCGCGGGCAAGCCGAGCGGCGGGCGCCGTCGCAGGCGTGGCGGCGGCGGCAAGTCGGGCGGCCAGCAGGCGGCCTGAGCCGAGGCACATCACTGAGACAGCGAAATGGCGCGCCCGGAAAACCGCGGCGCGCCATTGACTTATCTGATCCGGGCAGCGCTTTTGTCAGGATGGAACGCAAATCACATATCGACACATTTGGCGCCGTGGCGCTGGTGCTCTTCGCGCTGAACCTCGGTTTTAACCAAGTCGTCATCAAGGTCAGTACTGGCGGCTTCAACCCGGTCTTTCTGGCCGGGCTGCGCTCTCTCGGGGCGGTGTTTTTGCTGCTGATCTGGATGCGGTTGCGGGGCGTCAGCCTGTCGATCCCGCGTGCTGCGCTATGGGGCGGTGTGGCCGCGGGGCTTTTCTTTACGCTTGAGTTTGTCTGCCTGTTCCTCGCGCTCGATCTGACTACGGTCAGCCGCGCGTCGATCCTGCTTTACTCCATGCCGGTCTGGCTTGGCATTGCCGCGCATCTGTGGCTACCGGGAGAGCGGCTAAGCGGGGCGCGGCTCATCGGCATGGGGCTTGCTATGGGCGGCGTGGTGCTGGCGCTAAGCGATGGTGGAACTGCAGGGGCGCATTGGCTGGGCGATCTTCTGGCGCTTTTCGCCGCCCTCTGCTGGGCGGGGATCGCGCTTTGCGTTCGTGTCACGCCGCTGGCCAAAGTGCCGCCCGCGCAGCAACTGATGATGCAACTGGTGGTCTCCATCCCGATCCTTCTGCTGCTTGCGCCGCTTTTTGGCCCGCTGCTGCGCGAGGTGGCCCCTGTGCATCTGGCGGGGCTTGCCTATCAGATCATCGCGGTGGCGAGCTTTGGTTTTCTGGCGTGGTTCTGGCTGCTGACGATCTATCCCGCAGCCTCCGTCGCCTCGTTTAGCTTCCTGTCGCCGGTCTTTGCCGTGCTTCTGGGCTGGCGGTTCCTCTCGGAAGAGGTGGGGCTGAGCATCTGGGCCGCATTGCTGCTGGTGGCGGCCGGGATTTACCTGATCAACCGTAAACCCCGCGGCCACTAAGCTCAGGTGCCGCAGAATGTGGCGGGCACGATCTCGTCCTCGGTCGGCGGGCGCTGAAGCTCGGGGTCCGTCTCGTCAAAGGGGGTGGCCAGCGCTCTCATCAGCCGCTCAAAAGGGGCCATGTCGCCCGCGACGGCGGCCTCGATCATCTCTTCGATCCGGTGGTTGCGGGGGATCACGGCGGGGTTCGCCGCATTCATCACCGCTTGCGGATGGGGCTCCCCTTCGATCCGCGCGCGCCAGCCCTCGGCCCATTTGTCAAAGGCGTCGCGGTCGGTGAACTGATCGCGGGCTTGATCTGTGGGAAGCGCGCGGAAGGCATTGGTGAAGTCCGCACCATCCTTTTGCATCAGCCCCAGCAATTCGTTGATCAAGTCGACATCCTCGGCCCGCGGTGTCGAGATGCCGATCTTCGCCGCGAAACGGCGCAGCCATGCGGCTTCGATCAAGTCGGGCATGTCGTGGACGATCTCGGTGGCCTCTTCGACAGCGCTCTCCTTGTCCTCCATCTGCTGCAAGAGCGAGGTCGCCAGCTGCGCCATGTTCCAGACCACGATCTGCGGCTGGTTTCCATAGGCATAGCGCCCCTGCCGGTCGATGGAGCTAAAGACCCGGCCCTGATGGAAGGCATCCATAAAAGCGCAGGGGCCATAGTCGATCGTTTCGCCCGAGATGCTGCAATTGTCGGTGTTCATCACGCCGTGGATAAAGCCCACCGACATCCATTGCGCCACGAGTTCCGCCTGCGCGGCACAGACCGCGCGCAGAAGGCCAAGCGGGCCGTCGGCCTCGGGGTAATGCCGTGCAATGGCGTAGTCGGTGAGGGTCTTGAGCCCCTCCGTCTCCCCGCGATGGGCGAAGACCTGAAAGGTACCGACGCGCAGATGGCTGGCTGCTACACGGGTCACGATGGCACCGGGCAACGGGCCGCTTTCGCGCAGGATTGGCTCTCCGGTAGCGATGGCGGCCAAGGCGCGTGTGGTCGGCACGCCGAGGGAATGCATCGCTTCGCTTATCAAATATTCGCGCAGCACCGGGCCAACCCATGCCCGGCCATCACCCATCCGCGAATAGGGCGTGGGGCCTGAGCCTTTGAGCTGAATGTCACGGCGCTTGCTGCCCTGATCGACGACTTCCCCCAGCAAAATCGCCCGGCCATCGCCTAGTTGCGGGTTGAAGTTGCCGAATTGATGCCCGGCGTAAAGCTGCGCCAAGGGGTCCGCGCCCTCGGGTACTTCGTTCCCTGCGAAAACCTGCGTAATCTGCGCGGGTTGAGCCCCTTCGATACCCAGTTCTGCCGCCAATGCCGCATTCCACGCCAAAAGCTTGGGCGCTTTTACAGGCGTCGGGCCCAGCCGGGTAAAGAACCCGTCGGGCAGGGCAGCATAGCTGTTATCGAAAGGAATACGCATCACAGGGTCCGGGACATAAGCATGTAATCCTCGCGCGGGCGAAAGCCCGCACGGGTATAGAGTTTCATCGCCGCGGCATTGTTGCGATCCACCTCAAGATGGACGGCCCGCAGCCCGCCCGCCGCCAGCGCACGGGGCAACGCGATCAGCGCTTCCGAGGCGATGCCGCGACCCCGCACGCCGGGACGGACGTAAATTTCATCAATGATGGCGTCCAAGCCGCCGAATTCAACCGACCAACCGAAACAGATCACCACATAGCCGATGGGCGCGCGGGGCGGGCCGATCAGATAGGCGGCGCCATGGGGGATGCCATCCAACAGCGGGGCCAGCCCGCGGCGACGCTGTTCATCGCTCATCTCGATCCCCGCTTCGGCGTGGAATGCCGCGACAAGCGCTACAAGCTTGTCGAGATGCTCAGGCGCGCCGAGGGTGAGATGGGCGCTCATAGGCGGGCCAGCCTTTCGGTGAGCAGGGAAAAGAACCCGTCGGCATCAAGATCGCCTACGAAGAGCGCGTTGGGCGCCCGGTCGGTCACGCGCCACCAGTCGGCGACGGTCATGCCCATGGTCAGTTCCGACTGGGTCTCGATCTCGACATTGATATGACGGCCTTGGAAAAGATCGGGGTTGATCAAATAGGCGGTGACGCAAGGATCATGCAGCGGCGCGCCTTCCGAGCCGTATTTCTCTTTGTCGAACCGCTCGAAGAAATCGGTCATCTCGGCCACCGCGACGCCGACCTTGGTGCCAAGTGCGCGGAAGGCATCGTTGCGCGGTTTGGTGACCAGCGCCTTATGGGTGACATCAAGCGGCATGACGACGATCGGAATGCCGGATTTGAAAACGATATCAGCGGCATGGGGGTCGACGTAAATGTTGAATTCCGCCGTGGGCGTGATGTTGCCCCCCTCGAAATAGCCGCCGCCCATCAGCACGATCTCTTGCACCTTCTTGGCGATGTCGGGCGCTTTTTGCAGGGCGGTCGCGATATTGGTCAACGGCCCCAAGGGGCAAAGGGTTACGCTACCTGCGGGATGGGCGCGGACCTGTTCGATGATGAAATCCACCCCATGCCCCTCGGCCAGCGGCATGGTTGGATCGGGCAGGTCGGGGCCGTCGAGGCCGGTCTTGCCATGCACATGTTCCGCCGTCACCAGATCACGCCCCAGCGGGCGGTCGCAACCGGCAAAGACTTTCACATCATCCCGCCCCGCCAATTCGCAAACGATCCGGGCGTTTTTCGAAGTCAGATCCAGCGGCACGTTGCCCGCGACACAGGTGATGCCCAGAACCTCGATCTCTCGCGGGCTGGCAAGGGCAAGGAGGATCGCCACGGCGTCGTCCTGTCCGGGGTCGGTGTCGATGATGATTTTGCGCGGGGTCATGGGCTTACTTTCGTCAAATTGCTTGGGGCAGAGCCTTGCCGGAGGGGCGGGTCTTTGTCCAGCCGCAGACCCGGCGATTAGCCGCGTTCCGCCAGTTTCACCGCATCCCACAGCGCGTCCATCTCGGCCAGATCACTGTCTTGCGGGGTTTTGCCCATGGCGGCAAGCCGGGCCTCGACCCCTTCGAACCGGCGGGTGAATTTGGCATTCGCGGCGCGCAGAGCGGCTTCTGGGTCCAGCCCCAGATGGCGGCCCAGATTGGCCATGACGAAGAGCAGATCGCCGTATTCTTCCTCGACCTCCGCTTGGCTCAGCTGGTCCTTGGCCTCGACCAATTCGGCGGCCTCTTCGGTGATCTTGTCGAGCACCTGCGTCGTCTCGGGCCAGTCGAAGCCCACACGCGCCGCGCGTTTCTGAAGCTTCATCGCCCGCAACAGCGCAGGCAGGCCGATCGCCACCCCGTCCAAGGTGCCCCCCTGTGCCTTGCCCGCACGTTCGGCGGCTTTGATCTTTTCCCAATCGGCGGTCTGCTGTTCGGCGCTCTTGTCGCGGGATTCGTCGCCAAAGACATGCGGGTGCCGCGCTACCATCTTATCGCTGATGTTGCGCACCACGGATTGAAAGGTGAAATGCCCCGCTTCTTCACCCATCGCCGTGTGATAGACCGATTGCAGCAGCAGATCGCCCAACTCCCCCTCAAGCTCGCCCCAATCACGCCGGACGATGGCATCGGCGACTTCATAAGCCTCTTCAATGGTATAGGGGGCGATGCTGTCGAAATCCTGCTCGATATCCCAGGGGCAGCCCGTCCCAGGGTCGCGCAGGCGGCGCATGATTTCGAGCAACCGTTCGATCCCGGCATCTGAATCGTGAATGAGATCGGCTTTTGTGTTGTCCGGCATTGCAGGCCCCGTATGTCTGGTGTCAGATGCACCCTGACCAAACCAAACCCAAGGAGTCCAGCCCATGTCCGTGGTGAACCGCATCAATGCCTTTGCGGAGGATATGACAGCATGGCGGCGCCATTTGCACGGGATTCCCGAATTGGCGTTTGACTGCCATGAGACGGCGGCTTTCGTGGCCGAGCGGCTGCGCGCGTTTGGTGTGGATGAGCTGCACGAGGGCATCGCGACGACCGGTATCGTGGCGATCATCGAAGGGCAGGGCGAAGGCCCGACCATCGGCCTGCGCGCCGATATGGATGCGCTGCCGATCCAAGAGGCAACGGACAAGGAATATGCCAGCACGCGAGAGGGCAAGATGCACGCCTGCGGCCATGACGGGCACACCACCATGCTTCTCGGCGCGGCGCGATATCTGGCCGAGACACGCAATTTCGCAGGCCGGGTGGCGCTGATCTTTCAACCCGCCGAAGAGGCGGGCGGCGGCGCGGGCGTGATGGTCGAAGAGGGCATCATGGAGCGGTTCGAGATCGCGCAGGTTTACGGCATCCACAACGTGCCGGGCTTTGACGAAGGCGCATTCTATACTACGCCGGGGCCAATCATGGCGGCGGTGGATGAATTCCACATTCATATCAAGGGCAAAGGCGGCCATGGCGCGATGCCCCATGAGAGCCGCGACCCCGTTGTGGCGGCCTGCGGCATCGCCACGGCCATTCAGACCATCGTCAGCCGCAACCATGTCGCGGCGCAGGATTTGGTCGTCTCAGTCACGCAGATCCACACCGGCACCGCCGATAACATCATCCCCGAAACCGCCTATATCAACGGTACCGTGCGCACCTTTGACCGTGAGGTGCAGGCCATGGTGATGCGCCGGATGCAGCAGATCGTGGACGGGCAGGCGGCGAGTTATGACGTCACCGCCGAGTTGGACTATGAGGTCGGCTATCCCGCCACGGTCAATGATCCCGCCAAGGCCGAGGCCGCCATTGCGGCAGCGACAGAGGTGGTGGGCGCGGCTCAAGTGCACGGCGATTATGGCCGCGAGATGGGTGCGGAGGATTTCAGCTTCATGCTTGAAAAACGCCCCGGCGCCTATCTCTTCCTCGGGGCCGGGGAAGGCGCGGGTCTGCACCATCCGGAATACGACTTCAACGACGAGATCGCGCCGCTTGGCGCATCCTTTTTCGCCCGTATCGTTGAGCGGGCACAGCCAGCAGGAGGCAACTAATGGCATTGGAAGACGCGGCCAAACAGATGGATATGGCCTTTACCCGCGAGGACCTCAAAGGGCCGAGCTATGAGTTGACCTTTGGCGGGGCGACCTCCTTCTTGCGACGGAAATACACCAAGGATCTGACCGGCGTCGACATCGCTGTGACCGGCGTGCCCTTCGACCAAGCGGTGACAAATCGCCCCGGCACCCGCCTTGGCCCCCGCGCCATCCGCGAGGCCAGCGCGCTGCAAGCCCCCGACGCGCCCTATGGCTGGGATTTCGATGTGCTGAGCGAATTCGCCATCGCGGACTATGGCGATCTGGCCTTCGACTATGGCCATGTCAGCCAGTTTCCCGCTGCCCTGACCGCGCATATCAAAACCATTCTGGATGCCGGTGCGGCCTCGGTCGTGCTGGGCGGGGATCACTATGTCTCATTCCCGATCCTCAAGGCCTATGCGGAAAAATACGGGCCTATCAGCCTGTTACAGTTCGATGCGCATACGGACACTTGGCAAGATGACGACATGGACCGGATCGATCACGGGACGATGTTCTACAAGGCCGTGAAGTCCGGCATCGTCGACCCGTCTACCAGCGTTCAGGTCGGCATCCGCACCACCAATGAGGACACGATGGGCGTCAATATCATCGACGCGCGTGAGGTGCATGAGAAGGGCCCGCAGGCCACCGTTGCCAAGATCAAGGAGATCCTCGGCGATCATCCCTGCTATCTGACCTTTGACATCGACGCGCTGGACCCGGCCTTTGCCCCCGGCACCGGCACCCCGGTGTGGGGCGGGCTGACCTCGGCGCAGGCGTCGATCATGCTGCGCGATCTTGCGGGGATCAACATCATGGGGGGTGACGTCGTCGAAGTCTCGCCCCCCTTCGACACCACCGGCGCCACGGCGGTGGCGGGTGCCCATGTCGCGACCGAGATTCTGTCGCTGTTGGGTCACCGCATGAGAACCGCGTGAGCGAAAGCCACGACATCACGCGCCGGTCCGCTGAAAGGCGGGCCGGCTTGCTTACTGCGACCTCCGTCGCCCCTGACCGCCGAGTTTTGAAAGGTGTTTAAAATGCTGTTCTGGATCATCGTGATCGCCCTCGTCGCCTTGGTGGCCTATATCCGCCTTGCGCCCATCGACACCGCGCGTTGGCATGTGCAGGCAGACGGGCAGAAGATGGGCAAGACCCAAGGCACCAACAGCTATGTCTGGCGCGCCCCGGTCGAGGGCGACGGGGCCGAGGCTTTGGCCCAGCTTGACCGGGTGATCCTGCAAACCCCGCGCACCGAAGTCGTCGCCGGATCGCTCGCCCAGGGGCAGATCACCTATGTCACCCGCACCAAATTGATGGGCTATCCCGATTTCACCACCATCGGCATCTACGGTGACAACCCGCGCTATGTCGAAGTCTATGGCCGCTCGCGTTTTGGCCGGTCAGATCTGGGGGTCAACGCCAAGCGGGTCAACGGATGGCTTGATCAGATCGAGGCGCGATGACAGGCAGCCTTGCTGCACTTCCCGCCACATTGGCACATTGAGCGACATCTGACATTGCGCCATGAACATGCGCCCATCCACTTGTAGGCAAATCGTCTCACCCAGTTCCACCCGGGCGCCGCTGCTGTTGGTGCAATAGCAATCAATCGTCTTGCCGCCCGGCGCTTTGACATCCGCAAGGGCAGGGTGCAGGGCCGTCAGGCCCATAAGGCAGATGAGCGGCATAAGACGTGTCATAGCCCATGATAGCACAAGCCGCCTCTTGACCAAAGCATTTGCATAAGCGACAGGAACCCCATGATCCCGATGCACCGCCTCGCGCAAATCTCGCAACGCTTCCAGTTTCTGGAGGCCAGCATGTCTGCGGGCTCCGATGGGGCCGATTTTGCAGCCCTCGCGAAAGAATACAGCGATCTCAAGCCCGTGGTCGATCAGATCGACCTCTACCAGCAGCTCCAGCGCGACCTTGAAGAGGCCGAAGAGATGCTGAAAGACCCCGAGATGGCTGAGCTTGCGCGGGATGAACTGCCGCGCCTGCGCGCCCGCCTGCCGGAGGTCGAGGAGGGGTTGCAACTTGCACTTCTTCCGCGCGATGCGGCAGATGCGAAACCCGCCATGTTGGAGATCCGCCCCGGCACGGGCGGCGATGAGGCGGCGCTTTTCGCCGGTGACCTTCTGCGCATGTACCAACGCTATGCCGAGGCACAGGGCTGGGGGTTTGACCTGATCGAAAGCCAGATGACCGAACTCGGCGGCGTGAAAGAGGTCGTGGCCCATATCACCGGTCAGAATGTCTTTGCCCGGCTCAAGTTCGAAAGCGGTGTGCACCGCGTACAGCGCGTGCCCACCACCGAAAGCGGCGGGCGTATCCATACTTCGGCGGCGACCGTGGCGGTCCTGCCCGAAGCCGAAGATGTGGATATCGAGATTAACGCAAATGACCTGCGGATCGACACGATGCGCTCTTCGGGCGCCGGTGGCCAGCACGTCAACACCACCGATTCCGCCGTGCGGATCACCCATATTCCGACCGGGATCGTCGTTACCTCGTCGGAGAAGTCCCAGCACCGCAACCGCGACAAGGCGATGCAGGTGCTCAAAGCGCGGCTCTATGATATGGAGCGCAGCCGGATGGACAGCGAGCGCTCTGCCGACCGGGCGGCGCAGGTGGGATCCGGTGACCGCTCTGAGCGGATCCGCACCTATAATTTCCCCCAAGGTCGTATGACGGACCATCGGATCAACCTGACGCTATACCGGCTCGAAGCGGTGATGCAGGGCGATCTGGATGAGATCGTCGATGCCCTGACTGCCGACGCCCAAGCGCGGCAATTGGCGGAGATGGAGGGGTGAGCCCCCAAACCGCCGCCCAAGCCATGGCCGCCGCCGCCGGACGGCTGCGTGCCGCCGGTGTGCCCGATCCGGCGCGGGATGCGCGGCTGTTGCTCGCCCATGCCGCCGCTGTCGATGCCGCCCGCGTGACCCTCATCGCGCCCGAGGAAATCGCCCCCGAGGTTGCCGAACGCTTTGACCAGCTCATCTCCCTGCGCGCCGTGCGCGTGCCTGTCTCGCAACTCATTGGCCGGCGAGCCTTTTATGGCCGCGATTTCGCGATCAGCCGCGATGTGCTTGACCCGCGGCCCGAGACGGAGACCCTGATCGACCTTGCCCTCGGCGAGGATTTCACCCGCATTCTGGACCTCGGCACCGGCTCGGGCTGTATCCTCGTCACCCTGCTGGCCGAACGGGCTGCGGCGACGGGGCTGGGGGTGGACCTCTCGGAAGCCGCCTGCCTTCAGGCCAGCGCCAATGCGGTGCAGCACGGGGTGGCCGACCGCGCCGATATCCGGCAGTCCGATTGGTTCAGCGCCGTTGAGGGGCGGTTTGACCTGATCCTGTCGAACCCGCCCTATTTGGCCGCTGAGGAAATGGCCGATGTCTCACCGGAATTGCGCCAGCATGAGCCGGAAATGGCGCTGACCGACGGCCAAGACGGGCTGAGCATCTACCGCATCATCGCCGCCGAGGCGCAGGGCTACCTCACGGCTCAAGGCCGCGTTATGGTCGAAATCGGCTGGCAACAGGGCGAAGCGGTGCAGGAAATCTTTACCGCGGCGGGCTGGGGCCGGGTCACGCTGGCGCATGATCTCGATGGGCGGCCAAGGGTCGTTTCAGCCGATAAACCGGCGTGAAATCGCGAAAAAACCGCCATTTGGCGGGCTAAGTGGCAGTTTCTTCTTGCCCAAGCCTTTCTGGCATGGTTAGTCAGGGGTGTTGCAGCGGTGGATGCCACAGGCGGTCCCGCGCGGCACTATGCCCAACATATCGCTTAGGCCGGGTTCAAGACGTGCTTTGCACCCCCGGTGAACGACACACAGCACACAAGGCTGACATCATTCCATGAATTCTCCCAGATCACGCTCCCGGTCGAAGAATAACCGCAAACGCTCGTCGCAAGGTGGCGGCGGCAATGTCGTCAACCGTGTTTTCGACAGCTCCGGCCCCGAGGGCAAGGTGCGCGGCACGCCGCAGCAGGTTATCGAGAAATACAACCAACTGGCCCGCGATGCCCAGTTGAGCAATGACCGTGTGGCCGCCGAGAACTTTCAACAGCACGCCGAACACTACCTGCGTCTGCTGAGCGAGGCACAGCGCGAAGTGGACCAGCGCCGCGAGGAGCAAGAGCGCCAGAACCGTGAGCGACAAGCCGAGCGGGATCGCGAGCGGGCCGAGCGTCAGGAGCGTGAGGCACAGCAGGGCGGCCAGTCGCAGGGCGAGCAGCCGAAAGCCGACAAACAGCCAGAGCAGCAAGAGCCCGCGCAGCAGCAGGCCGAGGCCGAGACGAACAGCGAAGAGAGCACGCTGGTCGACACGCCCGAGAGCAAGCCCAAGCCGAAACGCGCCCCGCGCCGCAAGCCCAAGCCGAAAGCGGCAGAGGCGCAGCCGCAGGACAATAGCAGCGCCGGCAACAACGACACCGCCAAAGCCGCAGAATAAGAAAAGCCCCGCAATTTGCGGGGCTTTTTCGTGGGTGGTGATGGTCGGCAGGGCAGGCAGATTTACCCTTCCATCCCCGCCTGCACATATCTGATCCGCCCGTTGCGCCGCAACACCTCTTCGCGCGGCGCCCAGTCATACCGCGGGTCGCTGGTGACCGGCGACCAGAACAGCTCACCCCCGCGCCGCCAAGGGTCAAGGACAAGCCCCGCCTGCATCGGTGCCCCGGCGGCCGAGATGATGGCGGTGGAATGGTCCAGCAGGATCCGCGAGTCGCCATTGGCGATGGCGCGGTGCAGGTCGAGTGTCGCGAACCCCTCGGCCTTCAGCCGTTTCTCCAAATCCTCTGCCCAATGCCAACACAGGCCGCGCGGCTTGCTGCCGTTGTTGACCTTCACGTTATGGATCAGCGGCGGGTCGGTGATCTGATAGGCGATCGCCAGTTCATGGGTATGCCGGTAAGCGATCCGCGCGGCACGGGCGGCCTCTTCGGGATTTACCTGCGGGGAGAGGTTTTCGATAGCGCGGGCGAGTTCCGTGATCTCGGGCTCGGTGCCCAGAGGTGGTGGGCCGTTGCGCGGCAGGGCGCAGGCGGAAAGCCCCAGCAACAGGGCAAAGACGAGCAATAGTCGGTAGAACATGGTTACCCCTTGGCAATCTCGCGGGCGAGGGCGCAGAACCCCTCAAGCGGCACCTGTTCGGCGCGGTCAGTGGGTTTTAGCCCCGCGGCGGTCAAACGGTCCTCGATATCCGGCGCGGCACCTTTGAGCGCCGAGCGCAGCATCTTGCGCCGCTGGTTGAAGGCCATCGCGACCACATGGCTCAGCACCTTCGGATCGGCAGGGAAGCGCGGCTCGGGCAGGGCGGTCAGATGCACCACGCTCGACGAGACCTTGGGCGGCGGGGTGAAAGCGCCCGGCGGCAACTGCATCACGATCCGCGCATCGCTGCGCCACTGCGCCAGCACGGCCAGCCGCCCATAGGCTTTCGCCCCCGGCTGCGCCACGATCCGCTCCGCCACCTCGCGCTGGAACATCAGCGTGAGGCTTTGCCAAAACGGCGGCCACTCGGGCGGGGTGAGCCAGCGGACCAGCAGTTCGGTCCCGACGTTATAGGGCAGGTTGGCGGCCACCCGGATGGGCGGGGTCAGATGGCTCAGCGGGTCGATCTCAAGCGCATCGCCTTCGATCACGGTCAGGCGACCGGGGTAATGTTCCGCCACCTCGGCCAGCGCGGGCAGGCAGCGGCGGTCCTTCTCAATCGCCAGAACATGACGCGCGCCTTCGGCCAGCAGACCGCGGGTCAGGCCACCGGGGCCGGGGCCGATCTCAAGCACATCGCAATCGGCCATATCCCCGGCCTGCCGCGCGATCTTGGCCGTGAGGTTCAGATCCAGCAGAAAGTTCTGGCCGAGGGACTTGCGCGCCGCCAATTCGTGGGTGTTGATCACCTCGCGCAGCGGCGGGAGATTGTCGATTGCACTCATGTCTTCTGGCCCATCTGCCATGCCAATTTGATCGCTTCGATCATGCTGGTCGGGTTGGCGCGCCCTTGGCCCGCGATGTCAAAGGCGGTGCCGTGATCGGGCGAGGTGCGCACGAAGGGCAGCCCCAACGTCACATTCACGCCCCGGTCGAAATCCAAGGTCTTGATCGGGATCAGCGCTTGGTCGTGATACATCGCCACCGCCGCGTCATAGCCTTCGCGGGCGCGGGCGTGGAACATCGTATCGGCAGGCAACGGCCCGGTCAGCGCAAAGCCTTCGCCCTGCATCTCAAGGATCAGCGGCGCGATCCAGTCAATCTCTTGCCGGCCCATGCTGCCGCCTTCGCCCGCGTGCGGGTTCAGCCCAGCGACGGCAATCCGGGGGCGGGCGATGCCAAAGCGGTTTTCCAATTCCTGCGCGGTGATCTCAATCGTGCGGCGCAGGCCCGAAGGGGTCAGCGCCTGCGGCACCTGATCGAGCGCGATATGGATCGTGGCAGGCACGACGCGCAATTGATCAGAGGCGAGCATCATCACCACGTCGTCGACGCCTGCAAGTGCGGCGAGGTATTCGGTATGGCCCGGATAGGCGAAACCGGCCCCGTCTTGCAGCGCCTTCTTGTGGATCGGCGCGGTGCAGACGCCGCAGGCGGCGCCAGTCTGCACCAGATCGACCGCCCGGGCGATCACATCGATCACCCCCTGCGCATGGCCAGGCTGCGGCACGCCGGGCAGGGCGGCGCTGTCGAAGGGATGGGGGAGCACGGGCAGCGCATCGGCACTGGGCGCGCGCAGGTCATCCGGGCTGTCGATCAGGCGGTGCGGGACATCTTGCGGCAGATGACGCGGGTAGCCGATCCAGACCATTGGGATGTCCTTCGAGAGCGCCGCCCAAGCGCGGGCGGCGATCTCGGGGCCGATCCCGGCGGGTTCACCGCAGGTGATGGCCACCGGCCGGGACGGGCGGCTCATTGGCGGGTGATACGGGCTTCGGCGCGGGCCTGTTCCAGCAGCTGAGTGGCATAGCCCTCAAGCTTGCGCTGCCGGATCGAACTGACCACCGCCTCGCGGTTCACATCGGCATTGGCCGCCGTGGTGCGGTTGCAGAGCATCAGGAAGACCAAAGTCTCCCCATTGGCACGGGTCAGCGCGGTGGAGACTTCGCCGGGGTCGAGTTTCGCCAGTTCAATGGCCACGTCCTGCGGAATCTCTGCCGGGGCCTTGGTGCCGCGGTCGAGCACATTGGCAGGCTGGCCCTTGGCCACGCCATAGAGATCGTCACATTGATCTACCTGACCGCGCAGCTGTGCCGCGCGCGACAGGGCAGCCTCGGAACGGCCGCCGGGGATGTAATAGGCGGCATAATCGATCTCGGAATACTCGACGCTCGGCTTGCCGGTCTCTTCGATGCCGCGCAGTTGGAACAGGGCCACGGCATTGGGGATCGGCAGCGGCGCTGTCACCTCACCCGGGGCGAGGGCCAAGAGGATGGGCCGCAGGCTGGCGGGCAGTTTTTCAAGCGGTGTCCAAGGCATCCGACCGCCGCGCCCGCGCGAGGCGGTGGCGGAATGCTTGCTGGCATAGGACGAGAATTCGGCTTCCGAGCGGCTTTCCGAAATGCGTTCGGCCAGCGCGTTCACCTGATCGGCATTCTGCGGCGGGGCGGGAATGATGATCTCTGACAACAGCACGCGCAGGCCGTTGTTGCCCCGGCTGCTGCCAAGGGCGCGGTCGACCTCTTCGTCGGTGATGTTGACCCGGCCATTATAGCGCGCGCGAATAAGGTCACGCCAGGCGGCGCTGATCACGATGAAATCGCGAAAGGTCTCTTCGGAAATCTGGGCTTGGCCCAGCACTTTCAGAAACTCCTCGGTCGTCAGATCCGCGCGGCTGGCAAATTCCGCCATGCCGGATCGAATGCCCTCGGGGGTGACTTCAAGCCCGGCTTGATCAAGGATCTGCCCACGCAGGCGGTCGTCGATCAGACTGTCGATCACGCTGTCGGTATCGGCCCCGGGCGCGCCGATCAGCTGCATGAAACGCTGGCGCTGCTGCACTTCGTAGCCGGTGATCACCTCGTCATTGACACGGGCCACAGGCGCAAAGAGGTTCTGCGCCGCTGCGGATTGGCCGATGACCAGAGCAAGGGCGAGTGCCGCAGTCCCACGGATCCCGGCGCGGACGGTCTGTTTCGTTACTTCCCACATGAGCGTACGTATCTTTCTGTTCCGGTGTTTGCGGCAAAGCCCCTGAGGCCGATGTTAAAACCGATATCCGTTGAGGGCTCAACACTTGTTGAGGATGAATAGCTGCGGTTCACCGAAAGGTCGACCTGCACGCATTCATTGTTGTAGCTCAGGCCAAGACCCGCCGTCGCCGCGCGTTCGTCAGCAAGATCGAACCGCCATTCGGCGGAGGCCTGCCACTGGCTGTTGATCGAATAGCTGCCGTCGAAGGTGATCTCAGACACGTCTTCGTTGCGGTCCTCGGCGGCGTCTTCGTGCAGCCAGACATAGCTGCCCGAGATCTGCCCGCGTTTGAAATCCCAGACCCCGCGCAGCTCGGCCTTGGCGACCTCGAAGTCATCATCGACCAGCCCGCGCCCGATGAGCGCAAGACCGTTGTCGCTGCGCAATTGCCCGGCCAGCAGGAAATCGGAATAGGTGCCTTGCAGGCCAGAGCTAAAGCTAAAGGCATCATCCGCATCGGCGCGGATCACCTGACCGAAAGACAGGCTGGCATCCATGCCATTGGGATCGAGCCGCGCCCAATTCACCCCGATGGCCGCCACGGCACCCCGTTCGCGCCGGTCGGGCCGGGGGAAGCGGCTGAGCGACAGAAGGTTGCCCTCATCATACTCCACCAGCGTGCTTTCCTCATTCGGAATGTCGAGCCGATCACCGCCAGTCCAGCCCAATTGCACCAGCGGTTCAAGCTGTTGCACCACGCCCGCGGCGTCGCGGCGCTGCATGGGGTAGCGCATGGTGACGGCGGCATGGGGCACAAGGTCGGAGTAGCGCCCGTCATAGACGGCATCCTGCGCGATGTTGAACAGACCAAAGCTCGCCCCCGCCTCAACATCGGTCACCAGACCGTTGCCGAAGGTGAAGCGGCGCAGCCACGCGGCCTCCCCGTTGAGCCGCGACACATCGCGCCCGTCGGCTTCGCCATCCCCGTTACCATCGGTGCTGAGGTCCGACGACCGACGGTGGCTATGGGCCTCAAGCGTCAGGTGGAGTTCGCCGCCCACGGAAGTCGGGAAATAGCGCCGCTCAAATTCACCATCCAAGACCAGATTGGGCAGCAGATCATTGTCTTCACCATCGCGGAGCGATTGGTAGTTCAGCAGGGTTGCCCGCATATACTCATCGCGCCGCGCGCGGCTGACGGTCAATTCGCTGGTCAGACGGTCTTTGCCCGAATAGCCGTAGTCGCTGAGATAGGAACTGTCGCTCGTGGTCTCGATATCAAAATACAGTTTGTAGTCGCGCCGCAGATCGAAACTGCCGGTGCCGAAAAGGTAGCCACGGGTCTTGCCGGGGTCCAACTCATCATCGGTGATCGCCCCCTCGAACTCGATCCGCCCCGAAACGAAAGCCTGACGGTAGCGGAACTCAAGCGTGCGGGTCTCGGCGGAAAGATAGGGCGTCAGCGTCAGATCGCGGTGGTCGCCGATCTTGATGAAATAGGGCAGTTTCAGCCCGACACCCAATTGCGAGGTCGAGCGGATCGTGGGCGCCAGAAACCCGGTCGCGCGGTCCAATGTGGGGTCTGGCAGGCGCAGGCGGGGCAGATAGGCGATGGGCACGTTCTTGATGCGGAACTGCGCCTCGTCAAAGTAAAGCTGCTGCGCCAGCTGATCATGCACCACCCGTTTTGCGCGGATCTGCCAAAGCGGCGTTTCGCCGTCTTCGCAGACTTTGCAAGAGGTTACGGCGGCTTTGTAAAGTTGGCTATAACGCCCTTCGACCCGGTTGATCTGCACGGCGGCAAGCTGCAACTGCTGCTCAAGGATCATCCGCGCGCCGCGCAAAAGGCCGGACTGCAAACCCGTATCAAGTGAGGCCGCATCGGCGAGGATCGTGGTATTCTCCCCCTCAGACAGCACGATCGGCCCTTCGATGCTAAGCGCGCCCGTGGCTTGATCATAGCGGATCGCCGTGGCGCGCAGCCGCGTCTCCCCTTGGAAGGCTTCGACATTTCCTCGCGCGACCAAGACCTTATCGCGTGTAATGAAGACCTGATCGGCCACCAGAACGGCGGGGCGGTCGCTGGCAGGCGCGGTCTGGGCGGCAAGGCTCAGAGGCGCGAATGAAAGGGCAAGTCCAACAAGGGCCGCGCGCATGTCAGCCGTCCTCCGCATGCAGTAGCAGGCCTAGCGCCAGAAAGATCGCCGCCACGGGCGGCGCCCAAGCGGCAAGGATCACGGGGATCTGGCCATTCTCGCCAAGGATCTGTGCGAAACTGCGAATGAAATACAAACCGAACCCCAGCAAAATCGAGGCCAGCACAGCGACGCCGGTCCCCCCAAAGCGGGTATGGCGCATGGTGAATGCGCTCGCAACCAGAACCATGGCCACTAGAAAGAAGGGCCGCGCAAGCTCGGCCTGAAGCCAGACCTCATGCTGGCGCGTGCTGAACCCGGCCTGTTCCAATTGCCGGATGAACTCGGGCAGTTCATAGATCGAGACGGCAGCGACACGGCCAATGCTTTCGCGGATACGCTCGACGGTGAGGGAAGAGGGGATCGTCAGGGTCTCATGCACCTCCGCCGCGCCTTCGGCGTTCACCCCGGCCGCCAGCGGCCAAATCTTCGCCCCGGTGAGCTCCCAGTCGCCGCTGCTAAGTTGTGCGCTTTCGGCTTCAATGCGCCGGATCGGACCCTTCTCGGCGTCATAGCTGATGATCGTGACGTTATAGAGGACGGAGGCGTCGGCGTTGGTGCGCCATGCGCGAATGACCGATTGGCCTTCCTCCGTGCCTTGCCGCAGCCACAGCCCCTCGTCACTGACCGAGAGCGCCGCGCGGCCATTGGACCGGTACTCTTGGGTCAATTGCTCGGCCCGCTCACTTGTCGCCGCGACGATGGGGTTGAGCATGGCCACGGCCAGCGTGCCGATGATCAAGGCCACCACCACCGGGGCCACCAGCGCGCGCAGGGCCGAGCGGCCCGCGGCCCGGGTCACCACCAATTCAGAAGACCGGGCAAGCCCAATGAAAAGCGCCACCGTGGCGAGGATCATGATCAGCGGCAGGATCATGTTGATGGTCTGGGGCATGTGCAGCAGCGTCATGCCCAGCACCTGATCCCAGCCCACATCGTCATCGGCGAAACGCCGGGCCTGATCGACACCGTCGACCAGCATCACCAGCGCGGCCAGCACCCCGGTGATGACGAGAAAGCTCATGAAAAAGCGGCGGGCGAAATAGAAATGCAGGATCATGTGGCGGCCTTCTTGCCACGCAGACGCCGCCTTATCCAGCGCGGATGTGCGGCTTGCCAAAGCATCGCCAGCGTCAGCATGGCCCCGATGAGCGAGGGCAGATAGGCCAGCGGCCAGAGCGCCGCCGCCTCGCGGATTTGCACGACCATCGTGCCCCGCAGCCCGTCGATTGCGATGAGCAGGCCAAAAGCGATCACCGCCTCGCGCCAGACGCCAAAGCGGGAGAAACCGCCGAGGATCAAAGTCGCAAAGCCAATCATCGCGGCGACGAGACAGAACAGCGGCTGCGCGAAGCGGCCATGCAGCTCTTCGGCCACCACGCCCGGCGAGGTGTCGGTCGCCGCCGCGACCCCGTCCCAATCCCAAAGCAGATCAGGCGTGACCATTGCGCTGACCGACAGGTCGATCGCGTCTCCGCTGCTGACCAGCGGGGAAATATCGAACGAAAAGTCGCGGAATTTGGCCGTGGCCAAGCGGTTGGTCTCGGTGTCCAGCCGTTGCGCCATGCCGTTGAGCATGATCAGCGTCGTGTCGTCGCCGTTGCGGGCGAGGTAGGCTTCGGCGGCGGTGTAGATCACGCCCTCGTCGGCCTTGCGCCGATCCGACAGGAAAACATCGCGCAGCACGCCGTCACTGTCGATGGCGCGGGTATAAAAGGTGACATCGTCGGAGGGATGCAGAAAAGTCCCCTCCGTCAGCAGCCGCGCAGTGAGGTTGCGCGAGATTTCGGCCTCGCGCTGTTTCAACTGGCCCTGCGCCATGGGGACCAGAAAGTGGCTCAGCACCGTCATCATGGCCGCCACGCACAGGCCAAAGACGAAGACGGGCCGCGCCAGCCGCCACGGGCCGGAGCCTGCGGCTTGGAGCACCGTCAACTCGGATTCGCCCGACATGCGGTTGGTCACATAGACCGAGGCGGCAAAGGTCGCGATGGGCAGGACGGTGACGATGAGTTTCGGCAGGCCGAGGGCCGTAAACTCCAAAAACACCAAGGCGGACTGGCCGTCGCCGATCAAACGGTCGAACAGGACAACCGCGCGGTTGATCCAGAAAAGCGCCACCAGCACCAAAGCGAAAAAGCCGAACATAACCAGAAGTTGCGACAGCATGTAGCGGTCAATTCTTGCCACTCTGATCCCCCGAGATGCTCTGACGGCCTTTGCGCAGATCTTAGAGCAATTCGCGGGGCGGGAAAACTGCTATCTGGCCATGCGCCGCGCGGCGCGCTAGGTCTGGGGCAAAATCAACCATGAGGCATGCCATGACCGATCTGACCCCCATCACCTTCGCCGAGACCGACATCGACCGTATCGCGGGGCATTCCGGGCGGATCGCGGTGTTTCTGGAGCCAGAGGGTCGTTTGGATGCCGGGGCGCGGCGGGTGAACCGTCTGACCAAAGGCGCTTTGCAGCGGCTGGTAGAGAGTGAGCGTTTCGCGGCGCTGAAACCCGGTGACGTGTTCAGCATGGGATATCCTGCGGGCATGGCAGCAGAGGCAGTCGACGTGGTTCATATGCCGCGCCGGGCCGAGGTGATGACCGCGCGCAAGGCTGGGGCGGCGCTGGCCAAACGCCGGGGTGACAGCGATCTGCTGATGCTCGCCGCCGCGACACGCCGGGTGGCCGATGTGGCCTTTGGTCTGGCAATGCGGGACTACGGCTTTGAAGATCACAAATCCGCGCCCAAGGCGCGCAAAGGCACGGTCGAGGTCATGTGTTCCAAACCCGATGACGCGCGTGAGGCCGCCGCACCGCTTATGGCCGTGGCCGAGGGGGCCTTCATGACCCGCGATCTGACCAACGCGCCCGCCAATATCCTGACCACCACCAATTTTGCCGAACGACTGGCCGAGATGGAGAGCTTGGGCCTGAAGGTTGAAGTTCTGGATGAGGAAGAGCTTGCAACGCTCGGAATGCGCACGCTTTTGTCTGTGGGCCAAGGGTCGGACAGCCCGTCGAAAGTGGTCGTGATGCGGTGGGAAGGCGGCGCCGATGACTCAGCCCCTCTGGCGCTGGTCGGCAAGGGTGTGGTCTTTGACACCGGCGGCATCAGCCTTAAACCCGGGGCTGGCATGGAAGACATGACCATGGACATGGGCGGCGCGGGCGTCGTCTCGGGCGTGATGCGCACACTTGCACTGCGCAAGGCCAAGGCGAATGTCGTGGGGCTTGTGGGTATCGTTGAAAACATGCCCTCGGGCAATGCCACCCGCCCGGGCGATGTGATCACCACGATGAAGGGAGACACGGTAGAGGTCATCAACACCGACGCCGAGGGGCGTTTGGTGCTCTGCGATGTCATGTGGTACGCGCAAGACCGTTTCAAACCCGCGGCGATGATTGATTTGGCCACGCTGACCGGGGCCATCATCATCGGGCTGGGCCATGAGAACGCCGGGGTCTTTTCGAATGACGACGGGCTGTGCAACGATTTCCTGAAAGCCGCTGAGAGCGAAGGCGAAGGCGCGTGGCGGATGCCGCTGGGGCAGGGCTATGACGACCTGCTGAAAAGCCGCGTCGCCGACATGAAAAATATCGGCGGGCGTCCGGCGGGGTCGATCACTGCGGCGCAGTTCCTCAAGCGGTTCGTCAAGGATGAGACACCTTGGATTCACCTCGATATTGCCGGCGTCGCCTCGTTGAAATCCGAAAGCACGCTGGCGCCTGCGGGCGCGACGGGCTGGGGCGTGGCGGCGTTGAACCGTCTCGTCGCCGATCGTTTCGAGAAGGGCTGAGCGACTGATGGGGGCGGCTTACTTCTATCACCTGACCCAGCGACCTCTGGTCGAGACGCTGACGATGCTGCTGGAAAAGTCGCTCGCCAATGGCTGGCGCGTGGCTCTGCGCGGGACGGATCGGGCGGGGCTACATGCGCTGGACCGGGCACTTTGGACCTATTCAGAGGATAGCTTTCTGCCCCACGGCATGGCAGGCGGGCCGCAGGACGCGGATCAGCCCGTGCTGCTGACGCTGGAGGATGGCGCCCCCAATCGGGCGGATTGTCTGATGACGGTGCATGGGGCCGATGTCACCGCTGCGGAAGTGGCAGCGCACCAGCGGGTCTGTGTGTTGTTCGACGGACATGATCCCGTCGCGTTGGATCAGGCACGCGGCCTGTGGAAGCGGCTGAAATCCGACGGCGCCTCGGCCCAATATTGGTCCGAGGAAAGCGGTCGCTGGGAAAAGAAGGCCGAGACTTAAAGGACGGCAGTGCAGGGGCAGGGGCCGAAAGCCCGCCGCCCCTGAACGCGGATCAGGCTGCTTTGTCGAGCGCGGGTTTCGCGGCAGCGGCGGATTTGGTCGCCTCGGCCTCCGGTGCTGCGGGTTCGACCTTGCTGACATAGGATTTGGCCGCTTCGACCGCGCTGTTGTTCACGGGCGCGATCGTGTCCAGCAGGGCGCGGGTGCGCTGGCTATCGACGCTGCGCTGTGCTGCGGCGCGGACAAAGGCTTCGTCATCCGCGCTCGTGGCCTTTTGAGCCGTCTCGACCGGCTTTGCCTGTGCCACAGCTTGCACCGTTTCGACCTTGGCAGGCGCTTGCACGGCTTGAGGTTTGGATGCCTCCTGCGCCGCCGCGCTGTTCTGCGCGTTCTGCCCGTCATTGGCGGGTTTCGCCTGCAACTGGGATGGCTTGTCCTTGGCCTTTTCGGCCTCTTGCGGCTTTTCAGCCTTCTCCGCCTTAGCGGGTTTGTTGCTTTGTTGGTAGGAGGATGACCCACCAAAAATGTTCATCAGCATAGCAGCACTTTCTCCAAAATTGGGTACAGTTGTGCCCTGCAGATATCCGCTCAAAAGGGCGGGAACCTGTTCAATTTACGGCGAATGCGGCGTCATTTTACGGCGTGTTTGATGTCTTGCCCCGTATTTCCGGCAAGGTCTTGCCCTATTCCGTCAGCGGCTCAGGCGCAGTTCACCGCCGCTGATCTCAATCCGGCCCCAGCGTTGCAGGTAGCCCATGCCGAGCAGTGATTGCGACATGATCCCGTCATTCACTACCGCGGGGACGTTGTGATCGACCGCATGGCCCACCACCACCTCGTCGAGACGCACGAAGGCGGTGCGCGTTTCGCCATTGGCGGTGCCCGCGCGGCCAAGGTAATCCAGCCCCTCGGGGTCGATGCCGATGCGCGCCGCGTCGGATTTGGTCAGCACGATATCGGATGCGCCCGTATCGACGACAAAGCGCACCGGCGCGCCGTTGATCTGGGCCGTCAGGTAGTAATGCCCATCGCGCCCGCGGGGCAGGACGATGTCACCCTCTTCGCTGATGGTGAGATGTTGGCGGGCGCTGTCGCGGGTGATGTCTTGCCACAGGCCGACCCCCGCCGCGGCGCCGGTAAAGATCAGCCCCCAGACCGCCGCCTGTTGCAGGGTCTTGTTCATATTCGGGCGGCTGTGCATGAAAAACCAGCCCGCCACCATCGCCAGGAGAACGATGAGATAGATCAGATGTGCTGTGTCGATTTCGGCCATGAACGCGCCCCCTTAGATCTCATATAGGAAGGCCGCGCGGAAATGTCAGCCGGACGTGGGGCCGGGGCCAAAGCCAAAGGCCGCCAAGCCGTCGAGCACGAATTGCACCGAGAGCGCCGCCAGCAACATGCCAAGCAGACGGGTCACGATGTTGATGCCCGTCTTGCCCATCGCCCGCTCCAGCGCGCCGCTGACCTGCATGGTCAGCGCCATGACCACCAGTGTCAGCGCGGTGATCACGATAATGGTCAACAGCCCTTCGCCGCCCGGTTTTTCCCCCGTCAGCAGGATGACCGAGGCGATGGAGCCGGGGCCCGCAATCAAAGGAATGGCCATGGGGAAGACGGAAGGGTCGTCGTGGTCATCCTCATCTGCGCGGTCTTCGCGCCGCTTGGTGCGGCGGTCAAAAAGCATGTCGAGGGCGGTGATGAACAACAGAATGCCGCCCGCGACGCGGAAGGCGGGCATCGAGATGCCGATGAAACCCAGCACTGCCTCGCCGAAGGCTGCGAAGATCAGCAGCACCAACCCGGCCACGCCTACCGCGCGCCATGCGATCTTGCGCCGCTCTGCGTTGCTCATCCCGCGGGTAAGCGCGAGGAAGACCGGCGCGATGGCGATGGGGTCGATCACCACGAACATCGTGACGAGGGCGGTGATCATATAGGCGGTGTCGAGGGTCATGGGGTTTCCTTGGCGCGGGGCTTCTTGCCAGAATGCACGAGGGCCGCCCCTTAGGCGACCCCTGCGATGTGATAAAGTGAACGCTTCCGGGTCAGGCCGTGGCCTTCTCCAGCTTTTCCTGTGCGCCCATCCAAAGCGATTCCGCGCGGTCCAGCGCCTCCATCACCTCGGCGTATTTCTTGTTCCAGACCTCAAGCTCACCGGTTTTGGCGTCTTCATAGAGCGCGGGATCGGCGAGTTTCTTGGCGAGCTTGTCGCGCATCTCGTTGATCTTTTCCATCCGCGCTTCGGCCTTGCGGACCTCGCTGCGCAGGGCCAACACCTCATCGCGGCTTGCGCGTTTGGGCTTGGGCGCTTCTTTCGGCTTGGTGGGGTTCTTGCTAACCGGCTTTTCCGGCGTCAGCAGCATTTTACGATAGGCTTCGAGATCTTCCTCATAGGGTTTGACCGTGCCTTTCGACACCAGCCACAGCCGGTCGGCCACCAGCGACAGCAGGTGCATGTCGTGGCTGACGAGGATCACCGCGCCCGAGTAGCGCGTCAGCGCCTCCACCAGCGCCTCACGGCTTTCGATGTCGAGGTGGTTGGTCGGCTCGTCGAGGATCAGCAGATGCGGGGCGTGCAGCGTTGCCAAGAGCAGCGACAGCCGCGCCTTCTGCCCGCCCGAAAGCCGCCCGACCTCGGTCTCGGCCTGTTCGGGGCCAAGGCCGAAGCCCGCAAGCTGCGCGCGCAGCTTGGATTGCAGCACGCCGGGGCGGGCGGCGATCATGTGTTGCAGCGGGGTTTCCTCAACAATCAATTCGTCCACCTGATGCTGGGCGAAGAAACCCACGCGCAGCTTGGAGGAATTGACCTGCCGCCCGGCCATCAGGGGCAGGCGGTCCGACAGCAGTTTCGCCAGCGTCGATTTGCCCTGACCGTTCTTGCCCAGAAGGGCGATCCGGTCGTCTTGGTCGATGCGCAGGTTCAGGCGCGTGAGCACCGGGTTGTCGTCGCTATAACCGACTGCGCCGTTCTCGATGTTGATGATCGGCGGCGAGAGTTCCTCGGGCTCGGGGAAGGTGAAGACCTTGCGCGCCGCCTCCTCGGGCGCGGTGATCATGTCCATCTTCTCGATCATCTTGAGGCGCGATTGCGCCTGCTTGGCCTTGCTGGCCTTGGCCTTGAAACGGTCGACAAAGGCCTGCATGTGATCGCGCCGGGCCTGTTGCTTCTTGGCCATCGCCGCCTGCAACGCGCGTTTCTCGGCGCGCTGGCGGGCGAATTGGTCGTAGGGGCCTTGGTAATAGGTCAGCTTGCGATCTTCGAGATGCAGGATGCCGCCCACGGCGCGGTTCAACAGGCCGCGGTCGTGGCTGATGATCAACACCGTATGGGGGTATTTCGCCAGATAGCTTTCCAGCCAGAGCGCCCCTTCAAGGTCGAGGTAGTTGGTCGGCTCGTCCAAAAGCAGCAGGTCGGGCTGGGCAAAAAGCACGGCGGCCAGCGCCACGCGCATCCGCCAGCCACCGGAGAAGGCGGAGCAGGGCATCTGCTGCTCTTCGTCGTCGAAACCAAGCCCCTTGAGGATCGACGCCGCGCGGCCTTCGGCGGACCAAGCGTCGATATCGGCCAAACGGGTCTGGATGTCAGCGATGCGGGCGGGGTCCTCGGCGGTCTCGCTCTCTTTCATCAACCGGGCACGTTCAATGTCGGCCTCCAGCACCGTGTCGATGAGCGAGGTCTCTGACGAGGGCACCTCTTGTGCCACACCGCCGATCTTGGCGCGGGAGGGCAAAGAGATATCGCCGCTGTCGAGTAACAGCTCACCACGGATGATTTTGAACAGCGTCGTCTTGCCCGCGCCGTTGCGCCCGACGATGCCGACCTTATGCCCCTCGGGGATCACGGCGGAGGCTTCCTCGAACAGGGGGCGGCCTTCGACGGAGTAGTTGATTTCTGAAATGCGTAACATGAAAGCCGTTTGGAGCAAGCGGGGCCGAAGGTCAATCACGGCTTTTCATGGGCCAGACCCCATGCTAGGGAGCGCGCAAATCAACACCCGCTATGGAGTACAGCCAATGGCCCTCGAACGCACATTCTCGATCATCAAGCCCGACGCAACCCGCCGCAACCTGACCGGCGCCATCGTCAAGAAATTCGAAGACGCGGGCCTGCGCGTTGTCGCACAAAAGCGCATCCACCTGACCAAAGCGCAGGCGGGCGAGTTCTACAAAGTGCACGCCGAGCGTCCCTTCTACGACGAACTGTGCGAGTTCATGGCCTCCGCGCCGATCGTGGCCCAGGTTCTGGAAGGTGAAAACGCCATCGCGAAAAACCGCGAAGTGATGGGCGCGACCAACCCTGCCGATGCGGCAGAGGGCACCATCCGCGCAGAATTTGCTGAAAGCGTTGGCGAAAACTCCGTCCACGGTTCCGACGCACCGGAAACCGCAGCGGTTGAGATCGCTTACTTCTTCTCCGGTCTGGAACTGGTCGGCTAAGCCACCCATTCTTCGGAAAGACTGAAAGGGTCGCCTTCGGGCGGCCCTTTTTCTTTGGTGATCAGTTGTTGAGCGTCGGGTGGTGCGAGGACATGCGCCCTTCGACATTGCCCAGCGGCGGGGCTTTAGCCGCCTGGTCTTTTAGGTGACGCTCCAGCAAGTCGACGTTGCGCAGTTTCGACTTCCAACCGATATCGAAGAGGTCACCGACAAGCGGGACGGAGCCGATCACATAGTCGACCCCGGTGTTCACCAGCATTTTTGCCAGTACGCTTTTCGGCGCGCCCATGCGGTGCGATTCTTTCAGGATGTAGGCCGCGGGCAGAAGGGCGAGCGTATCGCCCACCACCGGCACGAGGCCCAGAATCGAATCCCATCCCATCCGAACGCCGACGATCGGCAGCTTATAGGCGCTGTCCATGCTGACGGCCAAACGGCGCAGACGGGCGAGGTCAGCTTCGTGAGAGGGGGTATGGGGTTTCATATCTGTCCTTGCGTGTTGCTCTAGGCGGCAAACGCATGGTCCGGCCCCAAAGTTCCCCCCATCCACCAGCCCCATCCGGTGCGCGGGGAGCGCCGTTCAAAGACTGGCGTAGTCGGTGATCAGCGGCGTGGGGCGCTGCGGTGGTTGGGCCGAGGTGCCGTTCGGCTTCGGCGCAGGCTTTGGTTTTTGCGGTTGCGGCGTTCTGTCTAGTCGGGCCATCGGGTAGCTCCTTTGCTGCTCGCTGGGGTTTGATGTCTCTCACCCCCGCAACCAGCTTGGGCGTGGTTCGGGTCCATAAAGGGGCCAGATTGCGCCCAGAATGGGGCGTTTGTTGCGATTTTGCGACGGAAAGGCCCGCATTCCCCTATGAGTTGAGAGTGAAACGCGCCTCTGCCTGCAAGGTGCCCTCTGGGGCAACACGCCCACGGCCTGTCAGATCGACCAGATGTGCGAGCACGTTTCGCGTGGCCGCCCCCAAGAGCGCGGCAGGCGTTTCGGTATAGATGGCGCGAGCGAGGTCCTCTGCCGTCGCGGGCCCGGCAGCCAGCGCGTCGAGGATCGACACCTCCCGCGCGCGACGATGCGCCACCAACCAGTCGAGCCGCGCGTTGGGGTCGCTCACCGGTGCGCCGTGACCGGGGTAGAACACCCGCCATTGCCGCGCGCCCAGCTTCTCGCAGGAGGCCATGAAATCAGTCAGGTCCCCATCAGGGGGCGAGACGAGGGAGGTCGCCCAGCCCATGACGTGATCCGCTGTCAGACAGGCATCGCCCCAAGCGAGGCTAACGTGATTGCCTATATGGCCTGGCGTGTGCAGCACCTCCAGCGTCCAGCCGTCCCCCTTCAGTACATCCCCATCGGCCAAAGTGTGATCAGGGCGAAACCCGTGGTCCACACCTTCGCCGCCGCCCATCAACCCCGCCTCAGCAAGCCCCTGCATCACCGTCGAACGGCCCTCCGTGGCCTCACCGAAGGCCCATACCTCGGCCCCCGTACGCGCGGCCAGCGGGCGGGCGAGCGGCGAGTGATCCAGATGCGTATGGGTCACGATGATATGGCTGATCCGCTGCCCGGGCTGGATTGCGGCGAGGATCGCCTCAAGATGCGCGGGGCTGTCGGGGCCGGGGTCGATCACCGCCACGCCGGTCTCGCCCAAGAGATAGGTATTGGTGCCGCGATAGGTCATCGGTGAGGGGTTGGGCGCCACGATCCGCCGCAGCCCGGGTTCCAGGGTTTCGGCAAGGCCAATCTCGGGGTCGAAGTTGTCGGGCGGCAGCATGGTTTCACCTTTCGCTGGGGCAGGGGGCTGGCTAAGGTCTAGCCATGAATTTTGCCTGGCTCAAACGATATGTGCCGCGCGGCATCTACGGACGTGCCGCGCTGATCCTTCTGTTACCAGTGGTGTTTTTGCAGTTGGTCGTCGTGGTGATCTTTGCGCAGAGGCATTTCGAAGGTGTCACCGGCCAGATGACCGATACGGTTCTGCGGGAACTGGAACTGGTCATGCTGGCGGTCGGAACGGCCCCCGATGCGCAATCCGTGCCCACGGCGGTTGAGGCGCGGGCGGGTCCGCTTGATTTCGTGGTGACGCCCGCCAACCGTCCGCTGCCCGAAGAAGACAGCATGCTGTGGTACGACTATTCGGGCCGCGTGCTGATCCCGCGCTTGCGCAGCAAGATGGACGGGATCGAAGCGGTGGACCTCAGCGATGACGATTTCGTCGTGCTCTATATCGAGAGCGTGCACGGGCCGCTGCGCATCCAGTTCGAGCGGCGGCGCATATCGGCCTCGAACCCGCATCAGCTTTTCGTCTACACCGTGTTTTTCGGCGTGCTTTTGAGCTATATCGCCACGATCTATCTGCGCAATCAGCTGCGCCCCATCAAACGTCTGGCCCGCGCGGCGGAGGCCTTTGGCCGGGGGCGGCATGAGCCTTATACTCCCACCGGCGCCATCGAAGTCCGCGCGGCGGGCAACGCCTTTGTCGACATGCGCGCCCGGATCGAGCGGCAGATCGAGCAACGCACGCTGATGCTTTCGGGGGTGAGCCACGACCTGCGCACGCCGCTGACCCGGATGCGCCTCGGCCTGTCGATGATCGACGAAGAGGATGCAGCCCCGCTGCTGGCCGATGTGGATGACATGCAACGGATGCTGGACGAATTCCTGAACTTCGCCAAGGGCGCCGCTGAGGGTGAGCCTGAAGAGGTTGCCCCGCATGGGTTCGTCAGCGCCATTGTCGAAGACGCGCAGCGGGCCGGGCGCAGGGTCACGCTGCTGCCCCCCGAAGGCGCGGGCGAGGGGATCGTAAAACTGCGCCGGGTGGCGATGCGCCGGGCGGTCGACAACCTGATCTCAAACGCCGTGCGTTATGGCACGCAGGCCGAAGTCTCGGTCATGCTGAGCGATCGCACCCTGCGGATCCGGGTCGAAGACGACGGCCCCGGCATTCCAGAAGCGCGGCGGGACGAGGCGACGCGGCCCTTCTCGCGGCTCGATCCTGCACGCAATCAGGACAAGGGCGGCGGCGTGGGCCTTGGCCTTGCCATCGCCTCCGACATCGCCCGCGCCCATGGCGGGGTGCTGCGGCTTGGGGAATCGGACCGCCTAGGCGGGCTGCGCGCCGATATCGTCATCGCGCGGTGACCCGGCGGCATGATTGTGCGACGCGTCCGGCTTTGCCACAGTGAGGGGACCCTAATACGGAGCGCAGCGATGACCCCCTATGACATGATCAAAGCCCATCTCGACACGGCCGTGCCCTTTGCCGCCCATGTCGGGGTGAAACTGCTTGAGATCGGAGACGGCACCGCCGGCGCCGAATTGGTGCAGCGGCATGAGACGTCGAACCACATCGGCACGCAGCACGCCGGCGCGATGTTCACGCTGGGCGAAGCCGCCTCGGGGGCTGCCATGGCGGGGGCTATTGCGCCGGTGATCATGGACATGCGCCCCGTGGCGGCCATGGGGCAGATCACCTTCAAGAAGATCGCCGAAGGCACGCTGACCGCCTTTGCCAAAACCTCGCGCCCCGGGGGTGACCTGCTGAGCGCGCTGCAAGAAGACGGCAAAGTCGCCTTTGACGTGGCGGTCGACATTCAGAACGAGGCGGGTGAGACGGTGGTCGAGATGCAGGTGAACTGGCACGTCAGCGCCAAACGGTGACGGCCACGAAAGGCGGGGGCGGAAGTATGGTAGGCCCGGCAGGACTTGAACCCGCAACCAAAGCGTTATGAGCGCTCTGCTCTAACCAATTGAGCTACAGGCCCGCCATGAGCGTTTGGGTATGACGCCGCAGGCCGAGCGTCAAGACATTAGCTGCACCAAATGATTGCAGTGGGCCGCGCAATACTCTAACCCCGCGCGCAAGGGAAAATGCGCGCCGGGGGCCATGACCATGACAAAATCCGACAACGGAATCACCTATGCCGAAGCAGGCGTGGATATTGACGCAGGCAACGCGCTTGTAGAGCGGATCAAGCCGGCGGCGAAATCCACCGCGCGGCCCGGCGTCATGTCTGGCCTTGGCGGCTTTGGCGCGCTGTTCGATCTGAAAGGCGCAGGGTTCACGGACCCGGTGCTGGTCGCCGCGACCGATGGCGTGGGCACCAAGTTGCGCATTGCCATCGACACCGGTAATGTCGACAGCATCGGCATTGATCTGGTGGCCATGTGCGTCAACGATCTGGTCTGCCAAGGGGCGGAGCCGCTTTTCTTCCTCGACTATTTCGCGACCGGCAAACTGGAGCTCGACAGCGCCGCGCGGATCATCGAAGGCATCGCCAAGGGCTGCGCCGATTCCGGTTGTGCCTTGATCGGGGGCGAGACGGCTGAAATGCCGGGCATGTATCACGCGGGCGACTTCGATCTCGCTGGTTTCTCGGTCGGCGCGATGGAGCGGGGAACCGAGCTGCCGCGCGACGTGAAAGAGGGCGACGTGCTCTTGGGCCTGCGGAGCGACGGGGTCCATTCCAACGGCTACAGCCTTGTGCGGAAGATCGTTGAACGGAGCGGTCTGGGCTGGAGTGACGATTGCCCATGGGGTGAAGGTGATCTCGGCAATGCGCTGCTCACACCCACGAAACTCTACGTCAAAGGCGCCGTCGCGGCTCTGCGCGCGGATGCCGTCTCGGCTCTGGCGCATATCACGGGCGGTGGCCTGACCGAGAACCTGCCGCGTGTCCTGCCCGTGGGGCTGGCTGCTGAGATCGACCTCCATGCATGGGAACTCCCGCCGGTGTTCAAATGGCTGGCCGCCGAAGGGGGCATGGCCGAGGCCGAGATGCTCAAGACCTTCAACGCCGGGATCGGCATGGTCGCCGTGGTTTCCGCCGACAAGGTCGAGGCCGCCAAGGCCGCCTTTGGCGAGGATGGCCATAGCGCGATTGAGATCGGGCGCATCACCACCGGCAATGGCGTCACCTATTCCGGTGCGCTGCTTTGACCAAGCGGGTTGCGATTTTCGTCTCGGGCGGCGGCTCCAACATGCGGGCGCTGGTCGAGGATATGACCGGCGACCATGCAGGCCGCCCCTGTCTGGTGCTGTCGAACAACGCGGATGCGGGGGGGATCGCTTGGGCGCAGGGGCAGGGGATCGCGACCGAAGTGGTCGATCACCGCCCCTTCGGCAAGGACCGCCCGGCCTTTGAGGCGGCGCTCAGCGCCGCGCTTAAGGCCCATGCGCCTGACATCATCTGCCTTGCTGGTTTCATGCGCAAACTGACCGAAGGGTTTACCGATGCCTGGGCCGGGCGGATGATCAACATCCACCCTTCGCTATTGCCGAAATACCGCGGGCTGCACACCCATGCCCGCGCGCTGGACGCTGGCGATACCGAACATGGCTGCACCGTGCATGAGGTGACCGCCGCACTTGATGACGGTCCGATCCTTGGTCAGGCGCGCATCCCCGTCCTGCCCGGCGACACGACCGAGAGTTTGGCCGAGCGGGTGCTGGTGCAGGAACACCGCCTCTACCCCGCCGTGCTGCGCCGTTTCGCCGCTGGTGGGCGAGAGCCGGTCCTTCTCACGGGCTGACGCTGGTCAAACCCTCTCGCGTGATGTACCTCTTTGGCAAAGCCCGATGACCGGGCGTGCAACATGTCAAAGAGCATATATGAAAACCATCACCACGACCGCCGACCTCGCGCAATTCTGTGAAGAGGCTGCGCGCCATGATTACGTGACCGTCGACACGGAATTCCTGCGTGAGCGGACTTATTACTCCAAACTCTGCCTTGTTCAGCTTGCCATGCCCGGCACCGATGACAGCAACGCCGTGTTGGTCGACCCTTTGGCCGATGGCATCTCGCTTGAGCCGCTGTACGATCTGTTCCGCGACACGTCGGTGGTCAAGGTCTTCCACGCCGCGCGGCAGGATCTCGAGATCTTCTATGTCGATGCCAAGGTCTTTCCCAAGCCGCTGTTCGACACGCAAGTCGCCGCGATGGTCTGCGGCTTTGGGGAACAGGTGGGCTATGAGACCTTGGTGCGCAAAATCGCGCATCAGTCGCTCGACAAGACCTCGCGCTTTACCGATTGGTCGCGCCGCCCGCTGACCGAGGCGCAGAAGACCTATGCGCTGGCCGACGTGACCCATCTGCGCCAAATCTACGAATTTCTCGCCCACAAGCTTGAACAGACCGGGCGTGCGCGGTGGGTGGCCGAAGAGCTTGAAACGCTGCTCAGCCCCGACACCTATGTCACCCAACCGCAGGATGCGTGGAAACGGGTCAAGACCCGGACCAATTCGCCCAAGTTTCTGGCGATCGTCCGCGAGTTGGCGGCCTTCCGTGAGGATTACGCCCGCAGCCGCAACATCCCGCGCAACCGGGTGTTCAAAGATGACGCGCTGGTCGAATTGGCGAGCCTCAAGCCGTCGAATGGCGAAGAGTTGAACCGCGCCCGGTTGCTGCTGCGTGAAGCCCGCAAGGGTGAAATCGCCGAAGGCATCCTGAAAGCCGTGGCCGCAGGCGTGGCCTGCAAACCCGCCGACATGCCGCAGCCCGACCGCAAACGCGACAAGCTCCAAGTGAACCCGGCGCTAGCCGATCTTCTGCGCGTGCTGCTCAAGGCCAAGACCGAGAGCGCGGGCGTTGCCGCCAAGCTCATCGCCTCGGCCAGCGATCTCGACATGCTCTCGGCGGGGGAGCGTGACGTGCAGGCGCTGCGCGGCTGGCGACATGAAGTCTTTGGCGCCGATGCGCTACTGCTCTGCGAGGGCAAGATCGCCTTGGCCGCTGATGGCAATGACGTGAAAGCCGTCAAAGTCTGAAACGAAAAGAGCCGCCCGATCAGAGGCGGCTCTTTCTCAATAGAGGGCATGCGGCGTCTTAGCGGCGAGAGACCAGCGCGTTTAGCTGCCCTTCGACGCGAATCTCACGCACGCCGGCCAGCATCTGATCGGTCAGGCGACGCCCGGCAATCACTTCGCGCGTGGGGCGGCTGCCTTGCGGGGTGGCCTTGTCGGGCCGGACCCCTTCCAAACGATAGGTCAGAACACCGTGTACGGGCGTCTCATCCGGGGTCGCGGGGGTCAGGCGCACTTTGTAGATGCCTTGGCGTGCCGCCAGCCCGGTGGCGCGCAGAATCGCACCGCCCGGCACCGGCTCAATGGTCAGATCGGTGATCTGCTCGAACGGGCGCCCCTCATAGGTGTCGACCTCAACCGCGCGCCGCGCGAACAGCCCGCTGCGCTGCGGGATCAGGGGGTTCGTGCTCTCCGCCGGGGCGGCCTCCACCGAACGGGCGGGGCCGAACCAATTCAACGGATTGATGCGACTGTCACGGACCGTGCCGCAGGCGGATACCAAAAGGGTCGAAGCCAAAAGAGCGAGGATTGTCTTGCGCATGGGAACCGCCGTTAAGTTTACTTGCCTTGTGCTACCCCATCCCGCCAGCCTTGGGAAGGGGGTGGACCTTTGCCCATCGGCATCCTACCTGTCACGCAATGGAATTCACCCAAAGAGAGTGCACAGATGGCGACGCCTGCCTTTGAAGAACTGGTCGAGGATTTCGAGTTTCTGGACGATTGGGAAGACCGTTATCGTCATGTGATCGACCTTGGCAAAGCGATGGAGCCATTGCCCGAGCCGCTGCGCGTGCCCGCGACCAAGGTCGATGGCTGTGCCTCTCAGGTTTGGCTGCACGCGCAGTTCGAGGGCGGCAAGCTGCATTTTGACGGGGCCAGCGATGCGATGATCGTTTCGGGGCTGATCGCGGTTTTGCGCAAACTTTACAACGACTTGTCGCCCGCCGAAGTGGGCGGCGTCGACGCCAAAGCGGAACTGGCGCGGCTGGGTTTGAACGATCACCTCTCGGCGCAGCGGTCCAACGGATTGCGCGCGATGATCGAGCGGGTGCGCGAGACGGCCGCTCAGGAAGCGTAGCGATCAAAGGGCGCGCAATGCGCTCTCCAAATCACCGTAACCCGTGAAGCGCCGCTCGAACGCAAGGCCGAGCCGCGCGGCGCAGTCTTGGGCCTTTTCGGTCAGCGCCGGGTCATCCGTCTGCGCCTGATAGACCAGTTTTTCGTAATTTCCGAAATACATGTCGCGCAGCTCGGGATGCCGGTCGAGGCCCATGGGTTTGATGATGAAAGCGTCGAACTGCCGGACCAGAAAATCGGTGAGGTAGAAGGTGGTGATCTCATCTTCGGCGGTTTTGGCGAAGCTATCGTTGCCTTGGAAAAAGCTGTAGCAATGCGGCCCGGCGACCATTTGCACGCCGAGTTCTGCGCAGGCGCGTTCCAGCCCGCCGCCCGTGCCGCAATCGGCGTAGACAACAAAGAAATCGTCGTAATCCGCACGGTGTTTGGCGACCGTATCACGCACCGCCTGCGTAATCTTTGCCGGGTAGAGGTGATATTTCGCGGGCAGGCAGGTCAGGTCCAGATGGGTCCAACCGTTGGCGGCTTTCAGATCCAAAATCTCACGCGCCAGTGCCCCGCAGGCGATCAGCAAGATACGGCCCGCGCGGGTGGGCGCGAGCCCGTCTTGGGTCAGGGTTCGGTCATCTGGGAGCGGGGTGTCATCCATGCCGATACCATCGCATGTCACCGCGCCCCAAGCCAAGCGGGCAGGGGCGAGAGGCTCAGGCGTTGGCCGAATTATGTCGACGGCCCATCCAGTCTTTCGCGGTTTCAACCGCCACGGCAGCGTCGCGGCAATAGGCATCGGCACCGATGGCCTTGCCGAATTCCTCGTTCAGCGGCGCGCCACCGACAAGCACGATATAGTCATCGCGCTTGCCCTGTTCGACCAGCGTGTCGATCACCACTTTCATATAGGGCATGGTCGTGGTCAGCAGGGCGGACATGCCAAGGATATCGGCCTTTTCCGCTTCGAGCGCTTCGAGATAGGCTTCGACCGCGTTGTTGATGCCCAGATCGACAACCTCGAAACCCGCGCCTTCCATCATCATGCCGACGAGGTTCTTGCCGATGTCGTGAATGTCGCCTTTGACGGTGCCGATCACCATCTTGCCCACGCGCGGCGCGCCAGTTTCCGCAAGCAGCGGTTTGAGGATGGCCATGCCGCCCTTCATCGCATTGGCGGCCAGCAGCACTTCGGGCACGAAAAGGATACCGTCGCGGAAATCCGCGCCGACGATGGTCATCCCGCCGACAAGCGCCTTGGTCAGGATCTCATAGGGTTCCCACCCGCGGTCGAGCAGGATTTGCACCCCTTCTTCGATCTCTTCCTTGAGACCGTCATAGAGGTCATCGAACATCTGCTGGACCAGTTCTTCGTCGTCCAACTCGGCCAGGATGATATCGTCTTCTTCCGACATGGTGTTTCCTTCTGCTGGGCGTGCAGGTGCATGACACTTGAGCCCTTGTCTCACGGAATGTTGGCGCCGGGGTCGCGGTTTGCGACATCGGCCGCGCCTTGCGCGACGCATTGGGGGCAAACTACTGCTTTTTGCGGTGTAAGGACAAGGGTTTGCACGAGGTTACTTGCCGATGTTCGCGCAATGTTCTAACCTTCTTTCATGGATAGGGAAGACCAGCGATTCCGCGTGCTTGGCCGCGCGGCAGGCAGCAATGATGCGGGCCGGTTTGAGCGTCATAGCCGCGTCGCCGAAGATGACGGTTGGGCGCGTGACGAGGTGCTTCCGGTGCTGCGCACCCAGACCAGTATCGAAGTGCCGCGCCGGGTGATCACCTACAACCGCTCGCCGGATTTGCCTTTCGACCGCTCGATCAACCCCTATCGCGGCTGTGAACACGAAATATTAAGTGCCTGCTCGAGTTTCGTCAGTCATGTGTCGTAGGCATGCGACGCACCCGCCAGGATTTTCACGAACTGAATATTGAAACGTTATAATTTGTACATTTTTAACCATAAGGTGTTGCAATACTTGCTCGATAAGTAATAATGCGCATTACTCTTCCAGCTTTGGTTTCGGCATAAATGTACACTTTTCACGCCAATGATCGCGGCATCGGCAACCTCGCAAAAGGTCACCCATCCCTCTGGTGCGGTCATCGCCTTCACGAACCCTCCTGCCAGTGGTTGAATGAACATGTCGTACCTAACTCTGTATCGCCGCGAACTTGGGAGAATAAGGCGCAGGCTTTGATCACATGGCTCGAATGGTGCGAGGCGATCGATCTGGATTGGCGGGATGCGTCGCGCGACGATCTTGTGGCGTATCGAGATGCTTATACGAGGCACATTTCTCCGCACACTGGGAGGCGGTACTCGACCGGAACGATAGCAACCAGGTTGGGCGCGATCATAGACTTCATGCAATGGGCCGCAGCAAAGGGCTGGATGACGGATCCGTCATTATCCGATGATATCCGAGTTTCGAAGCCAGGGCGTACGCCTATTTCGGGGGATGCTTTGGCCCACATTCGCAAGGGGAACGTAACCAGCACTAAGAGCAAGAACATCATCCCCAAAAATCGCGACGATAAAGTTCGAGTTTTATCGGAAAATGAATTGTCTGCACTTCTCAAATGGGCCGGCCCGCGCGCGAGCGAACGCGGGATTGATAGCCCAGGGATGGCGCGCGACCGGCTTATCATTGATCTCGGATGGGCAGTCGGGCTTCGTTGTTCCGAAAAGGTTTGGTTGAACATCTACCCCTTCGAAGCTTTGACACCAGACCCTGAGTTACTCGCGCATCACAAAATTCAGGTTCTCGGCAAAGGTAATAAGCTGCGAACCGTCGATGTACCTGCGTGGCTCGCAATAGATATTCAAGCATATATCGCAGGTGAGCGGAAACGATCACTCAAACGACGGGGAAAGAATGTCCGGGAACCGCATCTTCTTCTAAACGCTGAGGCATCTACGAACCGAGTGGGGTACGCAATGCAGGCTCCCGGAATTCGAGCGATGATCATGCGCGCCTGCAATGGGGCTGGTTTGATCGAGCAGCGTCAGTTCGAGAACCCAGAAACGGGTGAAAAGGGGGTCCGCGCTGTCGCAAAATTCAGCGATCATCCACTTCGACACACGTACGCTGTGATGACTTGGCAGTTCATGCAAGCGTCCGGCAAAAGTGAGGCCGATACTTGGAAGTACATACAACACCAACTTGGGCACGAGAGCCTGCAAACAACCATGGACATTTATCTCAAGCACGTGAACGTTTGGGCAAGTCCTGGAAAGGCCTCTGCTATCAAAGGATTGTTCTGATGCGGCGCCGCAAGACGAAGAGCATTGGCGCATCCATTGCGGCTCAAGCGCAGGCGGAGACGGAAAAAGGCGCTTCGGATGTTGCAAACGTTACCTTGCTTAACCTCCGCCATCGGCTGCATTCCCGGGTCGATCGAACCCCAGACCCCCAAACTGGCAGGGCGCGCATCCGGGTAATTATACCGGGCGGAAAAGATCCGGAGGTTTATGATTTCACTCCCTTTCTGCGACAACCGGAAATCGCTGACTTGATTGCAGAAGGTTTTCGCTGTTGGGCGCATTCTGTTAGCTCTCAGTCACGTTATAAGAAACTTGGTGAATTGAGTAGTGGCCTGGCCAGTCATCTTGACAGCTATCTGCCAAATTCTGTCAAACTCCGCTCTATCGATGAGACATTCTGGACTGCGTATCTTAGATACATCGATGCACCGAAGGTTGGGGGCAAGCCTTGGGCGCTTGCTACGCGCGCAAAAGCGCTCGGAGCTGTCCGCTCATGCCTAACAGCTTTGGAAGATCACGCGATCTGGAGTGACGAGGCCAAACGTCTAATCTACCACTCCGGGTTTCCGTCAAATCCCTGGCCAGGGCGCACGAGGAAATCGAAGCCAACAGAAGTTATCCTGCCCCATGAAGTAGACCGTATTCTCACCGCCTGCCTCGCAGATGTAGCTGTAATTCGTGAGCGTCTTGAACGGAACGCAGCGCTCCTGAAGATGGGTAATGAAGAATTGGAGGTCGCGCGTGCGCTTGGTAAAGAGCCAGATTTTTCGCGCCTCCACGTCTGCGCCGCATACGTCCATCAGGCGTTTCCAACTCAGTTGGCCTCACTTTCAGACTTGCGCCGCCTTAACCCCCGGCTCCCAGGGGCGATCACGCGCAATCACAGCTTGGGAGCTGTTCGCGAGATCCTCTACAATACCTTCGGCGACCTCGTCCCATTCGTCGCGCTGATCGGATTCAAGACGATCTTCAATTCCGAGACGCTCCTCTCGCTTGAATGGTCTGCAATTGAGAATTCCTTTAATGACAAGACAATAATATTTCACGCTTGGAAAGGACGCTCCAATCGCACGCAAACAAGCACGCATCAAGTCGGAGAACCGGCTGCCGAGGTTCGCCTGCCGGCAGAGGACGGAACTCTGGTGGGGCTACAGGATTTACTCAACCTTCTCGATCGTCTAACTAAACATACCCGCGCTATCCTTGCAGACGATGCAGACGCTGACCGGGTTTTTATCGGAGTTCCGCAACGAAGGGCGTCGAGCTCGAAAGCGTTCAGTACTGACAATAAGTCGCGAGACATCGCGTGGACTTGGGCGCTTCAGGCGTTTATTAAACGGCACAATCTCGCACCTTTTACGCTCAAAATGATCCGAGCTACAGGCGCCGATCAAACACGTCGAGAGTTTGGGATTTTCGCGCAACAAGAGCGGCAAGGGCATGCAAATCCGCAGACCACTCGAACCTTCTATACCTCTGATTGGGTACGGAAGCAGGGTCAGGATCGGATTGGCCAAACGCAAGACCTTTACGTTCGTGCAGCCGAAACCGAAGGGAGGATCGACCCCCGCGGCCTTGGCTCTAATGGTATGGAGGGTGCGGCGACACCGGGCTTTCTTTGTTTGGATCCTTATGCCAGCCCACGACCCGCGCAGGAAAGAGGTAAGCTGTGTGCCGCCTACGGAGAATGTCCGTCGTGTCCACTTGCTGTGGCCCAGCCGGGTAATGATGAGGCGGCTGCTTGGTACCTCGCGTTGCGGAAAGCGATCTACGCCGGTCAGCAGGGCCGGGTGTCGGCTGTCCAGTGGCAGGAGAAGTGGCTGCCTATCCTACGCGACCTTGAAGGGCTGCTTCAGCAGGTCCCACGTCAGGTCAGGGATTCTGCCGAACGTTACCACCTTGCACTTCCGCCGACAGGATGACCATGAAACTCGTAGCCGGAAATAAGAAACTGTTAACCACGGATGCGATACTCGAAGCTACCGCGAACCGGCCCCTCCATCTCCGGCCGCGGGACGAATTAGCGGAACTCTACGTTTCTGGCGAAAGCCGCTGGTCGGATCGTCGATGGGTCTTTGAGAATGCAACACGAGGCTCGCGTGCGAACAGTAGCACGATCAGTTGGGACCTCAACTTACCCGACGGAGCGAACCTTTGCGACCCGCAACATACTCAAATGCTCGATTGGCTAAAGCGCTTTGTCTGGTCGGCATACGCAGCACCGGGCGACGGTGTCGCTCGATTTAAGCCCGGGACACTTGGTCAATTAAGTGTAGGGCTGCGCGACTTGGTCGCTTGGTGCGTCAAGCACCACCTCTCCTTCCCGTCGCAGATGACGCGAGAAGTCGTAAACTCCTATATCGACGACCTGAGGTCTCAGGCGAACGATGAGGGAAATAACGAAAACCTGACCGCAGCTGTCGCTTGGAATAGACTGCGAGTTTGGACGCTATTATGGAAGCAGCGGCATGAGATGGAACGCTTTGGTATTGCGCCGATGCCGGACGCACCCTTCGGTCTTAAAGGAGCTTTGGCGGTCGCCAACGAGATCGGTGCAGTCGCCGCCGGCTCATATCGCCCTGTTCCGAGTGAGGTGGGTCTACCGATTTTAAACACGGCTATGAAGATGCTGGACACGCCAGCTCAGGACATCCTGCAACTTAGAGATCTCTGCGCTGAAGCCTATACCTCGGGAAGAAAAGATGATGGCGGTCCGCCTGATCAATCACCGCTCGGAAAGCACCGGCAGCTCGCAGCTGCGCTAAATTATAGCTTTACAAAGGTGGATGGCCAGCCGTGGCATCCGCCGCTCGACCCGAGCGGATGGGATAGAGAATTGATTGTTCGTTTGAGCGATGATCTTAAAGTCTTTCTTGAGCGATGCGAGATGTTGCCACTATATGACTTTGAAGGCCGTCGACACGTCGACTTGCGCAAGATTATTTTGTCGATGGGCTACCCAGCAGGGACTGAATTTTACCTTGCAGCCTGCTCAAAGATGCATACCGCCCTCGCAACACGAGCGCGCCGCGAGGGACTGGTCTGCCCCTACATCCGTCCTATGGGCCGCGTTCTGAAGCTGGTAAAGGCCATTGTTTCGGCCGCGCAAGTCGTCATTCAGGGTACCGTTGGTTTCCGCATCAGCGAAGTTTGCGGCCTGAAGAGCGGCATCGACTCCGGGACGGGTTTGCCGCGGTGCGTTCATGTCCGAGATACAGTCACGGGTCTCGCGGAAGTTTTTGTGGTCACCACGGATCTCTCAAAAACTGAGGAGACACCGCGTACTGAGGAGTGGACGGTAGGATATCGCCCCAAAGGTTCCACTGAAATCCCACCGGCAGTGCGGGCGATGTTGGTCGTTGATCGACTGCTTGCGCCCTATCGTGACCTTCTGGGAACTGATGATCTTTTCGTTAATGTTCGTTCTAAGCAGGGTCTGCCAAAAGGCCGATCCGGGGTAGGACGCGTGTCCAGCGAAGCGCTTATCAGAACCATGCGTGAATTCGTTTCCGAATGGGTAGATCTCTCTGGTCTCCCCGACGAAGCGGCGCGCAAAACTATGGACCAAGAGCTGGTGCCATGGCGCGAAAGTCATGGCCGAATGCTTAAAACACATCAATGGCGAAAGAGTTTCGCACATTTTGCGTACATGGTTGATCCATCAATGCTGCCGGTTCTACAGGCCCACTTCCACCACGTTTCAATCGCAATGACCGATGGCGGTTATCTAAATCACGCGGTCCAGCTTGGAGACATGAATGACATTAAGCGACAAAAGGTGGCGATCCTCGCGCTTGAGATTGCGCGCGGCGGATCGGAGCTCGCGGGCCGCAACGGCGATGAGCTCGAGAGAAAAATCCTCAAGGATCTCAAACCCGAAATCGATGGCGCTTCGATCGAAGACGCCTACCGTTCAGCATTCCTCTATGTCGAACAAGCGGGCCTTCATCGGATGTTCTTCGAGCCTTACGGAATTTGTGGCGCACGCAGCGCTTCAGAAATGGCATGTCACAAAGAGGCGGGCACGGAAGCACTCGCTCGCTGGCGCCCCGATCTCGCCCCAAACTACGCGACGCGGACGCCCAGCCTTTGTGCCGGCTGCCCGTCTTTCGCAATCGCGCGCTGGCACCTTCCGTTCTGGGAGGATCGCTATGTCGAGAGTGTCTTCGCCGTTCGGCAGTACGAGGTGTTAAAATTGGACTTAACTTACATGGGTAGAGCCAACGAACTCATGTACGCCCGAGCACGTCAGGCAGCTGCTCTGTGCCGAAAGTTTGGTGCAGACATTGCCGCGCTGGACACTCGTGTAGAGAAGCAACTCGAGGGAATTCGGAATGCCTCGTAAGCGCACGAAAAACCGCGACATCATCGAACAGGACTTCTTCGACGCGCTTGAGCGCCTCGAGAGCGGCCGCCCTCAAAATCCAGACCTTCGTGCTCGGTTGAAAAACGGAAAGGTGGTCAAGGTCAATATTTCGAATGTTGCAAAAGAAGCCGGCCGATCGCGAGTCTTGATTGGACAAGAGGACTGTCGATACCCGATCGCGCGGAATCGGATACTTGACGCGTCCGGCCAAGAAGGCCGCCAGCCAGGAAATCTCGCTGATGTCATAAAGCAGCTTCGAGCCTCGGTGGCTGAATTGCGCGCCGAACTAAAGGAAGTCAGAGCGCATGCTGCTTGGCACTTGGTGGAGCGCCAAAAAGCTGAAAAACTCGCGCAAAGGTACAAGAGCGAGCTCGAGCGCAGGCGTTTAAGCGCGTCGCGCGATGGAAAGGTTCTCTCTTTTTACGAAGGCGATGGGAAGTTTGAATCTTGACGCCTGCTCTTAAAAAGAAATGCCAGAACTACGGAGATGTCGATGCCCAAAAAAAGCAATAGCGCCACTGCCCGCGAAGCTGCCGCCCGGGTACGTTCTTTGATTGATGAGTACGATGCGCGCGGAGACCAACTGCCAGTCAAGAAAGGTGCTCTTTGGCACGCTGAGATCAAGCGGCAGGCCAGACTGAGCAACGGCCAGATCGATGGCAACGACGCCATCCGCCAGATGCTTATCGACTATGCGGATAAGCATGGCGTTAACTTCAGTCGACGTGGTCGTGTGGCGCCCGAGGAGGACGTAATCGTACCCGCAGCCGAACTCGAACAGCTCGTACCTGCATCTCGATTCCGGGAAGTTCAACGCCGTCTGTCACAAACCGAACGCAAGAATGCCGAACTAAAAGCTGAATGCGCCTCCCTGCGTGCACAGAAACAACGTAATGACGAGGTGGCGGAATTGATTGCTTTGGGGGGGCGCATCACTCCGGGGACTGCATGACTTCCCGCCGAAGGTCAATACAAGTGGGCTTGCCTGCGAGCACCTCGCTGTTAGCCGCATATCTCGCGCAGAATCCCGCTTTTCCTCGTATCGGCGAAAAACGCGCCAAGGCGCTTGCTATGACTTTCGGTTCTGATCTCAAAGCAGCACTGCTCGCAATCGATGAAAGAGTTATCGAAATCATCGGCGAAGAGCCAGCAGTGGCAGCTGCTGCAGCGATGGAACTACGCGAAGCTGAAACGGCGTTTCTTGTCTGGTTGGACAAGGTCGGAGTGAATATTCCTTCTCATCGGGCGATCCGCATCGCGCGAGCATGGGGGCCGCAGGGGATCAAGGCAGTCGAGGCAAACCCCTATTTGCTTCTCGCCGTGAGCGACTTTAAGACAGTCGATAAGATCGCGCGAAGCTTAGGCATTGCAGGAAACGATCCCCGGCGAGATATTGCCGCCCTGGAGGCTGCTCTGACAGGCGATAACTGTCTGAAGCAGGGCTCTACACGAATGACACTGGAAGGTGCTGAGAGCGCCGCTCGAAGCTTATTAGGGCGCTCTCCTTCTAAGTCAGCAATTGGCGCTGCAGTTGCGTCTGGGGCCGCTATACGGCTCGCTCAGGATCTCCAGCCGCCGGGAGCGGCGTACATGGAAGCCGAAAGCGCGCTGAAATTTGCGCGGCTGGCACCAGAGCCACCGGTGGGTGGGATCACGCCCACGGATCGGCTCGATATGTTGGTCAGTGCCTATGGGGCCTCCCAGCTCTTTCCACTGACCGAGGCACAGCGCGAAGCAGTGCGGATGGCACACAGGCACCGGCTACTGGTACTGGCGGGTTACGCTGGAAGCGGCAAGACGACAGTTCTGCGCGGCGTCTGCGAGACGCTCGAAAAAACAGGGCGGACATCCATAATCGTAGCAATTTCAGGCCGCGCGGCAAAGCGCGCCGCAGAAGCGACCGGGCACCGGGCCATCACTGTCGCTCGTTTCCTTATCGAAATGGAGAAATCGGATCTGCCTTTGGGTTCGGATATCACGCTGATAGCTGACGAGGCGTCGATGCTGGGTCTCGTCGAGGTCTGGCAAATCCTGCGCCGGCTGGGCCAAGCATCACTTATACTGTGTGGTGATCCCGCACAGCTGCCGCCGGTCTCACCGGGAATCGTGTTCCACCACCTGGTCCGAGATCACAACATTCGCAAGGTAATCCTCGACAGAGTGCATCGGCAAAACGAGACGACGGGGATTCCGGTCCTCGCAGAACACGTTCGGAACGGAAAAATTCTTAAGCAGCACTCCTTCGCGGGGGACAAGCCCGGCGTAACCTACACCCCGTGCGAGCGCGCCGCCATCGCAAAAGAAACCGTGCGGATTAAATGTATTCTGGGGGAAGCAGGTGTTCATCGGGATGATATCCAAATTATCGCCCCGACCAACGCCGAGATCGATACTATCAACCAAACCTTTCATGCTGAGTGGCTCGAACAGCGCCCAACTCTGTGGCCCAATCACGAGGATATAAGCGAGGGGGAGCCAGTGATCTGGATAGGAAAAAATGATATGGAGCGCGGCATCACCAAGGGCTCGCTCGGGCGCATCAAGAATATTAAATCAGATGCCGTCCTGGTGGAACTCGATGGGAATAAACATTGCCTTAAGCACGAGGACGGAGCCAATCTCCAGCTCGCCTATGCGATCAGCGTTCATAAAGCGCAAGGCAGTCAGTGGCGCAAGGTTATCGTACCGGTATTCCGCAGTCAGGTCGTTGATCGTTCTCTGATCTACACTGCGCTCACACGCGCTCAAGACCAAGTTATCCTACTCGGGGACTGGAAGGAAATTTCAATCGCCGTGAAGCGCCCTCCCTCAGCTGAATTACGATATTGCGGATTTCGAGATTGGTTGACTTTGGCGCGACAGAAAGTTGCGAAAGCTCAGGAAGTTTATTAACGAAGCGTTTCGCCTTATTTCAAGCAAAAACATTCAAGGCCAGAGACATAGGACAAAGGACTTTGTCTTAGGTAAGGGTTTTTTCCAAAAGCTTGGACAGATATGTTGGTCCGCCATCGTCAATGAATAAAACATTCCGATCTTCAAGGTCCGATTTCGAGGTCGTCTCCAAGACGTTGAGCAGGTCATTGAACGTTGTTACGGATAGGATGAACGAGTTAAGCCTAATCATTTCATCGCCAAGCTGTTTCTCGATCTTCTTGATTTCCTTATACAAACCGAACTTAGGGTCCGAAATATTCATGTTTCGTATCCCCTTTGGGTCGATAAACGAGAGGCACTGTTTGCCGGTTCTGTCATTGACCAGCCATAGGAGGAAATCGGGATAAAAGTTGCCGGCCAAAGCGAAACCGAGCCCATTAGCGCGATTGTCTGCATTGCGTAGGAGGTATAGGCTAAAACCTTCCAGTTTCTCCTTCCCCAGGGGAGAATCATAGAACTTCATTAGGTCTTCGACGAACTTCACTTCACTCGGCTCCTGGAGAGCCGATGGCCGCATCCTAAATGGAACCGCTGCATCTTTTATGGATGAGAGCAGTGGGTAATACAGATGCTGGCCAAAGCTGATTGCTACCATATGAGGCGCGTTCCACCTGCTGGCCTCGCCGATTTTTTCGGACGCGACGAGTGTTGAAAGGGCTTCAAGTTTCGCTTTGTAGTCAAGTCCTGCATCAGTATTCTCGATCTCGAACTGGTACAACTTGATGATCGAACCGGAGTCCTCTGTAACCGGAGTGATATCATAAAATTGGCCTTCATAGGCCGCCTTTAAGCACTGATAGAACCGGTCAGTATAGTCTTTGAGCAACTGAAGCATTATGTCCTGCTGTCGCAGAATATCTGGAAAGCCCGTCAGTTCCAATTCTGCCTCGGGGATCAAAAGGGTATACCAGCTGTCATCATCGAGGCAGAATTGAGAAAGGCGCTTCTGGTCGAGCTTCAGATTGCTCCATTTTTTTAGGATCTTGTACTCTTGAACGGCGGCGAATATCGCATCCCAATCGAAGCAAGCGATTGCCGCCTTACTCAGTTTGCCACGATTTCGCTTGTCCAGCGTGCTCGCAATTGCGTTCGTCGCTGTCGTAATTGCTTCAACCCGAGGATAGAGGTCGAGCACGACATGCGGAGATTTGATCTTTCCCGCAAACTCGGCAGGAACATCGTAAAGCGTGGGAAAGTGGACACGCTTGAACCCCTTGATCTGGTTGTCCCTATATCCGTCTTTTAGCTTAAGCGTCTTGAGCTGCGTGCCCGAAGGCAAGTTCGTCCTTGTAGGAAAGTTTAGCTGAAGGATCTCGTCGCTTGGCGTGATACCTTCCTCCTTCAGGTAGTTTTTGAACGTTGCCATGTAGTTCGCCCGCACGCCGAAGATGTTCAGCGTTTCAAGTCGTTCCATGTACGTTCCGTTAGGCCGTTCGGATGGCAGCGACCGCTTCAGCGACATACGCCGTCCTTTCAGACGGACCCCGCGGCCGAAGAGCTGAATGATCTGCGAGCCTTCGCCTTTCCCCATGTTTAGAAGGCCCATCGTTGAAACCCGCCAACTTGACCACCCCTCAGTGAATTTCCGCGATCCGATTAGAACGTTCAGGCTGCTGTCTTTCCGGTTGATTGTGCTAAACAGGCCGGTCCCGAAATCATCTATTTCAGTATCAAAGTCGTGACTGTGCTCGGCGATTTTAAAAAACCCGGAATCGTCCCCGATATTGATCAGAGCGAACGGGGCGAACGATCCGACCCGTAGGGCCAGTTCACCCTTGCTGTTGCGTAGGTTTACCAATTTCAAGCGTTGCCGCTCACTGGCGTTGAACAGCCGTCGTAGGATATCGTTGTAGATCGTCTTGGCGTTACTTTTGAGAAGGGGCGTAAAGTGGTTCAGAAAAATATCGTTCCCATTCGGATCCAGCAACCGCGCCTTATCGGCGACAAGGTCGGCGATCCAGGTAGCGGCCTCATTTGGATGGTTCAGGAACCACGCGAGGAACTTTATGACCTCGAGGATATCACTGTTCTCCCCGGCCACAGTGTTGCCCACAAAAACCCATAGGGGCTTTTCGGTATTGAAATCCCTGATCTTGTCGTAGTGCGTTTCCCACAACCAAAGCTGCTGGTAAAAGCTGAGCAGGCAGGCTGTGAAATACAGGTCGCCGTGTTTGTCATAACCCTTGTCATCCAAATTCAGAATGAGGGATTCTTTCCCGTATCCGTCGGCGTAGAAGTACTTGTAACTATAGTCGATCAGTACTGCCTTGGCGTATGCCTCACGAACGCCATCGATACGAGCGAGCGTCCGATCTTCAGGCGTCAACCGCAACCTGGCACGCTCATCGTCGTCGAGCTGCCGCAGCGTTTTGTTGAATAGACGCTTGGCTTTCGCTTTCAGAATGTCTTCCTCTGCTTGGGCGACGGTTGATCCCTTGGCGACTGACTGGCTGAATGTCGCGCTGTATTCGAAGGCAAAGCCTCCTTTCACCAGGGCTGCGCGCCGCGCCATCCAAACACCGCCCGCGCTGCCGGTGCCTCGGTGGCCCTCATCTACCAGCACCAGGTTGTTTCCCTCGAAAGCTCCGATGGCGACCGTCTTGTCGCCCATCTCATCGGCCAGCCTCGTGACTTCGATTACGTCCACCCAGCCCTTGAGTAGAGAACCGGCTTGGTTCTTGTCGAAGACGCGGGCGTTGATGTCTGACTCCTGAAACTCCTCCAAATGCTGGCGCGAGAGGCCCTCGTTCGGGGTGAGCAAGATGATGCGGTCGGGATACAGGTGCGTGTTACCATCTTGGAGATAGTGTAAGTATTGCAGAATGTTAGCATGCAGGATCAGCGTCTTTCCGCTGCCGGTGGCATTCCAGAAGGCGAGCTTGTTTAGATCGTCGGAGGTGTAATCCTTGAAGTTCTCAGCCCCTTCCTCTTTCCTATAATCGGCCATCTGCGCGTTTAGCCCATCCAGAAGTTCTTGGCGCCGATTAAAGTACCAATCCAGATAAATTTCAGTGAAGAGGAGCGACAAGTATTGGAAATACTTCATCGTCAGCACTTCGCCAGAAGCGGCGTTACGACGACGGGTTATCTTTTGCCAATGAGCTCCGATGTTCAAGTCAAAACGGCGCAATTCGGGTTCAGTAATGCGGTCCATGTTAAACAGGTTGCGGGTCAGCTCGTGGAAAAACTTTGTCTGGCCGTCGTCGTCGATGCCTTCATGCCGGTCCTCACCCAAACGCGCCTTCAGCGTCATCAAACCGTCGCCGTGGAAATGGCTCAGCATCCAACGGTTCAGCACCAACTCCTTATGGAAACTGCGTCTTTTTTTCGACGAGCGCGCCATCAGACATCATCCACGTTGAACATTGCATCAAGGAAGGCGGGTTCAATCTGACGCAGCATCAGCTTTCTTACCACGCCACACTCGACCTCGGGCGTTTCCAATAAAAATGGGATGTTGTGATCGCCGTTGATGTAAACCACGTCGTATTCGCTGTCATCTGGATCGATGGCCAGCTTGCCGCAAAGTTCGTTCAGGGCCTCATAGCCGATCTTTTCGCAGTCGCGCCACAATATCAAAGTCTTTTCGCCTGTGGGCAAAGTGCCTTCGACGGTCGTGTAACCTTTGTCGATCTGTATGTCGATGTGGCTGACAGTCAGGCCGAGCAGGTAGTTAAAGGTTTCGACCAGATCGACTTTACAGCCTTTCCAGGCTCCCGCGCTGTCGATGGCGATCCGCAAGGAATAGTCGAAAGGCTTATGGAAATCCTTGACCGACAGCAGGGATTCACGCGATTCGACATCCAGCATATAGCGCATCAAGTAGTTGTCGCGCGCTGCAGCATTGAAGCCGGCGAGTAGAGTACTGTGGGCATCGGGGCGATGAAGATCGAGGTTGTTCACAGTGTCTTCATAGCTCTCGATTTTTAGCACTTTGAAAGCATGACTGATACCGGTTTCGGGAGCAGTGGGTTTTCCGTCTTTCCAGCGCGAGGAGTATACTACTTTTTCAATCCTTGGCTTCAATACAGTCTCAAAATACTGACCCTGTTCTATCAGCGTATACTTGCGCTTCCCATTATCTTCCCGATTTAAATTGATAACCGCATGGCCTGTGGTGCCCGAGCCTGCAAAAAAATCCAGTGTTCTCGATTCGCGATCAGATGCTCCACCAATAAAAATGGCATCAGTTACAACATGGATCGATTTCGGATAGGAAAAGCTCTTTCCCTCAAAGAAATCTCTAAGAAAGTTCGACCCATATTCGGTCGCTGAGTGCTTAGAGTCAGCCCATGTAGAGACGGACACAACTCCATCTGCATTTGGGCGCCGTTTGTAGTAAACGTAGTCTTTGCCCGAACGATCTTTGCGAACCGCAAGCTCCTTGAGCGACGTTCTTACCGTCTCTGCCTCCCAACGCCAAGTTTTCTGGACCCCGTCATCATTGTCGGGAAAAACAACAGTTTCGTCGGAACGACGTTCCTCGATGATAGTCCAAGCGTCTTGTTGGTCGGACCACTCCATTTTTGGTACTCGAATTGATCCACCACTAAGATAGATGGGGTAGTAAAGACGACTTCGAGCAGATCGATCAGAGTTTGATCCCTCTCTGCGGAGATTCCGCCATTCGAATGGCCCGTCGTCATCTTTTTGATTGAAACGAGCTTTCTGGGCATCTGTAGGGGGAAGCCGACCAATGAAAGAGTCTTCAGATCGACCGGCGGCAATCATATATTCGTGTGATACTGAGTAGCCGGTTTTCATTGGCCTGCCAGATGGGTTGGCGCGGACAGCAAATGTACCCAAAGCCCTTTCGAATATCTGCTCGGTGACGAAGCTCAGTTCGCGAAACTGGGCATCGTCGATTGCCGCAAAAAGCACTCCATCTTGCTTCAATAATTGCTTTCCGGCCCTCAACCGAGAATCAAGTAAGGTTATCCAACTCGATGATTTATAACCATTTTTATAGTCGATTGCCGAAGCATCGGTATTGTAAGGTGGATCTATGTAAATGCAATCGAAACCTCCCCGATACCGTTCACCCAACAGCGTTAGCCCCTGAAAATTATCTCCGTGTACCAACAAGCCGTCGAGATTGGCGTCCAAATCAGGAATGGCGCGTAACAAGTCAGCCCGGAAGGCCCTATCAAATAACGCGGTGTCCACCATGAGGAAGGGTGCAGCTTTCAAATCCTCTACTGTCCCAGGCGTCGTATTGTTCCGCATCCCCAGCTCGTGCCATTGTGACCATTGAGCGGGGTTCGCTACGATGTGCGGATAAAGCGCCTCTGGCACCCGGTCCAGCGTTACACAATATTGCGCGGCCACAACGAATTTCCGCTTTAGCCATAATTTCTTCTGAAAATTTTCGATGCTGGCGAGAAAGGCGATCAGGTCCAGCGCGATGTCACGCATGCACTGGATCATCCGCAGGTTTTTCTCGATTGCGGCAAAGACACTCGCTTCTTGCACATCGTCGAGGTTCATCACCTCATTTTTAATATAGAAGTCCAACTCTCGCCGTAGGAAACCGTCTAAATCCTTGTGGATAAAGTAATCGGCCGTGTTCTTCTGAGTATAGGTCGTCAGATGCTTTTCCAACAGCGTGCGCTTGGGGTTCTTCTCTGTTGGGGCACGGTTCGTCAACGCGAGCCAACGCGCCTTAACCGTCTCATTCTCCAAGATGGCTGCGACGGCCTCGCCAACCAGAGCTTCTTGCTTAGTTCCCTTGGGCTGGGCGGCATAGTCGAACCGGATCACCAACGCGCCGTCTTCCTCTGCCACGGAAGAGATGGTTTCGTCGAAAGTCTCGCCATCTTCATTCGTTCCAGTAACGGTACGAGCGGTCGCGAGAATAAAGCGGCGCTCCTTGTCATTGTCCTTACGGTTGTCCTTGGCCGTGTCGGCGGCAACAAGGCGGAAGTGGACAGCGCGACCGTCGTCAAGCCTAAAGCTAAAGTTCGAAAATGATTCGCCAGACTTGGTATAATACTGATCACGGTTCGCCCAATGAAGCATGACCTCTTCGCCAGCATAGGGGATGGCGTAGGTATCGCCCTTGTAGCGGCGCATGCTGACGAAGTCGCCCTTGTCATAGTAGCGCGAGAAGAACGTCAGTAGATGTGAGAAAACTTGGTTCTCATGCTCGGACGCACCAGCCCTGGCAGAGGCTAACTGGGAACGCAGCTGTTTTACTTTGGGAGACTGGTCCGCGCTGATACCCGCATCCTCGGCCGCTTTCTCTGCCTTTGCAATATCTACCTTCAGCGCTTCGGTATTCGTCGCAACCCCGGCGGCCAACGCCTCTTTCACCCGCACCTTGAGGCGCTTGGACAGATAATGCTCGATCTCGCCCGCGCGGGCGTTCAAGATGCGGTAGATGCCGAAATCGAGGTCAGGCCGGTCGATCTGAAAGATTTCACGTAGCTTGGCAACGAGGGCGTTGAAATTATTCATTGTTCTATTTTCCCTGATGTCACCGACCCGAATTACACGACAGATCAACTGATCGCAAACTGGGTTTTAACCGCGTAGCCTATCGAACGTTGGACTGTCCAGATCGTCCTTCGCTTCGATACGGTGCAAGGTTTGCAAATGCTTTCCCATAATTGGGGTACCGTCCGAACTTTTACTCAGCTGGGAGAAATCGCCTAAATATCGCAGGTTTAAGAAATTTGTCCCCGTTGCAAGGCCGTGATGGCAAGCTCTTAAATTCGACGGGTCAGCCCACATCACGCCGGGCGGACGTCAGGCGGTTGCGCTCAGCTAAATTTTAGAACTCGCTCAAACTGATTTTCTCATAGCTAATAGGGAAACACTGCTAAATAACGCGTACGTCTAACGTGCTCTTATCGGCTACATGAGGCCTCGCGGTGCCGTCCGTCGTATAGGCAGCCGACCGCTCTCCTTATAAAGGGCTGTAGGGCGGATGCCTATGCATGCCGCGTGAGCGGCATTCCGCTCCACTATAGCGATTCGACTCGGTTCGAATGGCGACCATAAGCGTTGGTCTGTTTTCTACCGACAACATCAATGTTGAAGTTTGTTAAAGGTTATCACCTGCGAGCAGGTTTTTCCGGAGGTAGCTAAGGGTATGAGAAGAGATGACTCGTCTTGATGGACGAAGTTTAGAACGCCGGAATTGACCGTGTCCGCGTAGGTTCGAACCTGCCGCGCCGGACCGGCGAGCCCGAGCTCCATAGCTTCGTGACCGGCAGGCTGGTTTTTTGCCCTTCTCAAGCCGTCAAGCGGACATCCTCACTGCCATCAGCAGATTAAAAAAATCCTCTTTCGATAGTCGATAGTGTACATATACACGTTTTTTAGTTATATATCAGTTAATCCATAAATATCATATCCATACATACATATTTACAAAATCCACTTCTTATTTACCTCGGCTGCGTTTATTGTTTCGCGCGGCCCAGCCATGCCTACCTCGGCCTGTCGCCGGGCTTGGATTTCGAAACCCAGTTGATCGCCCGCCCCGAAGCGCCGGACGTTCTGGCGCGGGAGCTGCGGTCGAAGCGCTATCAAGTCGCGCCCATCGCCATCGGCACAAACACCGATCCCTATCAGCCGATCGAAAAGACCCATGGCATCATGCGAGAGTGCCTTGAGGTGTTATCGGCGTTCAATCACCCGGTGGCGATCGTCACAAAGGGCAGCCTGATCGAACGCGACATCGACATCTTGGGCGACATGGCAGGGCGCGGATTGGCGGCGGTCGGCATTTCGGTGACCACGCTGGACGCAAAGCTGAGCCGCTTGATGGAGCCGCGCGCGCCCGCGCCGCAGCGGCGGTTGCAGGTGATCCGAAAACTGTCGGAAGCAGGGATCCCGGTGCGGATCATGGCATCGCCGATGATCCCGGCGCTGACGGACCCGGAGTTGGAGGCGATCCTCACCGGCGGACGCGACGCCGGCGCGCGGCATGCAAGCTGGATCATGCTGCGCCTGCCGCAAGAGGTGTCGCCGTTGGTGCAGGACTGGCTGGCCACCCATTACCCCGACCGGGCCGAGCGGATCATGGCGCGGTTACGCGATATGCATGGCGGAAAGGAATATGACGCGGGCTGGCATAAGCGGATGCGGGGCGAGGGGCCATATGCGCAGATGGTGGCGCAACGTTTCGATCTGGCGGTGAAACGTTTGGGGCTGGCCCGTTCCGGCGTGCCGCTGCGCTGTGATCTGTTTCGACCGCCCTCCGAAAAGGGCGATCAATTGAGCTTGTTCTGAGCCTCAGCCCCGGCGACGCCCGCGGCGCGGCGCGCGGGTGGGGCCTTGGCCATCGGTGCCATCGCTTTCGGAAGAGAAATCACCGATCTCTTCACGGATCTGCTCCAACGTCGGGGCCGGGCCTTTTTCGGTGCTGTCGAGCGCCTCGCGCATGGCGACCAGATGCTCGGGCAGGGTGCCGCAGCAACCGCCGATGATGCTTGCGCCTGCGTTGCGGGCCATCACCGCATAGCGCGCCATCAACTCGGGCGTGCCGTCATAGTGGATGTGGCCTTCGACGTATTTCGGGATGCCTGCGTTGCCTTTCGAAATGATCGGTAGCGTGCCGTTCTTCGCGGCAAAGCCAAGCACGGTGCGCAGCAGGTCAGAGGCGCCGGTGCCGCAGTTGGCACCATAGGCCAGCGGCATGTTGTCGAGCCCATGCACCAAGTCGACCATCCCTTCGGAAGTCAGCCCCATCATCGTGCGGCCCGCGGTGTCAAAGCTCATCGTGCCACACCACGGCAGACCGGCAAGCTGGAACCCCTCGGCAGCGGCACGGTATTCTTCGGGGGCGCTGATCGTCTCTAGCCAGCCGATATCGGCACCGCCTGCCTTGAGCCCATCGGCGGTCTCGTGGAACATCTCAACGGCGAGGGAATGCGACAGGGTGCCCACAGGCTCCATGATCTCACCCGTGGGGCCGACAGAGCCTGCAACGATCACCTTACGCTCGGCAGTATCGGCCACTTCGCGCGCCAGTTCGGCGGAGACGCGGCTCAACTCATGCACGCGGTTCTGCGCGTCGTGCAGCTTGAGACGGGCGGCATTGGCACCGAAGGAATTGGTCAGGAACAGATCGCTGCCCGAATCCACCGCGAAACGGTAAAGCTTGGTGATCTTGGCAGGCTCGTCGGTGTTCCACAATTCGGGCGCATCGCCCGACATCAGCCCCATGTTGAACAGATTGGTGCCCGTGGCCCCATCGGCGAGCAAACTGCCCTTTTCAGCGAGAAGATCGGTGAATGCGTTGCTCATGGGGGCTCCTGTTGGGTCTGGGAATTTCGCCTGATGTCATGGCGGCCACTTGGGGGCAATCTCATAATATTCATCTTCATTATGAGGGCAGGCGGGAAGGCTGCACCGCGGTGCTAAGACCGGGGCGCAGGGGGGGGTCAGCTTGTCTCGCTCAGCAATTGCGCCTTGGCCTCGGCCATCAGGCTTTGCATCTTGCCGCGGATCGTCGCCTCATCCGCGCGGTCGCCCAGATCGCCCGAGACTTTGCGATAAACGTCTTCGTCGCCCGCCTCTTCGAAATCAGATTTCACGACCTCTTTGGCATAGTCCTCGGCGTCGCTGCCGGATTTGCCCAAAAGTTCAGCAGCCCAGAGGCCCAGAAGCTTGTTGCGCCGCGCCTCGGCGCGGAATTGCATGTCCGCGTCGTGGGCGAACTTGCTTTCAAAGGCATTTGCGCGGTCGTCAAAATTGCTCATGGCAGGTCTCCGATTGCTGTTGTTACTCGTTTGATATGCGAACGCCTGCCCGTTCTCGCAAGTGGCGGGGCAAAGGTGGCGGGCCATGCTTGCAGCAGCGGGGTGCTTGCACTAAGAGAAGCGCAAGCGGCGGGGATGTTCCCGGCCCCCTGTTGGAAAGGATGCCCATGGCCCGGCGCAACAAGATCTACGAAGGCAAGGCAAAGATCCTCTATGAAGGTCCCGAGCCCGGTACGATCGTTCAATATTTCAAAGACGATGCCACGGCCTTTAACGCCGAGAAGAAAGCCACGATCGAAGGCAAGGGCGTGTTGAACAACCGCCTGTCCGAGTTCTTTATGACTGGCCTGAACAGCATCGGCGTGCCGACGCATTTCATCAAACGTTTGAACATGCGCGAACAGCTCGTGCGGCAGGTTGAGATCATTCCGCTGGAAGTAATCGTGCGCAACTATGCCGCCGGTTCCATGTCCAAGCGCCTTGGCATCGAAGAAGGCACACAGCTGCCGCGCCCGATTGTCGAATATTGCTACAAGGACGACTCGCTCGGCGATCCGCTGGTGACAGAAGAGCATATCGCCGCATTCGGCTGGGCCAGCCAGCAAGACATGGACGATATTCTGAGCCTTGCGTTGCGGGTCAATGACTTCATGTCGGGCGTGATGATGGCCGTGGGCATCAAGCTGGTGGACTTCAAGATCGAGATTGGCCGCGTTTACGACGGTGATTTCCAGCGTCTGATCGTTGCCGATGAGATCAGCCCCGACAGCTGCCGCCTGTGGGACATCGAAACGGGCCAGAAGCTCGATAAAGACGTGTTCCGCCGCGATCTGGGTTCGCTCACCGATGCCTATACCGAAGTGGCCAAACGCCTTGGCGTCATGCCCAAGAACAACGCGCCGGTGACCAAGCCGACGCTGATCAACTAACGCGGCTTCGCCGTTCAATTTGCAGATGTTACAAAGGGGTGTCGCGCCATGAAAGCACGGGTGCATGTGATGCTGAAGAACGGGGTGCTCGACCCTCAGGGCGAAGCGGTTCGCCACGCGCTCGGAGCCTTGGGCTTTGACGGGGTGAACGGTGTGCGTCAGGGCAAGGTGATCGAACTTGACCTCGCCGAAGGCACCTCCGAGGCTGATGTGAACGCCATGTGCGAAAAGCTCTTGGCCAATACGGTGATCGAATCCTATTCGGTGGAGCTGGCCTGATGCACGCAGCGGTGGTTGTCTTTCCCGGGTCCAATTGCGATCGCGACCTTGCCGTGGCTTTCAAAGCCGCGGGCGCCAAGGTCTCCATGGTCTGGCACAAGGACAGCGAACTGCCGCAAGGCGTTGATATCGTGGGGATCCCCGGCGGGTTCTCCTATGGCGATTACCTGCGCTGCGGGGCCATCGCCGCGAATTCGCCGATCTGCCGCACAGTGGCAGCCCATGCGGAACGGGGCGGCTATGTGCTGGGGATCTGCAACGGTTTTCAGGTGCTGACCGAAACCGGCCTGCTGCCGGGCGCGTTGCTGCGGAACGCAGGGCTAAAGTACATTTGCAAGACTGTCGGCCTCAAGGTTGAGACCACGGCGAGCGATTACACCTCTGGCTACACCGCTGGTCAGGTCATCGACATTCCGATCGCCCACCACGACGGCAACTATTTCGCGGATGACGAGACGATTGCGAAACTGCGCGGCGAAGATCGCGTGGCCTTTAGCTATGCCGAGAACCCGAATGGCGCGCGCGATGACATCGCGGGCATCCTGTCGGAAAACCGCCGGGTGCTGGGCATGATGCCGCACCCTGAGCGGGCGGCGGAAGCGGCGCATGGCAATACGGATGGGGCGGCGCTCTTCCGCGCATTGACCGGTGCTTTGCAAACCGCCTGACTTGAGTGCGGCGCGCGGAGCGCGTAGGTTGCCGCGATGAGTGATACATCCGGTTCCGAAGGCAATAGCATGGCCGTATCCTGGCGGGTGCGGTTCGCCATCGCGGCGCTGATGATCCTCGCCGTGGTGACCATTTCGATCACCAACAAACTGCTGACCGACCGTTTTACCGAAAGCACCCGCAACCGCGCCGAACTGCGCATCGCGCTTTATAGCGGCAACCTGCTGGCGGAACTGCGCCAGAATGCCATCGTGCCGCAGCTTTTGGCCCGCGACCCCACCTTGATCGGGGCGCTACAAACGGCGGATTATTCCCTGTCGACGCAACGGCTTATCTCCTTCGTGGAAGAGATTGGCGCGGCCTCCTTGATGCTTTATGACATCGACGGGCGCACGGTGGCGGCGACCGACCGCAACCGTTTGGGATCTGCGCATAAATCCGAGCCTTATTTCGTCGACGCCATCCGCTCCAACGCGACGATCTTTTCGACGATTGAGCGGGAGCAGGGCGGCTATCGTTTCCTCTATTCGCGGCGGATGCAGTCGGGCGGCACGACCCTTGGCGTGATCGCGGTCGAGGTCGACTTGCAGAAGTTCGAGCGCGCATGGGCCGGGATTTCCGATGCGGTGATCGTCATGGACAGCACCGGGCAGATCATCCTCGCCACCGAGCCGCGCTGGCGTGGCCTGACCGAACCCGAAGCCCTAGCCAATCACACGCCGCAAAGCGCCATCGAGCGCGCCATCCAAGCCACCACCGATTGGACCGCGTTGCCGCCCGACGCCTATTTGCAGGGCGAAGCGGTGATGCGTCTGGAAAACCGGATCCCGTTCCGGGGCTGGCGGATGAGCAGCTACACCACCTATGCCTCGGTCCGCGAGAAGGTGAACGGCGTGCTGGCGCTTGAGGTGATGGGTTTTGCGATCCTGCTGGCCTTGGCGTTCTACTTCCTTAGCCGTCGCACGGCCGGAAGGCTGGCGATCTTCCAACGGGAATCGGCAAAACTGCGGGCGCTGAACCTTGCCCTGCAACGTGAGATTGCCGAACGAAAGCGCGTGCAACAGACCCTCGCCGTAGCCGAGCAAACCCTTGAACAGTCATCGAAACTCGCCGCCTTGGGCGAGATGTCTGCCGCCGTCAGCCATGAGTTGAACCAACCGCTTGCCGCGATGAAGACCTATCTGGCGGGCGCGCGGTTGTTGCTCAATCGCAACCGGCAAGATGAGGCGCTATCGTCCTTTGGGCGGATCGACGATCTGATCGAACGGATGGGCGCGATCACCCGGCAGCTGAAATCCTATGCCCGCAAGGGGCAGGAGGCTTTCTCTCCGGTCGACATGGGCGCGGCGCTGGCATCGTCCCTGTCGATGATGGAGCCACAATTGCGCCAACGACAGGTCCAGATCAGCCGGATTCTACCCGATAATCCAGTCATGGTGATGGGAGACCGTATGCGGATCGAGCAAGTTATGGTAAACCTGTTAAGAAACGCATTAGACGCAACAAAATCGGAACGAAACCCTCAGGTGGACATTATACTATCAGCGGGGGAGACGGCGACATTGACCGTGCGCGACAATGGCCCGGGGATCGAAGACTTGGACGCGCTGTTCGAACCTTTCTACACGACCAAACAGCCCGGCGATGGCGTTGGGCTGGGTCTTGCCATTTCATCGGGGATCGTGAACGACCTCGGCGGAAGGCTAACAGCGCGCAACGGACAGAACGGTGGCGCTGTTTTTGAAATGCAACTGCCCATATTGGCAGATGAAACGAAGATAGAAGCGGCGGAGTGAACGCATGGCTCAGGCAATGAAAATCGCGATTGTAGATGACGAACAGGACATGCGGCAGTCGATCAGCCAGTGGCTTGCCCTTTCGGGCTATGACACGGAAACCTTCGGCAGTGCCGAGGATGCGCTCAAGACATTGGGGCCCGATTATCCGGGCATCGTCATTTCCGACATCAAGATGCCGGGCATGGACGGGATGCAGTTTTTGAAAAAACTCATGGGCAGCGACTCGGCCCTGCCGGTCATTATGATCACCGGCCATGGCGATGTGCCGATGGCGGTTGAGGCGATGCGGGTGGGCGCGTTCGATTTCCTCGAAAAGCCCTTCAACCCCGACCGGATGAGCGAGTTGGCCAAGAAAGCCACCAACGCGCGGCGGCTGGTCATGGACAACCGCGCGCTGCGGCGTGAACTGTCCGACGGCGGCCAGTTAATGAAAAAGCTGATCGGCCAATCCCCGGTGATGGAACGCCTGCGCGAAGATATTCTTGATCTGGGGCAGGCCGATGGGCATGTGCTGATCGACGGGGAAACCGGGACGGGCAAGACTTTGGTCGCCCATGCGCTGCACGCCGTAGGCTCGCGGGCAGGCAAGAAATTCGTGCTCGTCTCTTGCGGCGCCTTGGAGGAAGAAGCGCTGGCCAAGCGCCTATTCGGCCCGATGCAGCCCGAAGACGCGCAACTGCCCGCCATCGAAGAAGCCCGCGGCGGCACTTTGGTTTTGGAGGATATCGAAGCGCTGTCCGAGCAGCTCCAAGCCCGGCTGCTAAGCGCGATCAACGAGCAGGGCACCCCGGCGGAGACGCGGATCGTCGCCATCTCGAACCTGCAAGAGGCAGGGCGCACCTCGGAAGACGCGCTGCGCTCGGACCTGTTTTATCGTCTGGCGGCCCTGCGCATCACCGTGCCCCCGCTGCGCCAACGGGGCGAGGATATTCTGACGCTCTTTACTCGGTTGAGCGATCAATTCGCGGATGAATACGGTTGCGAGGCGCCTCAGGTTAGCGCGCAAGAGGCGGCACAGCTGTTGCAGGCGCCTTGGCCCGGCAACGTGCGTCAACTCATCAACGTCGCCGAACGCGCCGTGCTGCAATCGCGCCGCGGCTCGGGCACCATTGCCTCGCTGTTGATGAGTGACCATGACGAAATGCAGCCGGTGATGACCACCGAGGGCAAGCCGCTGAAAGAATATGTCGAAGCCTTTGAGCGTATGTTGATCGACAACACCATGCGCCGCCACAAGGGCTCGATCGCCAGCGTCATGGACGAGCTCTGCCTGCCGCGCCGGACATTAAATGAGAAGATGGCGAAATACGGGTTGCAGCGGTCAGATTACCTCTGACCGCGCCCCACAAGCAGCGCGGCTTAACCGTTGCGCTGCTCCGCGATCTCGACCGCTTTGCCATTCGGATCGGTGATGCAAGACCAGCTCGCCGCGCCGGGCACATCGACGATATGGCGGTAAAGCTCAACGACCGGACAGGTGGTATTGATCGCAACCCCCGCCGCTCCGGTTTGCTGGGCCACCGCAGAGACACAGCTTTTCTGCCCGCGCAATTCCGCCAGCGCTGCGGGGTCGTCGGCCACGGCGATCTCATCACAGGCGGTGAGGCCCAGAAGGGTCAGACAAAGCGCGGGGCGCAGAAATTTAGGCATGAGAGCGGTCCTTTGAAACTCTGGGCCGCATCGGCGGCAAGGCAATTCAATAGCGTCGACCGGCGACAGCCGCTGCGACAGTCTGAATGTTTCCAAGCCCATGCGCCTTGTCAACCGACCGGGGATAAAGCGCATTTGACTGTTGCTCATTCGATTGACCATTGTGTTTCACCCCGTAAAGCCCTTAACTAGCCGGATAAGTCCCGTAACGCCCGACCGGCGTGGGGTGACTTTTGACAGTTTCGCTGCCGTGCCCGCCCGACACCGGGGGGCCAGCAGACCGATTGGGCCGGAAACGGCCGAAGAACCGCTGATATTCGCGAGGGTTAGCCCGACCGAAGCACAGCTAATTAATGGATGGGAGAGGCCGCAGAGCCCTCGCATCGGAGAAGAACCGCGATGACGCGCGCAGATGCTCAGAGCAGACAGTCGGGGGCCATTCGTGGCCCTGCTGTTGCCGCGTCCTCCATCGCCCTGACAAGTCACACCTCCCAGCCCGAAGCCCCGCCAGGGGCCTTTTGTGCGCGGGTGCTGTGCATAATGGATCTATGTCTAAGAAAATGCTTATCGATGCCACCCACGCCGAGGAAACTCGGGTCGTGGTCGTGGACGGAAACAAGGTCGAAGAATTCGATTTTGAATCGGAAAACAAACGCCAGCTTGCTGGCAATATCTATCTAGCCAAGGTTACACGGGTCGAGCCGTCGCTTCAGGCGGCCTTTGTCGACTATGGCGGCAACCGTCACGGTTTCCTCGCTTTCTCGGAAATTCACCCCGATTATTACCAGATTCCCGTGGCCGACCGTCAGGCGCTGCTGGAAGAAGAGCGCGCCTATGCCGAAGCGCAGGCCGCCAAGGATGACGAGGAAGAAAAACCTAAGCGGACTCGCTCGCGGTCACGCAGCCGGTCGAAGAGCCAAGCGGCCGAGACCAACAGCGATGATGCCGTAGCCACCGCCGAGGTCGCCGAGGACAACAGCGATCAGATCGCGGGCATGGAAACCGTCGATCTCGACAGCGAAGAGGGCAGCTCGCCCATGGAGCGGGTCGCGGAGACGCCGGTTGAAGAGCCCGAGAATGATGCGGCGGAGGGTGATATCGCCAAGGCCGAGGACGCGGCCCCGGCCAAGGCGGATGACGCGGCAAAGGCCGAGGATGCCGACGCCCAGGATGACGCGCAGGCCGACGGTGAAGACGCCGATGGCGAGGACAAAGGCAGCGATGCCACGGCGAAGGACGATTCCATCGAATCCGTCGCCGATGAAGACGACAGCGAAGACATCCGCCCCGTGCGCAAACCGCGCCCGCGCCGCTACAAGATTCAAGAAGTCATCAAGGTCCGCCAGATCCTGCTGGTGCAGGTCGTTAAGGAAGAGCGTGGCAACAAGGGTGCGGCGCTGACCACCTATCTCAGCCTCGCCGGTCGTTACTGCGTGCTAATGCCCAACACCGCCCGTGGGGGCGGCATCTCACGCAAGATCACCAATGCCGCCGACCGCAAGAAACTGAAAGAGATCGCGACCGAGATCGAGGTGCCGAAAGGTGCGGGCCTGATCGTGCGCACCGCCGGGGCGAAACGCACCAAGGCCGAAATCAAGCGCGATTACGAATACCTCCAGCGCCTCTGGGAGCAGATCCGCGAGCTGACGCTGAAATCCATCGCGCCCGCCAAGATCTACGAGGAAGGCGACCTGATCAAACGCTCGATCCGCGACCTCTATAACCGCGAGATTGATGAGATTCACGTTGAAGGCGAGCGCGGCTACCGCATCGCCAAGGACTTCATGAAGATGATCATGCCGTCCCACGCCAAGAACGTGAAGCTCTACAACGAGAGCCTGCCGCTCTTCGCCCGCTATCAGGTGGAAAGCTACCTCTCGGGCATGTTCAACCCGACGGTGCAACTGCCCTCGGGCGGCTATATCGTGATCGGTGTGACCGAAGCGCTGGTAGCGATCGACGTGAACTCGGGCCGGGCGACCAAGGAAGGTTCGATCGAACAGACCGCGCTCAAGACCAACCTTGAGGCCGCCGATGAGGTGGCACGCCAGCTGCGTCTGCGTGACCTTGCGGGCCTGATCGTGATCGACTTCATCGACATGGACGAGCGCAAGAACAACGCCGCCGTCGAAAAGCGCATGAAGGATCGGCTCAAGACCGACCGCGCGCGGATCCAGGTCGGCCGCATCTCGGGCTTTGGCCTGATGGAAATGTCGCGTCAGCGTCTGCGTCCCGGCATGATCGAGGCGACGACCCAGCCTTGCCACGCCTGCCACGGCACCGGCCTCGTGCGCTCGGACGATAACCTCGCCCTGTCGATCATCCGCCAGATCGAGGAAGAAGGCACCCGCCGCCGCTCCCGCGAAGTACTGGTGCGCGCGCCCGTGGGCATCGCCAACTTCCTGATGAACCAAAAGCGCGAGCATATCGCCCATATCGAAATGCGCTACGGCATGTCCGTGCGGATCGAGGGCGATCCGTCGCTGGTGAGCCCCGACTTCCACATCGAGAAGTTCAAGACGGCCACGCGCACCGTGCCGCCCGTCTCGGATCACGTCGTCTCGGTCGATACTTCCCTCATGGATCAAATCGACGAGGATGAGAGCGCCGCCGAGGCCGAAGAGGCCCCCGCCGCACAGGACGCCAGCCCCTCCGACAACGGGAACGGCAATGGCAATGGTGAAGAGGGCGAGGGCAAATCCAAGCGCCGCCGTCGTCGTCGTCGCAGCCGGGGTGGCCGTGGCCGCAGTGGCAATGGCGATCAGCAAAACGGTGCAGAGGATCAAAACGGTGCTCAGCAGCAGGACGAAGCGAAATCGGACGAGGGCGAGAAAACCGCGCCGGTAGAGGCGGAAGCCCCGCAGGCCGAAGCGGAAGCCGCGCCCGCCGCCGAGGAGAAGCCCAAGCCGAAATCCCGCAGCCGCTCGCGCAAGCCTAAGGCCGAAGTCGCTCCCGAAGCGGAACCCGCGCCCGAAGCCCTTGCCGCCGCAGAAGGCGAAGCGCCGAAGGTCAGCGCCGAGGCCGAAGGGCAGGAGACGCCCAAGCCCAAGGCCAAGCGTAGCCGACGGACCAAGAAACCCGCAGCCGAAGCGGCGGAAGAGACCGTGAGCGCAGACGCCGTGGCAAGTGAGGAAGAGGCCGCACCCGCGCCGAAGCCCAAGCGCCGCAGCCGGGCCAAGGCCAAGCCGGTCGAGCCGGTCGCCGAGGCCACGCCCGATGCAATGGCCGAAGCCCTGCCGAGCGAAGCGCCCATCGCGGCCCCGTCACCGGAAACGGCGCCGCCCGTCGCGGAAGCGCCTCAGCCTGAGCCGCAGCCCGACCCCGCGCCGCAGCCGGTGGAGGCCGAGGCACCCGCTGCCGAAACCGCTCCTGAGCCGGTGGCCGAAAAGGTAGAAGAGCAGCCCGCCGAAAAGCCCAAGCCCAAACGGCGCGGCTGGTGGTCGCTGGGCAGCTAAAGCGCTCTAGATAAAGCAAACGGCGGGCTCTCAGGCCCGCCGTTTTCAGTTTGGCGATAGGGTAAGAAAGACGGCGCGACCGCGCCCGCTCAGCCGCCCTTGGTGATGATATAAAGCTCTGCCGCGCCCTCGGTCCGGGTTTCGGTCAGCTGATGGCCCGCCTCGGCACAGAAATGCGGCACGTCGATCACGGCGGCGGGGTCATCCGCCGTCATGTGAAGCTGATCGCCCGGCGCCAGCGCGGCCAGTCGTTTGCGTGCCTTCAGCACGGGCAGGGGGCAGAGAAGCCCCGTGGCATCCAGTTTTTCGATCTTCATAAGATCAGTTAAGCCAAGCCGGTCCCGAGGTCCACGATCTTGTGACAATATGACAGGTGACGCCGGGGCCATGTCGGTCTAGGAGTCGGTCATGTTTGAAATAAGCCTCCTCGACGCCGGGATCCTGCCGGCCATGACCATCGCCCTTGTCGCCGGGATTTTCAGTTTCCTGTCGCCCTGCGTGCTGCCCATCGTGCCGCCATATCTGGCCTATATGGGGGGCGTGTCGATCAATGACATGTCGAGCCAATCCAGCGCGCGGCGGCGGGCGGTGGTGGCGGCGCTGTTCTTCGTGCTGGGGCTAAGCACCGTCTTCGTGCTCTTGGGCTTCACCGCCTCGGCCTTTGGGATGTTCTTTCTTCAGAATCAGGCGCTTTTCGCTAAGATTTCCGGCGTGGTGATCATCGTCTTTGGCCTGCATTTCATCGGCCTTTTCCGCATTCCCTTTCTGGACCAAGAGGCGCGGTTGGACGCGGGCGACAAGGGCGGCTCCAGCTTTGGCGCCTATGTTCTGGGGCTGGCTTTCGCCTTTGGCTGGACGCCCTGCATCGGCCCGCAGCTCGGCGCAATCCTGTCGCTCGCGGCGAGCGAGGCTTCCGTCTCTCGCGGGACGCTTTTGCTGGGCGTCTATGCGGCAGGGCTGGGCATTCCGTTCCTGCTGGCCGCGATGTTCATCACCCGCGCGATGACACTGATGAATCGGATCAAACCGCATATGAAGCTGATTGAGCGGATCATGGGGGGGCTTCTTGTGCTCGTCGGGCTGGCCTTGCTGACCGGTGCCTTCACCGCCTTCTCTTTTTGGCTGCTCGAAACCTTCCCGATCCTCGCAACCGTGGGTTAAGCCTTATTCTCGCCCCGAATTACGGCTAGACTATGCCGAAGAAGAGGGCGGGCATGGTAAGCAAAGCGCAGGGAAAGACGGTGAAAACGCGCCGGGTGTTCTACATCCCCGGCTACGATCCGATTCACCCGCGCCGCTACCGCGAGCTGTACCGCAAGGAAAGCGCGGCGCAGGCGGCGATCTCGGGCTATGAGATTGGGCTGAAGCCGAAAGCAGGCCGCGGGAATTACGGCTGGCAGGTGGATGCTGAGATCGACGGGCAGCGGGTGAGCGCGCAGGTCGAGGTTCTGGTCTGGTCCGACATCGTGCGCGAAAGCATGAGCAGTTCGATCCCCGCGACCTATTGGCAATTGCTCCGCACCGCTTGGGTCTACATCGGGTCGGGCGCGCTCTGGCGGCTCATGCGACTGCGCAAGGGGCCGGTGATCGCCGCACTCTACCCCGTTGGCATGTTGATCGCGCAGGCGCTGCTGGCGGTGGCGCTTGGCCTGTTGAGCTATGGCCTTCTCGGCATGCTCAGCGATCATTGGGCCGCGCGGCTCGCCTTCGCGGCACTGGGCATGGGGTTGGGCATTGCCCTGCTGCGCTGGTTCAAAAAGAAGGACGGCAAGTTTTTCGCCTATTACCTCATGCATGACTACGCCTATTCCGCCGCCACCAAGGGCGCGAATCCACCGCAGCTTGAGGCCCGGATGGCCACCTTTGGCGATGCCATCGCCGCCGCGCTGACTGATGATGTCGACGAGGTGTTGGTCGTCGGCCATTCCTCGGGCGCGCATCTGGGGGTTTCTGTGCTGGCCGATCTGATCCGGTCGGGCAGGGTGGCCGAAGGCGGGCCTGCTCTGGGTTTCCTCACGCTGGGGCAGGTGGTGCCAATGGTGTCTTTCTTGCCCCGGGCCGAGCGGTTGCGCAGCGATCTGCGCTATCTCTCGGCGCGTGATGAATTGGCTTGGGTCGATGTCACCGCCCCGGGCGATGGCTGCGCCTTTGCGCTTTGCGATCCGGTGTCGGTGTCCGGCGTGGCCCCCGAGGGGAAACGCTGGCCGCTGGTCTTCTCCGCCGCCTTCACGCAAACGCTTAGTCCCGCGCGTTGGAAGGCGCTGCGCTGGCGCTTCTTCCGGCTGCATTTCCAGTATCTTTGCGCCTTTGACCGGCCACGCGACTACGATTATTTCCAGATCACTGCCGGGCCCCAGACACTCGCCACGCGCTATGACGGACGGCCCGCGTCGAAATCCCGGATCGACCACGCGGTCAGCAAATACACCTCTGTCGCCGCATGAGCCATCCGCCCAAACCCCCCGCGCGGCCCGACCGCGTGTCGCTCTGGCGCTATGCCAAACTGTTTCGCGCCGACATCCTCTCGGCCCAGCCCGCGCGGCTCTATCGGGCGTGGATGGCCGAGTTCAAAACGCCCTTCTTCCGCAGCTACCTGATGAACCAGCCCGAACTGGTGAAAACCGTGTTGAAAGACCGGCCCGAAGATTTCCCCAAGTCCGACCGCATCGGCGAGGGGCTGCGGCCCCTCTTGGGCAACTCCGTCTTTCTGACCAATGGCGAGACATGGAAACGCCAGCGCCGCATTATCGACCCAGCCTTCGAGGGCGGGCGCCTGCGCGAGACCTTTCCAGCCATGTGGGACGCGGCAGAGGCGGCTGCGGCACGGCTGGAGCCCAAGGCGGGTGAGGTGGTCGAGATCGAGGCTGAGACAAGCCACGCCGCCGCCGATGTGATCTTTCGCACGCTGTTTTCCCTGCCGATCGAACATGAGGTCGCCCGCGCGGTTTTTGACGAGTTTCGCAATTACCAGCGCAGCCAGCCAATCCTGAACCTCGGGGCGCTTTTGCCGCTGCCGCGCTGGATGCCGCGCCTGTTTCGCCGCGACACGCGGGCCAGCGCGGCGCGGATCAGGACACTGATCACCGATCTGACCCGCGCGCGCATGGCGCAGATCGAGGCGGGCACCGCGCCCGATGATCTTGCCACCAAGATCATGACCCAAGCCGATCCCGAAACCGGAGAGCGCTTCGACACCCAAGAGATGGTCGATCAGGTCGCGATCTTCTTTCTTGCAGGGCATGAGACCAGCGCCTCGGCCCTTGCTTGGGCACTGTACCTGATGGCCACCCATCCCGCGTGGCAAGAGCGACTGGCGGAAGAGGCGCAGGCGCTTGAGACCTGCGATTTCGCGGTGATGTCGAAACTCAAGCTCAGCCGCGATGTATTTCGCGAGACGCTGCGCCTCTACCCGCCGGTGCCGATGATGGTGCGCGAGAACCGCTGCCCCGAACGCTTCCGTGACCGACAGGTGAAACAAGGCGCGCAACTGGTGCTCAGCCCGTGGCATCTGCACCGCCACGAACGGCTCTGGGACAACCCCGACGGCTTTGACCCGACCCGCTGGCAGACTGAGAACGGCAGACAGTGCCAGCGCGACGCTTTCATCCCATTCTCCGCCGGGCCGCGGGTCTGCACTGGGGCGGGCTTTGCCATGGTCGAGGGGCCGCTGATCCTGTCGCGCATCCTGCGCGACTTCCGCGTGACCGCCCAACCGGACCGCGTGCCAGTGCCTGTCGCACATTTGACCGTCCGTTCAGATAAGGGCATTTGGTTAGCGCTATCAAGACGCTAGCTGCTATCATCGGCTTTGCGTTTCAATTAGAAACGCAGCGAACGGAATCAAAATAGGACCTGGGTGACATGGGCTACGACAAGGCGCAACTTGAGCAAATGGACAGCGGCAAGGGCTTCATCGCGGCGCTTGATCAATCGGGTGGCTCCACCCCCAAGGCGCTGAGCCTCTATGGCGTGGAACCGTCGGATTACAACGGCGACGAAGAGATGTTCAAAGCCGTCCATGACATGCGCGCGCGGATCATCTTGGCCGATGATTTCACCTCTGAAAAAGTGATTGGCGCGATCCTTTTCGAGCGCACGATGGATGACACGATCAATGGCAAACCGGTCGCGCAGCTGCTCTGGGAAGACCGCGGCGTGGTGCCTTTCCTGAAGATCGACAAGGGTCTGGAAGAGACCAATAACGGCGTGCAGATGATGAAGCCGATCATGGAGATCGACGATCTGCTGGCCCGCGCGGTAAAGCACGGCATCTTCGGCACCAAGGAACGCTCTGTTATTCATGAGGCCAATGAAAACGGCATCGCCGCCGTGGTGGCGCAGCAGTTCGAACTGGCCAAACAGGTCTGTGCCGCCGGTCTCGTGCCGATCATCGAGCCCGAGGTGAACATCAACTCCGTGAGCAAGGCCGAGGCCGAAGAAATTTTGCACGGTGAGATCGCGAAACACCTGAAGGCGCTGCCCGAAGGTGAGATGGTGATGCTGAAGCTGACGATCCCCGAGAAGGCCGGTCTCTATGATGATCTGGCCGAACATGCCAATGTTCTGCGCGTCGTGGCGCTGTCGGGTGGCTATTCCACAGCGGAAGCCTGCGAACGGCTGGGCAAGAACCGGACCATGATCGCCAGCTTCTCCCGCGCTTTGACCGAAGGGCTGAACTTCAAGATGACGGACGCGGAGTTCAACGAGGCGCTTGGGCAGAACATTGAGAAAATCTACCAAGCCTCAATTTGCTGAACGGAATTTTTTGAAAATTCCGAAGCCGATTTCTTTTAAAGAAATCGGCTACACGATCCGCCGGATGGGTTCACGATTGCAAAATATGATGACCTGTCCGGCGTTCTCCACCGCTTGATAGCCGCGGCGTTTCAGTTCCAGTTCAAATTCTCGGCGGCCAACGAACTTTTCGATATCGCGCGCTTTTCGGCGGATCACTTGACCCCGAATGGTTGACTTTGACGCAAAGATATCGTCCAGCCAAGCAGCCGGTGAGAGAGGGGATACGAGGACCATGACCCGACGCTAATCCGCTTTTGGTAAACGTTCCTTTAACGACCGCAGCACGAATAGGCGGATCGCCCCTGCCAGCCCGATATCCAGTCCGCGGGCGGCGTCAATCTCGGCCACCAACGCGTTGATCGGCATGCCTCGTGCGGCGGCGATGGCGCGGAACTCATGCCAGAATTCGTCTTCGAGGGAGATCGATGTCCGGTGACCCCTTAGGGTCACCGAATGTTTGCGGGGCCTTGCGCTCATGTCTCGCGCTTATGCGCGTCGAGCGTGGCCTTGGCTTGGGCGGCGCTTTTGCGCGCCGCCTCCTTCTCAGCTTTGCTACGGCCAAAGCGCAGCGCATTCTCATCCGCCTGAGCGCGGCGGGCCGCAAGATCGCGTGCCTTTCTCGCCTTGTTCAGGTTGATGGGCTGGCTCATTTCGGGCCGATCATATTCTCAGGGCGCACCACACGCTCGAAGGTCTCGGCATCGACGAAGCCCAAGGCAATCGCCTCTTCCTTCAACGTGGTGCCGTTCTTATGCGCGGTCTTGGCGACCTTGGTGGCGTTGTCATAACCGATCTCGGGGGCCAGCGCGGTGACCAGCATCAGCGACTCGCGCATCAGCTTCTCGATCCGGTCCGCGTCAGCCTTGAGGCCATCCACCAGATTGTCGGTAAAGGCCGAAGCCGCATCGCCCAAAAGCTGCATGGATTGCAACACGTTATAGGCCATCATCGGCTTGTAGACGTTAAGCTCGAAATGCCCCTGCGATCCGGCGAAGCCCACGGCGGCATCATTGCCCATGACATGGGCGCAGACCTGCGTCAGCGCCTCGCATTGGGTCGGGTTCACCTTGCCCGGCATGATCGAAGAGCCGGGCTCGTTCTCGGGCAGGATCAGCTCGCCCAGGCCGCAGCGCGGGCCGGAGCCCAGAAGTCGGATGTCATTGGCAATTTTGAACAGCGAGGCCGACACGGTTTTCAGCGCGCCAGAGATCTCGACCATCGCGTCATGGGCGGCCAGCGCTTCGAACTTGTTGGGCGCTGTGACGAAGGGCAGGCCGGTGATCTCGGCCATGTTGTGGGCCACGGTTTCCGCCCAGCCTTGCTTGGTGTTGAGCCCGGTGCCCACGGCGGTGCCGCCCTGTGCCAGCTCATAGATACGGCCAAGCGCATCGCGCACGCGGGCAATGCCCATGGCGACCTGATGGGTATAGCCCGAGAATTCCTGAGACAGCGTCAGCGGTGTCGCGTCCTGCGTATGGGTGCGGCCGATTTTGATGATGCCGTCAAATTCCTCGACCTTCTTCTGCAACGCGCCGTGCAGCTTCTCCAGCCCCGGCAGCAGCACGTCACGCGCCGTCATCGCGGTGGCGATATGCATGGCGGTGGGGAAGGTGTCGTTCGAGGACTGGCCCATGTTGCAGTGATCGTTGGGGTGCACCGGATCTTTCGAGCCAATGGTGCCTCCCATGAGTTCAATTGCGCGGTTGGCGATGACCTCATTGGCGTTCATGTTCGACTGGGTGCCGGAACCGGTCTGCCAGACCACCAGCGGGAAGTTATCGTCGAACTTGCCCTCGAAAACTTCGCCAGCGGCCTGAATGATCGCGCGACCGCGTTCCTCGTCCAGCGAGCCCTGCGCCACATTCGCCTGCGCGCAGGCCTTCTTGATCACGCCGAGCGCGCGCACGATGGCGATGGGTTGCTTTTCCCAGCCAATCGGGAAGTTCATGATCGAACGCTGCGTCTGCGCGCCCCAGTATTTATCGGCGGGGACTTCGAGCGGACCAAAGCTGTCGGTTTCGGTGCGGGTATCGGCCATTCTGCGGCTCCTGCTGTGACTTATCGTTGTCCAGCGGTGTACCTGCGCCTTACGCGCTGCGCAATGCGGGGATGGCGCTAACGGCCATTCCGCCGCTACTTCCGAAAGGAATCGAGCGAGACGATCTCGGCATCTTTGACCGGCTCTTCTGCGACTTCCAACTCTGCTTCATCCGTCTGATCGAGCGTGGCCTCATCTTCCGCCACGTCTTGCTCTTCGGTTTCTTGCTGTTCGAACCGCAGGCCGAACTCAACCGAAGGGTCCACGAAGGTGCGGATCGCGTCGTAAGGAATATAAAGCGGCTCCGGCGCATCGCCGAAGTTCAACGTGATGGCGAAACCGTCCTCACCCACATCGAGGCCATCGTACCAATGCTGCATCACCACGGTCATCTCATCGGGATAGCGGTCGGACAGCCAATCGGCCAATTCCGCGTCCGGATGCGAGGTGTCGAAGGTGATGAAGAAGTGGTGATTCCCCGGCAGTCCCTTGTCCGATACGTCTTGCAAGACCCTGCGGATCAGGCCCCGCATGGCTTCGTGCATCAGGTTGCCGTAATCAATGCTGCGGCTCATTCTTCTCTCCGGTCCGGACGTTGGGCAGGGGTAAGCATACCCCATTCAGGGGCGAGTGAAAGGGGGTCCCGCGCTAAATCGCGTGAAGGATCAGCGCCAGCGTGGCGAGCAGAACCATCGTGAGGACAAAACCGCGCTTGAGCGCCAGCATCAGCACGGAAGCCAAGAGGGTAAGCGCGGCGGCCATGGGGTTGAAACTGTGCCAGACGGGCAGAGGCAGGGCGAGCGGGCCATCAGCGCCCACCCGGTCAAACAGCACATGCAGCGCGAACCAGACCGAGAGATTTGCAATGACCCCCACCACAGCCGCCGTGATCGCCCGCAGCGCGCCTGCGATGCGCGGCTGTTCAGAGAGCGCTTCAAGATACGGGCCAGCGAGGAAAATCCACAGGAAACAGGGCGTGAAAGTGACCCAAAGCGCCAGCAGCCCGGCAACCATCGCCCCCGCGGGGCCGCTTTGCGCAAATCCCGCCAGCATCCCGACGAATTGCGTCACGAGGATCAGTGGGCCGGGGGTCGTCTCAGCCAGGCCAAGCGCGTCGATCATCTGATCGGTCTCGATCCAGCCGAAATCCTGCACCACGGTCTGGGTCATATAGGCCAGCACCGCATAGGCCCCGCCGAAGGTCACCACGGCCAGTTTGGAAAAGAACAGCCCCAGTTGCAGCAGAAAGTCGTCGCCGATGAAGGCAAGGAACAGAAGCGGCGCGGCCCAGAGACCACCCCAGATGAGCAGGGTGCGCAGGCTATGCGCAGGCGGCAGGTTGGCGGCTTCGGTCTCGGGCGTCGGGCTTCGGGTCAGCATCCCAATGGCCCCGGCCACCAGAATGATCAGCGGAAACGGCAGACCCAGCACGAAGAGCGCGATGAAAGACCCAAAGGCCAGCGCCCAGCCGAGCCGCCCATGAAGCGCCTTTAAAGAAACCTTCAGAAGCGCTTGGAATACCACGATAATGACAGCGGCCTTGATGCCCAGGAAGGCCGTTTGCACCAAGGGCATCTGCCCATACCACGCATAAAGCAGCGCAAGTGCCGCAATGAAGACCGCACCCGGCACGACGAAAAGCAACCCTCCCAACAGCCCGCCCGCGACGCCGCGCAGGCGCCAGCCTGCATAGGTCGCCAGCTGCATCGCCTCCGGTCCGGGCAACAGCATACAGAGCGAAAGGGCCCGCAGGTAGGTCTGCTCGCTCAGCCACGGGCGATGCTCGACCAGCTCGCGGTGCATCACGGCGATTTGGGCTGCGGGGCCGCCGAAGGACATCAACCCAATCCGGCCAAAGACGCGAAACATATCGGGCCAACTAGGTGGGGTCATCGGGGCCATCCTGCGTCATCAAAGCCACCACGGCTTCGCTGCGTCACGGATAGGGACAGAGGAAAGCGCGGTCAAGTTAATGCAAGAGCGCCTTCTAACGGGTATGAAACGGAAGGAAAAAGTGCAGGTTTCTGTTGCCAGGTACCTGCGAACCCCGCCTTAAGCTGCAAGGCCTAAGGACTTAAGATTTCAGTCGCTGAAACCGCTTACGCGGCCATCGCAACTGGAGCACGATTGTCATTTGCAATTGTACAGTTTGAACCGATAACGGTGGTATCTCACCGAGACAAAGCAACCCCTTTAGACGTTCGTCGATCCTATTTCGGCCCCATGATCCCCAAATGAAGGATGTTTGGTGGAGCCGCCGGGTACCGCCCCCGGGTCCGAACCGCTTATTACGAGCGCGTTTATGTCCATAGTCCCGAAGGACAGGATTAAAGTAGGGCTGCGATGGGTGAATTGCAAGGGGTGGGATGCGGCGAATTTTCTACGTCAAGATAAGCGCGTATCTCATTGTTTTATATGCCCCAACCTAGCGTCGCCCCGCAGCTTCGGCATTCCGCGCCGCACGCGCGGCGAAAACGCTTTGGGCAAGCTGTTGCGTCTCGGCCTCCAGCGCGGTCAGCCCTGCCCTTACCGCCCTGCCGTCATGGGCCTCTGCCGCATCCGCGATCTCTTGATGCAGAGCTACGATCCGCGCGCGATCCCGCGCGGTGAAGGTGATCATATTCATCAGGGGCTGCATCGCCTCAACCGCGCCTGCAAGTTGATAACTTAGCACCGGATTGCCCGCACCATCGACCAGCGCCCGGTGAAATGCCACGTCGGAGGCGCAAAAGGCCTCATCGGTCAGCCCCGGCTGCGCCTGCCGGTGAATCTCCGCGCGCATGGTGGCAAGGTGGTCCGCCGTCCGCCGTTCTGCCGATAGCGGGGCGCAGGCGCGCTCCAAGGCGAAGCGCGCCTCGCAAGCGGTCTCAAAACTCACCGCGTTCATGGACAGCAACAGGGTCGAGGTGGTGATCTGCTGCGCATAGGCATCCGGGAAGCTCAACCGGTTGACGAAAGCACCCCCCGTGGCCCCGCGCTGCGTTCGGATCAGCGATTGCGCAGCGAGCCGCTTGAGCGCCTCGCGCACCGTGGGGCGGGAAACCTCGAACTGCTCGGCAAGCTCCGCCTCGGAGGGCAGGCGCTGGTCGACGATCAGATGCCCGCCGATGATGGCGTCGCGGATGGCCGTGGCGATCTGGGCCGATAGATCGGCGGGGTTGCTTGGGTCGATTTTCATATGTCTTACAATTAGTGTTTGCGAGGACTTTAATTGTCTGACATTAAATCTACAAGAGCACGCAGGGGAGGGCGGCGATGACCGGGATGGTACGATCAACACTATGGCTGGGGTTTTTCGCCCTAATTCTCGCGGCTTGGTGGATGATGTACAGCATGGCGATGCAGATGGACCTCGATCTGCTGGGCCGCCCCGGTGCCATGGGCGAACGCATGCGGCAGATGGATCCGGGCATGGATATGTATATGCCCATGGCGCGTTTCTTTCCGCTGTTCGTGATGTGGGGCGCGATGATGGCGGCGATGATGGTCCCGACCATGGTGCCGACGCTGCGCGCCTACGAAGACCTCATGACTTCGGCCAATGGCACGCGCGCGGGCTGGCTGGCGGTGCTTGCAGGCTACCTCGCGGTCTGGCTCGTCTTCGCGGCGGGGATCGCGGGTTTGCAACTGTTGCTGCTGCACGGCGGCGTCATCGACATGCTCGGCATCGCCAAATCGCGTTGGACGGCGGCGGCGCTGCTCTTGGCTGTGGGCCTCTTCCAATTTACCCGCGCCAAGGAGATTTGCCACGGCGTCTGCCACTCTCCGATGATGTATTTCATGGGCCACTGGCGCCCCGGCGCCGCGGGCGGCTTTCGCATGGGGCTGGGCCTCGGCGCCTTTTGCGCGGGCTGCTGCTGGGGCTTTATGCTTCTGGGCTTTGCCGGCGGGGTCATGAGCCTTGCATGGATGGGGCTGGCCACGCTTTTCATGGTCATCGAAAAACTGCCCCAAATAGGGCATTACGTAACAAAACCAATGGGTTTCGCCCTGATCCTCGGCGCAGGTGTCGTGGCGGGTTGGCCCATGATCACAGGAGGATGATATGCCAAACAGAGAGATGACACCCGCCGATTGGGCGATCAAGGGCGAGCTTTTCCTAAACTGCTCTTGCGATGTCTTCTGCCCCTGCGTGGTCAGCCTTGGCGCGCATCTGCCGACCGAAGGCCACTGCCATGCATGGATGGGCATCGTGATCGACGAGGGCCATTTCGAGGGGGAGGATTTGGCCGGGCTGAACGTCGGGCTATTGGTCGACATTCCCGGCCGCATGGGCGAGGGAAATTGGAAGGTCGCCGCCTATGTGGACGACCGCGCGAGCGAGGCGGCCTATGACGGGTTGCTGCAAATCTTCTCAGGCGCTGCGGGCGGCACCACGGGGCTGTTCACCATGTTGGTGAGCGAGATCATCGGCGCCGAACGCGCCCCGGTCGAAATCATTCGCGACGGCAACCGCCGGGTCATCAACATTGGCCGAAAGATCAACGGCGAGATCGAGATGCTGGCCGGGGCCGAACCGGGAGAGCCGGTGACGATCACCAACTCGAAATACTGGATGGGCCCGAATATCGTGGCTGCGCGTGGCGTAAAATCCAAGGTCCGCGACTATGGACGCGTCTGGGATTTCGGTGGTAAATCGGCAGAGGTCTGCGCGATCGATTGGCAGGGGGCGCGGTGATCACCCCCACCTATGCCAAGGAAATGGCGCGCTATAATGCGTGGCAAAACAGACAGTTGTCGAATGTCGTTCAGACTTTGGATGAAGCGTCGTTAACGCAGGATCGCGGGGCGTTCTTCGGCTCCATGCTCGGCACGTTGAACCATCTTCTGCGGTGCGATCAACTCTGGCTGTCGCGGTTCTACCCTGCCGCGCCAAAACCGGAAGGCAAAGACACCGAGCTTTGCCCCTCCGGTGACGCATGGGTTTTGGCGCGGGTTCAATGCGACCTTGCCATTTCTCAGTGGGCGGCGGGGCTGGACCAGTCGATACTAAACCGCGATTTAACGTGGCATTCCGGTATCTTGCAGCGCGATGTTTCTAAGCCGATGGCGGGATGTGTGGTGCATTTCTTCAACCACCAAACCCACCACCGCGGCCAAGTGCACGCCATGCTCACCAACGCAGGATGTGACGCGCCGGTGACCGATTTCATCTTTATGCCGGAGGAGGGCTGATGGCCGAACTCTCTCCCTCGCGCCGGATCAGGCGCACGCCATTCTCTGACGGGGTCGAGGCGGCGGGTGTGAAAGCCTATACGGTCTACAACCGGATGCTGCTGCCGACCGTCTTTGAAAGTACCGAGGCGGATTATCACCACTTGAAGAAAGCCGTGCAAGTCTGGGACGTGGCTTGCGAAAGACAGGTTGAACTGCGCGGGCCCGATGCTTCCCGACTGATGCAGATGCTGACGCCCCGTGATCTGCGCAATGTGGCGCCGGGCCGCTGTGTCTATGTGCCAATCGTGGATGAGACGGGTGGTATGCTCAATGATCCTGTGGCGGTGAAGCTGGCCGAGGATCGTTGGTGGATTTCCATCGCCGATAGCGATTTATTGTTGTGGGCCAAGGGGATATGCAACGGTTATCATCTTGATGTTTTGGTCGATGAGCCGGATGTGAACCTGCTGGCGGTGCAGGGGCCGAAAGCCGAAGACCTGATGGAACGCGTTTTTGGTGCGGGGGTGCGGGAAGTGAAGTTCTTCCGCTTCGGGGAGTTCCAGTTTCAAGGCCGCGCCATGAATGTCGCGCGCTCCGGCTACTCCAAACAGGGCGGCTTTGAGATTTACACCGAAGGGGCCGATATCGCGATGCCGCTTTGGGAGGCGCTTTTCGAGGCGGGGCGCGATCTGGATGTGCGGGCGGGCTGTCCGAACCTGATTGAGCGGATCGAGGGCGGATTATTGAGCTATGGCAATGACATGACCGACGACAACACGCCCCACGAATGCGGTCTTGGCAAGCTCTGCGACACGCAGGCGGCGATGGGCTGTATCGGCAGAGATGCGCTGCTGCGGGTGGCGAAAGAGGGGCCGGTGCAACAGATACGTCCCCTAGAGATCGCGGGCGATCCGGTGCCGCTTTGTGATCGTGTCTGGCCCTTGATGGCGGGCGACAAACGCGTGGGGCAGGTGACCTCGGCGGTTTGGTCCCCTGACTTTGGCGTGAATGTCGCCATCGGAATGGTGCGGATGACCCATTGGGACCCGGGCACGCGGTTGCGGGCGCACACCCCCGATGGCGAGCGTGACGTGACCGTGCGTGAAAGTTTCTGGGCCTGAGGCCCGGTCGATTGAAACCTGAAAAGGAGATGAAAGATGAGCTTTAATGCGCTGATTGTAAACAAGGATGACGAAGGCAAGACCCAGGCCGAGGTCACCCAGATCACCGAAGACCAACTGCCCGAGGCCGAGGTGACGGTCGCGGTCGAATATTCCACCGTGAACTACAAAGACGGGCTGTGCATCGGGCCCGGTGGTGGCTTGGTCCGCAACTACCCGCATGTGCCGGGCATCGATTTCGCCGGCACGGTCGAGACTTCGAATGACGACCGTTATAAGCCCGGCGACAAGGTGGTGTTGACCGGTTGGCGCGTGGGCGAGGCGCATTGGGGCGGCTATGCGCAAAAGGCGCGGGTCAAGGCCGATTGGCTGGTGCCACTGCCCGAAGGGCTGGACACGCGTCAAGCGATGGCCGTGGGCACGGCAGGTTTCACCGCGATGCTGGCCGTCATGGCGCTTGAGGATCACGGCATCAAGAAAGGTCCGGTTCTGGTCACGGGTGCTGCGGGGGGCGTTGGCTCGGTCGCGACCGCGATCCTTGCCAACCTCGGCTATGAAGTGGCGGCGGTCACCGGGCGGCCCGAGACCAAAGATTACCTAAAGAGCCTCGGCGCGGCCCGGATCGTCGCGCGGGACGAGATCAACGAGACGGTCAAACGCCCCCTTGAGGGCGAGACATGGGGCGGATGCGTCGATGCCGTGGGCGGCGCGATGCTGGCCCGCGTGCTGGGTCAGATGGAATATGGGGCGAGCGTGGCGGCCGTGGGCCTTGCGGGCGGTGCGGCCCTGCCTGCCACGGTGATCCCCTTCCTGCTGCGCGGCGTGAACCTCTTAGGCATCGACAGCGTCATGCAGCCCTATGACAACCGTCTGCGCGCTTGGGAGCGGGTGGCCAAAGACCTGCCGATGGACAAGCTGGAGGCGATGGTCCAACCCGCTGGGCTCAGCGATCTGCCGCAACTGGGGGCGGACATCCTGAAAGGGCAGGTCAAGGGCCGGGTGGTCGTCGACGTAAACGCTTGATATTGCCTCGGCGCGGGGCGGTGTGGTTAATGGTCCGCGCCGCCCCGACCGCCAGAAGGAGAGCATGATGGCCAGCTATGACGACGACAATATCTTTGCCAAGATCCTGCGCAAAGAGATCCCCAGCTTCAAGGTCTATGAGGACGACAAGACCTATTGCTTTATGGACATCATGCCCCGCGCCGAAGGGCATTGTCTGGTGATCCCCAAGTCGCCCTGCCGCAACATGCTCGACGCGAGCCCTGCACAATTGGCGGATTGTCTGGCGACGGTTCAGAAAGTCGCCAATGCCTGCCTACGCGCTTTTGGCGCCGATGGCATCACGGTGCAGCAGTTTAACGAGGCTGCGGGCGGGCAAGAGGTCTTTCACCTGCACTACCACATCCTGCCGCGGCATGAGGGCGACAAGCTGCGCCCGCCCGGTGTCCAAGGCGACATGGACCGGATTCGCGAACAGGCCGATGCGATTGCAGCCGCGCTCGGGACAGGGTAGTCCCCCCAAACTTACGTCGCAGCAGATACCGAAACGGTCGTTTTAGCCAAGTTTCCAAGGGGGCTTGGCCGCAATGGCTTGCCCAATGGTCGCAAGCCTCTATCCTGTTGCGCACGGATGAGAAAAACAGAAGGCCGCGTTTTGCGCGGTAATCTGTCATCAAAGAGGGAACAGATTATGAGCGATACCAATTCGCACGGCATCCCCGAGCCTGAGGGCAAGGCGGATGTGATCGATACCGATTATGAGATCGGTCAGGATAATATCGAACGGCAGATCGGGCCGTTCGGGCTCGACATTCACAACCCGGTCTTTCTGATTTCGGGGATCGCCGTGGTGATCTTCGTCTTTTACACCATCGCGCTGCCGGAACAGGCTGGCGCGATCTTTTCGGCCATGTTCAACTTTACCACTAAGAACTTTGATTGGTTCCTGATCGGCTCTGCCGATTTGGTGGTGATCTTCGCACTTTTGCTGATCGTGACGCCCTTTGGCAATGTTCGCCTTGGCGGCAACGAAGCGGTTGCGGATTATACCTATCTTGGCTGGTTCGCGATGCTTTTCGCGGCGGGCATGGGCATCGGTCTGATGTTTTATGGCGTCTCCGAGCCGCTGACCCACTTCTCGACTTCCATGGGGGAGATCACGACCGAGAACGGGCTGCGCACCGACTGGGCCCCGCTCGCGGGTGCGTCGGGTGACGAGGCCGGTTCGCTGCGCCTTGGCATGGCGGCGACGATTTATCACTGGGGTCTGCACCCTTGGGCGATCTACGCCATCGTCGCGCTGGCGCTGGCGTTGTTTACCTATAACAAAGGTCTGCCGCTGACGATCCGCTCGGCCTTTTACCCGGTTCTGGGCGAACGTGTTTGGGGCTGGCCCGGGCATATCATCGACATCATCGCGGTCTTTGCCACGCTCTTTGGTCTGGCCACGTCGCTGGGTCTGGGTGCCACGCAGGCCAACGCCGGTCTGAACGAACTGTTCGGGATTCCCGTTGGCACCACATCTGAGATCGTTCTGATTTCGCTGATCACCGCCGTGGCGCTGGTTTCGGTGCTGCGCGGTCTTGATGGCGGTGTGAAAGTCCTCAGTGAGGTTAACATGGGTCTGGCAGCACTGCTGGCACTGTTCACCTTGATCGTCGGGCCAACTGTTTTCCTGCTGTCCTTCTTCTGGGACTCGCTGGTCGCTTACATTGAGTATCTGCCTGCACTCGCGAACCCGTTTGGCCGTGAAGACGTGAACTTCTCCCAAGGCTGGACAGCGTTCTACTGGGCTTGGTGGATCAGCTGGTCACCCTTCGTCGGAATGTTCATCGCCCGCGTCAGCCGGGGCCGTACCGTGCGCGAATTCATCGTTTGCGTGCTGTTGATCCCATCGCTTGTCTGTGTGCTGTGGATGTCGATCTTTGGCGGCACCGCGATCCATCAGGTGCTGAACGACGGCTACACCGCGGCCCAAGATGCGGGTCTGCCGTTGCAGCTGTTCAAAATGCTCGACGCACTGCCGCTGGCTTCGATCACCTCCTTCATCGGCATCGTGCTGGTGGTGGTGTTCTTCGTCACCTCGTCCGACTCCGGGTCGCTTGTGATCGACACGATCACCGCAGGCGGCAAGGTCGACGCGCCGGTGCCGCAGCGAGTGTTCTGGTGCATCTTTGAGGGTGCCGTGGCCATCGCGCTGTTGATCGGCGGGGGCCTCGCGGCGCTGCAATCCATGGTGATCTCCACCGGTTTGCTGTTCACGCTGCTGCTGCTCTTCATGTGCTTCTGCATCTTCCGCGGTCTGCAGGACGAGCGTAAAATCCGCTAACCTGCACAGCCTTTAAGACACGGATGACGGCGGCCTCTCGGGGCCGCCGTTTTCTTTGGGCGCTTGACCTTGGCCGCGCCGCGGTGGACCTTCCCGCCATGCATATTGATTCCGAATGGGTCCGCGCCCAATTTCCCGCTTTCGCCGAGCCGAGCCTTCAGGGGCAGGCTTTCTTTGAGACCGCCGGTGGGTCTTACACCTGCCGCCAAGTCATCGACCGGCTGCATCGCTTCTACACCCAGCGAAAGGTGCAGCCCTACGGCGCCTATGAGGCCAGCCGCCTTGGTGGGGAGGAGATGGACGAAGCCCGCACCCGCATGGCCGCGATCCTAGGCGTGACGCCGGAGGAGCTGAGCTTTGGCCCCTCCACCACGCAGAACACCTATGTGCTGGCGCAGGCTTTCGGCCAGATGATGCAGCCCGGTGAGGCGATCGTCGTGACCAATCAAGACCATGAGGCCAATACCGGCCCGTGGCGCCGGCTGGCCGAGCGGGGGATCGAGATCCGTGAATGGCAAATCGACCCTGACACCGGGCATCTCGATCCGGCAAAGCTCGAAGACCTACTCGACGAGAATGTCCGGCTGGTCTGCTTCCCGCATTGCTCAAACGTGGTGGGCGAGATCAACCCGGTGACCGAGATCACGGCGCTGGCCCATGCCGCCGGCGCTTTCGTCTGCGTCGATGGCGTCTCCTATGCGCCACATGGCTTTGCCGATGTCGGGGTGCTGGGGCCAGATATCTACCTCTTTTCGGCTTACAAGACCTTCGGGCCACATCAGGGTGTTATGGTCATCCGCCGGGCGCTCGCCGAACTGCTGCCGAACCAAGCGCATCACTTCAACGGAGACGTGCTTTACAAGCGTTTTACCCCCGCCGGGCCGGATCACGCGCAGATCGCAGCCAGCGCGGGCATGGCGGACTATATCGACGCTTTCCACGCCCACCATATCGGCGGCACTGCCGGGGCCACGGCGCGCGGTGTTGCTGTGCATGACGCGATGCGCGCCCATGAGACGGCTTTGCTGCAACCGCTGCTGGATGCCATGGCGGCGCGCAACTCGGTGCGGGTCATCGGCCCCACCGATGCGGCAACTCGCGCGCCCACGGTGGCATTGGCGCTTGATCGACCGGCGGTCGAGATGGCGCAGGCATTGGCCGCGCGCGGCATCATGGCTGGGGGTGGCACCTTCTACGCAGGCCGGGCGCTTGGTGCGATGGGGGTAGATGAGGCCAAAGGCGTGCTCCGGCTCAGTTTCACCCATTACACGACGCAGGATGAAATGGACAAACTGTTGAACGCGCTGGACGATCTACTCTGATCCTTGACCCCGGCGCAGGGGCGCTATGTTTCGGGACAAGTGCAGGAGCAAGACCCCGAACGTGAGCGACAATTCCCCGATTATCATGTGGTTCCGCCGCGATCTGCGGCTGAGCGACCATCCCGCCCTAACGGCGGCCTGCCAGTCGGGCCGCCCGGTGATCCCGCTGTTCATCCACGACGCACAATCGGAAGCTTTGGGCGCGGCCCCAAAGTTCCGCCTCGGGCTGGCCTTGGGCTGTCTTGGAGAAACTCTGGCCGAGAAGGGCAGCCGCCTGATCCTGCACCGTGGCGATACGCTTGAGGTGCTGCGCGAGGTGATCGAAACTACCGGCGCGGGCGCGGTGTATTGGAGCCGCCTTTACGATCCCGCCGCGATCGACCGCGACGCCAAGGTCAAAGAGACGCTGAAGGACAATGGGGTCGAAGCCTGTAGCTTTGCCGGGCATCTGATGTTCGAGCCTTGGACGGTTGAGACCAAGACCGGCGGCTTTTACAAAGTCTTCACCCCCTATTGGAAGGCGGTCCGGGGCCGCGATGTGGCGGCCCCCTTGGCCACCCCAAGCGACATCCCAGCCCCGCCAAACTGGCCCGAGAGCGCCGCGCTTAACGATTGGCAAATGGACGCCGAGATGCAGCGCGGGCGCGACGTGGTGCGCCCCTATGTGCGTCTGGGGGAGGCCGCGGCTCAGGCCCGGCTTGGCTCATTCATGGCCCATATCGTCGAAGGCTATGACGAAAGCCGCGACCTGCCGGGCGAAGATGGCACCTCGGCCCTGTCAGAAAACCTGTCGCTGGGTGAGATCAGCCCGGCCCAGTGTTGGCACGCGGGCCAGCGGGCGATGCAGGAGGGCAAGCGCGGGGCTGAGACTTTCCTCAAGGAACTCGCCTGGCGCGAGTTTGCCTATCACCTCATGTATCACACGCCGCGCATCCTTGACCAAAACTGGCGCGAGGAATGGCAGGCCTTCGCATGGAATGAGGACGAGCGCCGCGCCGAGGTGCTGGCATGGAAACAGGGGCGCACCGGGGTGCCTTTCGTCGATGCGGCCATGCGCGAGTTGCAGGTCACGGGGCGCATGCACAACCGGGGCCGCATGATCGTGGCGAGCTATCTGACGAAACATTTGATGTGCCACTGGCGGATCGGGCAAAAGTGGTTCGAAGAACACCTGATCGACTGGGACCCGGCCAATAATGCGATGGGCTGGCAATGGGCCGCAGGCTCTGGCCCCGATGCGACGCCGTTCTTTCGCATTTTCAACCCCGAGACCCAGCTTGATCGGTTCGACAAGGGGCGCGACTACACCCGCCGTTGGATCGCCGAGGGGCGCGCGAAACCGAGTGACGAGGCGCTGGCCTATTTCGACGCGATCCCGCGCCGCTGGGGCCTAAGCCCAGAGGACGATTACCCCGATCCGATCGTCGATCTGTCGGAAGGGCGGGAACGGGCGCTCGACGCCTACCGCAACCGCGACTTTTAACTTTTTGCGAAACAGAAGCCTGCGGTTACAGTAGGCGTCAAGAACAAGAACGGAACCGAGGTATGAAGCTTACGACCACCGAGGGGCAGAAAGGTCTGCCGCGCTATTTCCCGCAGGTCTTCGCCATGGCGCAGGAGATGCAGCACGGGCGGGTGAACTTTGTCCTGCCCGATGGCCGCGTGTTCCGCGCCGAAGGGGCCAAGCCCGGCCCGGTGGCGGAACTGCACATCCATAACGATGACCTTTTCGCACGGTTAATCCGCGAGGGCGATCTGGGCTTTTGCGACGCCTATCTGGACGAATGGTGGTCGACGCCGGACCTGCAAGCCTTCATGGATTTGGTTCATGCGGGGAATGAGACGGTCTATGACGGTTTCCCCGGCCAAGGGCTGCTGCGTCAGTTCGAGAAGTTCCGCTTCTGGCTTCAGCGCAACAACCGCAAACAGGCCAAGCGCAATATCAGCTATCACTACGATCTGGGCAATGCGTTCTACAGCCTCTGGCTGGATGATACGATGACCTATTCTTCGGCCATTTTCGAGGGCGACGCCCAGCAATCGCTGGAGGCCGCGCAGCGGGCGAAATACAAGTCCATGGTCGATCAGATGGGTGTGCAGCCCGGCGATCATGTCTTGGAAATCGGCTGCGGCTGGGGCGGTTTTGCGGAATATGCCGCCGCCGAACGCGGGCTGAAAGTGACCGCGCTGACCATCAGCCAAGAGCAGTTCAACTACGCACAAGAGCGGATTGCCAAGGCGGGCCTCTCGGACCGCGTGACCTTCAAACTGCAAGACTACCGCGACGAGACCGAAAGCTATGACGGCATTGCCAGCATCGAGATGTTCGAAGCCGTGGGCGAAAAATACTGGCCGGTCTATTTCGACACGCTGCATCAGCGTCTTAAACCGGGTCGCGCCGCGACCTTGCAGATCATCACCGTCGCTGACCGCCGTTGGGAGGTTTACAAACGCGGCGTAGACTTCATCCAGAAGTACATTTTTCCGGGCGGCATGCTGCCTAGCCCGACGGTCCTGCGGGAGCAAGTCGAACGGGCAGGGCTGGTCGTCGACCGTTCGATCGAATTTGGCAAAAGCTATGACATTACACTCCGCCGTTGGCATGAGACCTTTAACGAGAAATGGGATCAGATCACCGCGCTCGGATTTGACGAACGCTTTCGCCGGATGTGGAATTTTTACCTCACTTCCTGTGCCGCGACATTTGACAGTGGCAATTGCGACGTGACGCAGATTACGGTACGGCGACCTGTGTGACCGCCCCTGCGGTCCGCCCCCGCAAGGAGCCGAAAAATGCCGACTGGTGCACGACTTATGGCGGCGATCTCACTCGCCGTGCTGGCCTTTGTCCTGTCGGGCATGGTGGTGCCTTTGATGCCGGAAAGCACGGATTTCGGATATTTCCTGCCGCTTAACGTGGTGCTTGGCCTCATCGTGGGCTGGCGCGTGATGGGCCGGCGCGCGGGCCGGGGCATCGTGGCTGCGATCAACAACGGTTTTGCCGGGGTCTTCGTGCTGATGCTCTGGGCGATCTTCTTGCAGGCGGCGAATGAAATGGTCCGGCTGGCGTTGCGCAACCGCTATGACGATCCCTTCGAGGCCATCGTCGCCGTGTTCCAGATCGGCGCGGAATTCGGCCTGATGATCGCCACCGTGCCCATCGGCGTGGCACTTGTCGTCGGCGGCGTGATCGCAGGGCTTTTGACCGAATTTGCTTATAACCGTTGGCCCTGATCACCATGCGACATCTCTTTATCTACGGCACTCTGCGGCATCTGCCGCTGTTGGAAATCGTGCTTGGCCGCACCGCCGAGGCGATTGATCTCAGCCCCGCCAATCTGTCCGGCTACCAAGTCTCTGCCGCCGCCGAAGGCCCGTTTCCCACGATTGAGACGCGTGATGGCGCGCAGACCGAGGGCTTGCTGGTGCGGGGGCTGAGCGCGGATGATTTCGCGCGGCTCGATTTCTATGAAGGCGCGTTCGACTATGATTTGGTGCCGGTGACACTGGCAGACGGGCAAGGGGCTGAGGTCTATCTGCCCCAGCCCGGGCGCTGGACCGCGCAGGGGCCGTGGTCCTTGCCTGAATGGGAGCGTGATTGGGCCGCGCTTTCCTGCCATGCCGCGCGCGAAGTGATGAGCTATATGGGCAAGCGCCCGCGGGCCGAGGTCGATGCGATGTTCCCGATGATCCGCCGCCGGGCCCATCAGCAGGTGCTGGCGGCGCAGGGCATGCATGATCCGCTAGCGCTCGATGGCAAGGTCGAGGTGACCGACCGCCGCCGCGTTTACGCGAACTTCTTCGCCCTTGATGAAATCTCGCTGCGACATGAGACATTTGACGGCAGCATGTCGGCGCAGATCGACCGCGCGGTTTTTGTCAGCGCGGATGCAGCTTTGGTGCTGCCCTATGACCCGCTGCGCGACCGCGTGCTGCTGGTCGAGCAAATCCGCATGGGCCCGCTGGCGCGCGGCGATCATACCCGCTGGCAGTTGGAGCCCATCGCAGGCCATATCGACCCCGGCGAGACACCGCAGGCCGCCGCCCGGCGTGAAGCGCAGGAAGAGGCGGGCATCACCGTGGGCGCCTTGGAGCCGGTCGGAAACGTCTATGCCTCCCCCGGGAATGCGACGGAATTCTTTCACATTTTCGTGGGATTGGCGGATTTGCCGGATCATATCATCGGCACCGGCGGTTTGGCTGCGGAGGGCGAGGATATCCGGTCGCATCTGATGTCATTCGATGATCTGATGGCCTTGGCCGATGCGCAGGCGCTGGCCAATGCGCCATTGGTGGCAAGCGCCTATTGGCTGGCCCGCCACCGCGAACGCTTGAGGTCCGAAGGCGCGACAGCTAAACCGGACGGAACATGAACTGGGGGCAAACATGCAGGTTGCTAAAGATCTGGCCGAGGCCATTGGAAACACACCGCTGATCCGGCTGCGCGGCGCGAGCGAAGAGACCGGCTGCGAAATCTTGGGCAAGGCGGAGTTCATGAACCCCGGCCAATCGGTCAAGGACCGCGCGGCGCTGTTCATCATCCGCGACGCCATCGCACGGGGTGAATTGAAGCCCGGCGGCACCATCGTCGAAGGCACCGCGGGCAACACCGGCATCGGGCTCGCGCTGGTAGGCGCGTCGATGGGTTTCAAAACCGTCATTGTCATCCCTGAGACGCAATCTCAGGAAAAGAAAGACATGCTGCGGCTGGCCGGTGCCGAACTGGTGCAGGTGCCCGCCGCACCCTACAAAAACCCCAATAACTTCGTCCGCTATTCCGAGCGTTTGGCCAAGGAGTTGGCCAAGACCACGCCCGAGGGGGTGATCTGGGCCAACCAGTTCGACAATACCGCCAACCGGCAAGCACATATCGAAACCACCGGCCCTGAGATTTGGGAACAGACCGGCGGCAAGGTCGATGGCTTTTGCTGCGCGGTCGGCTCGGGCGGCACGCTTGTTGGCGTGGCCATGGCGCTGCAACCCAAGGGCGTCAAAATCGCATTGGCCGATCCCGATGGCGCGGCGCTGCACAGCTACTATACCGAAGGCGAGTTGAAATCCGAAGGCAGCTCCATCGCCGAAGGCATCGGGCAGGGGCGGATTACCGCAAACCTCGAAGGGTTCAAGCCCGACTATTCCTACAACATCTCAGACGAAGAGGCGCTGCCGGTCGTCTTTGACCTGCTGGAGAATGAGGGGCTCTGCCTTGGTGCCTCCTCGGGCGTCAACGTCGCCGGGGCCATGCGTCTGGCGAAAGAGATGGGGCCGGGCCATACCATCGTGACCGTGCTGTGTGACTTCGGCACGCGCTATCAATCCAAACTCTTCAACCCGGAGTTCCTGCGCGAGAAGGGGCTGCCGACGCCCGCTTGGCTTGATGCCGCGCCGCAATCCATCCCAGGTGTTTTCGAGGATACATGACCCAAATGCTCCGCTTCGCCCTCGGCCTTACCGCGCTGCTGGTCTGGCTGACCGGCGCTGCTGTCGCACAGGAACCGGCTTTGCCGGATTTCGACCAATGGGAAACCGTCGCCTCATCGGCTGAAGAGGCGATTGACGCGCCCGATACCACCGAAACCATGCTGGAGGTGCAGCGCGCCCGGCTGGTGGATTACCGCGCCGAGTTCGACGCGGCGCGCAACCTGAATGCGGCGCGGATCAGCGCGCTGCGCGAACAATTGGCCGCGCTCGGAACCCCGCCCGAGGGCGAGGGGGCCGAGCCGGAATCCCCCGAAGTCGCCGCCAACCGTGAGGAGTTAAACCGACAGCTCAACACTCTGCTGACCCCGGTCCAGCGGGCAGAAGCGGCATATCTGCGCGCCGATGCGCTGATTGGGCAGATCGACGTTGCCTTACGCGAACGCCAGACCGAGCAGTTGATGGAGGTGGTGCCCACGCCGCTCAACCCCGTCCACTGGCGCAGCGCGATTGACGATCTGGCCACTGCGGCGGGTGAGATCGCCGCCGAAGCACCTGACGATGCCGACACGGCACGGCGCAGCCTGCGCGCCTCTCTCCCTGCGGTTCTGGCCCTCACCGTTCTGGGCTTGGTGCTGATCTTCCGCGGCCACCATTGGTCGACCGCGATTGTGGGTCGGCTTCAGCAATTCGGCGCGCGCGGCTTTGGCATTTGGCGCTTTGTCGTGTCTCTTTTGCGGATCATCCTGCCCACGGTCGGTCTGGTTTTGCTGGCCATGGCCGTCTTGGCGACCGATTGGCTCGGCCCGCGCGGCTCGACCCTTGTGCAGCTGATCCCGGTGATCGGCGGCGCGATGCTGGGTGTTCGCTGGGTCGCCGAACGGGTGTTCTCTCGCGATGAGGACGAGGCGCTGATCCTGCTGCCCCCAGCTGAGCGCAAAGCGGTTCGTTTCTACGTCAGCATCATCACCGTCACCGTCATCATTGGCGCCATCATCACCGCCATTTTCGACGGCCAGCAACCGGCGGAAACCACCGAGGCCGTGCTGCGCCTGCCGGTGATGCTGCTGAGCGCTTTTGCCCTGTTCCGCATCGGGAAAATCCTGCGCGGTTATAGCGATCCGGTGACAGAAGATGTCTCCGCCGCCGAAGAGCCGCGGACCTCGACCCTGAACCGCGTCGTGCGCGGCCTGGGCTTGGGCGCGATGATCGTGGCCGTGGTCGCGCCCCTCTTGCTGATCAGCGGCTATTACAACGCCGCCGTCTCGCTGCTGCCGCCCTATGTCACCACGCTGGTGCTTCTGGGGCTGGTGATGACGCTGCAACGCTTCTTGGCCGATGTTTACGGTGCCATGACCGGGCAGGGGGTGCAGGCGCGCGACGCGCTGATGCCCGTCTTCTTTGGCCTGATCCTGCTGCTGCTGTCGCTGCCTGTGATGGCGCTGGCATGGGGCGCGCGGGTCACTGACCTGACTGAGCTTTGGGCGCTGTTCAGCCGCGGCTTCGCCTTTGGTGAGACGCGGATCCGTCCCACGGATTTCCTCTCCTTCGCGGTGATCTTCGTGATCGGCTACGCCGCCACCCGTCTGATCCAAGGCGCGCTGCGCAGCAACGTCCTGCCCAAGACCCGGATGGACATCGGGGGGCAGAACGCCATCGTTTCGGGGATCGGCTATGTGGGGATTTTCCTCGCCGCGCTGCTCGCCATCACCGGGGCGGGGATCGACCTTTCTGCGCTGGCCTATGTTGCCGGGGCACTCTCGGTCGGTATCGGTTTCGGCCTGCAAAACGTGGTGTCGAACTTCGTCTCCGGCATCATCCTGTTGATCGAACGTCCGATCTCCGAAGGGGATTGGATCGAGGTGGGTGGCCAGATGGGCTATGTGCGCGACATCTCGGTGCGCTCCACAAGGATCGAAACCTTCGACCGCACTGATGTCATCGTGCCCAACGCCGATCTGATCAGCGGCACGGTCACCAACTACACCCGCGGCAATACCGTGGGCCGCCTCATCGTACCCGTGGGCGTGGCTTACGGCACCGACACCAAACGGATCGAAGGCATCCTGCAAGAGATTGCCGAGGCGCAGCCCATCGTGCTGACCAACCCGCCGCCCGCGGTCTTGTTCTTGAACTTCGGCGCCGATGCGCTGGAGTTCGAGGTGCGCTGTTACCTGCGGGACGTGAATTGGATGATGAAGGTCAAGAACGACATCAACCACGCCATCGCCGCGCGTTTCAAAGAGGAAGGGATCGAAATTCCCTTTGCCCAACGCGACCTATGGCTGCGCAACCCTGAGACGTTGAAGGCCGAAGCACCGAAAATAGAAGATGACGCAAAGCCGGAGCCGCAGGCATGACGGGCGAGCTGTACCGGACCGAGACCTACCTACGCGACGCCCCGGCCCGCGTGGCGGCCCATACGCCCGAAGGTGGGGTGATCTTGGACAATTCCCTGTTCTACCCCACGGGCGGCGGCCAGCCGGGCGACAGCGGATGGCTGACGTGGGATAAACAAGAGCTTACCATCGCGACCACGGTGCGCGACCGCGACAGCGGCGGCATCGCGCTGGTCCCGGCAGAGCCGCGTCCCTTGCCGCCGGTCGGCGCATTCGTGAAACAGGAGCTCGACTGGGACCGCCGCCACAAGCACATGCGCGTTCATACGGCGCTGCACCTTCTGTCGGTCGTGATCCCGCATCCGGTCACGGGGGGGCAGATTTCGGCCACCCACGGGCGGCTTGATTTCAACATGCCCGATGCGCCGCAGAACCGCGAGGAACTGGAGGAGGCGCTGAACCACTTCGTCTCCCTCGATGCGCGGGTGAGCGAGGACTGGATCACCGAAGCCGAATTGGACGCCGCGCCTGAACTCATTAAAACCATGTCCGTCGCCCCGCCGCGCGGACGGGGGGACATTCGCCTGATCCGCATCGGAGAGGCGCAGGACCCCATCGATCTACAGCCCTGTGGCGGCACCCATGTCGCGCGCACCGGCGAGATCGGCGGGCTTCGCCTTGGAAAGATTGAGAAAAAGGGCCGTTTGAACCGCCGGGTCTACGTTCATCTGGGCGGTTAGATAAATTTATCCTCTCTGGGGGGAATTCGCTCTTGCAACTCACTGCCCCCCCAAGCTAAACCCCGCCTCAACGGAGCGGTGGCCGAGTGGTCGAAGGCGCACGCCTGGAAAGTGTGTAGGCGGGAGACCGTCTCCAGGGTTCGAATCCCTGTCGCTCCGCCATTTTCCCTTTTTTGCTGAAAGAAGCTGTTGCCTGTCGGGCCATGCGGCTTCACATGTAGAAAAGCCCGGCACCTTTCGGGCCGGGCTCTCTCGGGTCTACCTATGACAGTTTAGCGGGAGTCGTTGCCCGCGCCGTAACCACCATAGGCGAAACCTTCGCCCAAGCTGCTCACGGGGCCGCTGGTCGAGAAGGTGGCGACCGGCGCACTTTCGTCCGAGAATGTTTCCAACCGCAGGTCAGCGGCGCGCTCATTAGGGCGGGTTTCACCGGCATCCGCGGCATGGACGACATCAGCCGTTAGGGACGTGTCCAAGCGCAGGTCTTCGTAGCGTGTCGACTGGCCTGCGAAGCTCGCGGTGGCGATCAGAGTGGCGGCGGCGGTTGCGATAAAGAGTTTCATTGATCTAGTCCTTTCAGGTTTGGGATAGGGCGTCGGCTTTCTCGCTCTGGGGAGAGGCGGGGAGGTCGGGAGGCCCGTTCGATACAATGATATTAAGGCGCAGTGAGGGGCGGTTACAAAGCAACTCGGATCACGGCCCAGTGTTAGAGCGAGACCCGGCGCGATCAGATCGTAACAAATTGACATATCCGCATAAGATACTGATTTTAATAAGTTCTCACCATGCCGCAGAACGGGACTTATGACATTGGCCGGCCCCGCGAAGAGCGTTCAAGACCTGCTACACAGTCGTCGCAGAAACGTGTGTGCCGCCACCGCACCCAAACCTCTTCGGCCCGTGTGAAATGTTTCAATCCTACTGGTCGACCGAGAGGCACAAAAAAAGCCCGAAGCGGATATTCTCCGCTCCGGGCTGCTTGATGTGGCCGAAAGAAAACTCAGCCGATGGGTTCGTAAAGCACCACGCGGGTGTTCATCGGCACGCGGTCATAAAGCTCGGCCATCTGATCGTTCACCAGACGGGCACAGCCGTTCGAGACGCGTTTGCCCAATGTGCTGGGGTCATTGGTGCCATGGATGCGCAAGAAGGTATCGCCGCGCTCTTCGGTAAAGAGATAGAGGGCACGCGACCCCAGCGGATTGTCCAAACCGCCTTCCATACCATCGGCGTATTTCTTGTATTTCTCCGGCTCGCGGTCGATCATACCCGGGGTTGGGGTCCAGCTCGGCCATTCCTTTTTGGCACCGACGTAGAACTCACCGGATTCATAAAGACCAGGGCGGCCCACGCCCACGGTATAGCGCCACGCCATATTGTCGGGCAGAGTCCAGTAGAGCGCGAAATTGTCGGGATCGACGTGGATTTCATAGGGCGGCGCGCCTGCCGCGATTGGCACTTTGCGCGGCATCATCTCTGGCGGCACGTCATAGCTCGGCATTTCCTTGGGCGGATGCGCCAGTGCAGGCGTGGCAAGAACACCGCCGAATGCGGCACCGCTGGCGGCTACACCGGTGATGAAATGTCGTCTCTTCATTGCGTCGTTCCCCTATTCCTCAATCTCGTGTTGAAAGGGAAACCGTTTCAGCGCCTTGCCGTTCCATCGCGCGGGCCGGATCACAAACTGTTGTAGCCAAGCGGCAGCGCGTCAAACCGACAGCCTGTCGATCACGCCCTGCGCCCAACGGTCGGCGGATTGGCCAAAGCAATCGTGCAGGGAATCCACCGCCGTCACACTGCCGAGCGCCAGCCGCCCCAGCACGCAAAGGCCGGGCACGGGGCGTCCGTCAACGGCGCGCAGCGTCCCGTCAGGCGCGGTCGCGGCGGCCAGATCGGATGACAGCGAGGAGAGCAAACCTTGGCAGATGAGATCGGGCAGGGGCGGTGCTGCGATGCTCGAGAGGTTCGGCACAGGCAGCACCGCATCGACGATGACCGAAACCTCCGCCGCGTGCCCCTCCGCCTGCAATGTCCAGCCTTGCGCGCTGTTCGTGATCTCTGGATTGGTGGCGAAGGAAAGATCGACCAACCCCGCGTCGATCAGCGCCAAAAGCTCTCGTGCGGAGGCGAGGGGTGGGCCGTAGGAATATCGTTTCAACCCCTCATCGAAGTCTATCAGCCGCTTGGCTGTCTGGGGCGACGCGCCGCGCGGGTTGAATGCCGCACGCCATGTGTCTTGCCATTTGCGCCAAACCTGCCCGAGCGTGTAGCCAATGCTCGGCGCGACCTCTCCGGCGGCCAAGTCTATCCCATGGCGCAGCGCCTCCATTGGGGGCAACTGGTCCTGCGTGCCGGGGTCTCACCATTCCACCTTGAGCCAGTTCGCGATTTCCGCCACCCGCACATTCTGGGGCGCAAGGATACGCGCGACTACGGGCAGGAGAGCGTCAGAGATCAGCAAAGGCGCCGCCTCGGGTCCCGCATTGACCGCAGCGATGGCGGCTTTTGAGAAGCCCGTGGTCTCTTCCGATGTGGGATCGAACAGCGCGTCGAAGGCGGCATCCTGTGGCTTGGGGAAGGGGGGATGCCCGTTGAGCGAGAAGGGCAGAATGCGGCAGGGCTCCCGGCCCGAGGCATGATAACCCGCCGCATTGAAACGCCCGGCCTGTGCCATGGTCAGACCGCGCAACACGTCATAGGTCGACAGCCCCAAGCCCCGGATCGCGACGTGCTTGCCCTGCCATGCCGCCGCCCGCGCGCGCAGATCTGCCGCTGGATAGGCCTGCGCGACTTCCGCCTCGCGCCGCGCCGCGTGCTCTTGCCACTCGGCCCATTGCGCGTCCGGCTCGACAGGGGGCTGCCCGAGGGTGAGGAGCACTTCGTCATATAGCGCCTCCGCCCCGCTTTCCGACTGCACACGCCAGCCCGCCTCCTCGGGCGAGATGCGGGCCACAGCGGCGGGGATCACCCTGCAAGTCACGCCGGTTTTCGTAAAACACTGGGCAAAAAGATCGTCCCGCCGCGCCATGAGGTAGCGGCCCATTTCGGCGCGGGAGGGGAAACTGTCGGGATCTACGGCGCGGTCTTGCCACTCCGCGAAATGTCCGACCCGCGACCCCTTCGGCGGGCGGATCGCGATATCGCGGTTTGGGATGTTAAGCAGACAATAGGTGGGCTCCGAGGGGGCGAAGTTCGGACCCGCGCCGGGATGGGGGCCGGGTTCATAAATGTCGATCTCAATCCGCCCTTCGGTCCTAGTAAGCCGTTGCGACAGAGCCTCCAACGCGCCAAGGCCGCGCGGCCCGAAACCGATCACCACAATGCGCGCCGCTTCTATCTGCATCTCTCTCCCCGGCATGTGTTTGGCGCGACCGTAGAGCCGTACCACGGCCAGCGAAAGCCCACCGGCGACAAAATCGGGCAACAAAAAAGGCACCCGAAGGCGCCCTTAACAATTCACTCATCCCGATGGAGAGGCTGCGATCAGCCGCCCCAGCTGCGCACTGTGCCGCAGTCCATATGGGTGAAGTTCGAGCCGGAGTAGCGCCCGACACCGCCACCGCGACAAGCCATCGCCGCGCGCGCCACCTGATGCACCGAGCGCGAGGCGAGGCGCAGGTCAGCGGCCTGACCCTTGAGGTGCAGCGAATTCTTGGCCACACCGCTGGAACGGGAGCGCAGCATCGCGTTGGTTTTCGGGCTGCGGTAGCCGGAGAGGAGCATATAGGGCTCGTTCACATCCAGCAGATTGTGCGACGCGGCCATGATATCGATGGTGCGCAGGTCCATGTTGATGACATCGTCGGTCCGCCAGTCGCGCATGAAGTGATTGATTTCGGCAAAGGCGTCTTTGATATAGTGGCCTTCGATCCAATAGATCATGTCCAACCGCTCACCGGTGCGGCCCGAATACATGCGGATGCGGCGAATGTCGCCTGCGCCCCGTAGAAAGCCTGCCGCGTTCGAGAAGGTGGGAGCTGCTGCAACGGTGGTTGCTGCGAATGCGCCGAGAAGGGCGCGCCGGGTCATCCCCGAGGAGCTTTTGCCTGTCATGTGTCTCTGTCCCGTCGTCTGCCTAAGTTACCCAAGATGTTACATGGGCCATTCATCTCATCCCCAGATGCAACATTGTTATTGCATAGCGGGAAAATCTGACCAAGGGCTGAATCGGAATGGTTCCCGAGTGGTTCAAATTTAGGCAAGTTTTTGCGCAATGCGGTTGAAAAACCCAATGTTTGCAGGGGCAACCGATGCGCAATCCGCACAGGCCATCACGCGTTTTTCCTGCGAACGGAAATTTGAATGGACTTGCGCGTATTATTATTGGCAAACCGGACAGGCAATAGGGTCGCGCGGCGGCAATGGTATATTCACGGGGTACGACATGGGATTCAGCGCGACTTTTTCACGGCAACTGTCTAAATTTATCACAGGGTTTGCCCTGTTGATTTCGGCCCTGGTCCTTGCCGCGCCTGCCACGGCGCAGGTTACCGCCTTCAAACAAGCCGTCGCCGAAGCTGCCGCCCAAGACGATGACATCGCCGCCTTCTACCGTGAGAACGATTATACCGCCATCTGGACAGGGGCAGCCGAAGAACACCGCGCGCGCCGGTCGGAACTGATGCGGGCGATCACCACGGCAGATGATCATGGCCTGCCGGTCACGCGCTACAACCCCGATGTGGTGTTGGAAATGCTGCGCACGGCCAAGACCCCGCGCGACCGGGGATTCGCCGAGGTGGAGTTGAGCCGCGTGTTCCTGCGCTATGCCCGCGACGTGCAGACCGGCGTACTGATCCCCAAACGGATCATCAGCCAGATCGTGCGCGAAATTCCATACCGTGACCGCAAGACCTATCTGCAAGACCTGCCCAAATCCACGCCCGCCGCTTATTTCCGCGCCCTACCGCCGCGCAGCCTTGAGTATAATGCGCTGCTGAAAGAGAAGATCGCGATGGAAAAACTGCTCTCGCAGGGCGGCTGGGGCCCCTCGGTGCCTGCAGGCAAGCTTGAGCCGGGCGATACTGGGAATGACGTGATTGCCCTGCGCAACCGCCTGATCGCCATGGGCTTTCTGGAGCGGTCCAATGCCGTGGGCTATGACGCCAGCCTGACCGAAGCCGTGCGCCAGTTCCAAGAGGCCCACGGGCTGAACACCGATGGCGTCGCCGGTCCGGCCACCATGAAACAGATCAACATCGGCGTTGAGCAGCGGCTGCAATCGGTCATGGTCGCACTTGAGCGTGAGCGTTGGTTCAACACCGACCGCGGCAAACGCCATATCCTTGTGAACATCCCCGATTTCTCGGCCAAGATCATCGACGATGGCAAGATCACCTTCCAAACCCGCTCGGTCGTGGGGGCCGCGCGCGAGGACCGCCCGACGCCCGAATTCTCGGACGTGATGGAGCATATGGTGGTCAATCCCAGCTGGTATGTGCCGCGGTCGATCGTCACTGGGGAATACCTGCCGCAGCTCAAGCGCAACCCCTATGCCGTGGGCCATATCGAGATTACCGACAGCCGGGGCCGCAAGGTGAACCGCGGCGCGGTGAACTTCAACCGCTATACCGCGCGGAGCTTCCCCTTCGCCATGCGCCAACCGCCCAGCAAGACCAATGCCTTGGGTCTGGTGAAGTTCATGTTCCCCAACAAATACAACATCTACCTGCATGACACCCCGGCCAAGAGCCTGTTTGCCCGCGATGTGCGTGCCTTCAGCCATGGCTGCGTGCGTCTGGCCGAGCCCTTTGAATTCGCCTATGCGCTGCTGGCCCCGCAATCAGCAGACCCGGAAGGCGAGTTTCAGGCCATTCTGCGCAGCGGACGCGAGACGCGCGTCGTCCTCGAAGAGCAGGTGCCGGTGCATCTGATTTACCGCACCGCTGTGACCAACGCCCGCGGCCATACCGAATACCGCGATGACGTATATGGCCGGGATGCGCTGATCTGGAACGCGCTCTCCAAGGCGGGGGTGGCCTTGCGCGGCGTTCAGGGGTAACTCTCGGGCGCGCAACAAGTAAGGGCCGCCCGAAATGACCTATAGTGTTCAGCAAATCGCCAAAGCCGTCGGCGCCAGCGCCGAGGGCGACATCGAACTCAAGGTAAGTGGCGTCGCGGAACCCGCCAGCGCCAAATCGGGCGAAATGGCGCTGGCGATGGACCCGCGCTATGCCAGCAGCCTTTCCGAAGGCGCTGCCGAAGTGGCGATGCTTTGGGAAGGGGCCGACTGGCGCGCTCTGGGTCTTAAGGCCGCGATCTTGCCCAACCGCCCGCGCTACGCGCTTTCTAGCGTGACGCGAATGCTCGACAAGGGGCAGGGGTTCAAGCCTGGCATACACCCCACCGCCGTGATCGACCCCGATGCCGTGCTGGGCGAGGGCGTCTCGGTCGGTCCCTTGGCGGTGATCTCTGCCGGGGCGCGGATCGGCGCGGGCAGCGTCATCGGGCCGCTGTGTTTTGTCGGCGTGGATGCGACATTGGGCGATGGCTGTTTTCTGCGCGAACATGTCAGCATCGGCGCGCGGGTCACCATCGGATCGGGTTTCATCGCGCAGTCGGGCGTGCGCTTGGGCGGGGACGGTTTCTCTTTCGTCACGGCTGAGCTGTCCACCGTGGAAAGCGCGCGGCAAACGCTCGGCGATCAGGGTGATGCCGCCCCGCAGCCTTGGACCCGTATCCATTCGCTTGGCGCTGTGACCATCGGCGCGGATGTCGAAATGGGCATGGGTTCCACCATCGACAACGGCACCATTCGCGACACGCAGGTCGGCGACGGCACGAAAATCGACAACCTTGTGCATATCGGCCACAATGCGGTGATTGGCAAAAATTGCCTGCTCTGCGGGCAGGCGGGCGTTGGCGGCTCGACCCGCGTGGGCGACAATGTGGTGCTCGGCGGGCAGGTCGGTCTGGCCGACAACATCACCATTGGCGACCGGGTGATCGCGGGCGGGGGGACCATTGTGCTCTCCAACGTGCCCGAGGGGCGCACCATGCTAGGCTACCCCGCCACCCAGATGAGCAAGCAAACCGAAATCTACAAAGCGCTGCGCCGTTTGCCCAAGCTGCTGCGTGATGTCGCGGCCCTGCAAAAGGTGGTTTCCAAAGCCGACAAGGCTGACTAAACCTGCCGCGGACATATGTTGGGGGACGCCGCATGAGCACTCAGGATCAGGTCATTACCATCCTCGCCGAACAGGCCATGATAGAGCCGGAGGATGTCACGCTCGACAGTACGCTCGAAGACCTCGGGATCGACAGCATGGGGGTTGTGGAATGCATCTTTGCCATTGAAGAGACATTCGACATCAACGTGCCTTTCAACGCCAACAGCCCCAGCGAAAGCGATTTCGACATCTCGACCGTGCGCAGCATCGTCGCCGGGGTGGAACGGCTGCAAGCCGAACAGAGCTAAGCGATGCGGCGCGTTGTCATCACCGGCGCGGGCACGATCAACGCTCTGGGCCTGTCGGTGCCCGAGACCTTGGCGGCCATGCGCGAGGGCAAATGCGGCATCGGTCCGCTTGAGTTCCGGGATGTGGAGCGGCTGGCCATCCGCATCGGCGGTCAGGTGCGCGGTTTCGAGGCCGAGGGCCGCTACAACCGCCAACAAATCGCGCTTTATGATCGGTTCACACAATTCACCCTCACCGCCGCCCGCGAGGCGATCGAGCAATCGGGCCTGACCTTCACCGATGACTTGGCCGCCCGCGCAGGGGTTGTGCTGGGCACCGCGGGGGGCGGTGTCTCGACATGGGACGACAATTACCGCGCGGTTTACGAAGAGGGCAAAAATCGGGTGCATCCCTTCGTGGTGCCCAAGCTGATGAACAACGCCGCGGCCAGCCATGTCAGCATGGAATGGAACCTGCGCGGGCCGTCCTTCACCGTCTCCACCGCCTGTGCCTCGTCGAACCACGCCATGGCGCAGGCCTTTGCCATGGTCCGCTCCGGCATGAGCCCGGTGATGGTGACGGGCGGATCGGAATCCATGCTCTGCTTCGGCGGGGTGAAGGCTTGGGAAGGGCTGCGCGTGATGAGCCGCGATGCCTGCCGCCCCTTCTCGGCCAATCGCAACGGAATGGTGCAGGGCGAGGGGGCGGGGGTCTTTGTCTTTGAGGACTATGAACACGCGCGCGCGAGGGGAGCCGAGATCCTCTGCGAAGTCGCGGGGTTCGCCATGACCTCGGATGCCAGCGATATCGTCATGCCCTCCAAGGCGGGAGCCGCGCGGGCGATGGAAGGGGCGCTGGCCGACGCGGGCATCAACCGCGGAGAGGTCGGCTATATCAACGCCCATGGCACCGGGACCGCGGCGAATGACAAGACCGAATGCGCCGCCGTGGCGGATGTTTTCGGCACCCATGCAGACCGGTTGATGATCTCTTCCACCAAGTCGATGCATGGTCATATCATCGGTGGCACCGGCGCGGTTGAGCTTTTGGCCTGTATCATGGCGCTGCGGGATGGGGTGATCGCGCCGACCATTGGCTATGAGGAACCCGACCCGGAATGCGCGCTCGACGTCGTGCCCAATGAGGCACGCGAGGCGCAGGTCGATGTGGCGCTCAGCAATGCTTTCGCCTTTGGCGGGATGAATGCCGTTCTGGCGCTGCGGCGCGCCTGATCCACGCACAACCATAGAAAATGCCGCCCCCGGGGTCGGGCGCGGCATTCAAATCGGTAAAATCCAGTCTTACTGCTCGATCACCGAGACTTCGTCGTAGCTGGCAGTGAAGCCGTCAAGCGAGAGGGTCAGCTTCACTTCCTGATCCGGTGCGAGAGCGGGCACGATGGTCAGCACCGCTTCCTTGCCGCGTTTGAAGGCGCCGATATCGGCATCGGTCAGACCCATGCGCACGTAGCAGCCCACGGGGTTGCAAAAGGCATAGGGGTAGCGGCGGGCCTTGCCACCGTCGACCGACAGGGTCAGCTGCGCGGGCAAGGCGGTCTCAAGCGGGACGACAACCGTGGCACCGGCCTTGGCCTGACCACCGTCGGGCAGACGGAAGAGCGAGACTTCGGCAACCGGCGCGCCTTCGCCATCGGCGAGGAGTTGGTACATCTGGCAGGGATCGACCTCTTCCTCGGTCTTGATGCAGCGCATCTCCCAAGCACCGATCTCCTTCTTGGTGTAGGGCTTGCCCAGATCGGGGTCTTTGTCCGCATCTTCACCGAGGCTCAGCTGCTCTTCGATCTGCGAAGCATTGCCGCTAGTGCCGGGCTGGGGCTGCTGCTCTTCGGTCTGAGCGGTGTCTTCTTCCGTGGCAGTCTGGGCGAAAGCCGTCATCGGGGCCGTCAGTGCAAGCGCTGCACAAAGCGGCAGGGCGGTCATAAACTTGCTCATGTCATATCCACATTTGTTGCGTTATCGCCCCTTACCACGCCGCCCCGGGATTGTCAGTGGCCAGGGCCGCATTTCGATCAAGGTTCGGGCAATTTCATGCCGACCCCGCAATCGCGGTTTTCACGCGATGTCAGAGGCTTAAAGACCAGAAATGCAAAAGGGGACGCAGCGCGCCCCCTTTCCGTGTACTTTCTCCCCGTCGGACTGGGCCGACTTATTAATGCCACGTTAGGCAAGCGCGTGATGCCGGTCAACAGGAAAAATGCGACAATCTGTCAGGGTTTTAGCACGGCCCTCGGCAGAAAAAGGGCCGCACCCGAAGGCGCGGCCAAGTCTAACAGGGAGGAAGTACACCCACCCGATAAAAGGACATGCGGGCGGGATGCCTTCACTATGGCGCGCAAAGGTTAAGTTTGTATGCTCTAGTGGAACGGACGAATGGCTAAAATTGACAGAAAGGCCCCAGCGTGAGCAGTGACATCTTTATCGGCGGCGGCGGTCCCGACCATGCGACCCAGCAATTCCTCGATCTCGGCTATGCCAACCGTCATGGGCTGATCGCGGGCGCGACGGGTACGGGCAAAACGGTGACGCTGCAAATCCTTGCCGAGGGCTTTGCCAATGCCGGGGTGCCGGCGTTCTTGTCGGATGTGAAGGGCGATCTGTCCGGCCTTGCCGTCACGGGGAGCGAGGCCGCCAAACTGCACGGCGCTTTCACCGAACGCGCGGCCAAGATCGGCTTTGACGACTATAGCTATCAATCCTTCCCGGTCACCTTTTGGGATCTCTTTGGTGAGCAGGGCCACCCCGTCCGCACCACGGTTTCCGAGATGGGACCGCTGCTCATCGCGCAGTTGCTCAGCCTGTCCGAGGCGCAGGAGGGCATCCTGAACATCGCCTTCCGCGTGGCCGATGAGGAAGGGATGCCGCTTTTGGACCTGAAAGACCTGCAATCCCTGCTGGTCTGGGTGGGCGAGAATGCAAAGGACTTGGCGCTGCGCTATGGCAATGTCTCGACCGCCTCCGTCGGCACCATTCAACGGCGGCTGCTGGTGCTGGAGAACCAAGGCGGCGCGCAGTTGTTTGGCGAACCGGCGCTGGCGCTCTCGGACCTTATGCGCTGCGATGCCGAAGGGCGCGGGCGGATCAACATCCTCGCCGCTGACAAGCTCATGGCTTCGCCCAAACTCTATGCCACCTTCCTTTTGTGGCTCATGTCCGAGCTGTTTGAGGAGCTGCCCGAGGTGGGCGACCCCGACAAACCCAAGCTCGTGTTCTTCTTCGACGAGGCACATCTGCTGTTCGACGATGCGCCCAAGGCGCTGGTCGACAAGGTAGAACAGGTGGCGCGGCTCATCCGCTCCAAAGGCGTCGGGGTTTATTTCGTGACCCAGAACCCTGCCGATGTGCCCGACGATATCCTTAGCCAGCTTGGCAACCGTATCCAACATGCGCTACGCGCCTTTACCGCGCGTGACCGTAAGGAACTGCGCCAAGCCGCAGAGACCTACCGCGAGAACCCGCGTTTCGACACCGAAGAGGCGATCCGCGAGGTCGGCGTTGGCGAGGCGGTGACCTCTATGCTGCAACGTAAGGGCGTGCCGGGCGTGGTGGAGCGTACCTTGATCCGGCCACCGTCTTCGCGGCTCGGCCCGATCACCGTGGCGGAGCGTGCGGCGGTGCTGGCGGACTCCGATCTGGCGGGGAAATACGAGACCGTGCAGGACCGCGAGTCGGCCTATGAAATGCTGAAGGCCCGCGCGGAGGCGGCGGCCAAGGAGGCGGAAAAGATCGAAGCCGCGGCAGAGGCCGAGGACGCAGCCGCGCGTGAGTTCCAGAAGGCCCGCCGCTATGGCGGGGCACGCAGCGGCGGCAGCCGGTCAAGCCGCAAGGCGACGGACGGTTTCGGGGATGCCATCGCGAGCGCGGTGATTAAAGAGCTGAAAGGCACCACCGGGCGCCGGATCGTGCGCGGTATCTTGGGCGGATTGTTCAAGGGGCGTTAAAGCGGCCTGAGAAGTGAAAAAGGGGCGCGGTATTGCGACCGCGCCCCTTTTTATATCGTGAAGCTCAGCGGGATTTACCGCTCGGGGATCAACCCGCGCGGGCTGAAGCGCAGGACCAGAAGCAGCACGATGCCCATGGTCAAAAGCCGCATATGCGCCGCGCTCTCAATCAGATGGGCCTTCAGGGCCGACCCTTCGGACATGCCCGCGGTGATCAGGTTCATCAGCCACAGGCCCATCGGCTCGACCTGCACCCAGAGGAACCAGATCAGGAAGCCGCCGAGGATCGCGCCGAAGTTGTTGCCCGAACCGCCAACGATCACCATCACCCAAATGAGGAAAGTAAAGCGCAGCGGTTGGTAGGTACCGGGCGTCAACTGGCTGTCCATCGTCGTCATCATCGCCCCCGCGATGCCGCAGATCGCGGAGCCAAGGATGAAGACCTGCAAGTGCCGCGCGGTCACGTCTTTGCCCATGGCCTCTGCCGCGACTTCGTTGTCCCGGATCGCACGCAGCATCCGGCCCCAAGGGGAGTGCAGCGCACGCTGGCTCATCCACAACAGGACGATCAGCACCGCCGCGAAGAGCGCGATATAGAGCAGTTTGACCCAGAGCGTCGAGGCATCCACGGGATCAAAGCCAAGGCCCGCCGCACGTTCCACGAAGGCGGGGTTGTTTTGCAGGTCGATCTCGTAAGGCACGGGGCGGGGCAGGCCGATCACGTTCTTCACGCCGCGGCTCATCCAGTCTTCGTTCTTTAGGACCGCGATGATGATCTCGGCGATCCCCAGCGTCGCAATCGCCAGATAATCCGACCGCAGGCCAAGGGCCGTCTTGCCGATCAGCCACGCCGCGCCAGCGGCAAAGAGGCCGCCCACGGGCCAAGAGATCAGCACCGGCAGGCCAAGACCCCCGAGATAGCCGGTCTGGGCCGGGTTGATCGCCTCGACCGCCTGAACGGCGGGGTCGAGCAGGGCGCGGAAGATGAAGAAACCGATGACCAAGACCGCGATCACCGAAAGCGTGCGCAGCGTGCCCGCGGCCATCCGTTTCATCAGCATGACCGCCGCCACCACGGTGGTCGCCCCAAGCGCCAGCGCCCCCAGAATGGCGAAACCACCGGTGGACCAAGCGCCCTCGGTCGGGGGCATGGAGACCAGCACAGCCGCCAGACCGCCAAGCGCCACAAACCCCATGACGCCCACGTTGAACAGCCCCGCAAAGCCCCATTGCAGGTTCACCCCAAGCGCCATGATCGAAGAGATCAGGCCCATGGCGATGATCAGCAGGGCCGAGTTCCAACTTTGCGCAAAGCCGGTGTAGATGATCATCAAGGCGATGATCGCGAAAAGGATCGTGTTTTTCACAGTCTGGGTCATACCGATTTCCCCTTGAACAGGCCGGTGGGCTTGATCAGCAGAACGATCAGAAGAATGACGAAGCTGACCGCAAATTTGTAATCCGTGCTCATGAGCTGCACCAAACCGTCCGGCTGCAACCCTTCGGGCATCACATAGCCCAGCACCTTTTTCCACGCGTAGGTGATCGTGACCTCGCTAAAGGCGATCACGAAACCGCCCGCGATGGCCCCCACCGGAGAGCCGAGCCCGCCGACAATGGCCGCCGCAAAGATCGGCAGCAGAAGCTGGAAATAGGTGAAGGGTTTGAACGACTTGTCGAGGCCATAGAGCGTGCCCGCAATCGTCGCCAAGGCGGCCACGATCATCCATGTGATCATCACCACACGCTCGGGGTTGATGCCCGACAAGAGCGCCAGATCCTCGTTATCGGAATAGGCGCGCATGGATTTGCCCGCCCGCGTCTTGTTGAGGAACCAAAACAGCAGCGCCACGACGATGATCGCGGTGACGATGGTGATGCCTTGCGTGGTCTTAAAGGCCAGACCTTCGCGCAGGCCAGTCATCTCTTTGAAATCCCGCGCCGACATGATGAAGCGCTGGCCGTCGAGGAAGTTCTGGTCATCCGCGCCGATGATGAAGCGGGTGATGCCGTTGTAGATGAAAGTCACGCCGAGCGAGACGATCACAAGGATCACCGGCTTGGCCTTCTGTTCACGGTAGAACTTGTAGACCACCTTGTCGGTGCCGAGCACCAGCAGCATGGTAAAGGCGATGCCGAAGGGCAGGGCCAGAAGCGCCGTCGGCAGCACGCCGAGGCTCAGACCCATGGACTGGAACAGCCATGTCATCAGGATCGTCGCCATGGTCCCCATGGCCATCGTGTCGCCATGGGCGAAGTTGGAAAAACGGAGGATGCCGTAGACCAGCGTCACCCCAAGTGCGCCGAGCGCCAGTTGCGAGCCATAGGCGATGCCCGGAATGAGCACATAGTTCGAAAGTGCAATGAAAGCGTTGAGCAGATCCATGTTCAGCCCCCCAGAAACGATTTGCGGACTTCAGGATCGGCCAAAAGCTCTTTGCCGGTGCCGGTAAAGGCATTCGCCCCCTGCACAAGCACATAGCCTTTGTCCGCGATTTCAAGCGCTTGACGGGCATTCTGTTCGACCATCAGGATCGGGATGCCGGTGCGGGCGACCTCGATGATCCGGTCGAAAAGCTCGTCCATGACGATGGGCGAGACACCCGCCGTCGGCTCATCCAGCATCAGCACCTTGGGCTGGGTCATCAGCGCGCGGCCCACGGCCACCTGCTGGCGTTGCCCGCCCGAGAGTTCACCCGCCGCCTGATGGCGCTTTTCCTTCAGGATCGGGAAAAGGTCATAGACCTGCGTCATCGTATCGCGAAAGTCATCGCGGCGGATGAAAGCGCCCATCTCAAGGTTCTCTTCGACCGACATGGAGGTAAAGATGTTCGAGGTCTGGGGCACGAAGCCCATGCCCTTGGCCACACGGTCCTGCGGGCTAAGTTCGGTGATGTCTTCACCATCCAGCCGCACATGGCCTTTGCGCATGTCGAGCATGCCAAAGACCGCCTTCATGCCGGTGGATTTGCCCGCCCCGTTGGGGCCGACGATCACCGCGATCTCGCCGCGGTCGACCGCGATGGTGCAGTCATGCAGGATGTCGGGGCCGTTGCCGTAGCCCGCCGTCATGCCGTCACCAATCAGGAAGGGGCCGCCGGGGGCGGGGTGGGTTTTGCCGCTGGCCTTGGGCATGATGCTGCCTTGGCCCTTCGCGTTGCCGACCGACCAATCTTTGTTGCCGCGGTCGCCGTAGGGATCATTGCTCATGCGCCTACCTTGTCCTTGTTCTTCAGACCGGTGCCGAGATAGGCCTCGATCACCTGTTCGTTCGCCTTGATCTCATCCAGCGTGCCTTCGGCCAGAACGTGGCCCTCGGCCATGCAGATCACCGGGTCGCAAAGGCGGCCAATGAAATCCATGTCATGCTCGATCACGACGAAGGTGTAGTTGCGCTCTTGGTTGAGGCGGATGATCGCGTCGCCGATGGTATTCAGCAGCGTCCGGTTCACGCCCGCGCCGACCTCGTCGAGGAAGACGATTTTCGCATCCACCATCATGGTGCGGCCAAGCTCCAACAGCTTCTTCTGCCCGCCCGAGATCTGGCCCGCCTTCTGTTCGGCCAGATGTTCGATGGTCAAAAACTCCAACACCTCATCGGCCTTGGCCTTGAGCGCGCGTTCCTCATTGGCGATGCGTTTGGTGCCGAACCATGTGTTCCACAGCGTCTCGCCCGACTGGTTGCCCGGCACCATCATCAGGTTCTCGCGACAGGACATCGAAGAAAACTCATGCGCGATCTGGAAAGTGCGCAGCAGCCCCTTGTGGAAAAGCTCATGCGGGGGCAGGCCGGTGATGTCCTCCCCATCCATGGTGACGCGGCCCGATGTGGGCTGAAGCACGCCGGCAATTACGTTGAACAGCGTGGTTTTCCCCGCGCCATTGGGGCCGATCAAACCGGTGATCGATCCTTTCTCGATCGACAGGCTTGCCCCGTCGACGGCGTGAAACCCGCCGAAGTGTTTGTGTACGTCGTCTACGACGATCATATGTCCATCCCCGTGTCCGCCACCTTGTGGCTGGTTTTTATTGGTCGTCATATGGGCCGCGCAGGCAGATGCGCGCCGCCATACCTGTTTACAATGTGCTGAGATTCTTGGCAGGGACCGCTGCGGTCCTGATCTGAAGAAAGCCCTGCGCTGCCTTGTCAGAGGCAGATTGCGCCGCATTGCCGAAATCACGTTCAGCAAAATACATGCCCAAAGCCCTGACCGAGACGGCCATACGTTGCTTTTTCATCCTGTCCTCCCAGACGGGACGTGTTTTCCACGTCCTCAATAGGGGATTTGTACTGGCTGCAACCCAGGAAGAAAAGCCGATTTCCTAAGCAAAAGGCCCGATCGCACTGCGACCGGGCCTCTCATGACATTCAGATGGTGGCGCGGATCAGCGGTAGCCGACCGTGACCATCTTGCCGTCCTTCATCTCGATCTCGCGGTAGTTGCCCGCGCTCTCGCCCGGTCCGATCAACTCGACCGCCGAAGCACCGACATAGTCCACGTCGCCGCCGTCTTTGATGATCTGAAGCGCCTTGCCCAGTTCACCCGGCAAGATTTTCTCACCCGGGGCGTTGGCGACTTCCATCACCTTTTCCTTGTACTCCGCCGGATCGTTGGAGCCTGCGGCCTGCATCGCCAGCAGCATCAGCGCCGCCGCGTCATAGGATTCAGGCGAGAAGGCGTTGGTCGGCTCGAAGCCGGCTTCCTTGCCCATCTTCTTGTAGTTGTCCGGGCCTTCGCCAGCAGCACTCGGGTTCTGACCAAAGGAGCCATCCGCGATCTCGGCGAATTTCTCTTCCAACGTGTCGGAGACCATGCCGTCGGGGAACATGAAGACGTCGAATGCACCGGCGTCCAGCGCACCGTTCACGATGCCCGCGCCACCTTGGTCGACATAGCCTGCCACGACCAGAACCTCACCACCGGCAGAGGCCAGCGCGCCGACTTCGGCGGAGTAGTCCGCTTTACCGTCTTCATGCGAGGTGTTGATGGTCACGGTGCCGCCGGATTCCTTATAGGCGGTCTCAAAGCTGTCGGCCAAACCTTTACCATAGTCGTTGTTGGTATAGGTGACGGCGACTTCCTTGATGCCACGGTCGTTCAGGATGTCGGCCATGACCTGACCCTGACGTGCGTCCGACGGCGATGTGCGGAAGAACAGGCCGTTGTCTTCGACCGTCGACAGGGCCGGGGATGTCGCGGAGGGCGAGATCATCACGATGCCGTTCGGAATGGCGACGTTTTGCAGCGAGGCGGTGGTTTCACCCGAGCACATGCCGCCCACGATGCCGCTCACACGGTCGGAGGTGATCAGACGCTCAGCCGATGCCACAGCAAGACCCGCGTCGATACAGCCGGTGTCGCCACGCTCAGACGAAACGGTAGCCCCGTCGAGGAACATGCCGCTCTCGTTAACCTCGGAAATCGCCAGTTCGGCACCGGCGGCCATGTCATTGGCCAGCGATTCCAGCGGGCCGGTGAAGCCCAGCAGAATGCCGATTTTGGTGTCTTCCGCATGCGCGCCTGTGGCGAGCAGAGCAACGGCCGTTGTGGCCATCAGTATTTTTTTCATTTGGTACTCTCCCTTAGTTGAACTCTCGTTCTGATCGAACGTTAGGTCGTGGTTTCGAAAAAGAAAAGGCGATTTATAAAGTGTTTTTTGCGGGCGGGTTTTCGCGTGGACCGGGAACGATGGTGGAAATGGGCGGTGCGCTGGCTATGTCCTGATACAAGCCCCCATGCCCAAAGGAGCCTGCCCATGACCCGCGCAGAACACCTCGTCACCGCCGCCTTCATCAGCCTTGGCAGCCTCTGCGCCGCGGGCGCCGCCACAGCGCAGAGCGGTCTCACGATCACCCCCATGGCCGAGGATCTCGAGGCCCCTTGGGGCGTTGCCCCCTTGCCGGGTGGCGGTCTCTTGGTGACAGAGAAGGCCGGGCGTTTGATCTATCAAAAGGACGACATACGGCACGAAGTCTCGGGTCTGCCGGAAGTGGCCGTGGTCGGGCAGGGCGGTCTGTTGGACATCACCTTGTCCGGGGATTTCGCGCAAAGCCGCCTGCTGTTCCTGACCTATGCCAAACCCCAAGAGGGCGGCGGCGCGGGGACCGCTCTGGCCAGCGCGCGCTTGTCCGAGGATACCCGCAGTCTGGAAAACCTGACCGAGCTTTTCGCCATGAAGCCGGGCAGCAGCGGCGGCCAGCACTTCGGCTCGCGCGTGGTCGAAGCGCCGGATGGTACGCTGCTGGTGACCATCGGCGAACGCGGTGATCGTCCGGCGGCGCAGGACCGCAGCACCCATAACGGCAGCATCATCCGTGTGAACCGCGACGGCTCTGTCCCCGATGACAACCCCTTTGTCGACACGTCCGACGTGCTGCCCGAAATCTGGTCCTACGGCCATCGCAACCCGCAAGGGGCGGGGCTGGATCTGGATGGGCGGCTTTGGGTGTCGGAACACGGGGCCAAGGGCGGGGATGAGGTGAACCGCATCACCAAAGGCACGAATTACGGCTGGCCCGTGATTTCCTACGGTGAACATTATTCGGGCGCGAAGATCGGTGAGGGCACGGCGAAAGAGGGGATGGCGCAGCCCGACTTCTACTGGGATCCTTCTATCGCGCCTGCGGGGCTGATGGTCTACTCCGGCGCGCTTTTCCCTGAATGGGAATGTGACATCTTTGTCGGTTCGCTCAAGTTCGACTATATCGCCCGGCTAAGCGGCAAGCCGCTGGAAGAGGTGGCGCAAATCAAAACTGCCGAGACCGCCCGCGTGCGCGATGTCGTCGAAGGGCCCGAGGGCGGGATCTGGTTCATCTCGGAGGTCAACGGCACCGTCTACCGGATCACGCCCTAACCCTCAGGCGGGCTGCCGGGTGGATTGGCTTCCGCGCTCACGATAAGGCGTGGTCTGGTAATGCGCCCGGTAGCATTTCGAGAAATGTGAGGGCGAGGCAAAGCCGCAGGCCAGCGCCACGTTGATTACGCTCATATCCGTCTGCATCAGCAGGTTGCGCGCCTTTTGCAGCCGCAATTCCATATAATACCGTTTGGGGCTGCGGTTCAGGTAGCGGCGAAACAGACGCTCTAGCTGGCGGGTCGACATGCCCACGTCACGGGCGAGGATGGAGGGGCTGATCGGCTCTTCGATGTTGCGCTCCATCTGCTGAATCACTTGGGAAAGCTTGGGATGCCGCACGCCGATTCGCGTGGGCACCGACAGGCGCTGCGTGTCTTGGTCGGTGCGGATCGAGGAATAAATGAGCTGATCCGCCACGGCGTTGGCTGTCTCCTCACCGTGATCATCGGCGATGAGTTTTAGCATCATGTCCAAAGAAGACGTGCCACCCGCCGTGGTCAGCCGGTTGCCGTCGACCACGAAGACAGATTTCGTCAGAATGACCTCTTCGAATTCCTCGCCGAAACTGTCCTGATTCTCCCAATGGATAGTGGCGCGTTTGCCGTCGAGCAGCCCCGCTTTGGCCAGCGTATGCGCCGCGGTACAAAGCCCGCCAACAACCAGCCCCTTGCGCGCCTCGCGGCGCAGCCATGCCAGCAGCTTCTTGGTGGTCGCGGCCTGCACGCCGATGCCGCCGCAGATCATGATGGTATCGTCGCGGCCCAACTCCTCAAGCCCGCCGTCCAGTGCGAACACCGCGCCGGATGAGCTTACACAGGTTTCACCGCTTTCGCCCACGACCTGCCATTCATAGGCCTCGCGATCGAGCATGCGGTTGGTGATCCGCAGACATTCCACCGTCGAGGCAAAACTCAGCAGGGTGAAATTCTCCAACAACACAAAGACGAAGCGCCGCGGCTTGTCGGTCTGGGGGGGCATGCGGGTGGCCGGGCGCGGTTGGGACATCACGGCGTCTTTCTATTCAGGTCGTCTCTGTCGACATGTGCCATGGCCGCCAGAACTTGCCGGAAACATTGCCCACGGGCCTCACGCCACGTCAATAGGGCGCATTTCGGTTCTGGTCACTTTCCCCGCGCCTTTGTATAGAGAAAGATCACGAAGTGCCGACACTCGGCGCTGTGGAGCGGAGTAGAAAGATGACAGACTGGAGCACCTCGAGCTGGCGCAGCAAACCGCGCGTCCAGATGCCCGATTACCCTGACCAAGCCGCATTGGAAGCGGTTGAGGCACAGCTGGCACGCTATCCGGTCCTCGTTTTTGCGGGCGAAGCACGCCGGTTGAAAAAACATCTGGCCGCCGCGGGCCGTGGCGAAGCCTTCCTTTTGCAGGGCGGCGACTGTGCGGAGAGCTTTGAGCAGTTCAGCTCGGACGCCATTCGCGACACCTTCAAGGTGATGTTGCAGATGGCCATCGTGCTGACCCATGGGGCCAAGGTGCCGGTGATCAAACTGGGCCGCATGGCCGGTCAATTCGCCAAGCCGCGCTCGGCCCCGACCGAAGTGGTGGATGGCGTGGAACTGCCCAGCTACCGCGGCGATATCATCAACGATCTGGCCTTCAACGAAGCGGCGCGTATCCCCGACCCGCAAAAGATGCTGCGCGCCTATACGCAGGCCGCCGCCACGTTGAACCTTCTGCGCGCCTTCTCGACCGGGGGCTATGCCGATGTGCATCAGGTCCACGGCTGGACGCTGGGCTTCACCGACGACGAAAAGGCCGAGAAATACCGTGAGATCGCCAACCGCATCTCTGACACACTTGATTTCATGGCCGCCGCAGGGGTGACCGCCGAAACCGCGCATACGCTGCAATCGGTGGAATTCTACACCAGCCACGAGGCGCTGCTGCTGGAGTATGAAGAGGCGCTTTGCCGCCGTGATAGCCAAACCGGCAAGTGGCTTGCGGGCTCCGGTCACATGATCTGGATCGGTGACCGCACGCGGCAGCCCGACGGGGCCCATGTGGAGTTTGCCAGCGGCGTGCAAAACCCGATTGGCCTGAAGTGTGGTCCCTCGATGACCAGCGATGACCTCAAACAGTTGATGGCTAAGCTGAACCCCGAGAATGAAGAGGGCCGTCTCACCTTGATCTCGCGCTTTGGGGCGGGGCAGGTGGGCGATCACCTGCCGCGTTTGATCAAGACCGTTCAGGAAGAGGGCGCCAATGTTGTCTGGACCTGTGACGCGATGCACGGCAACACGATCAAATCCTCCACGGGCTACAAGACCCGGCCCTTCGATTCCGTGCTGCGCGAAGTGCATGAATTCTTTGCCGTGCATAACGCCGAAGGTTCCGTCCCCGGCGGTGTGCATTTCGAGATGACCGGCCAAGACGTGACCGAATGCACCGGCGGTGTGCGGGCGGTCAGCGACGAAGACCTGTCCGATCGCTACCACACGGCCTGCGACCCGCGGCTCAACGCCAGCCAGTCGCTGGAACTGGCCTTCCTCGTGGCCGAAGAACTGTCGAACCGCCGCGTGGCACAGACGGCGCGGGCGGCAGGGTAACAGCCCCGGCCTGCACTTGTTTGTGACGAAAGAAACGCCGTCCCGTTTTCCGGGGCGGCGTTTTCGCGTTCCCAGGGCGGCGGACGGGCTATTCCTGCTCTGACTTCACCAGACGCAGATAGGGCGGGATGTCACCCGATGGGGCGGCCGTGAAGCTTGCTTTCCGCTCTGCGAATCCGGTTTCGCGTGGCAAAAGCGGCTGCTGCAGGGGATCGGCATGGCGCACAGGTTTGGCCACCCCGCCAAAGGCGCTATGCCGCGTGGCCTGCGCCAGATCGAAGCGCCGCGGGGTTTGTCCGATCTCCCCCAGCACGACGAGACAGCCCAGCACCCGACTGACATCGCCCAGATCGCTTTTCAGCGGCAAGAGCAGCATCCGCCCCGTCAAGGCAGGCCGCCCATAGCTCGCCGCCGCGCCCAAGTGCAGTGTGATTTGGCCGGGCATCTGAAACACTTCTTCCAGCGCTTCGCCGACGCGGGGGCGTGACTGCGTGCCGAAAAAGGCGGTGATCGGCATGCCGCGCACCTCCATCCCCATGAGATCGCGCAGATGGCCGCCCGCAATCCGCAACCGTCCGACACCCACGGCGACCCGTTCGAGGATAAAGGCATATTCCAATGCCTGCTCGATCCCGCGCGGGTCGATATCCGACCGCCGCGGCATCAACCTGTTGCCGCGCAGGGCCTCCCAATAGGCTTCGACCTGCGCCAGCGGGCCATAGCCAACATGCGTCCGATGATCTGACATGGCGACAACATTCTGCGCGGTGTGGCCTGTATTGCCCATTGAAACTCACCCATAAGGACTTGGCCAATACAGCAGCCGTTTTTGAAACGACAGCGGCACAATGCGGCCGAAATGATTACCAAATCATTAATACCGCAGGCGGTTAAGGAATTCGTCATGCTTTCGCTGAAGTGGTTAACGCGTGAGCCAAGGGATCCGTCGGGCCGAGGGGGCGGGGGCTTGCCCCTCGCGGGGGTTTCGCCGTAAGGCAGGACATGACCGCCCTTGCAAGGAACGCGCCGATGATCAGGTCCATGACAGGTTTCGCCTCTGCCTCCGGCGCTTTGGAGGGTTGGAGCTGGTCTTGGGAGCTGCGCGCGGTCAATGGCAAAGGGCTCGACCTGCGGCTGCGCGTGCCCGATTGGGTCGAGGGGCTTGAGGCCGCTCTACGCAAGCAGATTTCGGCGGAGGTGGCGCGGGGCAATATCACCTGCAACCTGCGCATCTCCTCGACTGAGAGTGACGGCAGCTTGCAGATTAACGAGGCGCATGTCGACACGCTGCTGACCGCCCTGCATGAGATCGAGGCCCGTGCGATGGATGCCGGCGTATCGCTGGCGCCCTCGCGGGCGAGCGACATTCTTTCCATGCGCGGCGTGCTGGAACAGGCCGATCAGGCACAGGACATCGACGCGCTGCGCGCCGCTTTGCTGGCGGAAGTGCCGACCCTGCTGCGTGATTTTAACGAGATGCGCGCGCAGGAAGGCGCGGCGCTGGCCGGTGTAATGCAAGAGCAGTTGACCGAGGTCGAAAACCGCGCCGCCGAAGCCGCCGCTTTGGCCGAGGCCCGTAAGGCAGAAACCGCTGCCCAGTTGCGCCGCAACCTTGCCCGCGTGCTCGACAACAGCGAGGGCGCGGATGCGGACCGGGTGGCGCAGGAGCTGGCCTTGATCGCGGTCAAGGCCGATGTCACCGAAGAGATCGACCGCCTTGCCGCCCATGTCGCCGCCGCGCGTGCGCTGATCGGGCAGGGCGGGCCGGTGGGGCGCAAGCTGGATTTCCTGATGCAGGAGTTCAACCGCGAAGCCAACACGCTCTGCTCCAAGGCGCAGAGCACCGAATTGACGACTGTCGGTCTGGCCCTGAAGGCGGTGATCGACCAAATGCGCGAACAAGTGCAAAATGTGGAGTAAGACGTGACAAACCCAAGCCGACGCGGCCTTCTGATCATCCTCAGTTCCCCCTCCGGGGCGGGCAAATCGACCATGGCCCGCGCCCTGCGCGCATGGGATCCGACGATCAACTTCTCGGTCTCTGCCACCACCCGCGCCCCCCGACCGGGCGAGGAAGACGGCAAGGATTACCGCTTTGTCGGCGAAGAGGAGTTCCGTCAGGCCGTGGCCGAGGGCGAGATGCTGGAACACGCCCATGTCTTTGGCAACTTCTACGGCTCCCCCAAGGCCCCCGTGCAGGCGGCGATTGATGAGGGGCAGGACATCCTTTTCGACATCGACTGGCAGGGCGCACAGCAGATCCGCAACTCCGACCTGAACACACACACGCTGTCGATCTTCCTGCTGCCGCCCTCGATCACCGAGTTGAAGCGCCGTTTGGAAAGCCGGGGGCAGGACGATGCCGAAACCATCGCCAAGCGCATGGGCAAAAGCTGGGATGAGATCAGCCATTGGGACGGCTACGACTTCGTGCTGGTGAACGACGATCTCGACCAGACCGAGGCGCGGCTGAAGTCCATCATCACCGCCGCACGGCTGCGGCTGAGCCAACAACCCGCCATCAAGGATCACGTTCGCCGTCTGCAATCCGAATTCGAGGAATTGAAATGACCCTCTACGCCCTCGCCGATGCCCGCCCCGAAGTCTCCCCCGATGCATGGGTCGCCCCTGACGCCAATGTCATCGGCAAGGTGACGCTCGGCCCCGAAGCCTCTGTTTGGTTCGGCAGCACCCTGCGCGGCGACAATGAGATGATCACCGTGGGCCGCGGCAGCAATGTGCAGGAGAACTGCGTCTTTCACACCGATATGGGCTATCCGCTGACCGTGGGCGAAGATTGCACCATCGGCCATAAGGTCATGCTGCATGGCTGCACCATCGGCGACAACTCTCTGATCGGCATGGGGGCCACGGTGCTGAATGGTGCCAAGATCGGCAAGAACTGCCTGATCGGGGCAGGGGCGCTGATCACCGAAAACAAGGTGATCCCCGATGGGTCGCTCGTCATGGGCGTGCCGGGCAAAGTTGTGCGTGAGCTTGACGCGCAAGCGATCCAACAGTTGACCGCGAGCGCCAAACACTATGCCGAGAACGCCGCGCGCTTCCGCCGCGATCTTGAACCGCTCTGACATGGGCAGCACCGCCGTTACATTGGCCGATGTGGTGGCGGCGCTGCCGCTGCCGAGCGTGGCCATCAACGCCGAGGAGCGGATTACCGTTCTAAACGCGCCCGCCGAGGATCTGCTGGGCAAGGGGCTGCTGGGCCGCCATTTCGTCACCGCGCTGCGCCAGCCGGGGCTGGTCGAAGCGGTCGAACGCTGTCTTGCGGGCGCGGGCCCCTGCCAAGCGCGCTTTACCAGCACCGGCGGCGAACATGGCACCACCTATGACGTAAGCCTGCGCCCGGTGGGCGACCACGGGATTGTCCTGCTCAGTTTTAACGACGTGACGGAAATGGCGCAGGCAGGCCAGATGCGCCGCGATTTCGTGGCCAACGTGAGCCATGAGCTGCGCACCCCGCTGACCGCGCTGATCGGCTTCATTGAGACGCTGCAAGGCCCCGCGCGCGATGATACGGCGGCGCGCGAGCGGTTTCTGGGAATCATGGCGCAAGAGGCAGAGCGGATGAACCGGCTGGTGGGAGAGCTTTTGTCCCTCAGCCGGGTCGAGGCCGAAGAGCGCGTGCGCCCCGAGGCGCCGATCGATGTGCGCGACGTGCTGCGCGGCACCCTGCGCAACCTCGGGCCGCTGGCGGTCGACAGCAATGTGACACTGGCACCGACCTTGGGGGATGCGCCCGCCCTCGTGCTGGGCGATGCGGATCAGTTGGTGCAGGTCTTCACGAACCTCATCGAGAACGCGATCAAATACGGCGGGCGCGACAACCGGGTCGAGATTTCTCTTAAACGCACGGGCCATGATCCCGCGATGCGCGGCCCGGCGGTCCATGTCAGCGTACGGGACCACGGCCCCGGCATCGACGCCATCCATCTGCCGCGGCTGACCGAACGGTTCTACCGGGTCGACAGCCACCGCAGCCGTGCGCTTGGCGGAACGGGACTGGGTTTGGCTATCGTCAAACACATCATGAACCGTCACCGCGGGCGGCTCAAGATCACCAGCACCCCCGGCGAAGGTGCTGAATTCCGCGTGATTCTGCCGATGAAACCGGGTTCTGACTGATTTTTGCAGAAATTTGGTGATTCAGGCCGACTGTCATGAAACTGTAACGTTGCTGTCACAAAAGCACAGCACCGCCTTCATAGACGGGGCGCAGATCACCATGGGGTGGTCACCAATTCGCATCTGACAGGAGATATCATGTCACTCGCAAAACTCACCACTTCCGCCCTGGCGATTGCCGCCGTATCCGCAACCGCTGCTGCCGCGCGTGACCAAGTACAGGTTGCCGGTTCCTCGACCGTGCTGCCCTATGCCTCCATCGTCGCCGAAGCCTTTGGCGAAAACTTTGACTTCCCGACACCGGTCGTGGAATCGGGCGGCTCCTCGGCTGGCCTCAAGCGCTTCTGCGAAGGCGTGGGCGAGAACACCATCGACGTGGCCAATGCCTCGCGCCAGATCAAAGACGCCGAAGTGGCGGCCTGTGCCGAGAACGGCGTGACCGACATCATCGAAGTGCGCATCGGCTATGACGGCATCGTCTTCGCCTCCGACATCAATGGCGAGACCTTCGAGTTCACGCCGGTCGATTGGTACAAAGCCCTCTCCGCCAAAGTTGTCGTCGACGGCGAAGTGACCGAGAACCCCTATACCACATGGGATCAGGTCAACCCCGACTTCCCCGCGCAGCCGATCCAAGCCTTCATCCCCGGCACCAAACACGGCACGCGCGAAGTGTTTGAAGACAAGGTGATCCTCGCAGGCTGCGAAGAGTCCGGTGATTACGAAGCCTTCCTCGAAGCCGCGGATGGCGACAAGAAAGCCGCCGAGAAAGAGTGCATCAGCCTGCGCACCGACGGCAAGTCCGTGGACATCGACGGCGACTACACCGAGACGCTGGCGCGCATCGAGAGCAACCAAGACGGCATCGGCGTCTTCGGTCTGGCCTTCTACGAGAACAACACCGACAAGCTGCAAGTTGCCACCATGGGCGGCGTCGAGCCGACCACCGAGAGCATCGCCTCGGGTGACTACCCTGTGTCGCGCCCGCTGTTCTTCTACGTCAAGAAAGCCCACATCGGCGTGATCCCCGGCCTGAAAGAATACGCTGAATTCTTCGTCGCCGACGAAGTTGCCGGCCCCGACGGCCCGCTGGCCGAATACGGTCTGGTCTCCGACCCTGAACTGGCCGACACCCAGTCCGTGGTTGCCGATGAGACCGTGATGGGCAGCGGCTCCTAAGCCTTTAACCTTATCGCCGGGGGCGGGTGACTGCCCCCGGTTTTTCGCTTTTTGATCCACCGGGGGACATGTGGGACAAATACTGACAACAGGCGCGGTGCTGCCGCTGGTCATCCTGATCGCGGCCCTGGCACTGGGCGGGTATTTCCTTGCGCGGCGTCGGGCTTTGGCCTCTGCCCAAGGCGACAGCCGCAAGCTGCATTCGCTGCCAAGCTACTACGGCTACAATGCGGTGATGAGCGTGGCGGTGCCCGCGCTTTTGGTTTTGGGCATCTGGCTGCTGGTCCAGCCGATGCTGGTGCAATCTTCGGTGGTCGATATGATCCCCGCCGAGGCTGTGCCCGAAGGTTCCTCCGTCAATCTGATCATGAGCGATGTGCGTCGTCTGGCCGATGGGCTGGACGCGGCCGTCTCTTCCGGCGCGCTCAGCGCGGCAGATGCGACCGATCTTTCCGCCGCCGATGACCTGCGCGCATGGCTGGGCGAACAGGGCGTTGCCTTGGGCGCCGAGATCAGCCCCGAGGTGCTGCAAGCTGCGCAGGCTTACCGCGAGATGACGGCGACGGGCAATTTCTGGCGCAACATTGTTGTCGCGCTGATCGCCTTGGCCGGGCTGGCCATGGTCTATCGCGAAACCGATGCCACCTTCCGCGCCCGCAACCGGGTCGAGGGGGGCGTGAAAGCGCTGCTGATCCTCGCGGCGTCGCTCGCGATCCTGACCACGGTGGGCATCGTGTTGTCGATGCTCTTCGAGACGATCAATTTCTTCAACCTGCATCCCTGGACTGACTTCTTCTTCGGCTCTTCCTGGGCACCGAACTTCCGCGGCGACAGTGACCTGTCGATCCTGCCGCTGCTTTGGGGGACGCTATATATCTCGCTCATCGCGCTGCTGGTGGCCGTGCCCATCGGGCTTTTCGCCGCGATTTACCTGAGCGAATATGCAGGCCCCAAGGTACGCGCCACGGCCAAGCCGCTGCTCGAAATCCTCGCAGGCATCCCGACAATCGTTTACGGCCTTTTCGCGCTGCTGACGGTGGGGCCGTTCCTCGTCCAAGTCTTTGGGCGCGGGGAAGAGGGGCTTCTGGGCGTCGATTGGATGTCGGGGGCGACCTCGGTCCTGACCGCCGGGCTGGTCATGGGCATCATGTTGATCCCCTTTGTCTCCTCCCTGTCGGACGACATCATCAACGCGGTGCCCCAATCCCTGCGCGACGGCTCCTTCGGGCTGGGCGCGACCCAGTCCGAGACGATCCGCCAAGTGGTGCTGCCTGCGGCGCTGCCGGGCATCGTGGGCGCCGTGCTGCTGGCCGCGAGCCGCGCTATCGGTGAGACCATGATCGTGGTGCTGGGGGCAGGGGCCATCGCCCGCATCTCGGCCAATCCACTGGAGGCCATGACCACCATCACCACCCGCATCGTCAGCCAGTTGACTGGGGACAGCGATTTCGCCAGCCCCGAGACGCTGGTGGCCTTCGCCCTTGGCCTGACCCTCTTCGTCCTGACCTTGGGCCTGAACGTGCTGGCCCTCTACATCGTGCGCAAATACCGGGAGCAGTACGAATGAGCGATATCCCCAACCCCGCAGCCCCCATCGCAGACCCGCGCGGAGCTTCGCTGCTGGTCCAAGACGGGCGCACCAAACGCCGCAACGCTTCCGAGGGCCGGTTCAAGCTCTATGGCATCATTGCCATCGTCATCGGCCTCTTGATGCTGCTGACGCTGCTCTTCACCATCATCTCCCGCGGGACCGGCGCGTTTCAGCAGACCTATGTGACGCTTTCCGTGCCGCTGCTGGAAGACAAGCTCGACAAGAACGGCAACCGCGATTTGGAAGACATCAAGAAGGTCTCGACCTTCGGATATTCGCCGCTGCTAAAAGCTGCCTTTGAAAACAAGGTCGAAGCGGGCGAGGTTGAGACCGATCTCAAGCCCAAGGCGATGGCCGATATCCTGTCGAAAGACGCCGCTGCCCAGTTGCGCAACTACGTCTTGGCCAACCCCGAGCTGATCGGCACGAATGCCGAGTTCGAGTTCCTGACTAACAGCCGTGTCGATGGCTACCTCAAGGGTCGCGTGACCCGCGAAAGCATCGCCAATGATAAGAACATCAGCGCCGAGCAGCTTGATCTGGTCGATGCGTTGATCGCCGACGGCAGCATTGAAAAGCGCTTCAACCTCGACTTCATCACAGGCGCCGACGCCTCTGACGCGCGGCCCGAAGCGGCAGGCATGGGGGTGTCGATGATCGGCTCTTTCGCGATGATGCTGGTGGTGCTGGTGCTGGCGCTGCCCATCGGGGTCGCCGCGTCGATCTACCTCGAAGAATTCGCGCCGAAGAACTGGATCACCGACATCATCGAAGTGAACATCTCAAACCTCGCCGCGGTGCCCTCGATCGTCTTTGGTATCCTTGGCCTCGCGGTGTTCATCAACTACATGCACCTGCCGAACTCGGCCCCGCTGGTGGGTGGTCTGGTGCTGACACTGATGACCCTGCCGACGATCATCATCTCGACCCGCGCCTCGCTGAAATCGGTGCCGCCCTCGATCCGTGACGCGGCGCTTGGGGTAGGGGCCTCGAAAATGCAATCGGTGTTCCACCATGTGCTGCCCCTCGCCGCACCAGGCATCCTGACGGGGACGATCATCGGTCTTGCCCAAGCCCTTGGCGAAACCGCACCTTTGCTGCTGATCGGCATGGTGGGCTTCATCGCCTCCAATCCGCCCGACAGCATCGCCGAAGGGCTGATGGCCCCGAACTCCGCCATGCCGGCCCAGATCTATGAATGGGCCAAACGCGCCGACCCGGCCTTCTACGAACGTGCTTGGGGCGGTATCATCATCTTGCTGGTGTTCCTGATCACGATGAATGCCATTGCCGTGCTGCTGCGCCGCCGCTTTGAGCGTCGCTGGTAAACCAAGGACGGGACCATGAAAGACAACAGATATTCGGAGAGTGACGTGACAACCCAACCCGTCAAGATCGCGGCCCGCAACGTGCAGGTCTACTACGGTGACAGCCACGCCATTCGCGACGTGGACATCGACATCAACGACAAAACCGTGACCGCCTTTATCGGCCCTTCGGGCTGTGGCAAATCGACTTTTTTGCGGTGTATCAACAGGATGAACGACACAATTGATGTGGCCCGCGTGACCGGCGACATCCGCATCGATGGCGAAGACATCTATGACAAACGGGTCGACCCGGTGCAGCTGCGCGCCAAAGTGGGCATGGTGTTTCAAAAGCCAAACCCCTTCCCAAAGTCGATCTACGACAACGTGGCTTATGGCCCCCGCATCCACGGGCTGGCCCGCAATAAGGCCGATCTTGACGATATCGTCGAACAGGCGCTGCGCCGGGGCGCGATCTGGAACGAGGTGAAAGACCGTCTGCACGCACCGGGCACCGGCCTTTCGGGCGGCCAACAGCAGCGTCTGTGCATCGCCCGCGCCGTGGCGACCGAACCCGAAGTGCTTTTGATGGACGAGCCATGCTCGGCCCTCGACCCCATCGCCACCGCGCAAGTCGAGGAATTGATTGACGAATTGCGGCAGAACTACTCCGTCGTGATCGTCACACACTCCATGCAACAGGCCGCTCGGGTGAGCCAGAAAACCGCCTTTTTCCACCTCGGCAACCTTGTGGAATTTGGCGACACCGACGACATCTTCACGCGGCCCCAAGACCCGCGCACCGAAAGCTACATCACCGGCCGTATTGGATAATATCATGTCAGATCAACACATTGCATCAGCATTCGACCGCGATCTGGAAGCCGTCCAGGCGCAGATCCTCAAAATGGGCGGTCTGGTCGAAGACGCCATTCGCCGCGGCGCGCAATCGCTCGAAACCCGCGACGAAGAGCTCGCCAATGAGGTGCGGGCAGGGGACAAGGCCATCGACGGGCTGGAAGAGCAAATCAACGAAAGCGCCGCCCGCGTCATCGCGCTGCGCGCGCCCACAGCGATCGACCTGCGTCTGACGCTGAGCGTCATCAAGATTAGCGCCAACCTCGAACGTATTGGCGACTATGCAAAAAACATGGCCAAGCGCACCAGCGTCCTGAACCAGATGGAGCCTGTCAGCGACAGCACCGGCGCGATCCGCCGCATGGCTGGCGCGGTCGAGGCGATGCTGAAAGACGCGCTCGACGCCTATATTCAGCGCGACGCGGATCTTGCGCGGGATGTGATCACCCGCGACGAAGATGTCGACCAGATGTATAATGCGCTCTTCCGCGAATTCCTCACCTTCATGATGGAAGACCCACGCAGCATCACCGCCTGTATGCATCTGCATTTCATCGCCAAAAACGTCGAACGTATGGGTGACCATGTGACCGCCATCGCCGAACAGGTCGTCTATCTGGTGACCGGTGAGACGCCCGAGGACGACCGGCCCAAGGCCGACCGCACTTCGATCACCACGAAGGACTGAGACGATGGACGTCACACGACCGCAAGTTCTGCTGGTAGAAGATGAACCCGCGCAACGTGAGGTACTGGCCTATAACCTCGAAGCCGAAGGCTTTGAGGTGCGCCGGGCCGAAGACGGCGAAGAAGCCATGCTTCTGGTCTCAGAGGCCGCGCCGGATTTGGTGATCCTCGATTGGATGATGCCCTTGATGAGCGGCATCGAAGTTTGCCGCCAGCTCAAATCGCGCGAGGCGACGCGGCACATTCCAGTCATCATGCTCTCCGCGCGCTCTGAGGAAGTGGATACCGTGCGGGGGCTTGAGACCGGCGCGGATGACTATGTGATCAAGCCGTACAACCTGCGCGAACTCATGGCCCGTGTGCGCACGCAGTTGCGCCGCACACGTCCCGCAGCCGCAGGCGCGCTGCTGAGCTTTGACGACATTCAGCTCGACCCAGAGCGTCACCGCGTGAGCCGCGCGGGCAACGAGCTGAAACTGGGGCCGACGGAGTATCGGCTGCTGACGACGCTGCTGGAGAAACCCGGGCGCGTGTTCAGCCGCGATCAACTGCTCGACCACGTTTGGGGCCGCGACATCTATGTCGATACGCGCACGGTGGACGTTCATATCGCGCGTTTGCGCAAAGCATTGACGCGCGAAGGTGGCGGAGACCCGATCCGAACCGTGCGCGGCGCGGGTTATGCCTTGGGTTAAACTGTTTCATCTCCTCTCAGGAACCGATTTATTTACATAATACTGATTATCAGTTTCATATATCACCATGCCAGCCCTGTTGTTGCGATTTTCTCGCCACAGTAGCACCGCAATGCCACCTGACGCTGGACAGCGCCAGTTTTGCTCCGTTAACACTATCTAGATGATTTAATGCGAGTGATTATGGCGTCTGTACTTATCTTGAACGGCCCGAACCTGAACCTTTTGGGCACGCGGCAGCCTGAGGTCTATGGCAAGACCACCTTGGCGGATGTTGAGGCACTCTGTGCCGACGAAACCGGACGGCTGGGTCTGGAGATGGAGTTTGCGCAGTCGAACCACGAAGGCAGCCTGATCGATCTGATCCACGCGGCCCGCGGCCAACATGCTGGTATCATTCTGAATGCCGGCGCCTATACCCATACCTCCATCGCGCTGATGGACGCCATCGCCTCTGTCGAACTGCCGGTGGTCGAAGTGCATCTGAGCAATATTCACGCGCGCGAGAGTTTCCGCCACACGTCTTATATCGCGCCTGTGGCCCTTGGACAGATCTGCGGCTTTGGCGTTCATGGCTATGTTCTGGCAATCCAAGCCCTTCAACGTCATATCGTAAGCTGATGATTTTGCGCGACTATCTGCATCAGATCGCGCATAGCCCGACAATCGAAGCACTCTGGGATGCCCATACGCGACAGATGGCAGACTATGGGTTCGACCGGCTGATCTACGGCTTTACGCGCTACCGCACACCGACCTCTTTGGGCGACCCGGCGGATTTCGTGATTTTGAGCAATCAAAGCGCGGAATACCTCAACGGCTACCTGCACAGCGGGCTCTACTTCAATGCGCCGATGCTGCGTTGGGCACTCAACAACGAAGGCGCTTGTAGCTGGGGCACCTTGGCGGAGATCACGCAGCGCGATGGCCTGTCGGAGACCGAAAAACGGGTGATCGACTTCAACGCCAGCATGGATGTGACGGCGGGCTATACGATCAGCTTCCGCTCGATCTCGGCGCGGTCCAAGGGGGCAATTGCGCTAACGGCGCGCCGCGGGCTATCTCAGGATGAGGTGGATGCGATTTGGAAGAAGCATGGCGCGGACATTCAGCTGATGAATGAAATTGCGCATCTGAAAATCCTCTCCCTGCCCTACAGAAGCCCCAACCGCAGCCTCACGCGGCGTCAACTGGAGGTGCTGCAATGGGTCGGAGATGGCAAGACCACGCAGGATATCGCCCTGCTGATGGGTCTGACGGCCCCCACGGTCGAAAAACACCTGCGCCTCGCGCGGGAGGCTTTGTCGGTCGAGACGACGGCTCAGGCGGTGCTGAAAGCGGCCTTTGCCAACCAGATGTTCGTGATGGATCCGTAATATATTAGGGTATGGAATACCTTACTGGCACCTCAGGTAGTAGATGGCCATGGTCCGCCAGTATCGCGGGTGTTCGCACCTGCGGTACGACGGGCCTCAAATCCTTGTAATACCAAGGCGCTTTTTGGCTCGCCGGTCTCAGTCAGGTTTATTTTTCGCCTGGCTGACCGGATCCTTCCCCTGCCCCATGCAGAACCTGCCCTGATACTTCGAGCCGTCGTTTTTATCGGCGTCGCTATCGGTGTCCGCCTACGAAAAAAGGCGGCGCATCGGAATGCACCGCCCCATATTCCTCATAACGAAAAGGCTTAGCCTTTCGCGGCTTTCGCCACTTCTGCTGCGAAGTCTTCTTTGACGACTTCGATGCCTTCGCCAACTTCCAGACGCACGAAACCGGTGATGGTCGCACCCGCTTCTTCAGCGGCCTTGCCAACAGTCAGGTCAGGGTTCACGACGAAGGACTGGTTCACCAGTGTCACTTCGGACATGTACTTCTGCATGCGGCCAGTGATCATTTTCTCGATCACGGCTTCGGGCTTGCCGCTTTCGCGGGCGATGTCCATCTGAACCTGCTTTTCCTTCTCGACGACGGCCGGGTCCAGATCAGCTTCGGACAGCGACGCAGGATTCACAGCAGCGATGTGCATCGCGATCTGTTTGCCCAGCTCTTCGTTGCCACCGGTCATGGCGACCAGAACGCCGATCTTGCCCATGCCGGGCGCGGCTGCGTTGTGCACGTAGGAGACCACGGTCTCGCCTTCGATGCTCTGCATGCGGCGCAGGGACATGTTCTCGCCGATTTTGGCGATGGCGTCTGTCAGAGTGGTTTCAACGGATTTGCCGTCGATCTCAGCTGCTTTCAGCGCTTCGACATCGTCCACTTTCAGGGCGGCATCGGCGATGTTGCTGACCATGGATTGGAATTCAGCGTTCTTGCCGACGAAGTCGGTTTCGGAGTTCACCTCAACCGCGACACCGTGACCGCCTTCGACCTTAACAGCCACGAGACCTTCGGCAGCTGTACGGCCGGATTTCTTCGCCGCTTTGGCCAGACCCTTGGTGCGCAGCCAGTCGACAGCGGCTTCCATGTCGCCGTCGTTTTCTGTCAGTGCCTTCTTGGCGTCCATCATGCCTGCGCCGGTGCTGTCGCGCAGTTCCTTGACCATGGATGCTGTGATTGCCATCTCTTGGTTCTCCTTTGGAAATCGGGTGCAGGCCCAAGGCCCGCTTCTGGTGGAAATCGGGGCAGGTTACCCTGCCCCGTGTTTCAGGTCCGTGACGCTTAGCCTTCGGCTTTGGCGACGGTCTCTTTCTTGGATTCGATGTCCAGCGGCGCATCTTTGCCCATGGCATCGTCGTGCAGAGTCTCTTCGGACGCGTTGCCGATTTCGACGCCGGTGCTCTCTTCGCTCACGGCTTCTTCTTCGGGGGCTTCTTCCATGGCGCCCAGATCAACGCCTGCCGCACCCAGCTGAGCCGACATGCCGTCGAGAGCAGCGCGCGATGCCAGATCACAGTAGAGCGCGATGGCGCGGGCCGCGTCGTCGTTGCCGGGGATGATGTAATCAACACCGTCGGGCGAGCAGTTGGTGTCAACCACGGCCACAACCGGGATGCCCAGCTTGTTGGCTTCTGCGATGGCCAGCGACTCTTTCTTCACGTCGATGACGAAAAGTAGGTCAGGACGGCCGCCCATTTCGCGGATACCACCCAGCGACGCTTCAAGCTTCGCTTGGTCGCGTTCCATGCCAAGACGCTCTTTCTTGGTCAGGCCTTCGAAACCGCGCTCGGACTGTTCGTCGATGTTTTTCAGACGGTTGATCGACTGCGAAACGGTCTGCCAGTTGGTCAGCGTACCGCCGAGCCAACGATGGTTCATGTAATACTGTGCGCATTTCTCTGCGGCGTCGGCGATTGGCTGAGCGGCCTGACGCTTGGTGCCGACGAAGAGAACACTGCCGCCCTTGGCGACGGTGTCACGGATCACTTTCAGCGCTTCGTCCAGCATGGGGACGGTCTGTGTGAGGTCCATGATGTGGATGCCGTTGCGTGCGCCGTAGATATACGGGCCCATGCGGGGGTTCCAGCGCTGTGTCTGGTGACCAAAGTGTACGCCTGCTTCGAGCAGTTGGCGCATGGAGAACTCAGGAAGAGCCATGTCTTTATACCTTTCCGGTTTAGCCTCATCGGGGGTATGACAGCCTCATGCTGCCAACCGGCGGACGATCTGGGATTTCTCCCCAAAAGGCCCAACCCCGACTGCGGGTTCAAGTGGGGCGCATATAGGCCAGTGCGTGGCGCAGCGCAAGGGGCTTATTGCAGGCGCGGCCCGCCATCAGCTCCTGTCTGAGCATGGCCCGCGCGCACAATCGCTTCGCAGCGTTGCGCCAGCGCCTTGCGCCCGGTGAACTCGGCCACGGGCAGCGGCGGGTGATAGACCACCTCAACCGCGCCCTGCCGGGCCGCGGCCAGCGTCGTTAGCAGATGCGCGCCAAAGGACATATCCCCCCACCAGCCATAAAACCGCGGATCTTCACCCTGCGGCGCGTGGTAGATGACGCTGACGGGCTGCACCGCGATCTCATCCCGCAAGGCAGGGTCAAAGAAGGCCTCGAACAGCGTGGTCTTGAAGGGAAGCACTTGAAGCCCGTCGGTGCTGGTGCCCTCGGGGAAAAACAGCAGCTTATGCCCGGCCAAGAGGCGCGTCCGGAACACCTCTGTCTGGGTGCGCGCCTCGGCCCGGTCGCGGCGGATAAAGACGGTACCCGTCGCCCGTGCCAGCCAGCCGATGCCGGGCCAGCCCGCCACCTCGGATTTAGAGACGAAGTAGATCCGTTTGGCCGCATTCAGCGCAAAAATATCGAGCCATGAGGTATGGTTGGCCACCACCGCGCAGCGCCGTTCCATCGGGGTGCCGCGGCGGATAAAGCGCATGCCCAGCACCCAGAACGCCGCGCGGCATACCATCTGCGTGATATGGGGGGTGATGGGCCGATGCAGGCCAAAAATTGGCCGCTCGATCAAGCGCAGCAGCAGCAAGACCAGCAACCCGCCGAAAACCAAAATCGCCAAGGCCGCGCCGCGGAGCATGACGCGCAGCATCCCTGCAAGCGTCAAACGCCGCTCTGGCGGCGGCTGGTCACTGTCCCAAGTCGTGCTCATGCAGCGCTCCCGTTATAGAACCGCATCTGCCGCGCGCTCATCTGTTTCGTATCAAGGATCAGGCAAACATCCGTGGTGTTGAAGGCGCGGTCGATATAGGCCCCCTCGCCCACGGTGCCGCCCAGCCGAAGGTAGGCTTTGATCAGGCTCGGCACCGCCAGCATGGCCATGCGCCGGTCCAACTCGGCCTCGGGGATCAGGTCCATGGGCGCATATTCGCGCGCGCGGACGCGCAGTTCGGGCGGTGCCAAATGCCGGTGATGCAAAAGCGAAAGCGGCTCGGCCAGAGCCGCGGTGTCGGTGCCGTGAAAGCTCGCCACGCCAAAGAGAACCTCGATCTCATATTCGGCAACATAGCCTGCAAGCGCGGCCCAAAGGTGGTGCATCGCCGTGCCACCGCGATAGGCGGGGTCAAGGCAAGAGCGCCCCAATTCCAACAGCTTACGACCCGACTGGACAAGCGGCGCCAGATTGTACTCCGCCGCCGAATAGAAGCCCCCTGCCCGTGCGGCCATATCGCTCCGCATCACTCGGTAGACGCCCGCCAATTTACCGCTCCGCCGGTCGGTCAAAAGCAGGTGGTCAAAGTAGGGATCGAACCGGTCCCGCTCCAATCCGGCGGCATGATCGACCATCGGCCCGCCGCCGCCCAACTCCCGCACGAAAACGTCATACCGCAGCTGCTGTGCTGCCTGCACATCGGCTTCCGTCTGCGCCAATCTGACCTGAAAATCTGCTGCTACGCCCCGCGGCATCGGCCAATCCTATGCCCGAAATGAAAGTCTCCGCCTGATAGGCAATCGGCTGCGCGGGCGCAACAGTTGCGGGGAAAGCGGAAATCGGTTACTCTCCCTATGGTTGCTTTAAGAAATTTTTCTTCCACCATTAAGGATTTGGAAAGGGTCATCCCTCATCAAAGACCGGCATTAATTCCAAACGAAAGCTGTCTATGACCACTTTGCCTTGGTCACGAAAGTTGACCGTCACCTTGCCGCCGATATTGCTTTGCACTTGGCCCGTGCCCCATTCGGGATGCTGCGGATGCATCACCAACATGCCCGGCGTCAGCAGCGCGTTCAGATCATCCATGCCATTTCCAATCATTCCAAGGGGCCACCATGGGCCAGCTTAACATCGACCTGCCCGCCCTGATCGGCAGCCGCATTTGCCACGACTTGATATCGCCAATCGGGGCCATCAACAACGGGCTTGAACTGCTTCAGATGGCGGGCACCGGGGCCGCCCCGGGGCCTGAGCTTGCCTTGATCGGTCAAAGCGTCGAAAGCGCTTCGGCCCGGATCCGCTTTTTCCGCATCGCCTTTGGGGCCGCGGGCGATCAGACCATGGGCCAGAACGAGGTGACTTCGATCCTACGTGATCTCTATGCCGCCTCGCGGGTTGAGGTTGATTGGCAGGTCACAAGCCCCCAATCACGCAACAGCGTGCGGATGGCCTTCCTCGCGCTGCTCTGTATCGAAACGGCCCTGCACCACGGCGGCCGGATCACCATCGCCGAAGAGGCAGGCCATTGGTCCCTACAGGCCGAGGCTGACAAAATCGCGATAGACCCTGAACTTTGGGCGCTGCTGACACAGCCCGGGCCGGACCAGCCGCTACAGCCTGCGCAGGTTCAATTCGCACTCTTGCCAATTCTGGCCGAAGCACAGGGGAAAGAAATTACGCTCGACAGTAGCGATACGGCCCTAACCCTGTCTTTCTGACGGTCAGCCGCGCACGGTACCCTCGCCACGCACGAGGTATTTGAAGCTCGTCAACTGCGCCGCGCCAACGGGGCCGCGGGCATGAAGCTTGCCCGTGGCGATACCGATCTCTGCGCCCATGCCGAACTCTCCCCCATCCGCGAATTGGGTCGAGGCATTGTGCATCAGGATCGCCGAATCCAGCCCGTTAAAGAACGCCGCAGCGGTCTCCGCATTCTCGGTCAGAATGCAATCGGTATGCCCCGATCCATACTCGCGAATATGCGCCATCGCAGCGTCCAGATCGGGGACGGCCCGCGCCGCGACGATCATATCGAGGTATTCTTGCCCCCAATCCGCATCGCTGGCTGGGACCGTGCCGGGGACATCCTGCAAGGCCGCATCGGCGCGCACTTCGACGCCCGCGTCGATCAGCGCCCGGATCACGCCATTGCCAATGGTCTTGGCGACGTCCTCATGGATCAAAAGACATTCCGCCGCGCCGCAGATGCCCGTCCGCCGTGTCTTGGCGTTCAGCACGACCTTCAAGGCTTTTTCGGGGTCCGCCTCGGCGTCGATATAGATGTGCACGATGCCTTCCAGATGGGCAAAGACCGGCACCCGCGCCTCACGCTGGACCAAGCCGACAAGCCCCTTGCCGCCGCGCGGCACGATCACGTCGATGGTATCCGTCATCGTCAGCATCTCGCGCACCGCCGCCCGGTCGCGCGTCGGCACCAGCTGCACCGCGTCTTCGGGCATGCCTGCATCCCGCAGCCCCTGTTGCAGACAGGCGTGGATGGCGCGCGATGAATGAAAGCTTTCCGATCCGCCGCGCAGGATCACCGCATTGCCCGCTTTGAGACAAAGCGCGCCCGCATCCGCCGTCACATTGGGGCGCGACTCATAGATCACGCCGATCACGCCAAGTGGGGTACGCACGCGCTGAATGTTAAGGCCCGAGGGCTGGTCCCATTCAGCGATCACCTCGCCCACCGGATCGAGCTGTTCCGCGACCGACCGCAGCCCGTCGACCATGCCGCGAATGCGCTCTTCGTTCAGCATCAGCCGGTCCATCATGGCATCCGACAGCCCCTTGTCGCGGCCAAAGGCGAGGTCCTGCTCATTGGCGGCAATGATCTCGGCCCGGTTTTTCCAGACCGCATCGGCCGCGCTGATCAGGGCCGCGTGTTTCCGCTCGGCTGTGTCAGTCGCCAGTTGCGCTGCCGCTGCACGGGCGCGGGCGCCGATATCGGCCATCAGCTCAGAGATATTCTCGATTTCGTTCATAGCCTTATGCCCCTATCTTCACCTTCGCCTAAAGCGCCATATCGTCCCGATGGATCAAAGCCGCCCGCCCGGGATAGCCCAAAAGCGCCTCGATCTCCGCGCTCTTGTGGCCTTTGATCTGCCCGATCTCCTCCGCCGAATAGCGGCTGAGACCATGGCCCACCGCATGACCGGCGGGGTCATACATGGCGATGCTGTCGCCCCGCTCAAAACGCCCCTCAACGGCGGTCACCCCGGCCGGCAAGAGGGATGTGCCCCGCGCCAATGCCGCCACGGCTCCGGCGTCCAAGGTCACCGCCCCGCGCGGCTTCATCGCGGCAATCCAGCGCTTGCGCGCGGCTTGTGGATCACTCTGCGCGCTGAACCAAGTGGCATTCGCACCACCTTCGAGCGCGGTGAGCGGGCGCATGACGAACCCATCGGTGATCGCCATCGCACAGCCCGCCGTTGTCGCCGTGCGGGCGGCCATCAGCTTGGTTTTCATGCCACCTTTGGACAGGCCCGACCCGGCATCACCGGCCATCGCCTCAATCTCGGGCGTGATGCTCTCGATCACATCGTAACGTTTCGCGGTCGGGTCCTGTGAGGGGTTGGCACTGTAGAAACCATCCACATCCGAGAGCAAAATCAACTGATCAGCCCCCACCGTCACCGCGATCTGCGCAGCGAGACGGTCATTGTCGCCAAAGCGGATTTCATCAGTCGCGACCGTGTCATTCTCATTCACGATGGGCACGACGCCGAGCGAGAGCAACTGCTCCAAGGTCGCGCGGCTGTTGAGGTAGCGCCGGCGGTTGGCGCTGTCTTCCAACGTTACCAGCACCTGCGCCGTGGTGATGCCATGGGGGGCCAGCACCTCTTCATAGGCCCGGGCAAGGCGGATTTGCCCCACCGCCGCGGCGGCCTGCGCCTGTTCCAGCGCCAAGACGGTCGGCGGAAGGCCCAGAACACCCCGGCCAAGCGCGATGGAGCCAGACGATACCAGCACAACATCGCAGCCCAAGCCCTTGAGCCACAAGACATCTTGCGCCAATCCAGTCAGCCAGTCCCGGCGCAGATTGCCGCTATCGCGGTCCACCAGAAGGGCGGAGCCGATCTTGATGACGACGCGGCGGGCGGTGCTTAGGGTTGCCAAGGTGTCTCTTCCTCGGTGCTGCGGAAACGCAGGCGGTCTTCGTCGATATTCTGGCGCAGGGTGCGCAATACTTCCGTCACGCCTTCGCCAGCCACACTGGACATCATCATCACGTTTCCGCCGGAAGCTTTTTCCAATTCTTTCAAGCGGCTTGCGCGCTCTTCCTCATCCAATGCATCAACTTTATTCAACACAGTGACACGCGGCTTTTCTGCCAGATCGCCGCCATAGGCTTCCAGCTCTCCAATGATGGTGTGGTAATCCTCCGCCACGGTTTCGGAGGTGCCATCGATAAGGTGCAACAACACCGCACAACGCTCGACGTGGCCAAGGAAAAGATCGCCCAGACCCCGCCCTTCGGAGGCGCCTTCGATGAGGCCGGGAATATCCGCCACCACGAATTCAGTGTTATCGACACCGACCACGCCAAGGTTGGGGTGCAACGTAGTGAATGGGTAATCGGCAATCTTGGGCCGCGCGTTCGACGTGCTTGCAAGGAAGGTCGACTTGCCCGCATTGGGCAGGCCCAGCAGGCCAACGTCGGCGATCAGCTTGAGCCGCAGCCAAAGCGTCCGTTCCACCCCTTCTTGCCCGGGGTTCGAGCGGCGGGGGGCTTGGTTGGTCGCGGATTTGAAATGCAGGTTGCCCCAGCCGCCATTGCCGCCCCGCGCAAGCTGCACGCGCTGGCCAAGCTCGGTCAGATCGGCGATGACGGTCTCCTGATCCTCATCAAGGATCTCCGTGCCCACGGGCACCCGCAGGATGATATCCTCACCGTCCTTACCGGTGCGCTGTTTGCCCATGCCGGGCTGGCCGTTCTTGGCAAAGAAGTGTTGCTGATAGCGAAAGTCGATCAACGTGTTCAGCCCATCGACCGCCTCGGCCCAGACCGAGCCGCCGGTGCCGCCATCCCCGCCATCCGGGCCGCCATATTCGATGTATTTCTCACGCCGGAACGACACACAGCCGCCGCCCCCGGCGCCGGATCGGATGTAGACTTTGCACAGGTCGAGAAACTTCATGGTCTTGCCTTTCAGGCACGGGAAACGGAGCTACAGCTTGCGGCTATAGGTCCATGTGGGTACGGCAGCATCGCGGGCCAAGCAATAGGTTTCCGCGTCGCCGAGATAGACAAAGCCCGCATTGGTCAGCACCTTGGCCGAGGCCGGGTTGTCATGGAAAACAGAGGCAAAAAGCGCGTCATTGCCCAAGGGGTTGGCGTTTACCAAAGCCTGCACCGCGTCAGAGGCAAGATGCGTGTTCCAGAACGCCGGTGCCACCCAATAGCCGATTTCGGATTGGTTGCGGTCCAGCCGGGTGAGGGAGATCACGCCCATCACTTCGGAACTGTCCGCGCGGGTGCCATCCATGACCCAGACGTCTTCTTCACGGTCATCGGACATGGCGCGGGTGACATAGGCCTCGACACTGCCGGGCGGCAGCGGATGCGGGATCGAGGATGTCGCGTTGGCGACCCTTGGGTCGCTGGCATACATCTCAATCATGCCCATGTCGGACCGGCGCACCGGGCGCAGGTCAAACCGCTCTGTCTCAATAAGGGGTTGGTTCACAATCGCTTCCAACTGCATCGTCATGTTCCTCCTCCGAACAGACTGGATTGGGGGCCTTTGGCCAAACGGGCCGCCCCTGCCCCGATCACGCACAGGCCGCGCGCCGAGGCGTTGACACATTCGACATATTCCTCCCTGCCGAATGTAACGACTTTATCAAAATTCAGCCGCGGTCCGCAAAGAGCGGAGAAACGGCCCGGCAGGCCAATGGGCCCTGAACTGGAAAACAAAAACATCGGGGGTCTTTCCGAAAAAGAAAAAGGGACCGGCGGTATCGCCGATCCCTGATTTTTTCAAACCCTTTGGGGTACGGCTTATTCAGCGGCCTCCGCGCGTGGCAGAACCGAAATGAACGTGCGGTTTTTCAGACCCTTGTGGAAGGTCACAGCGCCGTCGACGGTTGCAAAGATCGTGTGATCCTTGCCCATGCCAACGCCTTCGGCAGGCCAAAACTTGGTGCCGCGCTGACGCACGATGATGTTGCCGGGGATGACGGCTTCGCCGCCGTATTTTTTCACGCCAAGGCGACGACCAGCTGAGTCGCGCCCGTTACGGGATGAACCGCCTGCTTTTTTATGTGCCATCTCGGTCTCTCCTTAGCCTTTGGTCTTTTCTTTGGCCTGTTCGACCCAGCCTTCACGCTGGATACGGCCTTTGAAAGACAGTTTCTCGTCAACTTCAGCGATATCCGCTTCGGTCCATGCTGCGATTTGAGCGAAGGAGGTGATACCCGCTTCGTGCAGCTTTTTCTCAAGTGCGGGGCCAACGCCGCTCAGCGCTTTCAGGTCGTCCGCGCCGGCTTCCGACATCTGGTCGGCTTTCTCGGCTTTCGGAGCGGCCTTGGTGGCTTTCGCCTTCTTGGCCTTCTTGATCTGCGCAGCCTCATCGGTCTTGCCGGTGATGGCAGCCACGGCGGCGGCGCTTACGGAGCCTGTGCCGACAGCTTCGGATACGCCCGACTTCTCTGCGCCGGAGGCAAGGATGTCGGTGATCTTGACCAGCGTCAGCTTCTGACGGTGACCCTTGGTGCGCTTGGAAGAGTGCTTCCGGCGGCGCTTGACGAAGTTGATGACCTTTTCGCCTTTGATTTGATCGACGACTTCGGCCTGAACGCCTGCGTCTTTGACCGTAGGCGCGCCGAGCACGGGGCTGTCGCCGCCCAGCATCAGAACTTCGTTGAACTGGACTGTTTCGCCAGCATTGGCCGCAATACGTTCAACGCGCAGCATATCGCCTGCTTGAACCTTGTATTGCTTGCCGCCTGTCTTGATGACCGCAAACATGCGTCTTCCTTTTCTGTCATCCGCGTTCTGTGGCCCCCGCTTGGGAGTTTGTGGATGGCTTTCCGGCCGATCCGCCTCGAACAGCGCGCCCATGGGGCGTCATTAAAAAACAATCCCGAAAACGGATTACCCGCCGGGATGCGGGCTTATCTTCGGAATGGCGGGGCAAGTCAAGTAGGTTTTCTTGGCCCTGCCCCGTGGGCCTGTCATAGGCTTTCGGCCACCATATTCAGCGCCAATGCGCGCCCCAGCCCGTAAGAGATATCCTCATAGGCCCGACCGAATCCGTCGAAAAGCCCGCGATTGAGCGCCCGGCCCGCCGGTGTCTCGGCATAAGCCGCATATTGCGCGATTTCGGCGTTGCTCAAGGGGTGATAGGCCAGCAGCATATAGGCGTGCAACCAGACGGAGGTGTCTTCGGTCACCGCATCCAGATCGGCGCCAACATCGGCCAAGAGGTCTTCATCACTGTCCTCCAGCGCGCCGCCATCGCGCATGCCGCGGAGGAATTGGAAATTGCTATTGAGTGCCGTGCCCACATTGCGGTCGATCATATCGGAAGCGTCGATCAACCGGCGGATCAAAGTCACCCGGGTATCACCGTCCCCCGCCAGCACCCCATAGTTCGCCCTCGCGATCTGCTCGATCTCAGGCTCGGCGATGGCGGCGCGGGCGGCATTCTCCAGCCCCACAATCCGACGCCCCAGTTCGGTGGAATAGAAGGCGATCGTCTTTTCGACCTCCTCCGCCGTCATCGTCTCTTCCAAGGCGCGGCGGACCATTTCGACCATACGATCGGGATCGTGGATGCTTTCGACCTGCATCTGCCAGGCTGGGCCGCCCTGCCCGCCCAGCATGTCTTGGTTCAGCACCTCCGCATGGGCCTGCCCTTCGTCGCTGAGGATCACCGCCGCTTGGCGAAGCTCCAACAAGTCGACCAGCACGGTCATCCGCGCATCGGCCCAAGCGGGCAGCGCCAGAAGCCACAAAAGCGGCGCGAAAACCCAAGCCCGCATTAGATGTCCTGACTGGGCTGCATGGCCGCAAGGCGCGCGGCCACGGCCTCAAACCGGTTGGCCATGATCTCATATTGAACGGCGTTCATCAGCGTATAGACTTGCTGCATCTTGGGATGCTCCAACGCCTCGGCATAGGCGGCAAGGTCTTCGTCCGAGAAGGATTGGTAGGTATAGGCGGCGTTGGCCAATGCGTTAGCGGCGATCTGCGCGCCCAGCTCATCCGCCTGCGCCCGCATCGCCTCGCGCAGGTCCGGCTCTTCCATCTGCAATTCGATCACCCCGGCCGCCGCAGCGGCCAGAAGGAAGCGAATCTGCACCTCTTGAATGGCCCGGACCGAGATTTCTTCGACATCGCTGGCCACGTTCAAGCGCCGCAGGGTCTCCAACCGGGGGGAGCCGATCCGCTCAAGCCCCGCGATGATGGCGGCACCGCTCTCGGCCTTCAGCCCGTCATCCTCAGCCATATGCGCTTTGTTCTCGACCGCCACCAAACGCTGGCCCAGATCGGAGGCATAGAATCCGGCGGCATGATCCAACAGGTCATCGCTGAGCGTCTCGGCAAGGATATCCATCGCCATGTCATGCATCAACTCGGTGTCAAAGACATCGCGTACCAGCCGCGACCACTCCGAGCCGAAATCCTCGCTTTGCAGCCCTAACATCTCAGGCGCGGAATCGGCGGACAGGCGGATGCTCTCCAACGCCACGTCAAAGCCGGTCACTTCCAAGAACCGCTCCAACGCGCCGCGATCCGCCGCCCGCAGCGGCAGGGCAAGCGCGACAAGCAGCATCAACGCCATGACAAAGGGGGCTGCAATCATTCGGTTTTGGCGAAACATGGGCGGTCCTTTCGCAGAAATCTGCCTTTAAACTTAGGCTCTACCAGCCTCGGCGCAATGAAAATCCCCAAACTTTCAATTGATGCGCAAAACCCCTCTTGCCACTGCTGGAAAAGGCGACTAAACGGACCCCCCAGACCCCCGCGGAGAGGTGCCGGAGTGGTCGAACGGGGCGGTCTCGAAAACCGTTGAGCCTTCACGGGTTCCCAGGGTTCGAATCCCTGTCTCTCCGCCACTAACGCCTTGGGCGTGGTGCTTATTTACCCGATACGAAGACGCAGGTCAGTCGCCGCACAAGGGGCGACGTCGCCGTCCTCCAAACCGGTCTGCTTAAAGACCAGGCACCCGCGTAGAAATCCAACGCCCAGCGGCCCCCCTCCCGCTTTAGCCAAATCCGCGCCTTGAACATTTCGGCGGATTGTCGCAACTATCCGCGCAGAGCAAGCAAGCGGTTTCATGAGTCCCAGCCAGCCAAGGATTTCTACAAGGGACAATAAAATGAAAACCACTACTGCCAAGCGCGTCGCGCTTTCTTGGCTCATGTGCTCGACCGCCACTCTCGCTTACGCGCAAGACGACACCGCTTTCGATCTCGGTGTGCTGCGCATTCAGACCTCAGCCGCTCAGGCTGTTTTGGGCAATGACGAGATCACCGAAACCGAAATCGAACAGCGCAACCCGGCCACCGTGGCCGATGTCTTTGCCGGCGAATCCGCGATCACTGCCAGCGGCGGCGCGCCGATCGCGCAGAAGGTCTATGTGAACGGGATCGAGGAAAGCCTGCTTTCCGTCACCATTGATGGCGCACGTCAGAACAAATCGGCCTTCCACCATACCGGCAACGTCCTGCTGGATCCGGCCTTGCTGAAATCCGTTGAGGTCAGCGCGGGGCTTGCCCCGGCGGATCAGGGGCCAAACGCGCTGGCGGGCTCTATCGCCTATACCACCAAAGACGCCCGCGATTTGCTGGATGGGGATGATCCCTTTGGGGGTCGCTACACGCTGTCCTATGGCAGCAATGGCCAAGGGTTCCGCAACACCCTGACCCTCTTCGGGCAGAACGACGGTTTTGAATACCTGCTGAGCGGCACGCGCGCGACGGGCGATGACTATGATGACGGCTCGGGCAGCACCATCACCGGCACGGCGGCGGACCTGACCGACTATATCGCGAAATTCGCCTATACCTCGCAAAGCGGCAAACGTCTGAGCTTCTCTGCTTCTGAGACAACCGACAATGGCCTGCGCGCGTCTCAAGGTGGCTTCATCCGCCCCGACTTTGCCGATGTGATCGGGCGCGACACGGTGCTCTACGAAGCGCTGTCGCAGCGCACCTCCTATACGCTGACCTATGAGGATGAGAACCCCTCGGGCATCTGGGCGCCCTATGCGCAGCTCAGCTACAACGAGCAGGCGATGGACGTAGGCTCGCTTTATGGCGTGAACAAAAGCCTCAGCGGTGTGCTCAGCAACGACTTCACGCTCCGCAACGGCAGCGTCAATGTCGGTGTCGATTTCTTTGACGAAAGCGCCGAAGGCTATGACAACACGGTCAGCCCGCGCAGTTCGAGCGGCCGCGAAGAGCTTAGCAACATCGGCATTTTTGCCCAAGCACGGCAGGATCTGTCGGACCGCATCTCCGTGTCCTACGGCGGGCGCTACGACTGGGCATCCTTCGAAGGCGCGGATGGGAGCGATTTCGACGCCAGCGGCGCCAGCGTCAACGGCTCGGTCGATTACGTCTTGAACGATCAATGGACCCTCAACGCAGGGGCCGCGTCCAGCTGGGGCGGTTATGAGTTGGGCGAGGCTGCATTGGTCAACTTCCGCACCCCGTGGAATTATGACGGCTTCACCACCTCGCGCGCCAATGCGGTGCGTTTGGGCCTGCGTTACGACAGCGGCCCTTGGGCGGTCAAAGGCGCGCTCTTCGACACTGAGATCGAAGACATCAACGCCGTTCTGCCCTCGAGCGGCGCACGCGGTGCTGTGGACGATCTGACATCGCGCGGCTTCGACGGGTCGGTCACCTATACCGGCGCGCGCGGCTTCGCGACGTTGAACTACACCTATGCCGATGTGCAAACCAACGACGCGACAACCGCCACGACCGCCTATTACCTTGGCCGTCCGGTCGGCCATATCTTCGGCTTCGAAGCGGGCTATGACGTGACCGAGGAATGGCGCATCGGTGCGACCGCGCAGATCGCCTTGGAGAACGACGATACCGATGTGTCGCTCGACGGCTATGAGGTGGTCAATCTCTACGCGGAATACAAACCGCGGCGGATGGAGAACCTGAACGTGCGCATGGACGTGCAGAACCTGTTCGACGCGACCTATGCAAGCCGCAGTTCCGATGGGCTTGGGCTTGCCAATGTGGTGCCCTTGACCGAACCGGGCCGCACTGTCAGCCTGACCGCGTCGATCAGCTTTTAACTGACGCAGGTATCGCCCCCCTTTGCGCGGGGGCGATACCCTTTTCCGGCGCTTGCCGCCTACGGTTCTTTCCGCAGTCCTCCTCCCGCTTGATCCAGATCAATGCAGCCGCTCCGGCCCGCCCCATAATGGCCGTGGTCACATGAGGAGCGTCGCCATGCAAAATGCCACCATCACAGCCGTTCTGGGGGTCGATGCCCGGCCCAATCAGCTTGAGGCCCTCGCCCGCGAGGCGCAGACCCAGGGCGCGCATCTGATCGTTCTTCTGCTCAGCGAAACCCCTGCCGTCCCGGTCTATTCGATGGGGGTGGGCGAACTCAGCACCTATTCCCTCCCGGCAGGCTGGCAGGCGGATGTGGACGCGGCCCGCGAGGCGGTCGAAAAACAGCGCGCGGAATTTTCCCAGTATCTCACCGACCAAGGCGCCAGCGCGGATGTGCGCGCAGTCTGTGGCGATGCCTCTGCCCTCCGCAACACGGTGGCGCGGGCGGGGCTGACCTGTGATGCGGTGCTTATCGGCGCGGACCTGCGCGAAGACAGCCGCCTGTTCGAGGACATCGTGCATGCCGCCCTTTTTGAGTCTGCCGTGCCGGTTCTGCTCAACACCGCGCAGGCCAAACTGGCTTTGACCCCGCAATCGGTCTTCGTCGCATGGAAAGCGGGCATTCCCGCCACGCGGGCGATCCGCGCCGCTCTGCCGATCCTGCGCAATGCGCGCGAGCTGACCGTGGCGCTTTTCGACCCAATTTCGATCTCTGCCCATGACGGGGAAAACCCCGGCACCGATGTCGCCGCTTGGCTGACCCACCAAGGCTGCAACGTTGCGGTGCAGCAATATGCCAGCGGAGGCGAGGACATTGGCACCGCCATCCTGAAACGCGCCAAAGAAACCGGGGCCGATCTGATCGTCATGGGCGCCTATGACCACTCCCGCCTGCGCGAGATGGTTTTTGGCGGCACGACCCGCAGCCTGATTGAACAAAGCGCCTTTCCTGTGCTTCTGTCGCACTAACGCCCATCGAAAGGACCCCCTATGCGCCCTCACCTCGCTGCCCTCGCCGGGCTTTCCTGCGCCCTCCTCTCCGCCTGTTCGGAGGGGTCCTCTGACGACACCGACCGGGTGCGCGCGGGGCAGCGGGTCTATGCCAAGGAATGCGCCGCCTGCCACGGGGCGCAGGGCGAAGGGGGCGGTCCGATGTCCTTGCATCTGGATGTGGTGCCGCCGGATTTGGCCGGGCTGAAACAGCGCAATGACGGCTACTTCCCGCGCGAGTTTGTCAGCCGCTTTGTCATGGGCCAGCTTGCGAAAGACGATCCCGCCTCACCCATGCCCGACTTTTCCGCGGTGGGCCTGCGCCACGTCTACCCCAATGGTGGCGCGGATGGGGAGGTGCTGGAAACCGATTTCGCCAATCTGCTCGACTATCTGGAAGCGATCCAGTGGTAGGGCCGGCGTGGTTCGGGAGGCAGCCCTCGGGCACTTAACGCGCCCCCGCCCTGCATTGCGCGCCCGCCCCCTCTCACGCTATCGGATGCCCTGCCCCGCAGCCCCTACAGACGGAACCCTCGCATGAAGATCAACGACGAAAGCCCCGTTCTGCTGGCCCTTCTGGACGCCGCCGTCGATGCCATGGTGGTGGCGGATCACGCGGGCAATATCCTGCGGGTGAACAAAGCGGCGGCCACGCTCTTCGGCCATCCGGTCGAGGATTTGGTAGGGCAGAACGTGCGCATGCTGATGCCCGGGGATATGGCCGTTCAACACGACGGCTTTCTGCGCCACCATCTCGAGACCGGAGAGAAACGCATCATCGGCGTGGGCCGCGACGTGGAAGGGCTGCGCGCCGATGGCAGTATCTTCCCGCTGCATCTTTCCGTGGGCCGCGCCGATATCTCGGGCGAGGTCGCCTTTGTTGGCATTATGCACGATCTGTCGCGCCGAAAAGCCGCCGAGGAGGCCACCGCCCGCTCGCAACGGATGGATGCCATCGGCCAGATGACCGGCGGCATCGCGCATGATTTCAACAACCTTCTGACGGTCGTGATCGGCAATCTCGAACTGCTGGAGATGTCGGAAACCTCGGCCAAAAGCGGCGCGCTGATCTCGGACGCGCTGGAGGCGGCAGAGATCGGCGCGGACCTCACCTCGCGCCTGATGGTCTTTGCCCGCAAGACCACGCTGAACGCGGCGGAGATCGACCTCAACGCCGAAGTCTCCAAAGCCGTGGCGATGCTCAAACGCACCATCGGCGCGCATATCGCGGTCGAGACGGGCTTTGCCGAGGACCTTTGGCAGGCCAAGGTCGACGCCACCCAGCTTCAGACTGCCGTTTTGAACATCGCGTTGAATGCCCAAGACGCCATGCCTTCGGGCGGGAAAATCACGCTGGAAACGCGCAACATGCAGCTTGACGACACCTATGTCGCACAGGAAATCGGCATCGACATGGGCAACTACATCCGCCTGTCGATCGCGGACACGGGCGAAGGCATGTCCGCCGAGACCCGCACCCGCGCGATGGAGCCGTTCTTTTCGACCAAACCGGTCGGCCAAGGCACGGGGCTGGGCCTGTCGATGGTTTACGGCTTCATCAAGCAATCCGGCGGGCATATCGCGATCTACAGCGAATTGGGCAAGGGCACGACGATCAGCCTCTATTTCCCCGCCCTCGTGGACGGCACCAGCGCGCGGGCGGCCTCCAGCGACGCGCCAGAGCAGCACGCCGGGATCGGCACCGGCCTGCGCGTGCTGCTGGTCGAGGATGACCCGATGGTCCTGCGCCTGTCGGAGCGGCGGCTGGAGTCGCTGGGGTTCGACTGCGTCACGGCAACCACCGGCGATGCGGCTTGGGACATCCTGCAAGACCGCGACGACATCGACGTGGTTTTTACCGATCTGGTGATGCCGGGGGAGTTGTCGGGCCATGCGCTGGCCAAACGGGTCGCGGCGGAAATGCCCGATCTGCGGATATTGATCACCTCGGGCTTTTCCGAAAACGTCCTGCGCGGCGAGGAAGAGAGCCACGCCTTCGCCCTCCTGCGCAAACCCTATAGGCAAGCGGATCTGGCCGAAGCGTTTCGCGCCTTGTTACAAGACTAACCCGAGGTGGCGGTGGGGCTTTCGGTCAGCACATAACCCACCCCGCGCACCGTTTTGATCAACAGCGGACGCGCCGGATCACGCTCGACCTTCTTGCGCAGCCGCGCCACTTGGTTGTCGATGGTGCGGTCCAAGGGTGCCCAGTTCTGCCCGTCGATCAGATCCATCAACCGGTCCCGCGACAAGGGCTTTTTCGCGTGGTTCACAAAGGCGGCCAAGAGTTTGAAATCAGCCGTGGTCAGATCCCCCTCCTGCCCGTTCCGGCCCACCAGCAGCATCCGGTCGAGGTTGATCTTTAGCCCGTCGAGCGCGAGCCAAGGGTCGGCGCTTTGCGGTGCCGGTGCCTCTGCCTCGCGTTTGCCGCTGCGCCGCAAGACGGATTTCACGCGGGCCAAGACCTCTCGCACATGGAAGGGTTTGGTCAGATAGTCATCCGCGCCCAGCTCCAACCCGACAACGCGGTCGATCACATCGTCCTTGCCCGTCACCATGAAGATCGGCACGTCATGATCGCGGCGAAGGTCGCGCGCGATGTCCAGCCCGTCCTCCGCGCCGAGGTTCAGATCCAAAGTCACCAGATCGAAAGCCTCCGCCGCGAAGGCCGCGCGCACGCTTTGCGCGTCATGCGCCTCGGTCACAAGGTAGCCGTCGCTTTCAAGGCAGCGCCTCAGAAGCGTCCGGATCTTCGCATCGTCATCAACAACAAGGATCTTCTTCGCGGTCACGCCCATCACCCCAAAAGTTGCGTTTGTATAGTCCGCAACCCAAGCGAGCACCACCCGCCACGCCATTCCCTGCGACAAAGCGTTACAAACGGATACGAGACCACAGGTCGTTCTGCGACATGCGCCTGAGAATGTGACCGCGCCGCAGAAAGGACGATCGCATGTACGTGACGCTATCCAATGAGTTCACCCCCGCAACCAAAGTGCCCGAGGCGCAGCTTTGCTCTCGCACCCCCGCCGCGCAATCGCCGCGCAAGCGGCAGGCGGTCGGCAGCCATCTGTTTCGCGAGGGCGATATCGCCAACCATATCTATGAGATCACCTCGGGCGTCTTTCGCCTGACCCGCGTGCTCGACAACGGGCGGCGGCAGGTCATCGCCTTTGGCCTGCCGGGCGACATCATCGGCTTTCCCAATGGCGCGCTCCATCACAGCGATTGCGAGGCGATCCAGACGGCAGAGGTGATCGCCCACCGCCGCCATGCGCTCGACGATTTCGAGGGGGATCACGAGACGCATAAACGGCTGTTGAACGCTGCCCTGCGTGAGATTTCGGCGATGCAGGATCACTTCATGATGCTGGCGCGCAAATCCGCGCTGGAAAAGGTTGCCTCCTTCCTCATCACGCTGGCGGAGCGCACCGGCAGGCCGATCGGCAATTACACCACCTGCGCCTTGCCGATGACCCGCAGCGACATCGCGGATTTCCTCGGCCTGACGATTGAGACGGTGAGCCGCACCCTGACCCGCCTGCGCAAGCAAGATATCATCGCGCTTGAGACCGCCCAAACCGTGCTGATCAAGGATATGGACGCGCTGATCTCGGCCTCTCAGGCCGCCGACTGACGGCGGGCTTGTACTGGGTTAAGAAAACGCGGGTCTCGGCCCGCGTTTTGTGTTTTTAGGTCGTCTTTTCGGTATCTCGCTGGTGGGTGTCCCCATCAGGCACCCCATTCTCCAGCAAAATCCGCGCCGCGTCTCCTTCAAGGTCATCGTATTGCCCGTTGCGCAGCGTCCAGAGACAGGCCGCAAGCCCCGCTGCGCCAAGACAGACGGAGACGGGGATGAGAACAATCAGGATATTCATCGGCGCACCGCATTCAAAACCACGAGGATAGACGAGGAAGACATCACCGCCGCCGCCATCAACGGGGTGGCGAAGCCCATGACCGCCACCGGGATCGCGACCGCGTTATAGGCGGCGGCCAGCCCGAGGTTCTGGCGAATGCGGCTGCGCGCCCGACGGGCCAGCCGCAGGGTATCGGCGACCGCCGAAAGATCACCGCCCAGCATCACCCCGTCCGAGGCGACCCGCGCGGCATCCAGCGCTGTGGCAGGCGCGAGAGAGGCATGCGCCCCGGCAAGCGCCGCTGTGTCATTCAGCCCGTCGCCCACCATGAGCACCCGCCTGCCCCGCGCAGCCATGTCGCGAACCAGACCGGCCTTATCCTCAGGCCGAACGGAGGCATGAACCGTGGCGATCCCGAGGGTTTCGGCCAGCGCTTCTGCACGCTGCGCGGTATCGCCAGTGACCATCGCCACTTCCATCCCACGCCCGCGCAGGGCGCTGACGACTTCCGCCGCCCCGGCGCGGGGGGTCTCGGACAGAGGCAAGGGAATAGAGCGGTCCGCCAGATGCAGTTCCGGTCCCTCCTGCCCGCGACGCAATGAGACCCGCGCCCCGTGCCACAGGCCGCAGACGCCCTCGCCCGGCACCTCTTGCAGGTCGTGCAGATCGGCGGGCATCTGCCCCTGCAACGCCGCCGCCAAGGCGCGCGAGGCTGGGTGGTCAGACGCCTGCGCGAGGGCAAGCGCCACCGATGCCACCTCTGCATCAAGCGCGGGCAGACGCGCGACGCCTTCGGTCAACGTGCCGGTCTTGTCGAAGACAACCGTATCGATCTCGGCCAGACGCTCCAAGGCCGTGGGGGATTTTAGCAGCACGCCCGCGCGGAACAAGCGCCCGGTCATCGCCGCCGTCACCGCCGGAATGGCCAGCGCCAGCGCGCAGGGGCATGTGATGATCAGCGTCGCCGTGGCCACGGCAATCGCGTGATAAAGGTCCCCCGTCAGCGCCCACCAGACCACAAAAGCCAGCGCCGCCAGCCCATGCACCACCGGCGCATAAAGCCGCGCCGCGCGGTCGGCGATCCCGCTGTAGCGGTGTTTGCCGGTCTCGGCGACCTCGACCAAAGCCGCAAGGCGGCGCAGGGTGCTGTCCTCGGCCCGGCGGGTGACCCTTAGGGTCAGCGGCGTGCCAAGGATTACCTCGCCCGCGCAGATCGGCCCGCCCGCCGCCACCGCGACGGGGTCGGCCTCTCCGGTCAGGGCAGAGCGGTCCACCATCACCGCGCCCAAGGCGATGCCATCCACCGGCGCGCGCGCCCCGGCAGCGAGGGCGATGCGGTCATCGGGCACCAAGGCGCTGACGTCCACCGTCTCACGCCCCGTCGCGGTCAGGCGCGTGGCGCGGGGCAGTTCCAGCGCCGTTAACTCCGCCGCCGCGGAACGTGCTGTGGCCCGCGCGCGATGCTCTAGATAGCGGCCCACCAGCAGGAAAAAGGTCAGCGAGAGCGCCGCATCGAACCAAGTATGCGCCCCGGTGGCGGCGAAAGTCTCATAAAGCGAGGTCGCCGCCGCCAGCAGGATCGCCAGCGCAATCGGCACATCCATATTCATCCGCCCCGCCCGCAGGGCGACCGATGCCGAGGCGAAGAAGGGCACCGCCGAAAAGGCCAAGGCGGGCAGCGCGATGGTGGCAGAGACCCAGTGAAACATCTCGCGCGTGATATCGCCCGCCCCGGACCAGACCGCGACGGAGACTGCCATCACATTCATCATGGCAAAGCCCGCCACAGCGGCGCGGGCCAGCAGACGGCGGCCCGTGTCATCCCCCGCGGGGCGCAGGGCGGTCGCGTCGAGTTCATGCGCCTCGAAGCCCGCGTCGTTCAACGCCTGAAGCGCGGCGCTGGCGTCATACCCGGGGCTCAGCACGATCCGCACCCGTTTGGCCCCAAGGTTCACCCGCGCGGCTTTGACCGAGGGCAAGCGGGCCAAGATCCCCTCGACCCCCGCAATACAGGCCGCGCAGCGGATCTGCGGCAGGGCGAGATGGATGGCCTTGTCGTTCTCCGCGATGCGCTGCGCCGCAGCCACGGCCGAGGGGGTGCCTGCGACACAGCCGGGACAGGCGGCGACGGTCATCGTACCACCCGCAACGGAATGCGGCGGCGAAAGAGCGTGCCATCGGCGGCGCGCATCTCGATCCGCAGGTTCCAGTTGCCGGGGCCTGCGGTGACCGGTGCGGTCCACGCGCGGCCATCCCAAGCGAAGTCGGGCGTCATGTCATCCGCCACGGTGGTCGCCCGGCCCAATGTCGCCGCGATGATCTCGGGCTGCACCACGCCATTGGCATCCTGCACCGCCAAGCGGAGCGCCTCTCCCGTCAACTCGGTCTGCACCGCCCAGCCGAGCGCTTCCTGCGCCGCGCGGTCGCTGTCGAAATTTTGCGAGGCGACGTAGCTCGATTCAGTTTCCTTGCCCGGGAAGGTGCGCACCGCGTTAAAAGCGAGCGCGAGGTTCACCGCGATGATGATCGAAAACCCGCCCACGAAGATCGCCAGCACATGCCAGCCTGTCAGGGGGCGCCCCCGTTGCAATTGCGCTGCGGTCATTGGCTGTCCTTTCCATTGAAAATCGTGTCACCAAAGGCCCGCTCGCCCGAGCGGAGATCTTCGACCCAAAACCGCAGATCGCTGCGCGGCGCGGTGGCGGCGTCACTCTGCGGCAGGGCGATCACATAGACCCGTTGCAGGCGGGTGGTGTCGGCGGGCACGGAGACCACCGAACCCGCCGCCCCCTCGACGCTGAGGTCCAAGCCACGGTCCCCGGCGAGAGACAGCCGGAAATCCCGCGCCTCCCCATGTTTGTTGCGCAGACGGATGTCATAGGCGTTGCGGATCGACCCGTCCGAGAGGGTGACGAAGGTCGGATTGCGCACGGGCGCCACGGTCATGTCGATCTCGGGCCGGATGAAGAGCGCCACGACAAGCGCCACACCGATGGCGGCCCAAGCGGCGGTATAGATCAGGGTGCGCGGGCGGAAGACATGCTGCCAAAGCGGCTTGGGCTGCCATGGCGGCGCAGTGGCTCCGGCGACGTCACCAGCAGGCGCCTCGGCAAGGCCCGCCACGGCGGCGCTTTCCTTGGGTGCGGTGGGCGGCTCATCATCCAGCGCGAGATAGTCGATCAGCCCGCGCGGGCGGCCGATCTTGGCCATCACATCGTCGCAGGCATCGATACAGAGCGCGCAGGTGATACATTCCATCTGCTGGCCTTCGCGGATGTCGATCCCCATCGGGCAGACCGCCACACAGGCGTTGCAATCAATGCAATCGCCCAAAACCTCGCCGTCCCGGGACTGGCGGTCCCCCGCAGTGTTTTTGTCGAGCGCCGCACCATAGCGGGCCACCGCATCACCGCTGCCGATCGCCTCTGCCGCCGCTTTCTGGCGCTTCACCCCGCCCTTGCCGCGCGGCTCGCCCCGCCATTTGCGGTAGCCAACGGTCAGCGTGCCGGGGTCCATCATCGCGCCTTGGATACGGGGCCAAGGGCACATGTAGATGCAGACCTGTTCGCGCATGAAACCGCCAAAGATGAAGGTCGTGGCCGTTAGCACGCCGATGGTGGCATAGGCCACCGGGGCGGCTTGCAGGGTCACGAGGTCGCGCGCCAGACTGGGCGCATCGGCAAAGTAAAAGACCCAAGCCCCGCCTGTCGCCACCGCGATCAGCAGCCAGACCAGCCATTTCGCCCCCCGCAGCCGCGCCTTGCGCAGGCTCCAGGGTGCGTTGTGCAGACGGATGCGCGCGTTGCGGTCGCCCTCGATCCAGCGCTCCACGGTCATGAAGAGGTCAGACCAGACGGTCTGCGGGCAGGCATAGCCACACCAGACCCGCCCCAAGGCAGAGGTAAACAGGAACAGCCCCAGCCCCGCCATGATCAGCAGCCCGGCCACGAAGTAGAATTCATGCGGCCAAATCTCGATCCAGAAGAAATGGAAACGCCGGTTTGCGAGATCGACCAGAACCGCTTGGTCCGGCAGGTTCGGCCCCCGGTCCCAGCGGATCCAGGGGGTGATGTAATAGACCCCCAGCGTGAGGATCAGGATCACCCATTTCAACCGACGAAAGAATCCGCTGACCCGGCGGGGGAAAATCGGCTCGCGGGCAGCGAAAAGCGGGGGGGCGGCGTTGGACATGGGCAGTAGGCTCCGGAGTTACGTCTTGCGGCCTACACCCGTGGGGCGCAGGCCGCGTTGATCTGCATCAATCGGCAGATTATTTGTCGTACCGGTTTAGTCGGCGGCGGCACCCTCGGCATCGACTGCAGCCTCGCCGCCGCCCAGACCGTGGACATAGGCGGTCACGGCGCGCACCTCGGCCTCGCCCAGACGGGCCTGCCACGGCGGCATCACCCCCATGCGCGGCGCTTTGAGCTGCCGCAGGATCGCCTCATGACTGCCGCCGCGCAGCCAGATCGCATCGGCAAGGTTCGGCGCGCCCATCTCACGGTCACCAAGGCCGCGCTCCCCATGGCAGGCACTACAGTTGTCGGCATAGACCTCTGCCCCCGCCTGCGCCGCGCCCGCGTCATGCTCAAGCCCCGAAAGGCTGCGCACGAAATGCACGGTGGCGTCGAGCTCGGCTTCCTCCATCCAATCAAACGGCGGCATTTCCGAGAAACGCGCGTCGGGGTCATCCTCGTTGCGGATGCCATGGCGCACGGTATAGGCGATCTCCTCCATCGTGCCGCCCCAGAGCCAATCGTCGTCCAGAAGGTTGGGATAGCCCGAGGCCACCACACCCCCTGCCCCCGCGCCGTGGCATTGCGAGCAATTGGCCGCAAAGACCGAGCGCCCGGCCTGGGTCGCGAAACGGTGCAGCTCTTCGCTGTCCTTCAGCACCCCCAGATCGACGTTGACGAGGCTTTCGGTCAGGTCAGCATTCGACAGGTCCACACGCGCAATCTCGGCAGCGACCTCGCCACGGGTGGAATAGCCGAGCAGCCCTGCCGTCGCGCCTGAGACCATCGGCCAGGCGGGATAAAGGATGGTATAGATCACGCCCCAGACGACGGTGGCGTAGAATGTCCAGAGCCACCAGCGCGGCAGCGGCGTGTTCAGCTCTTCGATCCCGTCCCAACTGTGGCCTGTGGTCTCGGTCCCGGTGGCGGGGTCGATCTTGCGTTTATCGGTCATGTGCGGGCTCCGTCATTGCGGGCTTGATCGGGGTCGTCGTTGCGAAACGGGACGGCGGCGGCATCGTCGTGCAGGGCGCGCGAGCCGGGGCGAAAGGCCCAAGCAATGACGCCCAGAAAGATCAGCGTCAGGATCAAAAGCGCCCAGCTATCAGCCAGTTCACGCAGGAAAGAATAGGTGTCCATTGCGGCCTCCTTAGCGGCTGGCGTCAGGCACGAAGGTCGAGAAATCGACCAGCGTTCCGAGCATTTGCAAATAGGCGATCAGGGCATCCATCTCGCTCACCCCCGGCTGGCCGTCGAAGTTGCGCACCTGCGCGCCGGGGTAGCGTTCCAACAGGCCGTCGTAATCGCCGAAAGGGTCGACCTGCACCCGGAAATCGCCCCGAACATTCGCAATCATCTCATCGCTATAGGGCACGCCGACCGTGCGGTGGGTGGCGACCAGATCGGTCACATCCTCGGGCTCAAGCTTGGCGTCCATGAGGAAGGCATATTTCGGCATGACGCTTTCCGGCACCACCGATTGCGGGTCCATCAGGTGATCGACATGCCACTCATCCGAATAGCGCCCACCAACCCGCGCCAGATCAGGACCGGTGCGTTTAGAACCCCATTGAAACGGGTGATCGTACATGGATTCGGCAGCGAGGCTGTAGTGGCCATAACGCTCCGTCTCATCGCGCATCGGGCGGATCATCTGGCTGTGGCAGACGTAGCAGCCCTCGCGCACATAGATCTCGCGCCCCGCCAATTCCAGCGGCGAATAGGGGCGCATGCCCTCGACCTCTTCGATGGTGTTCTCCAACCAAAAGAGCGGCGCGATTTCGACGATCCCGCCGATGCTCACCACCCCGAGCGAGGCGATCAACAGCAGTGTCGCATTGCGCTCGAACCGCTGGTGAAAGGTGATCGCCTCCGTCTCGGGCGGCAGTTCGTTGGGAATTTTGCCCTTCTTCAAGCCTTCGCTGGCGGTGACCACCTTGGGGTCGTCAGCGGGGTCATAATTGGGGCTGTGGGGGTTCTTGGCCATTGATCTTACTCCGCTGGCAGGGCGACGGTGACGGGGCGGGCTTGCGGGGCGCGGATGGTCATCCACATGTTCCAGACCATCACCGCACCGCCCGCGAGGTAGAGAACCCCGCCCAGACCACGGACCACATACATCAGGAATTTCGCTTCGACGGTGTCGGCAAAGCTGTTGACGAGGAAGCCATTGGCATCGACCTCACGCCACATCAGCCCCTCCATAATGCCCGAGACCCACATCGACGCGGCGTAGAGCACGATCCCGAGGGTCGCGAGCCAGAAGTGCAGGTTGATCGCCGCCATGGAGTGCATCTGCGCCCGGCCCCAGAGCCGCGGGGTGAGGAAGTAGAGCGCGCCAAAGGTGATGAGCCCGTTCCAACCAAGCGCGCCGGAATGCACATGGCCGATGGTCCAGTCGGTGTAGTGGCTGAGGCTGTTCACCGCGCGGATCGACATCATTGGCCCTTCGAAGGTGGACATGCCGTAGAAGGCGAGCGAGGCCACGAACATGCGGATAATCGGATCGGTGCGGATCTTGTCCCACGCCCCTTCGAGCGTCATCAGCCCGTTGATCATGCCGCCCCATGAGGGCATCCACAGGATGATCGAGAACACCATCCCCAGCGTCGCGGCCCAATCGGGCAAGGCGGTGTAATGCAAGTGGTGCGGACCGGCCCAGATATAGAGAAAGATCAGCGCCCAGAAGTGGATGATCGACAGCTTGTAGCTATAGACCGGGCGGCCCGCCTGTTTCGGCACGAAGTAATACATCATGCCAAGGAAACCCGCCGTCAGGAAGAAGCCCACCGCGTTATGGCCATACCACCATTGCGTCATCGCATCCTGCACGCCCGCAAAAACCTGCACTGATTTGGAGCCCCAGATCGAGACCGGGATGGCGAGGTTATTGACCACATGCAGCATCGCCACGGTGATGATGAAGGCCAGAAAGAACCAGTTGGCGACATAGATATGCCGCTCACGCCGCTTCAGGATCGTGCCGAAGAATACGGCGAGATAGACCAGCCAGACGATGGTGAGCCAAATGTCGACGTACCATTCCGGCTCAGCATATTCCTTGGACTGGGTCGCGCCGAGCAAATAGCCCGTGGCCGCCAGAACGATGAAAAGCTGATAGCCCCAAAAGACGAACCAAGCCGCGTTCCCACCCCAGAGCCGTGCCGAAGAGGTGCGCTGCACGATGTAGAAAGACGTGGCGATCAGGGCGTTGCCGCCAAAGGCGAAGATCACCGCGCTGGTGTGCAGCGGGCGCAACCGGCCAAAGTTGGCATAGGGCTGCGCCCAATCAATGTTCAGGGCCGGAAAGGCAAGTTGGAAGGCGATGAAGGTGCCCACCAAAAACCCCATCACGCCCCAAAAGGCGGTCGCGATGACGCCATAGCGAATGGGGCCATCCATATAGCCCTGCGGCGCCGCAGGCGCGACGGGCGCCGCGTCCTCGACAGGCATCCGGCGCAACTGCCAAAAAAACAACCCTGCGGCCACCAACATGACCAGCAGGGCGTGAACCATATAAGCCGGATCGCGCGCCCAATCCGCCCCGAGTGCTGCAAAGAACACTATAAGCGCAAGCACGATCAACTTGAGCGTATCGAACATATTCCGAATCCCTTCATCTTTGGGAAACGGATCGCATGAGCCCCAAGCCGCCGCTTTGATCTATGTCAAAGCCGGGGCAGTAAGCCTGCGAAAGGCGCGTTTTTCGTATGGCGACGGCCTAGCTTTTGGACCGGGACCCGCTGGGGTCATACATCGGTTTCAAACTGGCCTCGGCCTTGATCCGGCGGCCCGCCACGTCGATCTCATAGGTCGAGGCCAGCAGATCGGCGGGGCTTTCGCCCGCGCAGGGCACATAGCCCAGCCCGATCGCCCCCCCTAGGTGATGGCCATAGTTGCCCGAGGTGAGATAGCCCACGATCGCCCCCTCCCGTAGGATCGGTTCAGCGTGGTAGAGCAATGGCTCGGGGTCCGTGAGGCGGAATTGCAGCATCCGCAGCTTCAGCCCCTCTTCCTTTTTGCGCAGCACCGCGTCGCGACCGATGAAATCGGGCTTGTCGGTCTTCACCGCAAAGCCCAAGCCCGCCTCCAGCACATGGTCTTCGCAAGTGATGTCATGGCCGAAGTGGCGAAAGCCCTTTTCGATCCGGCAACTGTCCATCGCATGCAGACCGCAAAGTTTCAGGCCAAAGGCCGCGCCCGCTTCCATCAGCGCCTCAAAGACATGGCCTGCCATCTCGGCGCTGACGTAAAGCTCCCAACCCAGTTCGCCCACATAGGACACCCGATGCGCCCGGGCGAGGCCCATGCCGATCTCGATTTCGCGCGCCATGCCAAAGGGGTGCGTCTCATTCGAGAAGTCATTGGGGGAGACCGCCTGCAACACGTCCCGCGCCTTCGGCCCCATAATCGCGAGCACCGCCTCACCCGCCGTCACATCGGTGATCACCACCATCCGGTCGCCAGCATGGCGGCGCAGCCATGTCTCATCCGCCAGCCGCGTCGCTGCCGGAGTGACGACAAGATAGGCGGTCTCGCTCAGCCGCGTTACGGTGACATCCGCCTCGATCCCGCCCCGAGGGTTGAGGAACTGGGTATAGACGATCTTGCCCACTGGCACCGCCATCTGCGCGCCGCAGACGTGGTTCATGAAAGCTTCGGCCTCTGGCCCCTCGACGCGGATTTTGCCGAAAGACGACATATCGTAAAGCCCCACGCCCGCGCGGATGGCGGCATGTTCGGCGGCTTGATTGTCGAACCAATTCTGCCGGCCCCAGCCATAGCGATATTCGCGCGGCTGCCCGGGATCGGCGAACCAATTGGCCCGCTCCCAGCCTGCGAATTCGCCCATGACCGCGCCATGCTCCAGCAGATGCGCATGGAGCGGGCTGCGCCTAATGCCCCGCGCAGTAGCCTTCTGGCGGTAGGGGAAGTGATCGGCATAGAGCAGCCCCAGCGTTTCGGTCGACCGTTCCGCCAGATAGGTCTTGTTGCCCTGAAACGGCTGCATCCGCGCGATGTCCACATCGCCCAGATCGAAGGGTTTCTGCCCGCCCTCCATCCACTGCGCCAGCGCCATGCCCGCCCCGCCTGCCGATTGGATGCCGATGGAGTTGAACCCTGCGGCGACCCAGACATTATCCATCTCGGGCGCTTGACCAAGGTGATAGGCATCGTCGGGGGTGAAACTTTCGGGGCCGTTGAAGAAGGTATGAATTCCCGCCTCCGCCAGCAGCGGCAGCCGTTTGACCGCCATTTCGAGGATCGGCTCGAAATGGTCGAAATCCTCGGGCAGTTGATCGAACTCGAAACTATCGGGGATGCCGTCCAGCGCCCAAGGTTTGGCGACGGGTTCGAAGGCGCCGAGCAGGATCTTCCCTGCATCCTCTTTGTAATAGGCGTATTCATCGGGGATGCGCAGCACCGGCAACTCGCGCAAAGTGGGCACGGCCTCGGTGACGATATAGAAATGCTCACAAGCTTGCAGGGGCACGTTGCTGCCCAGCATCCGGCCCAGCTCGCGCCCCCACATGCCCGCGCAATTGATGACATGTTCGGCCTCGATCCGGCCCGTGCTGCTATCCTCCCCGGCCCAGTCCACCGCCGTGATCCGACGCCCCGCGCGGGTGACCCCCGTCGCCTTGACTCGCTCGGCCACCACCGCGCCACGCGCCCGGGCGCCCTTGGCCAAGGCTAGCGCGATATTGGCCGGATCGCCCTGCCCGTCCTTCGGCAGATAGACCGCGCCGGTCATGCCCTCGGTTTTTACATGGGGGTATTTCGCGCGCACCTCTTCGGGGGTGATCTCTTCGACCTCGACGCCAAAGGCGCGGGCCATGGCGGCCTGACGCAAGATCTCCTCGCGCCGCGCAGGCGTCAAGGCGGCGGTGATCGAGCCCACACGTTTAAAGCCGGTGGCGACCCCGGTTTCCCCCTCCAACGCGCCGTAAAGTTCTTGCGAGTATTTCGCCAGCCGCGTCATGTTCTGCGTCGCCCGCAACTGCGCGATCAGCCCCGCCGCGTGCCATGTGGTGCCCGAGGTCAGTTGTTTGCGCTCCAGCAGTACCACATCGGTCCAGCCCAGTTTCGTCAGATGATAGGCGACCGAACAGCCGATCACGCCACCGCCGATGATCACCGCGCGGGCCTTGGAAGGCAGCTGTCCCATCTCAAACCTCCTGCGCGCGGATACGCGCGTTTTCGCGGTCCCAAAGCGGGGCGTCGGGCTGCACCATGGCACGGTAGCTCTGACCATAGATTTCGACCGTGAGTTCGGTGCCCGGCACCGCAGCCTCGGCCCGCACCACGCCGAGGGCGATGGAGGCATCGACCCGGTAGCCATAGCCGCCGCTGGTCACCTCGCCCACGGCATCTCCGTTCAGGCGCAGCGTGGCCATCGGCGGCGCGTCTTGCGGATTGCCTTCGACCACCAGCGTCACGAAGCGGCGCTGCGGGCCTGTCTCGCGTTCGGCGATCAGCGCGTCCTTGCCCGGGAACGCCTCTGACTTGTCGAGCCGCATGAAACGGTCCAACCCAGCCTCCAGCAACGTATACTCCTGCGACAGGTCGCCCTTCCACGTCCGGTAGCCTTTTTCGAGCCGCATGGAATTGAGCGCGAACATCCCGAAGGGCGTGGCCCCGCCCGCGATGATCGCGTCATAGATCGCGGGCATGTCTTCCGGGGCCGCGTGAATTTCCCAGCCCAACTCGCCCGCGAAACAGACCCGGGCGAGCAGCGCAGGCTTGCCCTCTACCGACGCCTCTTGATGGCTGAGCCACGGCAGCGCCAGATCGGCCTCCGGGGCCAGCGGCGCCAGCAGGGCGCGGGATTTCGGGCCGCATAGGATCAGGGTCGAGACGGCATCGGTGCGATCCGTCAAACTGATCTCACCCTCTTGGGGCAGCGCGTCGCGCAGCAATTCATAATCATGCCATTGCGCGGGAGCGGCGGTGATCAGAGTGAAGTCATCCTCCGCATGGCGCAGGATCGACATCTCGGTCAGGATCCGGCCCCGGCTGTCGGGGAAATAGCCCAGCGTCATCCGCCCGACCTTGGGAAGCGCGCCTGCGATCCGCCCCCGCAGCCATTCCGCCGCCCCCGGCCCCGCAAGCGCGAAACGCGAGAACCCCGGCAGATCGAGCACGCCCACATCGTCGCGCACCGCCACGACCTCCTCACGAACCCGCGCCGCCCACGGGCCATCCCGGTCCCATGTCTGGGTCGCGGCCTCGGCGGTGTCATCACCGGGTTTGGCGAAATAATTCGCCCGCTCCCACCCGTTGTAGGCCCCCATCTGACCGCCCGCGTCGCGCAGCCGGTCGTGCAGCGGCGACAGCTTCTTGTCGCGCCCGGCGGGCCATGCGTAATGCGGGAAATGCATCGCATATTCATGGCCATAGGTCTCAAGCGCCTTGGCGAGGGTAAAGTCGTGATCGGCATGGGCAGTGTAGCGGCGCGGGTCGACATCCCACATGTCCCATTCCGTTTCGCCTTGCGTGATCCATTCGGCCATGACCTTGCCCGCGCCGCCGCCCTGCGCGATGCCAAAGGTAAAGCTATGCGCCTCGAAAGCGTTCGGCACGCCGGGCATCGGGCCCAGCATCGGCAGCCCATCGGGCGCATAGGGGATCGGCCCGTTGATCACCCGCCCCACACCGCTCTGGCCCAACAGCGGCATCCGCGCCATGGCGTCTTCGATATACCATTCCAGCCGATCCAGATCGTCGGGATAAAGCTGAAAGCTGAAATCCTCGGGCATCGGATCCTCGGGGGTGACCCAATGCGCCTTGCAGTTGCGCTCATAGGGGCCGAGGTTCAGACCGTTCTTGTCCTGCCGCAGGTAATAGGAGCTGTCCACATCGCGGACCATCGGCATCTTATGGCCCTTCTCGGCGGTCCACGCGGCAAGTTCGGGGATTTCTTCGGTCAAGAAATACTGATGGCTCATCACCACCGCGGGCACCCGGCGGCCCCCATGGGGGCGGAACCATTCGCCCACCCGTTGCGCGTAGTAGCCAGCAGCGTTGACCACCTTCTCGCAGCGGATCGCGCCCTTGTCGGTATGGACGATCCATTCGCCCCCATCGCAATCTATGCCGGTGGCGGGGGTAAAGCGGTGAATTTGCCCCCCTGCCTCTCGCGCACCTTTGGCAAGGGCTTGGGTCAGCTGCGCCGGGTCGATGTCCCCATCCAAGGGATCCCACAGCCCGCCTGCCAAATCGTGCAACTCTATGAAAGGATTGTGTTCCTTCAATTCGGCGGGGGTGCACATCTCCATCCCCAGCCCCTGCGCGCGGGCCATGGAGGCGACATGTTCAAACTCCTGCATCCGCTCGCGGCTATGCGCGAGACGCAGCGCCCCGGTCACATGGTAGTTGATCGGATAGCCCACCTCCCCGCCCAAACTGCGGTACATCTCAAGCCCGTAGCGCTGCATGTTCATCACGGCCCAAGAGTTCGAGAAATTCGGGCAATTGCCCGCCGCGTGCCAAGTGGAGCCTGCCGTCAGTTCGTTCTTCTCAAGCAAGACGCAATCGGTCCAGCCCGCGCGGGCAAGGTGGTATAGGGTCGAGACCCCAACCACCCCGCCCCCGATGATCACAACCCGTGCCGTTGTCGGAAAATCAGCCACACGCACCTCCTATCGCCATGCACCGCCAAAGGGCTGGCCAGAGGCGCCCCCGGTCAGTTGCAGTTCTTTTAAATTGATGAAAACCCGGTTCAGTAAACCGGCGGAGAGATCACCCAGACCACCACGGCGGGCGTGTCGTGCGGGTTGTCCCAAGTGTAATATTCGCCGCGAATGCGAAAGCTGTCGCCGGGGCCAACGGTAAAGCGGCGGTCGGCAATCGTGAGGTTCAACCGGCCCGAGATGACGAAGCCGACCTCTTGCGTCTCCCGCTTCACCGGCGCTTCCAGCCCCGAATAGGCCGCAAAGGTCGAATGGATCACTTCGAAACTGTCGGTCAGATCGGGCGAAAGCAGTTCTTCCGTCAGCCCGTTGGCGGCACTGCCCATGGCCCGCCGCGCCCCGGCCCGCACGACATAGCCGCGCTCTTCGGAGGTCACTGTCGCCTCGCCGAAAAGCAGGGAAATCGGCACGTCCAAAATCTCGGCCATGCGCCGCAGATCGGCGATGGAAGGGGTCGAGATGTCGCGTTCGATCTGACTGACCCAGCCGACCGACCGGCCCAAAGCCTCGGCCATATCCGTGAGAGTCAGTTTGCGCCCTTTGCGGATCGCCCGTAGGTCGGCCCCCAGAGAGCGTGGCCCCACGGCCTCCGCCCCGGGTCTTTTTGCTCGGGTCATGTGAAATTTTCCTCCATTTTTTCACTGTGGCGCGGAATTCGGCGTCTGGCAAGGGGGGCTCCTTTCATACAGAAGGGGATTGCGGGCGGGGTTAAGACCGCCCTTTCCAAGGGACCAGCAACCGCTCAGCCTTGCGCATCAGCATGTCGATGCCGAACCCGATGATGCCGATCAGGATAATCCCCATAAGCACGATGTCGGTCAGCTGGAATTTGGAGGCGACCATGATCATCATCCCCGCCCCCTTCTCTGCCGCGACCAGTTCGGCGGCGACCACCGTGCCCCAGCAGACCCCCATCGCCACCCGCGCACCGGTAAAGATCTCGGGCAGTGAGTTTGGCACGATAACATGGCGCATGATCTGCGCCTTGGAGGCGCCCAACGAATAGGCCGCATGGACCTTGGTGATATTCACCCCCGACACGCCCGAACGCGCCGCGATGGCCATGATCCACAGCGCCGCGAGGAACAGCAGGATGATCTTGCCCACCTCCCCGATCCCCGCCCAGATGATCACCAGCGGGATCAGCGCGAGCGGCGGCACCGGGCGCATGAATTCGACAATCGGATCGAACCAGCCCCGAAACCAGCCCGACAGCCCCATGGCATAGCCCAGCGGAATGCCCACCAGCGCCCCAAGAGCGAACCCCACCACCACGCGAAACAGCGAATAGCCCAGATGCTCCCACAGGGTGCTGTCGCGGTAGCCTTGGCTTGAGATCTCAGCAAGGCGGGACACCACGGCTTCGGGGGGCGGCAGCCAGATCGGCTCCATCTGCCAACCTTTGGCGGGCTCGAAGTTCAACGTGCCCTTGGGCGACATTCCCACGCGGCCAAACTCGGTCTGCACCTCGCCACCGGGCGCGATCTCCTGCCCGTTCACGGCGACGACCCGGTGCCCGACATCGCGGCCCTTCTCGTCATTCTTATCAACACGCAACAGCCCCGAGCGCCAAGCGCCGATGGTGAAAGCGTCATTCTTGGCCCAGCCTTCGCCGGGATCGACCTGCGGCGTCTCGGCGTCTTCGCCCACCGGATGCACCAGCACCGTGATCGTGCCGTCATCGCGGGAGCCGTCATCGGCCTCGGCAGTATAGGTCAGCTCGGCCAGCCCCTCAAACGGGCCGGGCGCATGTAAAAACCGGGGCAACAGGGATGAGCCGGTGAAGGCGCCCCACAGCAAGAAGATCGTCAGGATCGAAATCACGCTGGCGGTGCGGTTCGACGTCACCGCGCTTTCGTCGCCAAAGGTTACCGTTTTACGCGCCGCGAAACCGCTGGCGGTCTGATCGACAACCAGACGGACAAGGAAAAAGGAAAGCGCGAAGATGACGATATAAATAAGCAGGATCAACATCATGCCTCCTCCGTCCGGCCCATGATCTCTTCCTCCATGTCCCAGATCATGCCGAGGATCTCCTCGCGCCTTTCGGCGAATTCCGGGTGTTTCTTGACCTCACGCAGGTCTTGCCCCACGCCCAGATCGGCAAAGGGCAGACGGTATTCGCGGTGAATGCGCCCCGGGCGCGGCGCCATGACCAAAAGCCGCTCGCCAAGCAGCAGCGCCTCTTCGACCGAATGGGTGATCAAGATGATGGTCTTGCCGGTCTCTTTCCACAGTTTCAGCACGAGGCTTTGCATTTTTTCGCGGGTCAGCGCATCCAGCGCGCCCAAGGGTTCGTCCATCAAGATCACATCGGGGTCATTCGCCAGACAACGCGCCAGCGCCACCCGCTGCTGCATCCCACCCGAGAGCTCATAGATCGCCTTTTCCTTGAAATCGCCCAGCCCGACGATATCGAGCAAATGGTCAACCTCGGCCCCGTATTGCTTTTCGCCCTGCCCCTTCATGCGCGGACCAAAACTCACGTTTTCACGCACTGACATCCACTCAAAGAGCGCGCCCTGTTGAAAGACCATGCCACGCTCGGCATCCGGCCCCGTGACACGATGGCCGTTCATCACGATCTCGCCCGAACTCGGGGCAAGGAAACCCGCCACGATATTGAGCAACGTCGTCTTGCCACAGCCCGAGGGGCCAAGGACCGACATCAATTCCCCCTCCGCAAGGTCAAGCGATACGTCCTCAAGCGCCTGCACATGACTGCCATTGGGCAGATCAAACCGCATCGACAGGTTTTCGATTTTCAATCCCGACATGCCGCCCCGCTGCTTTTCGTTTATCGGCGCGCCCCATCTGCCCGGTCCCTCGCAATCAGGCACCGGGCTGAAACGGGGCGGCCTATTTTTGCGCCGCTTGGCTTACATATCGCTCGCGGCTTGCAGCGGGCCGGTGTTCACCGCGTCTTCATAGCTGTCGAGCGCTCCGTCGATCGCGCCTGCTTCGACAAAGACATCGGCCACGCCTTTCATGAACTTCTGCGCGCCCCCGCCGAGCCATTTCTCACCCATCTGCTCATCGACCGTCGGGAAAGAGAATGTCGCGATGGTTTCCATCGTGGCGCCTTCGTCCATACCGGCGTCCTTGGCGATGACGGGCAGCATCTTGTCGCGGTTGGCCTCATCCGCCCACATCGCATTTGCCTCGGCCGTCACGCTCAGGAAGGCGGCGACCGTGTCAGAGTTCTCGGCCACCCAGGAGGCCGGGCCGGAGGTCACGTCGAAGACAAGAATGCCCAACTCTTCCTTCTCCGCGCCGGTCAAAAGGATATTGCCATGTTCCATCATCCGTCGCAGCGACCCACCCCAGCCGCAGGCCATATCGACCGATCCCTGCGCGATGGCCGCGGCCCCATCTGGCGGCGCCATATCCACCACGTCAAGCGATCCAACATCGACGCCGAAGTGGTTCATTTGTTTGAGAAAACCGTAATGCGCAGCCGTGCCAAGCGGCACCGCAACCTTCTTGCCCGTCAGTTCCTCGGCAGAGGATTTGTCGATCTCCAGCGCCTCGCGCACGACGCAATTGTCATTCTCGGAATAGCTGACCGCGACATCGAGAATTTGCAGGTCTTGCCCCGCCGAAGTGGCGACCACGAAGGGCGGCACGCCTTGGCTGAGCGACAACTGCACATCCCCCGCGGCCATCGCCGCCGACATGGCGGTGCCGGAATCGAAGCTCACCCAGTTCACCGTCGTGCCGAGCGCTTCGTCATACATCCCCTCCGCCTTGGCGTATTGGAACGGCATCGGCCATTCGAGGAAATACCCAACGGTCAGATCCTGCGCGGCGGATTGACTGACCCCCAGCACAAGCAGGCTGGCGGCGGTGCCCATCAGTTTCACGGTCTTCATGATAGTCTCCCTTGGTTTGTTATGGTCGCGTCTTGCAGTCGAACTCCCGTTCACATGGATCGCGACCATCGGCCCTGTCAGACATCAGGAAGGGCAAGCCCCGGGTCATGTGAAAAAATCCATCACCTTTTCACGATACGAGTGAAATTGAACTTTTCAACAAATTTCTCACGCCGCAGCGCAACATAATTTCAATGTTAAGAAGTATGCGTAGAAAATACGCCAGAGCGCGCGTGATTTCCGAGAACCACGCGGAATTTCTAAACAGAAATTTAAGGGTTTTGGCTGACCGTCAGGCTCAACCCAATGATTAGGGGAGCCTTAACCAATCGGAATGCCCCGGCCCGGGCCGGGGCGCTCTTGACCCGCGCGGGCGCGGGTCAAGTCTTTCAATACGCTTCTAGAACAAGCGCTTACCAGGAGGTGATGACCGTGCCCTGATAGCTTTCATCGATGAAGGTTTTGATCTCATCGGAGTGATAGGCCTTGAGCAAAGTCTCAACCCATGCCGCTTCCTCGTCACCCTTGCGGACGGCGATGACATTCACATAGGGGTTCTCGGCGCTTTCCATCGCGATGGAATCTTCCTTGGGGCTGAGGCCCGAGGCGATCGCGTAGTTGGTGTTGATCAGTGCCGCATCCAGATCGGCCAACGAACGCGGCAGTTGCGCGGCGTCGAGTTCTTTGAAGGACAGTTCCTTGGGGTTTTCGGTGATGTCGAGGACGGTTGGCACCAGACCTGCGGCCTCATCGACTTTGATCAAGCCAAGTTCTTGCAGGACCAGCAACGCGCGGCCACCGTTCGTGGGATCGTTCGGAATGCCGAATGTCGCGCCTTCTTCGAGATCGGCAAGATCGGTGATCTTGTCGGAATAGACGCCCATCGGGGTGGTGATCGTGTTGCCGACCACGCTCAGCTCAAAGCCGCGGTCTTTCATCTGCGCTTCGAGGTAGGGCACGTGCTGGAAAGAGTTCGCCTGAATGTCGCCATCGGCGAGTGCTTGGTTCGGCACTACATAGTCAGAGAATTCGACCACATCGATTTCAAGGCCCATAGGCTCCGCGATGCGGGCGACTTCTTCCATGATTTCGGCATGTTCGCCGGGGGAAACGCCGACCTTGATTTCCTCGGCGGCAAGGCCAGTGGTTATCAGCGCCAGAACGGAGGTGAGTGTTGTAAGACGAAGCATAGTAGTCTCCTTAGATTGAGAGAACGGATGTAAGGCGCGGCCTATTGACCGCCACTTTTGGTGGCCCGTTTGTCCACGGCGCTGGCAATACGCTCGCCAATGGACTGCACAAGCTGCACCAGAACGATGAGGATGATCACGACAATCGCCATGACGTCGGGCATAAACCGCTGATATCCATAGCGGATACCCAGATCGCCCAGACCTTCGCCGCCCACGGCGCCGACCATGGCCGAGTAACCGATCAGGCTCACGATGGCGAGGGTCAAGCCCAGTGTGATGCCGGGCAGCGCCTCGGGCAGCAGCACCTTGCGGATGATCTGCAGCGGTGTCGCACCCATGGCACGGGCGGCTTCGATCAGACCGGAATCGACCTCGCGAATGGCGTTTTCCACCAGCCGGGCGATGAAAGGCACCGTGGCAATTGTCAGCGGCACGATCGCCGCCGTGGTGCCAATGGAGGTGCCGGCGATCATGCGGGTGAAGGGAATGATGGCCACGACCAGAATGATGAACGGCACAGAGCGCGTGGCGTTCACCACCAGCCCGAGCACCTTGTTCACCCATGGGGACGACAGCAGTTCCCCACGTTGCGATGTGGCCAGAAACAGCCCCAGCGGCAGGCCGAAGAGCGTGCCGAGGATGGCCGAAATCGCCACCATATAAAGCGTTTGCCCCGTGGCTTCGATCAATAGGTTAATCAGGTTAGCCGACATAGCCCAGCACCTCCGTCAGAAGCCCGTGTTGGTCCAAACAGGCCCGCGCTTGGGCGGCCTGCGCCACGGGCATCGACACCAGCAGGTTGCCGAAGGGCCGCGTGCCGATCTCTTCCACCGCACCGGCAAGAGTATTGACCGGAATGCCCATCTCTTGCGTCAATCGCGCCAGCATCGGATCGGTGGCATGGGTGCCCGCAAAAGTGACGCGGATGACCTCTTCGCCCCCTGCCGCGGGCGGGGTTTGGGTCAGCCGGTCTTTGACGAAGGCAGGCAGGGTGACGCCCGTCACGCCCGACAGGAAGGATCGCGTCGTCGCATGTTGCGGCGCGGTGAAGATGTCATAGGTCTCCCCATGCTCCACGATGCGGCCCGCGTCGATCACCGCCACATGGCTCGCGATGTCGCGCACCACGGCCATCTCATGGGTGATCAGCAGGATCGTCAGCCCCAGATCGCGGTTAATGTCCTTCAAAAGCGCCAGAACCGTTTGGGTGGTTTCGGGGTCGAGCGCCGATGTCGCTTCATCCGACAGCAGCACCTTCGGTCCGGTGGCCAAGGCCCGCGCGATGCCGATACGCTGCTTCTGCCCGCCCGAAAGCTCCGCCGGATAGCGCCCGGCCTGCGCGCTCAGACCGACACGGTCGATCAGGTCGGCCACCCGCGGCTTGATCTGCGCGCTCGGCATTCCCGCCACTTCGAGCGGCAGGGCGATATTGCCCGCCACAGTGCGTGAAGAGAGCAGGTTAAAGTGTTGAAAAATCATGCCAACGTCACGGCGGATCGCGCGCAGCTTGCCGCCCTTGGCACTGCCGACATCCTCACCCCCGACCAGCACTTTGCCGGTCGTCGGACGCTCCAACCCGTTGACCATCCGCAGCAGGGTCGACTTGCCCGCCCCCGAACGCCCGATGATCCCGGTGATGGAGCCGGGTGCCACGTCGAGGGAAATCCCTTCGAGCGCATTCACGGTCGCACCGCCCGCTTTGGTAAAGGCCTTGCCAACCTTGTCAAAGGCGATCGAGGCGCCTTCTGTTGTGATATCAGTCATTTTCCGTCCGGATCGGGGTGGGTTTCGGGTGGTGCCCCCGTAGATAGAACCCCTGCGGGCGATGCAAGGCATGATCGTGCATAGCTGCCTTGTTTCTCGGGCCTATCTCTCGCAGCCGCATTCGCCCCTTGTGCCGCAAACCGATGGGGATGATTATATTCACGAATCGGAATGAATGATGGGAGGGGATCAGATGAAGATTAACAGACGGATGGTGCTTGCCGGAATGGGGGCGGCAGCGCTTGCCCAAACGCCGCTGCGCGCCTTCGCGATGACCTCGGCCCAGATCGGCGGCTATGAGTTCATAAGCGTGAGCGACGGCAATCTGGTACTGCCGCGCAGCTTTTTCTTCGAAGGTTTGCCGCAAGACGCACTGGCGGAGGCTTTGGCGCCCTTCGACCTGCCCCAAGACCAGTTGGAGCCGCCCTGCAACCTAACGCTTTTGCGCAATGACGAGCGTGTGATCCTCTTTGACGCGGGCGCGGGCCCTGCCTTCATGCCCTCCGCCGGGGCGCTGCTCGACAGCCTCGATGCCGCAGGCGTCGCCCCGGAGGCGGTGACCGATGTGGTCTTTACCCATGGCCATCCCGACCACCTTTGGGGCGTGCTGGACGATTTCGACGATCTGGTCTTTCCCAATGCGCGCTACCATATGGGCCAAGTCGAATGGGACTATTGGAGCGATCCGGCGACGGTGGACCGGATTGGCCCGGCCCGCGCCGCCTTTGCCGTGGGGGCCGCGCGGCGGTTGGAAGCGATTGAGGATCGGGTGAGCCATTTTGCCGACGGGGACGAAGTGCTGCCCGGCATCACGGCGCAGGCGAGTTTTGGCCATACGCCCGGGCATATGTCCTTCCTTCTGGGTACGGGCGGTGATGCGCTGCTTATCGGCGGCGATGCCATTGGCAACCACCACCTTGCCTTTGCCCGCCCGGGCTGGGCCAGCGGATCGGACCAAGACCCCGAGCAAGGCGCGAGGACCCGGCAGCGCTTGTTGGACCGGCTGGCGCAGGAGCAAATCTGGTTGATGGGCTTCCACCTGCCGCAGGGCGGATTGGGCCGCGTCGAACGGAGTGGCGAAGGCTATCGTTTTCTGGGGGCCGCACAATGAAGCACCTGATTTGCGCCGCCGCCCTCCTGCTCGGCTCGAACGCCATGGCCAGCGAGGATATCGCTGATAAATACCCCAGCTCCCTGCTCTACGACAAACCCTATGAAGTCATTCCCGGCGTCTTTTCGGCCATCGGTGCGACGGCCCCGCCCACCTATGAAAACGCAGGCCATAACAACAACCTAAGCTTCATCGTGACCGGCGAAGGCGTTGTCGTAATCAACGGCGGCGCGGCCTATGGGCTGGCCGCGGCACTACATGAAGAGATCAAGGCCGTGACCGACGAGCCGGTGAAACTGGTCTTTAACGAGAACGGTCAGGGTCACGCGGTTCTGGGCAACGGTTACTGGGCTGAGCAAGGCGTGCCGATCGTCGCGCATGCAGACGCCGCGCATGAGGTGGAGCGCTTTGGCGGCAGCATTCTGGAGGCCATGCAGCGCTACAACCGCGACCGGTCCGAGGGGACGGAGGTGCAACTGCCGACCGAGACCTTCGAGGATGAATATATCGTCGAGATGGGCGATTTCCGCATCGAGGCCCGCCACCTCGGCCCGGCCCATAGCCCCGGCGATATCGTGATCTGGCTGCCGAAGCAGAGCCTCGTGATCTCGGGCGACATGGCCTTTCATGAGCGCATGCTGCCGATCTTTCCTGACACGATGACCGCCGAATGGATCGAGACTTGGGAAACCGCGTTTGAGCCGCTGAAGGCCCGTTATGTGATCCCCGGTCACGGGCATCCGACCAATATGGCGCAGGTCCGTCGCTTCACGCGGGATTATCTGCTCTACCTCCGCGCGCAGATCGCCGCCCATCTGGAGGCGGGGGGCGGGCTGGCCGAGGCGTACTATGTGGATCAATCGCCCTATGCCGGGCTTGATACTTTCGAGGAATTGGCGACGAAAAACGCAGGCCGCGTTTTTGAGCAGATGGAGTTCGAGTAGTGCGCCCCGCTACTTCCCCGCAAGGCTGAAGGGCTGTGATGCGGCCCCGTCGCGATACCAGCGCATGATCTTGCGGCGCTCTTCTTCCTCCATGAAGGACACATTGGCGGGGGGCATGGCATTGGTCACCCCCGCTTGCAGATAGATCTGCCGCGCGGCCCGGGCAATGTCGGCGGGCGTTTCAAGGAGCAACCCCTTAGGCGCGCGGTGGATACCGTCGTAGAACGGCTCGCGCGCATGGCACATGGCGCAACGCCCCGGCACGATATTGGCCACCTCGTCAAACCCCTCGGCGCTGGCGAAAAGCTGCTCTGTCTCTGTCAGCGCGCGGGCCTCTGCCGCTTCGATATCGTCTTGCATCAGGGGCGCGGTTGAGAGCCACATGATCGCCACGAACAAAGGCGCGGTCACGCCCCATGTCCAATGCGGGCCCTTGCCGGTCGCGTGCATCGTGTTGAAGTAGTGCCGGATCGTCACTCCCATCAGGAAGACCAGCGCGGCGATTAGCCAGTTGTACTCGGTCGCGAAAGCCAGCGGGTAGTGGTTGCTAAGCATCAGGAAGATGACCGGCAGCGTCAGGTAGTTGTTGTGGGTCGAGCGCAGCTTGGCGATCTTGCCGTATTTCGCGTCCGGCGTGCGACCCTCCTGCAGGTCCTTCACCACGATGCGCTGGTTCGGCATGATGATGAAAAACACGTTCGCCGTCATGATCGTCGCTGTAAATGCCCCCAGATGCAGCAGCGCCGCGCGGCCCGTAAAGACTTGGTTGTAGCCCCAGGCCATGGCCACCAGCAGCACGAACAAGAGCAGCATCAGCACCGTGGGCCGGTTGCCGAGTTGCGATTTGCACAGGAAGTCGTAGATCAGCCAGCCCAGCGTCAGCGAACCCGCCGAGATCAGGATGCCTTGGAAGACCGAGAGGTCCGCCTTGGCCGGATCGATCAGGTAGAGCTCCGCGCCCGCCCAATAGACGACCATCAAGAGCGCGGCCCCAGACAGCCACGTCGAATAGCTCTGCCATTTGTGCCAGATCAAGTGCTCGGGCATGTTTTCCGGCGCCACGAGGTACTTCTGGATATGGTAGAAACCGCCGCCATGGACCTGCCACTCTTCGCCGAAGGCTCCGGCAGGCAGATGCGGCACCTTGCGCAGGCCGAGGTCGAGCGCGATGAAGTAGAAGGACGCGCCGATCCATGCCATGGCGGTGATGACATGCACCCAGCGGATGGCAAAGCCGATCCAATCCCAGATGATGGCTAAGTCGTGCATGAGGTCTCTCCGGATGATTCACCGGGCAGACTATTCAATCGCGGATTTTACCGCTAGATTTGGCATTCCCTAAACTCTATCAAAAGTTCCCGATAAATGTCCTATTTCGACAACATCCGCACCTTCGTGCGCGTCTACGAGCTTGGCAGCATGTCGGCGGCGGCGCGCGACCAGCGGGTCTCTCCGGCAGTGGCCTCGGCGCGGATCACCCAGCTTGAGGGGCATCTGGGCGTGCGGCTGTTCCAGCGTACAACACGCAGCCTGTCGGCCACCGAACAGGGGCGGATTTTCTACGATGGCGCCTGCAAAATCCTCGCCTCCGTGGCCGAGGCCGAGGCGGGTATCGAAGACGTCACCGACAATCCGCGCGGCACGCTGCATGTGGCGGCCCCCTTGGGGGTCGGGCGGCGGCTGATCGCGCCGCATGTGCCCGCGTTTTCAGACGCTTATCCGCTGGTCGATGTGCGGCTGCGCCTCAGCGACCGCAAGCTCGATCTCACCGCCGAAGGGTTGGACGTGGCCTTTTTTCTGGGTCGCCCGCAGGATTCTACACTACGGATCCGCAAAGTGGCCGATTGCGAGCGCGTGCTCTGCGCCAGCCCGGCTTATGTCGCGGCGCATGGGCATCCCCGCTCGGGGGCCGAGATCGACCGCGGCCAGCACAATTGCCTCAACCTGCGCTTTCCCGGCGCGACCGAGTTTCAATGGCAGCTACAAGGCCCTGAAGGCGCGGTGAAATACGACGTGCGCGGGCGGTTTGAGAGTGATGATGGCGACGTGCTGACCGATTGGGCGCTGGCCGGCGCGGGCATCGCCATGAAGCCGATCTTTGAGATCGCCGAACATTTGCAAAGCGGCGCTTTGGTGCGGGTCGTGGAAGACACGCCGCCCCTGCCCGTTCAAATGGCCTGCCTCTACACCCATCGACGCCATCAAGACCCGAAAACACGGCTCTTCATGGACTTCATGATCGCGCGGATGGAAGACGCGCTAAAGGTCTAGCTGCCCCGATAGGTGGAATAGCTGAAGGGCGAGAGCAGCAGCGGCACATGATAATGCGCGGCCTCAGACATGCCAAAACGCAGCGGGACGACATCCAGAAAACGCGGCTCTTCCGCCGGGGCGCCCTGCGCGTCGAGGTAGTCGCCGCAGTGGAACAGCAGCTCATAGGTGCCGGTTTCGAACTCCGCCGCGGGCAGGATCTGCTCATCGGTGCGGCCATCGGCATTGGTGGTGAGGCTGCGCAGATGGGTCCGCGTCTCGCCCTCCAGGCGGTAGAGGTCGACCTTCAGCCCCGCCGCCGGGCAGCCGCGCGCGGTGTCCAATACATGTGTTGTCAGATAGCCTGTCATCATACCCTCCGTGCCTAACCCTTGATCGCCCGCGCCGCGCCCGAGCAAAAGTGCCCTTTTCACGATAGTCTTTCAGGAATTAATTGAAAGCAATCTAAGACCTTCCGGTCTAGACAGAGAACGACAGAAGGAGAACGACATGACTCGCTACCCCCGCGACATGCAGGGTTACGGCCCCACCCCCCCAGATGCACAATGGCCCGGTGGCGCGAAGATCGCCGTGCAGCTGGTGCTGAACTACGAAGAAGGCGGTGAGAATAACATCCTGCATGGGGATGCGGCATCAGAAGCGTTCCTGTCCGAGATCGTCGGCGCCGCGCAATGGCCGGGTCAGCGTCATGCCAATATGGAATCGATCTATGAATACGGCGCGCGCGCCGGGTTCTGGCGGCTGCACCGTTTGATGAAAGACCTGCCCGTCACGGTCTATGGCGTCGCCACGGCGCTGGCGCGCTCGCCCGTACAGGTCGCCGCGATGATCGACGCAGGCTGGGAGATGGCGACCCACGGTCTGAAATGGATCGAACACAAGGACATGGCCGAAGACGCAGAGCGCGCAGCCATCGCCGAGGCGATCCGCCTGCATACCGAAGTGACCGGCCAAGCGCCGCGCGGCTTTTACTGTGGGCGCTCGTCCGAGAACACGCTGCGCCTTGCGGCAGAGACCGGGCAGTTCGCCTATGTGGCCGACGCCTATGCCGATGATCTGCCCTATTGGATGGAGGTCGGTGATCGCGACCAGTTGATCGTCCCCTATACGCTCGACGCCAACGATATGCGTTTCGCCACGCCGCAGGGGTTCAATGCGGGCGCGCAGTTCTTCGACTACCTCAAAGCCAGCTTTGACGCACTTTACCGTGAGGGGGCCGAGGGCGCGCCGAAGATGCTGTCGGTCGGGTTGCACTGCCGCCTGATCGGCCGCCCCGGTCGGGTCGAGGCGCTGCGGCAGTTCATCGAATACGCCCAAAGCCATGAGGGCGTCTGGTTCGCGACCCGCGAGCAGATCGCAGATCATTGGGCCGCCACCCATCCGCACCAGCGCCGCGCGCGCCCCAGCCAGATGGACCGCGAGACCTTCGCCGCCAAATACGGCAGCATTTTTGAGCATTCGCCTTGGATCGCCGAGGGCGCCCATGCGCTGGAACTGGGCGCGGGCCATGACACCGCCGTCGGCCTGCACAGTGCTCTGGCACGGATCTTCCGCTCCGCCTCAGATGCGCAGCGCCTCGGCGTGCTGCAAGCCCACCCCGATCTGGCGGGCAAACTCGCGCAGGCCAAGCGGCTGACGGCTGAGAGCACCTCGGAACAGGCCGCAGCGGGGCTGGATGCGCTGACGGATGAGGAGCGGGAAACCTTTACCCAATTGAACGACAGATATGTCGAAAAACACGGCTTCCCCTTCATCATCGCCGTGCGCGACCACGACAAGGCGGGCATCCTCGCCGCTTTCAAACGCCGCATCGACAATGACCGCGACACCGAGTTTGCCGAGGCCTGCCGCCAAGTCGAACGGATCGCGCAGCTGCGCCTGAAAGACCTGCTGCCATGAGCAGACAGATCCTGCTCCAGCCCCTCACCGCCGAGGCTTTCGCCCCCTTCGGCGAGGTGCTGGAAGTGCGCGGGGCGCCTGACAAAATCATCAACCAAGGGCTTTGCGGGCGGCATCACGATCTGGCCGATCTCGACTTTGGCGGGGGCCGCGCGGGCATCAGCGTCTTTAACGCAGAGCCGCGCGCCCTGCCCTTCACCCTTGAGATGGTCGAGCGGCATCCGCTTGGCGTGCAGGCCTTTCTGCCGATGCACCAAAACCCCTATCTGGTGGTCGTCGCCCCCGATGACGCAGGCCGCCCCGGCCCCCTGCAGGCGTTTCTCGCAGGCCCCGGTCAGGGCGTGAACTACCGCCGCAATACATGGCACGCGGTTTGCTGCCCGCTGAGCGCCCCCGGTCTTTTCGCCGTGGTCGACCGGATCGGCGAAGGCGACAATTTGGAAGAACATTGGTTCGATCAGCCGTGGGAGGTGGTCGCAGCCAAGGAATAACCGTCATGCCCTCACCAGAAGCGGCAGACGGGATCGGTCAATAGGGAGAACGACATGACTGACGCTTCACTGGGCACGCCGGCGCAACTGCGCGACCCGAATTATACCCCCGCGCTGTCCAAGGCCGTGCCCTTGGGCATTCAGCATGTCTTGGCGATGTTCGTCTCCAACGTGACGCCCGCGATCATCGTGGCGGGGGCTGCGGGCTTTGGCTTTGGCTCGGACGCCGGGGCGCAGGGGTTTCCGGACATGACCTATCTGATCCAGATGTCGATGCTCTTCGCGGGCATCGCCACGCTGTTTCAGACCATTGGCATAGGTCCGGTGGGGGCGCGGCTGCCGATTGTGCAGGGCACGAGTTTCGCGTTCCTGCCCATCATGATCCCGCTTGTCGCGGGCAAAGGGGTCGAGGCGCTGCCCGCACTCTTTGGCGGCGTTCTGGTCGGCGGGCTGTTTCATGTGCTGTTGGGCACTTTCATCGGACGCATCCGCTTTGCCCTGCCGCCACTGGTGACCGGGCTGGTGGTGACGATGATCGGCCTCGCGCTGGTCAAGGTCGGCATCCAATATGCCGCCGGGGGCGTGCCCGCGATCAACAGCCCCGAATACGGCAGCCTGTTGAACTGGTCGGCGGCGCTGGTGGTGATCGTGGCAACGCTGGGGCTGAAGTTCTTCGCCCGGGGCATGCTGTCGGTCTCCGCCGTGGTGATCGGCATTGGCGTGGGCTATCTCTATGCGCTGGCGATGGGGATGGTCACCTTCGAGGGCATCGCCACAAGTTGGAACCGCGCCGCCGCCGTGGCGCTGCCCGTGCCCTTTGCCTATGGGTTCGAGTTCAGCTTCGCCGCCATCGTCGGTTTCTGCCTGATGGCCTTCGTCTCGGCGGTTGAGACCGTCGGCGATGTCTCGGGCATCACCAAGGGCGGCGCGGGGCGTGAGGCGACGGATGCCGAGATCACGGGTGCCACCTATGCCGACGGTTTGGGCAGCGCGGTGGCCGGGGTCTTTGGTGGGTTTCCCAATACCTCTTTCAGCCAGAACGTCGGCCTCATCGCGATGACCGGCGTGATGAGCCGCCATGTGGTGACCGTGGGCGCGCTGTTCCTGATCCTTTGCGGACTGGTGCCGAAAGTAGGCGCGGTGATCCGCACCATTCCCATCGAAGTGCTGGGCGGCGGGGTGATCGTGATGTTCGGCATGGTGGTCGCGGCGGGCATCTCAATGCTGTCGGACGTGAACTGGAACCGCCGCAACATGGTGATTTTCGCGATCTCGCTCTCGATCGGTCTGGGGCTGCAACTCGACCCCAAGGCGGTGCAATACCTGCCCGACACGCTGCGCGTGCTGATGACCAGCGGGCTGCTGCCTGCCGCGCTGATCGCGATTGTGCTGAACTTGATGTTGCCCGAGCAATTGTCGGATGAGGCGACGGAGGAGGTTTCCGGCGGGCTTTCGGGGCATGGTTCGGGGTCGTTGGAGAAGCGGGTTTGATGATGAAGGGGCGCCCGATGCGGCGCCCCTTTGTTGTGACCAACTCGGCTCGATACAATGCGATAGGCAACCGGCTAGCGCATGTCGCTTAAGACCACCGATTTTGGAAACCACCTTGGCCCGGAATCAAGCCGAAGGCGCCGGGCCATCGCCTGCCCGCCCCACCGGGTAGGCGATTTGGCGAGGCTGGGCGTAACCTAGCGAGCACACATCATGACTGAACCATAAAGTGGCACGAACCAAGGTATGTTCGCCGACCCGCGGGCAGGCGCTGGCCCTCGAGTTCCGCAAAGGTCCTCAGCGCAGCTTCATATGCCGGTTCACGTCCTTATAAAGCAGATACCGGAACGGCCCCGGTCCGCCCGCGTAGCAAGCCTGCGGGCAGAAAGCGCGCAGCCACATGAAATCACCCGGTTCGACCTCAACCCAATCCTGATTAAGCCGGTAGACCGCCTTGCCCTCCAACACATAGAGCCCGTGTTCCATCACATGAGTCTCGCAAAAGGGGATCACCCCACCGGGTTGTAGCGTGACAATGGTCACATGCATGTCATGGCGCAGATCCTGCGGATCCACGAACCGCGTCGTCGCCCAGACGCCATTGGTATCGGGCATCACATTCGGCTCGATGTCCTGCTCGTTCAGCACCAGCGGATCGGGGCGGTCCAGCCCCTCCACCGCCTCATAGGCTTTGCGGATCCAGTGAAAGCGCGTCACGGCGCCGCTGTCGTTTTTCAGCGTCCAATCGGCCCCCGCGGGGACATAGGCATAGCTGCCCTCACGCATCGCGTGCTGTTGGCCCTCAACGGTCAGGGTGAAGCCACCCTCGACCACGAAAAGCACCCCCTGCGCCTGCGCATCAAGCTCAGGCCGGTCCGAGCCGCCACCGGGCTGCACTTCCATGATATATTGGGAGAATGTCTCCGCAAAGCCGGTCATCGGGCGGGCGATGACCCAAAGCCGCGTGCCCTCCCAGAACGGCAGGAATGAAGTCACGATATCGCGCATCGTGCCGCGCGGGAGAACGGCATAGGCCTCTGTAAAGACGGCGCGATCTGACAAAAGCGTTTTTTGATCCGGGTGGCCGCCGGTGGGTGCGAAATAGCTTGGGGGGGTCATCAACTCTCTCCGTCGGGATGGACTGCAGAATTGCCGCTTCCCAGGCCGAGGCCAAGGGTTTTATCGCTGAAGGATTGTTCGGGGATATTTGATAGTCCCGACCCCGCTTAGGGCTGAGTAACAGACCGGCCCCGCCTGCCGGGACCGGTCTGCGCAGAGAGCAGCCTCAGAAGAAAGCCGCCGCTTCCAGCTCAACTGTAATCACCCCGATGATTGCGCCGTTCGACGGTTCCGTGATCGGCATCGAGACGCGGCTTTGATGGGCCTTCGACCTCTCGTCAACGGCCACATGATCGATCACGAAAATCCCCGACGGCGGCGAAAAACGGTTGCTGTTCTTGGGCTTGCCGCCCTTGAAGTAGACTGAGGCGCTGCCGCTGGAGACCACGGTCAGCCCATAGGCATCCAGCAAAGTCACCCCGGCGATCTGCCCCTCGGCGCGGGCGATCTGCGTTTGGAGAAAGGCCGCGGCAATCGGCGCTTTCGGCTGAGCCACCCCGGCGCCCGGCCCGGTGACTGCCGCCGGCGTGACCGCCAGCGCATTCATTTCGCGGTGCCGCGCGTTCTGCTGTGCGATTGCATCGACGATGCGGGCATCATTGACCCAAGACAGCAATTCGCGGTCGATGTAATCGTTCACCGCCCAAGGCACTTCGGAGGCGGAAACCTTGAGCCCGGAACACAGGATGAAGATGAGCGATACAAGTGGCAGGTGTCGTAGCATCGGGGAGCCCTCATGAGGTAGGCGGCACAATACCGCGGGAGAGCTACACCCTAACGTTTGACTGGTTTACGCCCCATGAACGGCAATGGCGGCTTGACCCTCTTCGCCCTTAAACCCTGTCGCCACCACGAATTTCTCCGATGAATCGGGGCGGCTGGCAGGTGGTTTGATATTGGCGACCTTGGCAAAACGGCGCTTGAGCAGCTTTTGCAACTCACCTTCCGCGCCGCCTGCCAGCACCTTGGCTACGAATGTGCCGCCCTCTTCCAACACATCGAAAGCGAAATAGGCCGCCGCCTCGCAAAGCGCAATGATGCGCAGGTGGTCGGTCTGTTTATGCCCGGATGAGGCCGCGGCCATATCCGACATCACCACATCTGCCTTGCCGCCGAGCCATTCCTTGACCTTGAGGTCGGCGTCATCCTCCATGAAGTCAAGCTGGTGCAACTCGCAGCCCGCAATCGGCTCCATCTCTTGTAGGTCAACGCCCAGAATGGTGCCCTGCGCCTTGCCCTTCTTTTCGCCCAGCACGTTGCAGCGTTTGACGGCGACCTGACACCAACCGCCCGGCGCGGCACCAAGGTCAACCACCCGCGCGCCGGGGACGAGGAACCGATATTTATCGTCCAATTCCATGATCTTATAAGCCGCCCGCCCGCGATAGCCTTCGGCCTGTGCGCGTTTGACATAAGGATCGTTCAACTGCCGCTGCAACCAACGGGTCGAACTGAGCTTGCGCCCGCGTGCGGATTTCACCTTGACCTTGAGGTCACGCTGACCGCGCCCCGAGGTGTTCTTTCCGTCCGGTGTCTTGGCCATTAAAAGACCCCTTCTTCTAATACGCCATCGGCGCTCATCTGTGCATATAGCAGGCCTTCGCGCAGACCGCGATCCGCAACTGACAGCCTGTCGGTCGGCCAGCAGCGCATCAAGGCTTGCAGGATCGCGGCCCCCGACATGATCAGCGCCGCCCGGTCTTGGCCAATACGCGGATCGGCGCGCCGCCCGCCCGGCCCCATGGCGATATAGGAATGGATCACCTTGTCGATCTGGGCGCTGGTCATGCTGAGGCCGTCGACCTTTGTCCGGTCATAGCGCTTCAGGTTCAGGTGGCTTGCCGCCACGGTGGTCACGGTGCCCGAGGTGCCGACGATCTGGAACCGCTTTTGGGACTGGATCGTCTGATAGGGCGTAAAATCGGTGAGGTTCTCTTCGAAAAACCAACTCATCAGCGCAAAGCGCGCGGCATCGTCTTCAACGTCAGAAAATTGATCCCGCAGGGTCGCCACCCCCAATGGCACGCTGATCCAATCCACCACCCGGGCGGCGGGGACATCGGATTTCGCCTGATAGAACCCGCCCTGAAGCCGCATGATCGAGCGTGCCCGGTCGGCACGTGGCACCTTGGAAATGTCGATCCAGACCAGCTCGGTTGAGCCGCCGCCGATGTCCACCACCAGCAGGTTTTCCGTCTTGCGGCTGACCAGCGGCGCGCAGGAGATCACGGCAAGCTGGGCTTCTTCCTCAGGGCGGATAATGTCGAGCTTCAGACCGGTCTCGCGCTGGATACGGCGCATGAACTCCGCCCCGTTCTGCGCGCGGCGGCAGGCTTCGGTCGCGACAAGACGCATGTTCTGCACCTTGTTGCGCCGCAACTTTTGCTGACAGATGCGCAATGCCTGAATGGTGCGCGCCATTGATCCGCGCGAAAGCCGCCCGGTCTTTTCCAAACCGGCACCCAATTGCACCGATTTAGAAAAACTGTCCACCACATGGAAACCGCTGCCCCGAGGCTGTGCGATCAACATGCGGCAGCTATTTGTACCCAGATCTAGGGCCGCATATAGCTCATTAGATCTGGGCGGAACTGGCGCGGGGCTCAGAGCCGGAATGTCTTTGTCGAGCGCACCCGCACCTTTGGGACGCTGTGGCGCCATGGTTACGCGCCTTTCATATCGAGTTGCCCCCAAGGTATTCCCTGCGCCCAGCCGGTGCAAGTGGTCGCGGTGCCTTGGGCCAATTTCCGCGGCGTCCGCGGGCCGTGCGCGCTCCGCCATCCGGGTCGCCTCACAATCATCTTGAGAATAATGGGGGCGCCGCCCCCTCGTGATGACAGGGCCAATGCGCTATCACCTCTCCCAAGTCGCGGATGGGTCGTGTTTCGTCGAAAAACGGCCCTGTCCTGACCGCGACGCTCGTTAGACAGGTTTAAACCGGAGGAATCGTCCCATGCCCGCAGTCACCATCGTTTACTGGCGCGATATCCCTGCTCAGGTGATCGTCGGCAAGGGCCGTCGCGGGTCAAAACGCCCCCTGCCCGAACGCTTTGAACAGGCGATCGACCGCGCGGCGATGAAGGTGGGGGCTGCCAATACCGACGCCTATCTCGCGGAATGGCGCAAGGCAGAGCCTTTTGAGGTTGAGGGTGATCCCGATAGCATCGCCGATGCCGAAGCCGCCCGCATCGACGCGGAATACGACCGCGACCGGATTAAGCAACTGATTGACAACGACGGCTGGGCATAGCCTGCCAGCCCTATGATCAAGGACACGCTCATGGCACTTTTGAACTTCCGCAAAAAGGAAACACCGGTCCCACAGGCGCCGGTGGCCGAAGTCGAGGCGCTGTTGAAAGATTATTCTATCGAGGTGATGCCCCGCACCGCCGAAAAGGTCGAGGATTTCCGCGCCCTGCTGCCAGAGGGCAACCGTGTCTATATCGCCCATATCGACGGCACCCCGATCGAAGATATGGTTGCCACCGCCGCGCGGTTGAACGCGGATGGCTTCAAGGTCATGCCGCATTTCCCGGCCCGCATCATCAAGGACCGCGCCACGTTGGCCGATTGGATCGCCCGTTATCAGGGCGAGGCCGATGTGCGCCAAGCGCTGCTGCTGGCGGGCGGTGTCACCACCCCGGCGGGGGATTTCAGCGACTCGATGCAGTTGATGGAAACGGGGCTGTTCGACAAGGCAGGCTTTACCCACCTGCATGTCGCCGGCCACCCCGAGGGCAACCGCGATATCGACGCTGACGGGGGCCGCCTCAACGTCGATGCGGCGCTGAAATGGAAGAATGATTTCCAGACCCGCACCGATGCTAAAATGGCCATTGCCACGCAATTCGCCTTTGACGCGCAGCCGATCATCGAATGGGCCGACAGTCTGAAGGCCGCTGGTATCACCCTGCCGATCCACATCGGCATCGCGGGCCCCGCCAAACTGCAAACGCTGATCAAATTCGCCATCGCCTGCGGTGTTGGCCCCTCGCTCAAGGTGCTGCAAAAGCGGGCGATGGATGTCACCAAGCTGCTGTTGCCCTATGAGCCGACAGATGTGATCAGCGACTTGGCCGCCCACAAAGCGGCCCACCCGGATTTCAACATCACCCATGTGCATCTTTTCCCGCTGGGCGGGATCAAGACCAGCGCCACATGGGTCCAAGAGAATGGCGGCGCCTCTGGGGTGCCCGCCGACGCAGCCTAAAGGAAGTTACATGACCAGAACCGTCATCGAATCCAAGACCAAGACCGCCGTCATCGGCTTTGACGAGCCGTTTTGCGTGATCGGAGAGCGGATCAACCCCACGGGCCGCAAGATCCTCAGCCAAGAGCTGGAGCAAGGCGATTTTTCGCGGGTCGAGGCGGATGCCATCGCGCAGGTCGCCGCCGGTGCCACCGTGCTCGACGTGAACTCCGGCGCGGTCTTCTCCAACAAAATGGCCGAAGACCCGCGCTATGCCGACAACAACTTTGTCGAGCCGATGCTGATGCCGGAGCTGATCAAGGTCGTGCAAAACGCCGTCGACGTGCCGATCTGCATCGACAGTTCAGTCCCCGGCGCGCTTGAGGCGGGGCTTGAGGCCTGCGAAGGCCGCCCGCTGCTGAACTCCGTAACCGGAGAGGAAGAGCGGCTTGAAGTCGTGCTGCCGCTGGTCAAGAAATACAACGTGCCTGTCGTGGCGATCTCCAATGACGACACAGGGATCTCCGAGGACCCGGATGTCCGCTTTGCCGTGGCGAAAAAGATCGTCGAACGCGCCGCCGATTTTGGCATTCCCGCCCATGATATCGTCGTCGACCCGCTGGTCATGCCGATTGGCGCCATGGCGACGGCGGGCCATCAGGTCTTTACCCTCGTCCGCCGGTTGCGCGAGGAGTTGGGCGTGAACACCACCTGCGGCGCCTCCAACATCTCCTTTGGGCTGCCCAACCGCCACGGCATCAACAATGCCTTCCTGCCCATGGCGATGGGAGCGGGCATGACGAGTGCGATCATGAACCCGGTGGCCGTGCCGCTGAGCGCCGCCAAAATCGCCGAAAAGCGGGCCGAGATTACCGCCGCGGGGATCATCCTCCCCGAAGATATGGATGATGAGACCTTTGCGACGCTCTTCAACCTCGGCTCGACCAAACCCCGCCCGGGCAAGGAGATGGAGGCCATCCGCGCCGCCAACTTCCTTTTCGACCGTGACCCTCACGGCAGCGCTTGGATTGAGTTCAACAAAAGCGCGCCCAAAGCGGGGCAAGAAGGCCGCGGTCGCGCGGGCCGCTCAGGTGGGCGCCGCCGCCGCTAAGGCCGCCTGACAAGATCAAAAAGCCCCGCCAGCATCGCTCGGCGGGACTTTTTCTATGCGGACAGGCGGAAGTCCGAAACGACGCTTTCCGGCGCTACTCCGCCCGGTTCCCGCTCACCAATTCTTGGATCGCGGCCATAACGGCGGCCACATGATGGGGGTCTTTTGCCGCGCTATGCGGCTCATTGAACCCGCCCATGTCATTGTCGAAATAGGCGCCGGAGGCCCCTGCAAACTCATCCGAAAGCGCGGCGCGGGCAAGGATGTCGGCCCCGATGCTCAGGTCGTTCCCGGCGACGCCAAAGCCTTCCTTCACCATCTTCGACGCTAGAAGAGAGCCGGGGTTCACCGCGATGAAAAGCGGCCCGTCCTGATGCGCGCGGGCCATCTGTTGGGTCCAGATCGTGATCGCCAATTTGCTCTGCGCATAGGCCGCCATATCGTCAAGCGTCACCTCGCCCCTAAGCGCGGCTACCTCCACCGGCGCCTGCGCGGCGGAGGAGAGGTTCACCACCCTGCCCGCTTTGGGAAGCACCGGCAGCAACAGTTGAACCAGCAGGTAGGGCGCCAGCGTGTTGACCACGAAACGCGCGTCCAACCCTGCCTCGGTGCGCGGCACGGGCAGTTTCAGGACACCGGCATTGTTGATCACCACGTCGATTTGGCTGTGATCAATGCGCAGCGCCTCTGCCAGCGTCACGACCTCTTCCAGCCGCGACAGGTCCGCGCGGTAGGTCTGGGGATTGCCCCCCACCTCCGTCGCAGCAGCGCTGAGTTTCTCCGCACTGCGCCCGTGCAGCAAAACACTATGCCCCTGCGCGCTGAGCTTTTTGGCGGTCAACAGACCGATACCGTCGGTCGCGCCGGTGATGAGGATCGTCTTGGTCATCTGTCTCTCCTTACTTGGTCTCTGCGCGGGCATGGGAGGCGGCTCTGCGCGATCACCACCCGCCCAGAACCTGCTTGCCGATCACCCGCCCGCTTTCCTGACGCTCATGGGCCGCGCGAAGGTTTTCCACATTTATCACGCCCGCATGTTCCGTCACGGTAGAGCGCAAAATGCCTGCGTCGATCATCTGCGACACCCGGTTCAACAGGTCGCGCTGCGCAGTCATGTCCTCGGTCTGGAACATCGAGCGTGTGAACATGAACTCCCAATGCACGCTTAGGGCTTTCGGTTTCGCCGCTTTCATATCCAGCGTCTCAGGGTCGTCGATCAGCGCGATCTGCCCGCGCGGCGCGATGCTTTCGATGATGGCGGGCCAATGCGTATCGGTGGCCGTCAGCGCGGCGACATAACTTGGCATGAGATCGAGCGCGGCAAGCTGCGCCACCAGATCGCCCCGGTGGTCCACCACATGATCCGCCCCCATCTTGCGCACCCAATCTTGGGTCTCTGGCCGCGAGGCGGTCGCGATCACGGTCAAACCGGTCAGGGCCTTCGCCAGTTGAACAAGGATCGACCCCACGCCCCCGGCCCCGCCGATGACCAAAATCGCATCCCCTTCGCCAGCGCCCTCGGCCAGCCGGAAGGAGTCGAACAGCATCTCCCAAGCCGTGATCGCGGTCAGCGGCAGCCCGGCGGTCTCAACGAAATCAAGGGTTTCCGGCTTTCGCCCGACGACCCGGGAATCGACCCTGTGGAAGGCGGCATTGGTCCCCGCGCGGGTCACGTCCCCGGCATAGAACACCTCATCCCCCACCGCAAAATCGCTAACCTCTGCGCCCAGTTCCACGACCACGCCCGCGGCGTCAAAGCCCAAGACCTTTGGACCACCTTCAGGCCCCGAAAGCGCGCGCAGCTTCACATCCACCGGATTGACCGAAATGCCCTTCACCTCCACCAAAAGATCATGTGGTCCGGGTGTGGGACGCTCAATTTCGAGCATCTCCAAAACCTCTGCCGGGCCGGTGCTGTTATAGCCGATGGCTTTCATTTTGTCTGTCCTTCTGCAGGGATATTGCTGTTGGGCAGAAGGTATCAGCTTGTTCGACTATATAAACCGCGACAGACGCGGATAGAGTTTTTAGATACAGAGTATAATCCGAACGCTTGGCGGGCCTACGGCCCCCCCCCCCGCAAGCAAAGGCATAGACCCCAACGCGACAAACGACATTCACATGGAGAAAAATGGCGGACCCTAGAGGATTCGAACCTCTGGCCTCTGCCTTCGGAGGGCAGCGCTCTATCCAGCTGAGCTAAGGGTCCACTGAGGGGCGGTATAGCCAGAGCGCGCCGCCCCTGCAATGGGAAATCCGGGGGCGAGGGCGGCGAAATTCACCTTAGGCGAAAAGATCATGCGCCAATTCGAGGGCATCGACCAATGTGTCGACCTCGGCCCGGGTGTTATACATGCCAAAGGACGCGCGGCAGGTGGCCGAAACGCCGAGATGCGTCATCAAGGGGGCTGCGCAATGATGCCCCGCCCGCACGGCCACGCCTTTCTTGTCGAGCACGGTCGAGATGTCATGCGCATGGGCGGCGCCGTCCAGCGTGAAGCTGAAGATCGCCGCTTTGTCCGGCGTCGTGCCTTGCAGGTTGAGCCAATTCAAACCGCCGAGCCGCGAGACCGCGTAGTCGCGCAGATCGTCCTCATGGGCGGCGATATTCTCCATCCCCAGATCCATCATGAACTCCAGCGCCACGCCCAAGCCGATGGTGCCGACGATTCCAGGGGTGCCGGCTTCGAACATCATAGGTGGATCGTTGTAGCTCACCGCGTCCTTGCTAACTTCGCGGATCATGTCACCGCCGCCAATGAAAGGGCGCATTTCGGCCATGCGCTCGGATTTGATATAGATCGCGCCCGAACCGGAGGGGCCATAGAGTTTATGCCCGGTAACGGCAAAGAAATCACAGCCGAGGTCCTGCACGTCGACCGGCATATGCACCGCCGCCTGCGAGCCATCGACCAAGACCGGAACGCCCTTCTCATGGGCGGCTTCAGTGATGGCTTTCACATCAACTTTCGTGCCCAAGACGTTGGAAAGGTGCGATATTGCAACCAGCTTGGTCTTCGGTCCGATGGCATCAATCACCGCCTGCGGGTCAAGCGCGCCGGTGGCGTCCACATCGACCCATTTCAGCACCACGCCCTGCCGTTCGCGCAGGAAATGCCACGGCACGATATTGGCGTGATGCTCCATCACCGACAGGACGATCTCATCGCCCGCCTGCATGCGCGGCATGGCCCAACCATAGGCCACGGTATTGATCCCCATCGTCGCCCCGGTGTTGAGCACGATCTCATCTTCCGACCCGGCGTTGAGGAAGCGTGCCACGGTGCCGCGCACGCTTTCGTATTTGTCGGTCGCTAGATTGGAAAGGTAGTGCAAGCCCCTGTGAACGTTGGAATATTCATTCGCATAGGCTTGGGTAATCGCATCGATCACCACCTGCGGCTTCTGGGCCGAAGCGCCATTGTCGAGATAGACCAGCGGTTTGCCGTTCACCTCGCGGCCAAGGATCGGAAACTGCGCCCGGACGGCTTCAACGTCGAACATGACTTAAACTCCCTGGGCGGTCAGCCCGATCAAAGACAGCAAAAGGCCCAACCCCAGCAAGACCCCAAGCGCGGCGCCCGCGAGCACTGCAGCGGCGTGGAACAGCCCCGGCAGATGCAAGAGTTCGGCCACGAAATTCAAAAGGATCCAAAGACCCCAAAATGTAACGACGAAAGAGGCCAGCAGCGCCACTGGCGGTAGGGCCAAAGTTAGCAGCAGGATGCCCAGTTGGGCGCAGAGGCGAAGCGCCTGAAGCCACACGACGGCAGCCAAAAGCGGCGTCAACGCGCCCTGCCCGCCCAGTGCCCGGCCAACCCAAGTCAGCGCATGCACATAGAGCACCATCAACCCGGCCAGCAGCGCGAAGAGCACCAATGGCGATTGGAAATAGCTCGGCAGCGCCATGGCGGGCGGCGCGAGCACGAAGGTGGCCGAGATGACCAGCGCGTTCAGCGCGGCGACCAAGGCAAGCGACGTCCAGATGACATCATTGCCCAAGGGCAGCTCCGCAATCTGGCGCGCTGCCGCGCGGGGGCTGCGCAGGGTGGTCTGCGCAAGCTGGATCAGGGCGCCGCTCATCTCAGCCCCGCTGCGCGGCGACAAGGCCCGCGATCCAGAACCAAAAGAACACGGCCAACCAGATCATCCCTACAATTTGCGCCTGCAGGCCCGGCCCGATGAACCCAAGCGCGAGGCCCAGCAACAAAAGGATCGGTGCAGAGGCAAGGAGCGACCAAACCAAGGTCAGACGCACCGCATAGCCGGTGAGCCGTTGCCCCGCCACGCGGCTGATTGCCCAGACCATCGCGGCCAAGCCATAGAGCAACAAGGGCATCACGAAGATCCAGAAAAACGCGCTCCAATACTGGCGCACCGCGAGCGGCCCGTCCGGATCGAGATGCGCCGCGCGGGCTTGATACGGCGACAGGGCCACGAAGATCAGCAGCCCCGCCATCAGCGCGAACATCAGCACGCGCACCTCGTTGCGTCCCTGCGCAAGCAGCCCCGACATCACTTTGCCGGGGCCGCGGTAGGTCGCAACGATATCGCTGGTAACAGCCATCAGGCGCTACGACGCTCCAACCACGAGCTGAGACGCCCGGTGATTTCCTCCCGCAGTTCCTCGGCCTCGATCTCCTCCACCGCTTCGGCAAGGAAGGCCAGCGTCAGAAGGTCGGTTGCCTCGGCATGGGACACACCGCGGGCGCGGAGGTAGAACAGCGCCTCCTCGTCGATCGCGCCGGAGGTGGAGCCATGCGAACAGGCCACGTCATCGGCGTAAATCTCAAGCTCTGGCTTGGCGAGGAACTGGCTGTCGCCGTCCAGCAGCAGCGACTGGCTGATCTGGTAGCCATCGGTCTTCTGCGCGCCTTCCTTGACGAGAATCTTGCCTTGGAACACGCCGGTGGCACCATTGCGCAGCACCTTCTTGAACACCTGACGGCTTTCGCAGTTCTCGGCATCATGGGTGATGAAGACCGTGTCGTCATGGTGGAAATCACCATCGCCAACGCAGGCGCCCGCGACATGAGCCGAGGCATCGTCGCCAGTGAGTTCGATCACGCATTCGTTGCGCGTCAGGGCGCCGTTCACGGTGACGGTAAAGCTCTTGAACAGCGACTCGGTGCCCAGACGGGTGAAGACATGGGTTGCGGCACGGCGCTCGTGGTCGCGGCCCTGTGCGCGCACATGGTGGAAACGCGCGGTGTCGGCCACCTCGACCTCCATCACGGTGTTGAAGCGCGCGGCGGCGGGGCCGTTCTCCAAAAGCGTGACTTCCGCACCTTTGTCGAGCTTCACCACATGGTGCAACATCGCGTCAGAAGTCTCTGATTTATGGGTATAAACCAGATTGACTGGCTTGCTCGGCGTGCCGGTCACATGGATCAAGACGCCATCGGTCGCAAAGGCGGTGTTCAGCGCCGCCAGCGGGCGTTGCACCGGGGTCTGGCCGTTCTTTTCCAGCGTCCCGTAGAGGTCACGCGCCCAGTGCAGGTCACTGTCCGCCGTGGCGAGCCGTTCGATGCTGACGCCTTCGAGCGTGAGGTCATCCGAGGCGTCGGGATCGAACACGCCATCGACAAAAACGATACGCAGACGCTCGGTGCGGTCGAACAGCGGCGCATCGCCGTGATCAAAGATCGCGGCAGGCTGCGCCTCGGCCTGGGTCAGCGTGTCGGGACGGGTGAACTTCCAATATTCATCCCGGCGCTGCGGCAGGCCCATGGCGCGGACCCGCGCCAGCGCATCCTCGCGCGCCGCTTGGCTCCAGCCGCCCTGCGGCATGTCGAGCGCTGCGATCATCGCCTCGGTCGGGGTTTCTTTCAGTTGTGCTTCGGCCATTATGCCACCTCGGCAAGGATGTCTGCGTAACCGTTGTTCTCGACTTCGAGCGCGAGCTCAGGACCACCGGTCTTGATGATGCGGCCATCGTGCATGATGTGCACGACGTCGGGTTTGATGTGGTCGAGAAGACGCTGGTAGTGGGTGATGACGAGGAAACCACGGCCCTCGGTGCGCAGGGCGTTCACGCCTTCGGCCACCAGTTTCATCGCGTCCACGTCGAGGCCCGAGTCGGTCTCGTCGAGGATGCACATCTTGGGCTCGAGCATCGCCATCTGCAGAATTTCGTTGCGCTTCTTCTCACCGCCGGAGAAGCCCATGTTGACGGGGCGCTTCAGCATGTCGGCGTCGATCTTCAGATCCTTCGCCTTGGCGCGGATTTCCTTAAGGAAGTCGGCAGCCGAGATTTCCTCTTCGCCGCGCGCCTTGCGCTGTGCGTTCACCGCGGTGCGCAAGAAAGTCATGTTCCCAACGCCGGGGATTTCCACCGGGTACTGGAACGCGAGAAAGAGGCCCGCCGCGGCGCGCTCTTCGGGTTCCAGCTCAAGAATGTCTTCACCTTCGAGCGTGGCGGAGCCTTCGGTAACCTCGTAGCCGTCCTTGCCCGAGAGCACGTAGCTCAGCGTGGACTTGCCCGAGCCGTTCGGCCCCATGATGGCGTGGACCTTGCCGGCCTCGACTTCCAGATCGACGCCCTTGAGGATCTGCTTGTCCTCTTCTTCCAGTTTCACCTGCAGGTTCTTGATGCTCAGCATTTCAGTCTCCTTCTGGCGCGCCTTGCGCCGCAATTCATGCTATTTCAGTGTTGTCTCAGGGGCTTGCCCCTGCGTGTTAAAGTTCATGCCGCCCCCTGACGGGCGCAGAGCGCGGCGGGAAAGCTGTCTTTCAGCGCGGCGCGGCAGGCCGTGATGCCGTCTTGGTAGCTCAGCGGCGCGTCGGGTTTGTGCGCCGCCGGGATTTCGGCCAAGGCAATCGGCGCGCGCATGTCGCGCCCCACGGAGGCGGCGTAGTCGTGAAACTTCAACCGCCCCTGCCCCTCGGGCGTCACCCAAGTATTGGCCACGCCGTAAGCGTCCGCCGTGATCAACCCGTGCAGCGACGAGGCAAAGACATGGGCGCAGGCCGCGATGGCGGCACAGACCTGCTCCACCGGATCGCGCGGGTCGATCAGCACATAGGCGCTGTCGGAGGCGACGAGGTCTAGCAGGTCGGGATCGTCCGCCAGCGTGTGATGCGGCACGATGCCGATCTTGTCGCTGCGCGGTCCCTCGCTAGGCAGAACCTCGTTCACCAAAAGCCCCGGATCGCCGAAAGTATCGGTCTCGATCCCGAGAAGCGCCGCCGTCACCGGCCCCCGCAGCAGGGCAATCTCGATATTCTTCAAGAACGCACGGCCTCCGGCGGGACGCAGCAACCCGCTGCCCCAGATCACCGGCTTGGCTCCCGCACGCGGCGTGTCGTAGTTCCGCCGCACGATCTGCAAGAGCGAGCCGAGACCAAAGACATCCGCCTCATCCACCGACGCATGCTCCACCCGCCGCCCCGAGACATGGCTCAGGACCAGCGGGCTCAGCGCATCGCCGAAGTTCGGCTGCGCCTTCCACCAATGCAGGCGGAGGGGAGTGTGCGCCGCATCAAGGCTCATCAGCCGACGGAGCCTTCCAGCGAGATCGCCACGAGCGCCTGCGCTTCCATGGCGAACTCCATCGGTAGCGCCTGCAGCACGTCCTTGCAGAAACCGTTCACCACCAGCGCCACAGCCTCTTCCTCGTCCATGCCGCGCGAGCGGCAATAGAACATCTGGTCGTCGTCCACCTTGGAGGTGGTCGCCTCGTGCTCAACGCGGCTCGAGTTGTTCTTCACCTCGATATAGGGCACTGTATGCGCCCCGCATTCCGAGCCGATCAACAGGCTGTCGCACTGGGTATAGTTGCGCGATTCCTTGGCCTTGGGGTGCATCGAGACGAGGCCCCGGTAGGTGTTCTGCGCCTTGCCGGCCGAGATGCCCTTGGAGACGATCCGCGACTTGGTGCGCTTGCCGAGGTGCACCATCTTGGTGCCGGTGTCGGCCTGCTGCATGTTGTTGGCGATGGCGATGGAGTAGAACTCGCCTTGGCTGTCGTCGCCGCGCAGGATGCAGGAAGGGTATTTCCAGGTCACGGCGGAGCCGGTCTCGACCTGCGTCCACATCACCTTCGCACGGTCGCCACGGCAATCGGCACGCTTGGTCACGAAGTTGTAGATACCGCCCTTGCCGTCCTCGTCACCGGGGTACCAGTTCTGGACGGTGGAGTATTTCACTTCCGCGTCTTCCTCGACGATGATCTCGACCACGGCGGCGTGCAACTGGCTCTCGTCGCGCTGCGGCGCGGTGCAGCCTTCGAGGTAGCTCACGTAAGAGCCCTTGTCGGCGATGATCAGCGTGCGCTCGAACTGGCCGGTGTTCTCGGCGTTGATGCGGAAATAGGTCGACAGTTCCATCGGGCAGCGCACGCCCGGCGGGACATAGACGAAGGACCCGTCAGAGAAGACCGCGGAGTTCAGCGTGGCGTAGAAGTTGTCCGAGACCGGCACGACCGAGCCGAGGTACTTCTTCACCAGATCAGGGTACTCGCGGATCGCCTCGGAGATCGAGCAGAAGATCACGCCGGCCTTCTTCAACTCTTCCTGGAAGGTTGTGCCGACGGAAACGGAATCGAACACCGCGTCCACCGCCACCTTGCGGCCTTCGGCAGGCGCATCCTCGGCGCCTTCGACGCCAGCAAGGATCATCTGCTCCTTCAGCGGGATGCCGAGCTTCTCATAGGTCGCCAGCAGCTTCGGATCGACCTCGTCGAGCGACTTGGGCTTATCGGCCATGCTCTTCGGACGGGCATAGTAATATTGTTCCTGAAAGTCGATTTCAGGATAATCCACCATCGCCCAATTCGGCTCTTCCTTGCTGAGCCAACGGTTGTAAGCCTCAAGCCGCCATTCGGTCATCCACTCAGGCTCGTCGTTCTTCTCCGAGATCAGCTTTACGATCTCCGGCGTCAGCCCTTTGGGCGCGTATTCCATCTCGATGTCGGTGGACCAGCCGTATTTATACTTGCCGCCGACTTCGCGCACGGCATCCACGGTTTCCTGGTCAACGCCTTCCTTGACGCCATCATTCTCTTTCAGGGTCATATTTTCCAAGGTTTCAGTTCCTTTCCGTGGCGGCGCTCAGGCGGCCCGCGTTTCGTGCTTTTTCAATTTGGCGGTCCAGCTTGTGGCGAACCGCAGGATATCTTCCCGGGTGGTGTCGAGGCCCAGCGACACCCGGATCGCGCTGGCGGCCTGTGTTTCATCAAAGCCCATGGCGCGCAATACGGCACTGGCGCGCACCTTGCCGCTGGAACAAGCCGACCCCGCCGAAATGGCAAAACCGGCAAGGTCCAACTGCATCACTTGGGTCTCGCCCTTCCAGCCGGGCGTGACGATACAAGAGGTGTTGGGCAGGCGCTGAGCGCCTTTCCCTACAAAAATAGTCAGACTTGCGACATTCGCAAGGGTCGCTTCCAGCAAATCACGCTGTTCTGCCACCTCTTCCCAACGCCCCGCAGCCAGATCCGCCGCCGCCGCCTCAGCCGCCGCGCCGAACCCCGCGATAGCAGGGATATTCTCGGTCCCCGAGCGGCGGCCCATCTCCTGCCCGCCGCCGCGCAGCAGCGCATGTTCGGCCAGATCAATGCCGCGTTTGACGATCAATGCGCCGATCCCCTTGGGCCCGCCCAGCTTATGCGCCGAGACAAGGATGAAATCCGCGCCCGAGGTCGCCATTTTGAACCGGGTCTTGCCGAGCGCCTGCACCGCATCGACCAGCACATAGGGCGTGCTCTCCATCGCCCAACACTGCTGCGCCAAAGGCATGGTCTGCTGCAACACACCCGTCTCGCTGTTCGCGGCCTGTAGGGCCACCACATCGGCCACCGCCGCGGCGGTCAGGTCACCGTCCCAAACACCCTGTGCGTCGACACCCAAACGCGCCGCCTGCCCCCAAGACAGAACCGCGTCATGTTCCACCGCTGAGGTCACAACCCGCGCCCCCATCGCCGCCGCAAGCGCCGCCGCTTCAGTCGCTCCGGAGGTAAAAATCACATCGACCGGATCACAGCCCACAAGCCCCGCCACCTGCACCCGCGCGCGCTCGACCACGGCCTTGGCCGCACGCCCCTCGGCATGGACCGAGGACGGGTTGCCGGGCAGGTCCATCGCCGCAATCATCGCCGCGCGCGCCTCCGCCCGCAGCGGCGTGGTCGCGTTATGGTCAAGGTAGACCCGCATCCTTCATCCTTTTCCAAATACCGCGGGGGTCCGGGGGCAGCGCCCCCGAAATTCCACATCACCACCCGCGCAGACCACAGCCGCCAAGGCGCCCCCGTTGCCCAAAACCACCCTCACGACTCATCCACCACGGCAAAGAGGGTTGGCACCGCCGGACAGGGGGCCAGCTCGTTCTCAACCACATCCGAAAGGCGCGTCTGGTGGAGGAAAACATAAACATGCGCGCTCAGCCCCTGCCACAGCCGGTTGGTCAGCGATTGCGCCCGGCTGCCCGACAGACCGCCCGAGGCGCCCGCCCCCTTGTGCATCGCATCCACCGTCTCATCCACCGCCGCCAGCACATCGACGACCCGAATATCCGCCGCCGGACGCGCCAAACGATACCCGCCGCCCGGGCCCCGAACAGAGGTCACCAATTCAGCCCGGCGGAGCTTGACGAACAACTGCTCCAGATAGGGCAAAGAGACCGACTGCCGCTCGGCAATGTCGCCCAGAGACACCAAGGTGCCCTCGGGTTGCAGGGCAATATCGGCCAAAGCGACCATCGCGTAGCGCCCTTTGGTAGATAGCTTCATCGTCTCACCCTCACCCGCCGCGCCATTTGATTGACGTGGGCGGCTTAAATGCCTAAGTCCAAAGACTGATCCACGCGACACTGCGCGGAACCAGATTAGAACCGTTCTAAGGTGGCCTAGCGAATTCGTCAACTATTCGCGGCGATCTTTGAACCCCTAGACAGGGATACCCATGCCCGAGGTTATTTTTCCCGGACCCGAAGGCCGCCTTGAAGGCCGCTACCACCCCCAAAAAGAACGTGACGCCCCGATTGCCATCGTGCTGCATCCGCATCCGCAGTTCGGCGGCACGATGAATCACAAGGTCGTCTATAACCTGCACTATGCGTTCTACAACATGGGTTTCACCGTGTTGCGCTTCAACTTCCGTGGCGTGGGCCGCAGCCAGGGCGAATACGATCAGGGCATCGGCGAATTGTCTGATGCGGCCTCGGCGCTCGATTACCTGCAATCGATGAACAACAACTCCAAGCACTGCTGGGTTGCGGGTTTCTCCTTTGGCGCATGGATCGGGATGCAGCTGCTGATGCGTCGGCCTGAGATCACGGGCTTCATCTCGGTCTCTCCGCCTGCGAATATGTACGACTTTTCCTTCCTTGCGCCCTGCCCGGCCTCGGGTCTGGTGATCAACGGCACCGCCGACCGCGTGGCGCCGCCCGCGGATACCACGAACCTCGTCAGCAAGCTGCACGAGCAAAAGGGCATCACGATCACCCATCAGGAGATCGAAGGCGCCGGGCACTTCTTTGAAGAGCCGCATATGGACACGCTGATCACCTCGACCAGCGACTATGTGAAACGCCGCCTGACGGAATCCACACGCTGATGGCGGACGCGGTTGTCACCCAACTGGCCAATAAATTGGCCGAGGAATGTCTTGCTGTGCAGGCCGAGACGGGTGAAGACCGCTTGTTCATGGAAGTCGGCGAGGTGCTGGGCGCCTCGTCGCAAACGCTGGAAGAAGCCTTCCTCACCGCCGTTCGCACCCGGATGGCCAATGACAAGGCCCGCGCCTTTCTGGCGCGCAAGCTGCGCGACCATCGCAGCAAGGGCGGCGCATGACAGAGCGGCTGGACAAGCAGATTGCCTTTCTCAATGAGGCCGACAAGCTGAAAACCGTGCTGCGCGGCACCACCCTATGCGATGCCAGCCGCGCGGAAAACTCTGCCGAACATTCGTGGCATCTGACGCTCTATGCACTGGTGCTGGCCGATCAGGCAGGGCCAGAGGTCGACATCAACCGCGTCATCAAGATGCTGATCCTGCACGACCTTGTCGAGATTGACGCGGGCGACAATCCAATCTTTGGCGATTACGACGCCGCCGAGATGGAAGCGCAGGAACAAATCGCCGCCGACCGCCTCTTTGGCCTATTGCCGGACGATCTGCGGGACGACCTGCGCAGCATCTGGGAAGAGTTCGAGGCCGCCGAAAGCCCTACGGCCCGCTTTGCCAAATCGCTTGATCGGTTCCAGCCGCCGATGCAGAACCTCGCCTCCGGCGGCGGCAGTTGGACTGACTATAACGTCTCGGAAGCGCAAATCGAAGAAAAGGTGGGCCGCAAGATCGCCATCGGCGCCCCTGCCCTTTGGTCCTATGCCCGCGCCCGCATCAGCAGCTTTTTCGCCGGGGTCGGCGCCTGACCGCAGCCTTCGGCATACCATTGTATACGATCTTTCTCTTTGGCCCCGAATAGGCTAAAGCACGGCCAAACGCACCCTGAAACAGAGGAATTCGTCATGTCGAAGATCAAGGTAGAAAACCCCATCGTCGAACTCGACGGCGATGAGATGACCCGGATCATCTGGGATTTCATTAAAAAGAAGCTAATCACGCCCTATCTTGACGTTGACCTGAAGTATTACGACCTCGGCATCGAAGTGCGGGACGAGACCGACGACCAGATCACCGTCGACGCGGCCCATGCGATCCGCGAACATGGCGTCGGTGTGAAATGTGCTACCATCACACCTGACGAGGCACGGGTCGAGGAGTTCGGCCTCAAACGCATGTACCGCAGCCCCAACGGCACCATCCGTAACATCCTCGGCGGCGTGATCTTCCGCGAACCGATCATCTGCCGCAACGTGCCGCGCCTCGTGCCGGGCTGGACGCAGCCGATCGTCGTTGGCCGCCATGCCTTCGGCGACCAGTACCGCGCCACCGACTTCCGCTTCCCCGGCAAGGGCAAGCTGACCATCAAATTCGTCGGCGATGATGGTGAGACCATCGAGAAGGAGGTCTTTGACGCGCCGTCGGCTGGCGTCACCATGGCGATGTACAACCTCGACGATTCGATCCGCGATTTCGCGCGCGCGTCTTTCAACTACGGTCTGAACCGTGGCTGGCCGGTCTATCTCTCGACCAAGAACACGATCCTGAAGGCCTATGACGGACGGTTCAAAGACCTGTTCCAAGAGATTTTCGACGCGGAATTCGCCGAGGACTTCAAGAAAAAGAACATCTGGTACGAGCACCGCCTGATCGACGATATGGTCGCCTCGGCGATGAAATGGTCGGGCGGCTATGTTTGGGCCTGCAAAAACTACGACGGCGACGTGCAGTCGGACACCGTGGCGCAGGGTTTCGGCTCGCTGGGGCTGATGACCTCGCAACTGATGACGCCCGACGGCAAGATCGTGGAGGCCGAGGCCGCCCATGGCACCGTCACGCGCCATTACCGCCAGCACCAGAAGGGCGAGGAGACGTCGACCAACTCCATCGCCTCGATCTACGCTTGGACCGGCGGGTTGAAGCACCGGGGCAAGCTGGACGAGAACACCGCGCTGATCAACTTCGCCGAGACGCTGGAGAAGGTCGTGGTGGATACGGTGGAATCAGGTTTCATGACCAAGGACCTTGCCCTGCTGGTGGGGCCGGATCAGGGCTGGCTGACGACGATGGGGTTCTTGGAGAAGGTGGATGAGAACCTGAACAAGGCGCTGGCGGGCTAAGCCTGTCGGATGTTTGGAATGACAGAGGGCCGCACGATGCGGCCCTTTTCTATTTTTCGGTCACGCCTGCCACCCGGCCCGGAATCAAGCCGTAGGCGCCGGGCCATCGCCTGCCCGCCCGGCCGGGCAGGCGCTGGCCCTCATTGCGAAACTGGAGCCGCGCTGGTCCTCACTGCCCCCGGTTGTGCGTCCGCGCGTAAAGCTTCGCGATGATCCCACTCGCCGTTTTCTCGAACAGGCACGGGATCAGCGCATGCACCAGCGCCGCGCCAGCTGCCGCAAACAGCAGCCCCGAAAACTTCAGCGCGAAGGCCATATGCTCCACAAACGTCTCATCCACCTTGGCGGGATGGTCGAGGAAGATGCGTGCGATCATGGGAAACTCCTGTCTCTGCCTTTCCCCCACCCTAGCCGAGCCTGCTTGTGACATTGTCTCAAATTACTCCCGACAACCGCTTGTGTGTGAGAAAATTTCCCGCCAAACTACCGCCATGACAACACTTGATGAGATAGACCGCCGCATATTGGTCGAACTGCAACGCGACGCTAGCCAATCCCTCGAAGCGCTTGGCGCGGCGGTCCACCTGTCGCGCAATGCCTGCTGGCGCCGCATCCGGGCGCTGGAAAAGGCCGGCGTGATCAAGAACCGGGTGACGCTCTTGGACGCGGCAAAACTCGGCCTCGGCCTCAGCGTCTTTATCCAAGTCCGCACCAACGCCCATGCGCCCGACTGGCTTGAGAAATTCTCCCGCGCCACGAAAGCCATGCCCGAGATCCTCGGCGTCTACCGAATGACCGGTGATCTGGACTATTTGATCCGGGCGCGCGTTCGGGATATGGCGGGATATGATCGCCTCTATCAGGACCTGATCCGCCGGGTGCCGCTATCGGATGTCTCGGCCAGTTTCGTGATGGAGGAGATCAAGGAAACCACCGAACTCCCGCTCTGAGGAAGACCGAGATGCATTACCTGTGGCTCATCATCGCCGTGGTGGCGGAAACCCTTGGCACGACCGCGGTGCAGGCCTCGCATCAATTCACCCGGCTCTGGCCTTCGGTGGCGGTGGTGGTCTTCTACATGATCTCTTTCTACTGCATGTCGCTGGCGCTAAAGGTCATGCCGGTTGGGATCGTCTATGCCTTTTGGGCCGGTCTGGGCATCGTGCTGATCGCGATTATCGGCTTCGTCCTCTTCGGCCAGCGGCTTGACCTGCCGGCGGTTCTGGGGCTTGTGCTGATCATCAGCGGCATTCTGGTCATCCACCTGTTTTCGAACAGCGCCACCCATTAAGGCTGCACCAGTGGCACAGCTTCGCGCAGTAAGGGGGGCGTCACGGCATTAGGGCTAGCAATTGTAGCCGGGGCGCGGTATGGGCGGCGCAATTATACGCGCAGCTTCAGGTTGGCGCGTCCCTCCCCTATCCAAAGGCTGACTTAATGGACCTGCGCAACATCGCAATCATCGCCCACGTCGACCACGGCAAGACGACGCTGGTGGACGAGCTTCTGAAACAATCCGGCACCTATCGTGAAAACCAGGCGACCACCGAGCGCGCCATGGACAGCAACGATCTGGAGCGTGAGCGCGGCATCACCATCTTCGCCAAGCCGACCTCCGTCGTCTGGAACGACACCCGCATCAACATCGTCGACACGCCGGGCCACGCCGACTTCGGCGGCGAGGTTGAGCGCATCCTGTCGATGGTCGATGGTGTGGTGCTTTTGGTGGACGCCGCCGAAGGCCCGATGCCGCAGACCAAATTCGTGACCTCCAAGGCGCTGAAACTGGGCCTGCGCCCGATCGTCGTGCTGAACAAGGTCGACAAGCCGGATGCCGAGCCTGACCGTGCGCTGGATGAGTGTTTCGACCTTTTCGCCAGCCTCGACGCCACCGACGAACAGCTCGAATTCCCGCATATGTATGCCTCGGGCCGCTCCGGCTGGGCGGATGCCGAACTTGACGGGCCGCGCAAAGACCTCTCTGCGCTGTTCGACCTGATCCTTGATCACGTCCCCGCGCCGAAGCAGATCGAAAACGCCGACAAGCCCTTCACCATGCTGGCCACCACGCTTGGCGGCGACCCGTTCCTGGGCCGCCTGCTGACCGGTCGCGTCGAAACCGGCACCCTGAAAGCGGGCCAAACCGTCAAAGCGATGTCGCGCGACGGCACCCAGATCGAGACCTTCCGCGCCACCAAAATCCTCGCCTTCCGCGGGCTGGAGCAGACCGCCATCGACGTGGCCGAAGCGGGTGACATCGTCTCTATCGCGGGCATGGCCAAGGCCACCGTGGCCGATACGCTGGCCGATCCTTCGGTGAACGAAGCGATCCCGGCGCAGCCGATCGACCCGCCCACCATCACTGTGACCTTTGGCATCAACGACAGCCCGCTCGCGGGCCGCGACGGCAAAAAGGTGCAATCCCGCGTGATCCGCGAGCGTCTGCTGAAAGAAGCGGAGAGCAACGTGGCGATCAAAATCTCCGACACGCCGGGCGGCGAGGCTTTCGAAGTCGCGGGCCGCGGCGAATTGCAGATGGGCGTGTTGATCGAGAACATGCGCCGTGAGGGGTTCGAGCTGTCGATCTCCCGCCCGCAGGTGCTGTTCCAAGAGATCGACGGCGTGCGCCATGAGCCGATCGAAGAAGCCACCATCGACGTGGATGACGAATACTCCGGCGCGGTGATCGAAAAGATCACCGGCACCCGCAAGGGCGAGCTGGTCGAGATGAAACCCGCCGGCGCCGGCAAGACCCGGATCATCGCCCATGTCCCCTCGCGCGGGCTCATCGGCTATCACGGCGAGTTCCTGACCGACACCCGCGGCACCGGCGTGTTGAACCGCGTCTTCCACGGCTGGGCACCGCACAAGGGTCCGATCCCGGGCCGCCGCGCGGGCGTGCTGATCTCGATGGAGAACGGCACCTCGGTCGCCTACGCGCTGTGGAACCTCGAAGAGCGCGGCAAGATGATGATCGGCGCGCAGGCGGACGTCTACACTGGCATGATCATCGGCGAGCACAGCCGCGACAACGATCTGGAAGTGAACCCGCTGAAGGGCAAGAAGCTGACCAACGTGCGCGCTTCGGGCACCGATGACGCAGTGCGCCTGACCCCGCCGATGACGCTGAGCCTTGAAGAGGCGATTGCCTATATCGACGACGACGAGCTGGTCGAAGTGACCCCGAACGCCGTGCGCCTGCGTAAGCGTTACCTCGACCCGCATGAGCGCAAGCGGATGGCAAAAGCCAGCTAAGCTACGGCAAATCAAAACAAAACGGCAGCGCATTTCACGATGCGCTGCCGTTTTCATATCCGCGCCTCGGAGGCCTCGCGGCGTTAAGTATCGCTTTCCTCGCGATCGATATGACCGCGTCTCGCCAAACTCAGCGCCGCAATCAGGCAAAGGATGGCCCAAGCCCCGCCGCCCAGCCAGCCCGCCGCCACATCCGTCGGCCAATGCACCCCCATATAGACCCGGCTGATCCCGACGAGCAGCGTGAGCAGGACGGCAACCGCCAGTGTATAGACCTTGAGCGCCCAGCGTTTCTGCGCCCGCGCCACCATCGCGCCAAGGGTAAGGTAAGCCACCGCCGCCATCATCGAATGCCCCGAGGGGAAGCTCGCCGTATGCACGAGTGAGCCATGCGGCACGAGGTCAGGGCGCGGACGGTCGAAAAACTCCTTGGCGATGCTGCTCAGCACGATCCCCCCGCCAACGGTGGCGAGGATGTAAAGCGCGGTCGACCACCGCCGTTCCAACAGGAAAAAGAGCGAGACGACAACAGTCGTCAGGACCAGCACCGCGACCCCGCCAAGGGCTGTCAGATCGCGGCCGATTTCCTCGACCCACCACGGGCCGATGGGATCGGAAAGGTCGCCGGGCGTGCGCAGGAACAACAGGATGTCACGGTCAAGGCTGCTGGTGCTGCCTTCGACGACCTCTTCGGTCAGTTCGGCCAAGGTCCAAACGGCTGTGATCGAAAGCCCCATCAGGGCCAGTGTCGTCACCTCCACATGGCGGCGGCACCATTGGGCGAAAGCGGATAGTCGGTCGAAGTTCATAAGAGATCAACCGCCTTCCCGTTAGAAGGTTCCGCCCCGGCAATGCAAGACGCCCCGCCTATCGTTCAGGCAGGGCGTTTTAGGGTCATTCGTCGGTTTCGACGATCATCAGTTCGCGCTCTGACGCCCCGCGCGCATGGCTCAACGCCGCTTGATAAGCATCGGAATGATAACATTTTTCGGCCGTTTCGACATCGGGGAAACGCGCCACCACATTGCGCGGACGCTCTTTACCCTCAAGCTGAACGAACCGCCCGCCGCGGGCGATGAACTTACCGCCATGTGCCGCAATGGCCTCGGTGGCGCCAGCGGCGTATTTCTTATACGCCTCCTCATCGGTGACGGTGACATGTGCAATCCAAAGTGCGCCCATGGGCCTTATCCTTTCAAGATATTCTCAGCCGCAGCAATCGCCGCCTCGGCATTCTCCGCCGAAGCGCCGCCGCCCTGCGCCATGTCGGGACGGCCACCGCCGCCCTTACCGCCCAGTTCGGCCACCGCCGCTTTCACCATGTCGACCGCCGAGAGACGATCTGTCAAATCCTTCGTCACACCGCCTGCGACTGCGGCCTTGCCGCCGGTGTCGGCGATCAACAAAACCGCGCCTGAGCCGAGCTTGGCCTTATGTTCATCCACCAGACCCGGCAGGTCTTTGCCCGTGATACCGCTCAGCACTTGGCCTACGAATTTCACGCCGTTCACCTCGCGCGCTTCGGGCGCAGCCGCGCCGCCGCCCGACATCGCCAATTCACGACGCAGCTGCGCCACTTCGTTGGACAAGCTGCGGCGTTCGTCCAACAATGCACGCACCCGTTCCGGCACGTCACTGGCCGAAGTTTTCAACTCCGCCGCGACCCGGCTCAGCACCGCTTCCTGCTCGCGCAGCCATGCCAAAGCCTCGGTCCCGGTCAGCGCTTCGATCCGGCGGACGCCCGCGCTGCTCGCGCTATCCCCTAAAAGGACGAAGGCGCCGATATCACCCGTCTGCCGCACATGGGTGCCGCCGCAAAGCTCCAGCGAATAGGTCGACTTGTCGCTGCCCTTGCCGGACCCTTCCAACTGCCCCATCGAGACGACACGCACCTCGTCGCCGTATTTCTCACCAAAGAGCGCCTGCGCCCCCATGGCGCGCGCATCGTCTGGCGTCATGATCCGTGTCTCAACCGGCGTGTTCTGGCGAATGTAATCATTCACCTCACGCTCGACCTGGCTCAACTCTTCCTGCGTCAACCCCTTGGCATGGGAGAAGTCAAACCGCAGACGATCATGCGCATTCAGCGAACCGCGCTGCGAGACATGGTCCCCAAGCGCGTTGCGCAGGGCCTCATGCAGCAAGTGCGTGGCCGAGTGGTTGGCGCGGATGGCACTGCGCCGCAAACGATCCACCTCAAGAACAGCGGTCTGCCCCGGCTTCACCTCGCCTTCGACCACATGGCCGAAATGCACGAAAACGCCCGCCGATTTCCGCGTATCGGTCACGTTCACGATACCGGTCTGCGTCCGGATCACGCCGGTATCGCCGACCTGCCCGCCGCTTTCCGCATAAAACGGTGTCTGGTTCAGCGCGACCTGCACGTCGCTGCCCACTGCGGCTGTTTCGACCTGATCACTGCCCTGCACCAAGGCGACGATCTGCCCCTCAGCACTTTCGGTGTCATAGCCCAGAAACTCTGTCACGCCGCTTTTGTCGGCCACATCGAACCAAACGGTAGCATCCGCAGCCTCGCCCGATCCGGCCCAGGCCGCACGGGCCTTGGCCTTCTGCGCCGCCATCGCCGTGTCGAACCCCTCGGTATCGACCGCACGGCCCTTCTCGCGCAGCGCATCCTGCGTCAGATCAAGCGGGAAGCCATATGTATCATAAAGTTTAAATGCCGCCTCCCCCGGAAGGGTCGCCCCCTCGGGCAAACCGCTCAACTCATCATCCAGCAGCTTCAAACCGCGATCCAACGTTTGGCGGAAACGGGTTTCCTCCAACAGCAAAGTCTCACGGATAAGCGATTGCGCCTGTCCCAACTCAGGGTAAGCCGCGCCCATCTGCTGCACCAAGGATGGTACCAGCTGATGCATTAAGGGATCCTTAACGCCGAGCAGATGTGCATGGCGCATGGCGCGCCGCATAATTCGGCGCAGCACATATCCGCGGCCTTCGTTGGAAGGCATTACCCCATCGGCAATCAGAAAGGAGGTCGATCGCAGGTGATCCGCGATCACCCGGTGATGGGTCTTGCCCGGCCCATCGGGATCGGTCGAAGAGGCATGGGCGCTGGCCTCAATCAGGTTGCGCATGAGGTCGGTGGCATAGTTGTCATTCGTGCCCTGCAACAGCGCCGCCACCCGTTCGATCCCCATCCCGGTATCGATAGACTGGTTGGGCAGCGGCTGGCGCGTGCCGTCTTCGAACTGCTCGTATTGCATGAAAACGAGGTTCCAGATCTCGACGAAACGGTCACCGTCTTCCTCGGGCGATCCCGGAGGGCCACCCCAAATGTGATCGCCGTGATCGTAGAAAATCTCTGTACAGGGTCCGCAGGGGCCGGTGGGTCCAGCGGACCAGAAGTTATCATCCGTCGCGATGCGAATGATGCGCTCATCCGGCAGTCCGGTATGCGCCTTCCAGATCTTAACCGCCTCTTCATCGGTATGGTACACTGTGACCAAAAGGCGGTTCGGGTCGATGCCGAACTCCTTGGTCAGCAGGTCCCAAGCAAAGGGGATCGCTTCGGCCTTGAAGTAATCGCCAAAGCTGAAATTTCCGAGCATCTCGAAAAACGTGTGATGCCGCGCGGTATAGCCGACATTGTCGAGGTCATTGTGCTTGCCGCCCGCCCGCACACATTTCTGCGCCGATGTGGCACGGCTGTAATCGCGCGTCTCGACCCCGGTGAAGAGGTTCTTGAACTGGACCATGCCGGCCGCTGTGAACATCAATGTCGGGTCGTTGCGCGGCACCAGCGGGCTGGAGGGCACGATCTGATGCCCCTGCGCATCGAAATAATTCAGAAAAGTTGAGCGAATTTCATTCAGCGTCTTCATGGCGAGGCCTTCCGGGGCAGATTTGATCGGTCCCAAATACCCCTCAGTCCCGGCGCTGTCCACCGTTCCTGCCCATGAAAAAGGGGCGCAGCCTTTGGCCACGCCCCTTCTTAAATTCAAATTGTCAAAGCAGGTTCAAGCTTCGAGAATATCCGCGTCGTCACCCCCGGACCCTTCAAAGTCCAATCCGTGGGCCGCGCGGATCTTGTCTTCGATCTCCGATGCCATGGCAGTGTTCTGTTTCAGGAAGTTCTTAGCGTTCTCACGCCCCTGCCCGATCCGTTCATCCCCGTAGCTGAACCATGAGCCGGATTTATCAACCACACCGGCCTTCACCCCGAGGTCCAGCAACTCCCCCATTTTGGAGATGCCTTCACCATACATGATATCGAATTCGACCTGTTTGAAAGGCGGCGCCACCTTGTTCTTGACGATCTTAACCTTCGTTGCGTTGCCCACGACTTCGTCCCGGTCCTTCAGGGCGCCGATCCGGCGGATGTCGAGACGGACGGAGGAGTAGAATTTCAGCGCGTTACCGCCGGTGGTGGTCTCCGGAGAGCCGAACATCACGCCGATCTTCATCCGGATTTGGTTGATAAAGATAACCATACAATTGGACCGGCTGATCGACCCGGTGAGCTTGCGCATTGCTTGGCTCATCAAACGGGCCTGAACGCCAACATTGCTGTCGCCCATCTCACCTTCAAGCTCGGATTTCGGCGTCAGGGCCGCGACGGAGTCGACGATCACCATATTGACCGCGCCAGAGCGTACCAGCGTATCGGTGATCTCAAGCGCCTGTTCACCCGTGTCGGGCTGGGAAATCAACAGCTCGTCAATGTCCACGCCAAGCTTTTTCGCATATTGCGGATCAAGGGCATGTTCCGCGTCGACAAAGGCGCAAACGCCCCCTGCTTTCTGCTGCTCTGCCACGCAATGCAGGGTCAGCGTTGTCTTACCCGAGGATTCCGGGCCATAAATCTCAATGATACGCCCCATCGGCAAGCCACCGATACCAAGCGCAATATCAAGGCCAAGCGAGCCTGTGGAGCTGGCTTTGATATCCTGGATCGCCCCTTCGGCCCCCAGTTTCATGATCGACCCTTTGCCGAACTGACGTTCGATCTGGGCCAGCGCGCTGTCGAGCGCCTTTTGCTTTTCTGCGGTTTTCTTGCTGTCCATCGTCAAAAGATCTGCCGTTGCCATTAGGTTCATTCCTTAGTGTCACAGTGGCGCCCCGGCGGCAATCGCCTGCGCGCTGCGTCGCTTATGTTCCTCTAATGTTCCATATGAGGGTAAATGCGGAACATTTCAATGACTTTGTTTGTCCTTTATGTTTTGGCGAGAATGGTAAAGAAATGGTTTACCCAAACCAGAAAGGGCCGCCTGCAGCCCAAGGTAAGACGCAATTGATTGTTTTTTTTAAAGAACGGCTGGCTTTTCTGTCGGTCCCAAAGACCGGAACCACGGCCTATGAGAAAGCACTGGCGCCGCGGGCGGACATGGTGATTTCCGATCCGCCCATGCTGAAGCATGCGCCTGTTTATCGCTATAATCGTTTTATTCGACCAATGTTTCTAAAAGTTTGCGATGCCGAGCTTGAGCTGATGGCAGTGATGCGCGAACCGATCTCTTGGCTGGGCAGTTGGTATCGCTATCGGCAGCGCCCCTTCATGAAGGGCAAGCCGAACAACACTTTCGGGATCACTTTCGACGAATTCGTCCTCGCCTATATGAAGGGCGACAAGCCGGGGTTCGCCGATGTGGGGAGCCAGCTGAAGTTCATGGAGACCCAACCGAACGGCACCGGGATCACCCACCATTTCCGCTATGAAGATCAGACGCGGCTTCGTCGCTTTTTGGAAGAGCGGCTCGACGTGATGCTGACCCTTGGGCAAGAGAATGTCTCTCCCAAAATGGAGCTGACGCTATCCCCAAACGTGAAAAAGCGCTTTCGCCGTAAGTTCGCGGCGGAGTTTGAGCTCTACGAGTCGATCACATAACCCTGCCCCGCGTGATGCTCAGTGCAGCTGATTGTGGACCGTTGTGGTCAGGTCAGTGAGAGAGAAGGGTTTCGGTAGGAAGACAGAATTCGGAATTTTCGACTGTTCTTGGCCGAAGTTATCCTCCGCATAGCCCGAGACGAAAACCACCCGCACATCCGGGCGTTGTTTGAGCGCTTGGCGCACCCAACTTGGGCCATCCATGCCGGGCATAACGACGTCTGTTACGAATACATCGATATCCAACTCCTTATCTTCGAGCATCTTTAACGCGGCTTCGGCGGATTCGGCTTCGAGCACTGTGTAGCCGCGCAGCCGCAAGGCGCGGCTTGCGAAGGCGCGCACGGGTGCTTCATCCTCCACCAGTAAGATCACCCCGTCGGACCGCTGAAGCGGGCTTTGATCTGGCGATGCCGGGGGCTTTTTCGCGACGGCTGTGGGCTGGCCCTCCAGCACGGGGAAGTAGAGGGTGAAACATGTGCCCCGCCCCAACTCACTGTCGATAAAGATGAATCCTCCCGTTTGTTTGACGATGCCATAGGCAGTGGAGAGACCCAGGCCGGTGCCCTCGCCGGTTCGTTTGGTGGTGAAAAATGGCTCGAAGACTTTTTGCAGCTTATCCTTCGGAATGCCCGTGCCATCGTCATGCACCTGCACCGTGACGTAGCGGCCTGCTGGCACGCTGACCCGATCTCTTTCAAGCGGTTGGTCGAGGCTCGTCACCTCGGTCACGATACGGATCTCGCCCCCGGCGGGCATGGCATCGCGGGCGTTGACGACGAGGTTCATCAAAACCTGCTCCAACTGGCGTTTATCCGCGCGGATCGGCGCAAGTACCGTGTCATGGCTAAGGGTCAGCGTTACTTTTTCGCCCACCAGACGGTTCAGCAAATGCGTGAGATCGGCGAGGGTATCGCGCATGTCGAGCGTCTCTGGCCGGAGGGTTTGTTTGCGCGAGAAGGCGAGGAGTTGCCCCACAAGGGCGGCCGCCCGGTTGGCGTTCTGGTTGATCTGGACCAGATCGCTGAAATCCGGGTCGCCCTGATCGTGCCGCAGCAAGAGGAGGTCACAATGCCCGGAAATCGCAGTCAAAAGGTTGTTGAAATCATGCGCGACGCCCCCGGCAAGCTGTCCAATGGCCTGCATCTTCTGGCTCTGCACGAATTGTGCCTCAAGCGATTTGAGTTCGGTCGCGTCCTGCAGCACCGCGATGAGGGCCGCCTCGCCGGCTTCGGATATGCGGTTGAGCGAAACCTGAACGAAGACCTCCTGATCCGTTCGGGTGAGCCTGAGAAATTCGGACTTTTGAACCAACCGCCCTGCAAGACTGTCTTGCAGCCAGTCCGAGATCGAGCGGCCGAGCCCCTCCATCAGATGCGAAAGATGACTGTCGCGCCGCAGCGATACGCCGAGCAATTTCCCCGCCATACGGTTGAAGGCCAGTACCGTTCCGTCGGGGCGCAGTTTGATCATCGGGACGGGGAGGTCTTGAAAGGTTTCCCAGCCCAATTCATTGGGAGAGGCAGCCCCTTCGGGCGGCGGCAGAAGATAGAGCGCGCGGCGGTTCGCGCCAGCCTCAACCTCGGCCACCAGTACCTGCCGGTTTCCTTCTGCAGTGGCGATTTCGGTCACGGTTCCGGGGGTTAAGGGTAGGGAATTGAACAATCGGTCCAGTGACTTCACCCGCTCCCCGACCAGTATGCGCGCCGCTTCATTCATGAAAAGGATCGTGCCGCCGCGGCCCTGCATGACCATTGGCAAGGCCATGCTTTCGTGCGTACTGCGGGGGCCCTCGCGGGTTGCAACGCTTTCAATCCGCCAAAGCAGGCGGTCGGCTGATAACTGGTGCACCGATAGGCGCATCGGGCCGGACCGGGTAATCACCTCTTCCCGGGCGTTGCCGCTGGCGGTGGCGCGTGATTGCAGGCGGTAGAGAAGGCCCACGGGATTGGCGAAATGCGCTCGTAAGGCCTCCGCGAGGGTTTCTTCGCCGACCTCGCCGAACTGCTTGAGAGCCGCCTCGTTGCGGTAAATGACTTGCCGATCGGAGGTAGCGATGAAACTGGGTGCGGCGTCTTTTGCGATGAAGTCCGCGACTCCATCCGCGCTGACCCGAATCCGGCCTCTATCCCATAGAAGAAAGACGATGTAACCAGTTGAAATAAAACCCAATGTGGCCGCCGAGGCAGCAAGGGCAAGCTGCAACGTCGCATCAGTGCTGCGCAGCGCAAGCGCGCCAGCGGCAAGAGCCATCACCACAAGCAGCCAAAGCCGCCTGAGGCCCGCCTGCCCCCCAATCCCTGAATGCCCAACGCCCTGCTGCACGCACATCCCCTAACAACCGAATCATACGACTATTACGTGCGACAGAGGTTAAGCAGGCTTTAACCGAAATCGGTTTGCACGCATTGGTTGATTATGGGTAAATTTACTCGCGCGTCAACTGTGCTGAGAAGAAACCGTCGCCATCGGGGGTTACGTCATAGCGATCCATGCGGGCGACTCGCCACTCGGGATGGCGGGCCAAGAAGGCTTCGACCCGCGCCTCGTTCTCCTCTCGAAACAGGGAGCAGGTGGCATAGGCCAAGACTCCGTCGCGTGCGGTAAGTCCTGCTGCCGTATCGAGAATTTGGTCCTGAATGGTGGTCAACTCGGTCAAGCGCTCGGGGGTCAGGGTCCATTTCCCCTCCGCCGCGCGGCGCCATGCGCCCGAGCCGGAACAGGGGGCATCGGAGAGGACGAGATCATAGGGGGCGCCCGCTTTGGCTTCTTCGGTATCGACTAGGGAAATCGCGACGCCCGCGCGATCGGCGCGGGGGGACAGGTCGCTCATTCTGCGGGGGTCTATGTCGTGAGCCGTGATCTCGCGCGCGGGGTCCATGGCCAGAGCAAGCGCTTTGCCGCCGCCGCCGGCGCAGTAGTCGAGCACCCGACCCCCCGAAGGCAGAGCGGCGACGACAGCTTGGCTCGCTGCGTCTTGCAATTCGACGTAACCGTCGGTGAAGGCGGCGGAATTTCGGATGCGGCGCGCACCTTCGGTCACGGTCAGCGCGGCTTTGGCAAGCGGGTTTGCGCGGGTTTGGACGCCCTCTTCGGCCAGCAGTTCTTGCGCGGCGGGCACGGCGATCCGCGCGGTGTTGACCCGCAGGCAGATCGGCCCGCGCTCTTGAAGCGCGAGCGCCGCGGCATCCGCATTCTCCCCAAGCGCCGTATCGAACAGGGGGAGCAACCAGTCGGGCAGGTTCAGCCGCGTCGCGCGATCCTCGGGCGCTGGCGGGAAAGCCCGTTCGGCCTCGGACAGCGGCGCGGGCGCATGGCCCACCCCTGAAAAGAGCGCGTCAAGGTCGGCCCCCTGCCCGTGCAGCACACCGATCAATAGCGCACGGCCCGTCTCCCCTCTGCCGTAATATGCCGCGCTGCGTTTCTGGCGCAGCACGTCGAACACATGATCGCGCACGGCGGCACGGTCTTTGGAGCCCGCGAAACGGCTCTGACGCGCCCATCGGGTCAGCGCTTGTTCGGCGGCCAGCCCCCCGGCAATTGCGTCCAGAACTTCTATCGCAGCGGATACGCGCGCGCCGGGGGTCATGGCATTTTCCTTTTGCAAAGAACGGCCCGCGGGCCGTTGCTTTATGGGTTAACCGATACGGTAGTTCGGGCTTTCGCGGGTGATCTGCACGTCATGCACATGGCTTTCCTTCAGCCCCGCGCCGGTGATCTTCACGAAGTTGCAATTGCGGCGCATCTCATCGACCGTGGCGCAACCGGTATAGCCCATGGCCGCGCGCAGACCGCCGACCAATTGGTGCAACACATTGCCCGCGCTGCCCTTGTAAGGCACCTGACCTTCGATCCCCTCGGGCACCAGTTTGTCAGAGGCGGCGTCTTTCTGGAAATACCGGTCTGCCGAGCCGCGCGCCATGGCGCCCATGCTGCCCATTCCACGGTAGCTTTTGAAGCTACGGCCTTGATAAAGAACGACTTCGCCGGGGCTTTCGTCGGTGCCGGCGATCATGCTGCCGACCATGGCGCAGGAGGCACCTGCGGCAATCGCCTTGGCGAAATCGCCGGAGAACTTGATGCCGCCATCGGCGATGATCGGCACGTCGCCCGCAGCGGCCACGCAGTCCATAATTGCGGTCAGTTGCGGCACGCCCACGCCCGCCACCATCCGCGTGGTGCAGATGGAGCCCGGGCCGATGCCGACCTTGACCGCATCGGCGCCCGCGTCGATCAGCGCGCGGGTAGCGTCGCCGGTGGCCACATTGCCCGCGACGACCTGCACATCGCCGAACTGTTTCTTGGCCCGGGTCACCGCATGGGCCACGCCTTCGGAATGGCCATGGGCAGTGTCGATCACGATCATATCGACGCCCGCATCGACCAGCGCTTCGGAGCGTTCGAAGCCCGCGTCGCCCACTGTCGTCGCCGCAGCGACACGCAAGCGGCCCAGATCATCTTTGCAGGCGGTGGGGTTCAACACGGCCTGTTCGGTGTCGCGCAGAGTCAGCAGCCCGGTGAGCTTGCCTTCGGCGTCCGTGACCAGCAACTTCTCGATCCGGCGCGATTTCATCAGGCTGATCGCCTCGTCCCGGTCCGCAGGCTCTTGCAGGATCGCCAGCCGATCAGAAGTCATCATCACCGAGACCGGCGTGCGGTCGTCGGAGGCGAAACGCATGTCGCGGTTGGTCACGATGCCCAGCACGCGGCCATTTTCGTCTACAACCGGGAAGCCGGTCACGCGGTAGCGTTCTTGCAGGTCCTTGGCATCCGCCAGCGTCTGGTCGGGGCGCAGGGTGATCGGGTTGTAAACGATTCCGGATTCAAAGCGTTTCACCCGACGCACTTCGCGGGCCTGTTCTTCGATCGTGAGGTTGCGGTGCACCACCCCCATGCCCCCGGCCTGCGCCAATGCGATGGCCATGCGGCTTTCGGTCACCGTATCCATGGCCGAGCTGAGCAGCGGGATATTGAGCGCGATGCTCTGCGTGACGCGGGTTCGCGTGTCTGCGGTGGACGGCAACACAGAAGACGCTGCGGGAACCAGCAGGACGTCATCAAAGGTCAGGGCCTCACGAATCTCCATTTAACACCTCGGGTCTGGATGGGTTCATTTGGCGGTTTCCTATTTCACGGATGGCCGGGATTGGAAAGGCCTATTCCCCCGCGTAAGCCACAGACGGCGAATGACGCGGGCGCGGCATGAATTGCCGCCCCGCATCTTTCCCCCGCCGCGCGGCACGCTATGCTGTCGCAAAGAAACAAAGGACGGCCCCGATGAGCAGTGACCCCCTCGTGATTTTCACGCCCTCCGGCAAGAGAGGGCGCTTTCCCAAAGGCACCCCGGTGCTGACCGCCGCGCGGCAGTTGGGTGTCGATCTGGACTCGGTCTGCGGCGGGCGCGGCATCTGTTCGAAATGTCAGGTCTCGCCGGGCTATGGGCAGTTTTCGAAACATGGGGTGACCGTCGCGCCCGATGCGCTGAGCCCATGGAACGCGGTCGAAGAACGCTATGACGAGAAGCGCGGCTTGAAGGAGGGCCGACGTCTGGGCTGTCAGGCGACGGTGCAAGGCGATGTGGTGATCGACGTGCCGCCAGAGAGCCAAGTGCACAAACAGGTCGTGCGCAAACGCGCCGAGGCGCGAGAGATTGTGCTGAACCCGTCGGTCAAACTCTTCTACGTCGAGGTGACGGAGCCCGACATGCACGAACCCTCGGGCGATCTGGAACGTCTCAGGGCCGCGCTGGCCCAGCAGTGGGAGCTGGAGAAAGTCACCGCCGATCTGCACATCCTGCAAATGATGCAGCCGGTCCTGCGCAAGGGCGATTGGAAAGTCACCGTCGCCGTCCACCTGGGCGATCAGGAAAACGCCGCGCGGATCATGAACATTTGGCCGGGGTATTACGAGGGCACGGTCTATGGTCTGGCGGTCGATCTCGGCTCTACCACCATCGCGGCGCATCTGTGCGATCTGCAAACCGGTGAGGTCATGGCCTCTTCCGGTGTGATGAACCCGCAGATCCGTTTCGGCGAAGACCTGATGAGCCGCGTCAGCTATTCCATGATGAACCCCGACGGCGCGCAGGAGATGACCCGCGCGGTGCGCGAAGGGATGGCGACGCTTTTCACCCAGATCGCCGCCGAAGGGAATGTCGCGCCCGATCTGATCGTCGACGCGGTCTTCGTCTGCAACCCTGTGATGCACCACCTGCTGCTGGGCATCGACCCCTTCGAGTTGGGTCAAGCGCCCTTCGCGCTTGCAATCTCCGGCGCGCTGCGTCTGCGGGCCGAGGATTTGGACCTGAACATCCACCCCTCCGCCCGTGTCTATCTGCTGCCCTGCATCGCGGGCCATGTCGGCGCGGATGCCGCCGCCGTCGCCCTGTCGGAGGCGCCTGAGAAGTCCGACGAATTGATGCTTGTGGTCGATGTGGGCACCAATGCGGAGATCTTGCTGGGCAACAAGGAAAAGGTGCTGGCCTGTTCCTCTCCCACCGGGCCCGCGTTTGAGGGGGCGCAGATCAGCTCGGGCCAACGGGCGGCACCGGGGGCGATCGAACGGGTCGAGATTGACCCGGAAACCAAGGTGGCCCGGTTCAAGGTGATCGGCTGTGATCTCTGGTCTGACGAGGACGGCTTTGAAGAGGCGGTGGCGAGCACCGGCGTCACGGGCATCTGCGGCTCCGGCATCATCGAAATGGTCGCCGAGATGCGTATTCACGGCATCGTCGACGCGCCGGGTCTGATTGGCAGTGCTGCGCAGACGGGCTCCGCCTCGGTCTTTGCCGATGGGCGCACCAACAGCTATCTGGTCTATGACGGCACCGAAAAGGGCGGGCCCAAGATCACGGTGACCAACCGCGACATTCGCGAAATCCAGATGGCCAAGGCCGCGCTCTATTCCGGCGCGCGGCTGCTGATGGACAAATTCGGCGTCGACAAGGTCGACCGCGTGGTGTTGGCGGGGGCCTTTGGCGCGCATATCAGCCCCAAACACGCAATGGTGCTAGGCATGATCCCCGACGCGCCGCTCGACAAAGTCACCAGCGCGGGCAATGCGGCGGGCACCGGCGCCCGGATCGCCCTGCTCAATACCGAGGCCCGGGCCGAGATCGAGGCGACCGTGGGCGCGATCCACAAGATCGAAACCGCCGTCGAGCCGCGCTTTCAGGAGCATTTTGTCAACGCCTCAGCTATCCCCAATGCGGTAGAGCCTTTTCCCATCCTCAACAGCCTCGTCGCCCTGCCGGAGATGACCTTCAACACCGGCGGCAGCGGCGAAAGCGAACGCGGCGGGCGTCGGCGCAGAAGAAAGGCGACGTGATGACTGCCTCGGACAACAGCGATCAGGTCGAATTCTGGAGCGCCTCTGCGGGGCAGAGATGGGCCGCGCGGCAGGCTGAGCTGGACATACTGATGCAGCCGGTGCTCGACGGCGTGCTGGCGCGCGCCGAACTGGCACCGGGGCTGCGGGTGCTCGACATCGGCTGCGGCGCGGGGGCGGGCTGTCTCGCCGCCGCCGAGGCGGTGGGCGCTGCGGGCGCGGTGCTGGGCGTCGATGTCTCTGCCCCGCTGCTCGACCTCGCGCGGCAACGGGCCGCCGCCCTGCCCCATGTTGCCTTTCACCACGGTGATGCAACGACGCTAGCGCTTTCCCCTTCCTATGACCGGCTGATCTCGCGCTTTGGCGTGATGTTCTTTGCCGATCCGGTGCTCAGCTTCACGCGCATGGCCGCGCAACTCAGCCCCGGCGCGAAAATCAGCTTTGCCGCTTGGGGCCAAATCCCCGAGAACCCTTTCTTTACCCTGCCCAACCGCGCGGCCCGGGCCACCATCGGCGCCATGCCGAAAAGCGATCCCGACGGCCCCGGCCCCTTCGCCTTTCGCGACCCTGAACGCGTGGTGTCGATCCTCGCCGAGGCGGGCTTTGTCGATATCGCCTGCAATGTGACACGGCTTGACCTCACCCCCGCGGGCACGGTCGATGACCTTGCCCAGCAGATGTGCGACATCGGCCCGGCCAGCGGCGCGATCAATCATTTCGAGGCGGGCCCGGCACAGGTCGAGGAACTTCGGCAAACCATCGCCGAAGCTCTGCGCCCCTATGCGGAAGACGGCCCCCTGCGCCTGCCTGCCGAGATCAATTTCCTCACCGCGACGAAACCCTGACTTGACCTTCCCCCGCGCGCCGATTATCTCATCCTCAGCGCGCGGGTATGGTGAAAAGGTATCACGGCAGCTTCCCAAGCTTTAGTTACGAGTTCGATTCTCGTTACCCGCTCCACGCTCCCCCTCCGCCTTTGTGATCCCGCCGCATGGCCCCACACAGGCCCCGCAGGGTTCCCCGAGGTCACCCCCATGAAAAGCCTATTCTGGTCCGAATTTCGCCATGATTGCCCGCAAAAGTAGCAATCAACAGGGAAGTAACTTACGCGCGGATGGCCCAACGATGTCGGATGCGCATTGAGGCAAAGGAAAAAAGCGTGGCAAACGCGTTTCGGGACTACGCGACATCCAAGGCGTATATCATCGTCAATTTCATCGTACTGTGCTGTGTCGCCGGCATCAGCTATTCGATCGTCAAACTGGATTACGAGCAGCATATCGCCAGCATCCGTCAGGATGCCCGGCAAACGCTGCATGAAGTCAGCAATCAGGTGCAGCACCAGTTCCAGGAAACCATTCTGGTCACCAAGAACATCGAGAATATCCTGCTGTCCGGTGAGGCGTTCAGAGACAAGAAGATCGAACTGCTGGTCAAGGAACTGCGCGACCGGAACCCCGGCATTCAAGCCTTCGCCCTCGCCCCCGACCTCAAGATCACCCATAGCTATCCCAAGACCCAGAATGGTGAGACCATCGGTCTGGAATACAAGAACATTCCGGCGCAGCTTTCGGGCGTGGCCAATGCCTATCGCCGCCAAAGCCCGACCATCGAAGGGCCGCTGAACCTTGTTCAAGGCGGCAAGGGCTATATCATGCACTATCCGGTGTTCGAGCGCCCCATCGGCCTGGGCGCGCCGCGCTTTTGGGGGGTGATGTCCATCGTCTTTCAGCCCGACCGGCTGTTCGAGCCGCATCAAAACCCGCATCAGGCCGCCGACTACATCTATAGCCTCCGCGCCTTTCCCACAGGCGTCATGCCGCCTGAGATTGAGCCTGCGGCGGTCGACCCCACAGCCCCCGTGCGCACCCGGTTCGAGCTTTTAGGCAAGACATGGGAGGCGACGGCCAGCCCCGCCAACGGTCTGCCCCCCTATGCCCCGCAAAGCCCCTACCTCGTAGCCTTCGCCCTGATCGCGACCATCGCGCTGATGGCAGGCCTCTGGGCCTTCCGCCGGGTCACGCTGAAAAAGCAGGAAGCCCATGCGCTTTTGGCTGAGGGGATTGGATCGATCCAAGAGGGGTTCATCGCCTTTGACGAGAAAGAACGCCTTGTCACCGTCAACAGCAAGTTTCTGGAGTATCACCCTGAAATCGCTGACCTTTTGATTCCCGGCAAAACCATCGAAGAGCTGTTGCGCCATTGGGTCGCCCGCCATCAGCACCCAGAGCAGGTCGAGGAGCGTGGGGCATGGATCGCCAAACGTCTCGCCCGGTTCCGCAACCCGACCGGCGCCTTCATTCTTGAGGTCTCGGATAACTTCTGGCTCAAAGTCACGGAATCGCGCACGCCGCATGGTTATACCGTGGGCATCTGGACCGATGTGACGGCCGAGAAACGCGCGCTCGACGCGGCCAAGGCGGCGGACCGCGAAAAGACCGAATTCCTGAACAACGTCAGCCATGAATTGCGCACGCCGCTGACCGTGATCTCGGGCCGGGCGACCTTCTTGCAACATGCCGAGAAGCTGCCCCAAGCCCGGCGTTTGCAGACCGCGCTGAACAACAGCGCCAATGCCACGCCCGACATTCGGCACAGCGTCGATGAGTTCCAAAACTTCGTCTCTGACCAAGCGGGCGGCATCGCGGGGTCGTCCAAACATATGCTGCGCCTTGTCGAAGACCTGTTGGATTGGACCAAGGTCGCGCGCGGCAAGATGGAGCTTGATCTTCAAGAGATCGAAACCAGCGAGATCGCCCGCTCCGTCGCCGATGACCTGCGCCCGGATGCCGAGGCCAAGGGGCTGACCCTGACCTATGAGGACAATGGCACGGCCCTCGCCAATGCCGATCCGGTGCGCCTGCGGCAGATCCTTTACAACCTGATTTCAAACGCGATCAAATTCACCCGCAGCGGCAATATTCATCTGCAGATGCAGCAGGATGCCGAAGAGATCACCTTCTCGGTCTCCGACACGGGCTGCGGTATTTCCGAGGACAATCTCGAGCGGGTTTTCCTGCGGTTTCAGCAGGTTGACGGCTCAATGTCGCGTGAGAACGGCGGCTTGGGATTGGGACTTGCGATTGCCGGAGCAACTGGCCAGCCTGCATGGCGGCAGCCTGTCGCTGGAAAGCAAAGTCGACGTGGGCAGCACTTTCCGGCTGACCCTGCCCCGCCCCGTGGCCGATAGCGAGATGCGCCGCTCGGCCTGATGGCAAAACGCCCCGGCCCAAAGCGGACCGGGGCCTATTGCCTCAACTCTCGCCCTGCATCAGCACATCGCCAAAGCGGTCCCGCAGATCGCGTTTCAGCACTTTGCCCGTCGCGTTGCGCGGCAGTGCCTCGGCGAAGACCACCCTGTCGGGCACCTGCCATTTGGCGATCTGATCCTCGAAAACCTTGAGAATATCCGCCTCTGACGGATCGGCCCCTTCGGCCTTCACCGCGACCAGAACCGGGCGCTCGTCCCATTTGGGATGGGTGGCCCCGATGACGGCGGCGTCGGCCAGATCGGGGTGGGCGATGGCGATATTCTCTAACTCGACCGAACTGATCCATTCGCCGCCCGACTTGATGATATCCTTGGCGCGGTCACGGATGGTGATATAGCCGTCGGCGTCCATCGTCGCGATATCGCCGGTGTCGAACCAGCCATCGCGCAGGGTGCTGTCGCGGTCGGATTGGTAGTAGGCATCCAAAATCCAATGCCCCCGGGTGACCAGAGCGCCTTGGGTTTCGCCGTCATGGGGCAACGGCTTGCCTGCGTCGTCCCAGATCTCAAGCTCAACACCAAAGACCGGGCGGCCTTGGTTCTCGCGCAGCTTGTGCTGGGCATCCTCGGGCAATTCACCGTGTTTCGCCAAGGGTTTGTTGACGCTACCCACCGGCGACATCTCGGTCATGCCCCAAGCGTGGATGGTCTCCACCCCATAGTCTTCGCGGAAGGTCTTGATCATCGACGGCGGACAGGCCGAACCGCCGACCACGGTACGCTCTAAGCTGGGCAGTTCGCTGCCGGATTTCTTTGCTGCCGCCAAGAGCCCTTGCCAGATCGTCGGCACGCCAAGCGCCAAGGAAACGCGGTAGCTGTCGATCAGCCCCACGAGCGAGGCACCATCAAGGTTCGGCCCCGGCAACACCATTCGCGCACCGGTCATCGCGCTGGCATAGGGGCAGCCCCAAGCGTTGACATGGAACATCGGCACCACGGCCATCACGATGTCCCGCGCGGAGATCGCGATGCTGTCGGCCATGTTGATGCCAAAGGAATGCAACACGGTCGAGCGGTGGGAATAAAGCACGCCCTTGGGATTGCCTGTGGTGCCAGAGGTGTAGCAAAGGCTCGACGCCGTGTTCTCATCCAGATCGGGCCAGTCGAACCCGGCATCGCCCGAAGCCACCAATTCGTCGTAGAAAATCAGCCCCGGTAGTGTCTCGGCGGCCTCGGCATCGGGGCCGGACAACAGGACGAGGTGCTTGAGATGCTCAAGCTTATCGCGGATCGCGGCGACGAGGGGGACGAAGGTCTTGTCGATGAATAGCACCTCATCCGCGGCATGGTTGAGGATATAGACAAGCTGATCGGCAAAGAGCCGCGGGTTGATCGTATGGCAGACAAAGCCCGCGCCGGAGGTGCCGAAGTAGATCTCCAGATGCCGCCGATTGTTCCATGCGATGGTCCCGCAACGCGCCTGCGGCGACAGCCCCAGATCGGTCAAGGCCGCGCCCAAACGCCGCGCATTCTCGGCCACCTGCCCCCCAGTTCGTCTCTTCAACCCCGCCGGTGGTCGAGACCGAGATGATCTCGCCCTCGGGGTGATAGCGTTCGGCATGGGAAATCAGGCTTGAGATCAGCAGCGGCTGCGTCATCATCTGGCCAAGCATAGGGGGTCCTCCAATCATTTGCTTTGAGACTGTCCAAAGGTCAGGGCAGTTGCAAGCCTTCCCCTCCGGCAAGTCGTAAGAGCGCTGACGGACAGGACGACGGCACCGCGCAGGCGGCTATCGCCCGCGCGGTGCCTCGTTCCGGTCTAAGGGCAGCCCCTAGCCGCGATGCTGGTGGATATAGCCGATCAGCCCTGCGGTGGAGCCGTCTTTCCCTTCGGCAGAGACCTCACCTTCGACCAGCGGTTGGAGCGATTTGGCCAGTTCCTTGCCCAGTTCCACGCCCCATTGATCGAAAGAGTTGATGCCGAGGATCACCCCTTCGACGAAAACGCGATGCTCGTAAAGCGCGATGATCTGGCCCAGCGTGAAGGGATCAAGCGTTTCATAGGCGAGTGTGGTCGAGGGCCGGTTGCCGGGGAAGACACGGTGGCGCGCTTGGCGTTCAAGCGCGTCGCCCGAAAGCCCCGCGTCGCGCATGATGGCGCGCGCTTCGTCCAAAGACCGCCCGCGCATCAGCGCCTCGGATTGGGCGAGGCAATTGGCGATGAGCAGATCGTGGTGATGCTGCAACTCCGGCTCATGCCCCTTGGCCGCCACCAGAAACTCGCAAGGGATCACCCGGGTGCCTTGGTGGATCAACTGATAGAAAGCGTGCTGGCCATTGGTGCCCGCCGCGCCCCAGACCACCGGGCCGGTGTGGCGCGGGCTGTCGGCGCCGTCCATCTGCACGCCTTTGCCGTTCGATTCCATCTCAAGCTGTTGCAGGTAATCGGGCAGCATCTCAAGCCGTTGGTCATAGGGCAGCACCGCGCGGGTGGCATGGCCGCAGATTTGGTTGTGCCAGATGCCCACCAGCGCCAGAAGGATCGGCATATTCTCAGCCGGATCAGCGGCGCAGAAATGGCGGTCCATCTCCTGCGCGCCGCGCAGGAAGCTGTCGAAAGCCTTGGGCCCAATGGCGATCATCAGCGAGAGCCCAATCGGCCCCCAGACGGAATAGCGCCCGCCGACCCAATCCTCGAAACCGAAGACCCGAGCCGGGTCGATCCCGAACTCAGCGGTCTTGTCATCAGCGGTGCTGAGCGCGGCGAATTGCGTCGCCGGATCGCCGCCATGGTCCTGCATCCATGCCCGCGCCGTGCGCGCGTTGGTCATGGTCTCAATGGTGGTGAAAGTCTTGGACGCGACGATCACCAGCGTTTTCTTGGCATCCAGCCCCCGCAGCGTATCCGCGATATGCGCCCCATCGACGTTTGAGACGAAGTGGCAGCGCGGCCCATCGTGATAGGGTGTCAGCGCGCGGGTCGCCATGGCCGGGCCAAGGTCGGAGCCGCCGATGCCGATGTTAACCACATCCGTAATGTCGCCGCTGCGCACCTGATCGGCAAAGCTGCGCATCCGCGCCAGCGTGTCGCGGACCTGCGGCATGACATCTTCGCCCGCGACCTCTACCGGCCCGCCATCGAGATTGCGCAGCGCAGTGTGCAGCACCGCGCGGCCCTCAGTCTCATTGATCGGCGCGCCCGCGAACATCGCATCGCGCCGCTCGGTGACTTTGGCGTTTTCGACCAGTTGCAGCAGTGCCGCGCGGGTCTCGGTGTCGATATTCGTCTTGGCGTAGTCGAACAGCATATGCTGCGTCCGCAGCGAGAAGTCCTCGGCCCGGTTCGGGTCATAGAACAGTGCCGTGATCTTGCGGTCCGCCACGGCGCTCTGCCGCTCTTGAAGGTCTTGCCAAATGTTCATCATGCCGCCCAGTAAACTTCGATTTCATCCAGCACCGATGCAATCGGCGCCTCTTCGGGGGAAAGCCCCTGCGCGCGCTCAAGGGCCGCGCGTTTCTCATCCCCGAAAATCACGAGATGCTTGTTCAGCGCCCCGTCGAGCACATGCGCCGGCAGCGTGACCCGCGCAGTGGGCTGGCCCTCGGGATAGACCGGGCACAAAAGCGGGGCATCGGCGGCCAAAGCGTCAGGCAGGCTCCGGTCGCCGGGGAAAAGCGAGGCGGTGTGCATGTCGTCGCCCATGCCAAGCAACAGGACAGAGATCGGCACATGATCCGTCAGACTGGGGGCCACCACCTCTGCCCCCTCGCCCGGAGAAAGCCCGGGGCGGAAAAAGGGGATGAACTGCGCCGCCGCGGCACGGTCGTTCAAAAGATGCTCGCGCACCAGACGCGCGTTCGACAGCGGGTCATCCGCGTCCACCCAACGCTCATCGGTCAGCATCACATCCACCCGACTCCAATCCAGATCGGTCGCGCTGAGCATCTCAAAGATCGGCCCGGGGGTAGAGCCGCCTGGCACCGCGAAAGACACGCGGTCATTGCCCGAAAGCGCCGATTTCAACTTGCCCGCCAGTTTGTTGGCGACATTCATCACCAGCATTTCGCGGTCCGCATATTCGATGATGTTCATGGGGATACCTTTCGCCATTCACGGCCATCGCGCCGCATCATTTCTGTCGCATCCGTCGGCCCCGCCGAGCCGCTGTCATAGGGTTTGGGCACGTCGTGACGCGCCTCCCAGCCTTGGATGATCGGATCGGTCCAGGCCCAGGCGGCCTCGACCTCGTCGTCGCGCATGAACAATGTCTGGTTGCCCCGGATCACGTCCATGATAAGCCGCTCATAGGCATCGACCTGATCGCCCCCATCGGGGCCAAGCGCTTCGGCAAAGGTCATGTCGAGCGGCACATCGACCAGACGCATGCCCCCCGGCCCCGGTTCCTTGATTGTCACGCCAAGAGTGATGCCCTCGTTGGGTTGCAAGCGGATCGACAGCACGTTGCGATGACGGCCCGCGTCTTCGGCAAAGATGGAATGCGGCGTGTCTTTGAAAACCACCGTGATCTCGCTCGACCGGGCCACCATCCGCTTGCCGGTGCGCAGATAGAACGGTGTGCCATGCCAACGCCAGTTGCTGATATGGGCCTTCAACGCCACGAAACTCTCGGTCCGCGACCGTGGGTTGCCGACGGCATCGCGGTAGCTGGGGGCATCTTCTTCATTGCCCTCTTCAGCCTCATACTGTCCGCGCACGAGGTGATGCGGCAGCACCGGATCAATCGCGCGGATCACTTTCAGCTTTTCGTCGCGCACCGCATCGGGGTCGAAACGCGCGGGCGGCTCCATCGCGATCAGGCACAAGAGTTGCATCAAGTGGTTCTGCACCATGTCCCGCATCGCGCCGGATTTGTCGTAATACTCCCCACGCCCGCCGACGCCCACCGTCTCGGCCACGGTGATCTGGATGTGGTCGACGTATTGGCGGTTCCACAACGGCTCGAACAGCATATTGCCAAAGCGCACCGCCATGAGGTTCTGCACCGTCTCTTTGCCGAGGTAGTGATCGATCCGGTAGATCTGTTGTTCTTTGAAATAGGTGGCCAGCGTCGCGTTGAGGGCGCGCGCACTCTCCAGATCGCGGCCAAAGGGTTTTTCCACGACAATGCGACATTCTTCGCCCGCCATGCCCCATTGCTGCAACCGTTCCGCCAGATCGCCGAAAAGCCCCGGCGCGACAGAGAAATAATAGACCTCGATCCGGTCCTTGCCGGACATCAGGTCTTGCAGTTCGGCCCAGCCGGTCTCTCCGCGTGCGTCGATGGCGACATAGTCAAGCTTGGCGAGAAAGGCGTCGAGGTTGTCGCAGGCGTCTTTCCCGCCGAACTCTTCAATCGCTTCGGCCACCATCTCGCGGTAGCCTGCGGCGTCCATCTCGGTGCGCGCAGCGCCGATGATCCGCGCCTCTTCGGGCATTTGGCCCGCACAATATCGCCGGTAAAGACCCGGCAAAATCTTGCGCCGGGCCAGATCGCCGGTGCCGCCAAAGATGACAAGATCGAAGGGGTCGACAGGGATAACACGCGAAACCATTGACTAATCCTTGTCCGGGCAGAGTGGCAGAGTTAGCGCAAACATACTTATTTTTCCCTACATCACAAGACTGTGCGCCCCGGTGCTTGGACTTTTAGGGTGCGCCGCAATAGCTTACCACAACAGGAACACACGGGATCACGCAAGGAACAATCATGAAAGATATTGCGCAAGCAAACGAGGGCAAGTTCCAGAACCCGGCGGTCACTGCCAAGGGGGAACCCCGCGCCACCGTGGCCCTGCGCGGGGCGGAAACGCTTTGGTTCAACACAGGCACCCTGTGCAACATCGAATGCGTGAACTGCTACATCGCCTCTAGCCCCAAGAACGACGCGCTGGTCTATATCACCGCGGATGAGGTGCGCGACTATCTCGACCAGATCGAGGAGCGTAGCTGGCCGGTGCGCGAGATCGCCTTCACCGGCGGTGAGCCCTTCATGAACCCTCAGATGATCGAGATCACCGAAGCCTCGCTAGAGCGCGGATACGAGGTGTTGATCCTGACCAACGCCATGCGTCCGATGATGCGCAAATCGGTGCAAAAGGGGCTTTTGCGGCTGCGCGATGCCTATCCCGGCAAGATGACCTTCCGCATCTCCGTCGACCATTATCGCCGCGATCTGCACGACGCGGAACGCGGCGAGGGTGCCTTCGACAAGACCCTGACTGGCATGGAATGGCTCCGCGACAACGGCTTTCGCATGGCCGTGGCGGGGCGGTCGATCTTTGCCGATAGCGACGTCGACAGCCGCGCGGGTTATGCCGCCTTCTACGCCGAACACGGCTTTGACATCGACGCACAAGACCCCGCCATGACCGTTCTCTTCCCCGAGATGGACGAGGCCGTGGAGGTGCCCGAAATCACCACCGCCTGCTGGGGCATCTTGGACAAGTCCCCTGACGCGGTGATGTGCGCCTCCTCCCGTATGGTGGTCAAACGCAAGGGGGCCGAGAAACCCGCCGTGCTGGCCTGCACGCTCTTGCCCTACGACCCTGAGTTTGAACTCGGCACCACATTGGCCGAGGCGGAGCGCGACGTGGCGCTGAACCACCCGCATTGCGCAAAGTTCTGCGTGTTGGGCGGGGCGAGCTGTTCGGCCTAACGCCCCTGCCCTTCGGCCTGCTGGCTCAATGCAGCGTGAATTCGCCCACTTGGTGCTGCCACTCACCGGGACCAATTAGCTTGCGATGCGTGAAGCGGACCGAATGCAGCGGGCCGTCCAGTTCCGCGCGCCAGAATTCGACGAATTCAAACAGCCGCGGATGGTCCGGTGCGATGTCGTAATCCTGCCAGATATAGGTGTTCAGCACATGGCTATAGTCGGGCATGTGGTAGAAGAACTCTGCCGTGGTCAGCCCGTAACCTTTCAGCATCAATTCGGTTTCACTGCGGGGCATGTTGCGCCTCCCTTGCTGCCTCTGTAGAGCAAGTTTGCGCGGTCAGAATTACTTTTCAATGAAAACAGTGTGTTGGCACTTCGCCCCGAGTGCTGCCAGTGCGTTTCGGCCACAGCCATTGCACCTGATATGCCCCGTCTGCTATAGAAAACCCCAAGATATAGAACCATAAAAATGGTGGGCAAGATACGTGACCGATACGCCGGATACCCCTGAAAACGCAGACGAAAAGCCCATCTTTCACGGGCCGTCGGTGACCATCGAACACGAGATGCGTACGTCCTATCTGGACTACGCGATGAGCGTGATCGTCAGCCGCGCGATTCCCGATCTGCGCGACGGTCTGAAACCGGTGCACCGCCGCATCCTCTACGCGATGCATGAGACCGGCAACACGCATGATAAACCCTACCGTAAATCCGCCCGTCCCGTGGGCGATGTGATGGGCCAGTACCACCCGCATGGCGACAGCGCGATTTACGACGCGCTGGTGCGGATGGCGCAGGATTTCTCCATGTCGCTGCCGCTTCTGGACGGTCAGGGCAACTTCGGCTCGATGGACGGCGATAACCCGGCGGCCATGCGCTATACCGAGGTGCGGATGGACAAGCCCACCGCCTATCTTCTGGCCGATATCGACAAGGAAACCGTCGATTTTCAGGACAACTATGACGGCAAGCAGCAGGAACCCACGGTTCTGCCCGCGCGCTTCCCGAACATGTTGGTCAACGGTGCGGGCGGCATTGCCGTCGGCATGGCGACGAACATCCCGCCGCATAACCTTGGCGAGGTGGTGGATGCCTGCCTTGCGCTGATCGACGATCCGGACCTGACCTCCGAACAGCTCATCGAATACGTCCCCGGCCCTGACTTTCCCACGGGCGGCATCATGCTGGGCCGATCCGGCGCGCGCAAAGCCTACCTTGAGGGCCGCGGCAGCGTGGTGATCCGCGCCAAGACCCGGGTCGAGGAAATCCGCAAAGACCGCTGGGCCATCGTCATCGACGAGATTCCCTATCAGGTCAACAAAGCCACGATGATCGAAAAGATCGCCGAACAGGTTCGCGAGAAGAAGATCGAGGGCATCGCCCACGTTCAGGATGAGAGCGACCGCAACGGCGTGCGCGTGGTGATCGAACTCAAACGCGAGGCCACCGCCGAAGTGGTGATGAACCAGCTTTACCGCTTCACCCCGATGCAGACATATTTTGGCTGCAACATGCTGGCGCTGAATGGCGGCCGGCCTGAGCAGCTCACTTTGCGCAAATTCCTCAGCTACTTCATCGACTTCCGCGAAGATGTCGTGGCGCGGCGCACGGCCTACTTGCTGCGCAAGGCGCGCGAGCGCAGCCATATCCTTTGCGGTCTCGCGGTCGCTGTCACCAATATCGACGAAGTAGTCGCCACCATCCGCTCCTCCGCCGATGCCGCCGAGGCGCGCGAGAAGCTGATGACCCGCCGCTGGCCCGCCGAGGACATCCTGCCCTACATCGCGCTCATCGACGACCCGACCCATACGGCGAACGAAGACGGCACCTACAACCTCTCCGAAGCTCAGGCCCGCGCCATTCTGGAACTGCGCCTGCAGCGCCTCACCCAGATCGGCGTTAAGGAAGTGACCGACGAGCTGGAAGAGCTGGCGGGCAAGATCAAGGAATACCTCGAGATTCTGGGTTCCCGCGAGCGCATCCTCGGCATCATCTCGGACGAGTTGCGCGAGGTGCGCGAGCAATTCGCCGTGCCGCGCCGGACCGAGATCGTCGACTGGTCGGGCGACATGGACGACGAAGACCTGATCGCCCGCGAGGAAATGGTCGTGACTGTGACTTCCGGCGGCTACATCAAGCGCACGCCCCTGGCCGACTTCCGCGCGCAGCGCCGCGGCGGCAAGGGTGTCTCGGGCATGCAGACCAAGGAAGAGGATGTCGTCACCAACCTCTTCGTCGCCAACACCCATACGCAACTTCTTTTCTTCACGACCGACGGCATGGTCTACAAGCTGAAGACATGGCGCCTGCCGCAGGGCGCGCGCACCGCCAAGGGCAAGGCCATCGTGAATATCCTGCCCATCCCCACCGGTGTCTCCATCGCGGCGATCATGCCGGTGGACCGGGATGAAAAGGAATGGGACGACCTGCAGGTGATCTTCGCCACCTCTGCCGGGACCGTGCGGCGCAACAAACTGTCGGATTTCACCAATGTGAAGGCCAACGGCAAGATCGCCATGAAGTTCGAAGGCGAGCATGAGGGCACCACGCTGATCAACGCGCGCATCGCCTCGAACGACGATGACGTCATGCTGGTCACCGACGCGGGCCGTGCGATCCGCTTCCCGGCGACCGAAGTGCGGGTGTTCAACTCGCGCAACTCAGTTGGCGTGCGCGGCATCCGTCTGGGCGAAGGCGACAACCTCGTCTCCATGTCCGTGATCCGCCACTTCGAAGCGAGTTCGGAAGAGCGTGTCGCCTATCTCAAACAGCGCCGTCTGATGGCGGGGCTGACCGATGAGGACAGCAGCGATGACGAGGAAGAGCAGGTTCAAGCCGGACAGCTGAGCACCGAACGCTATGCCGAAATGTCCGCCGCCGAGGATCTGATCCTGACGATCACCGCCAAGGGTGCGGGCAAGGTCTCCTCGGCCCATGACTACCCTGTGCGGGGCCGCGGCGGCATGGGCGTGACCGCTTGGACCAAGGCCATGGCCCACGGCCCCATCGTCGCCTGCTTCCCGGTGGAAATGTCCGATCAGGTGATGCTGGCGACCTCCAAGGGCCAGTCGATCCGCGTGCCGGTCGAAGGCATCTCCTTCCGCTCGCGCAGCGCAGGTGGTGTCAAAGTGTTCAGCACCGGCAAGAATGAGGAAGTTGTCAGCGTGGCTTGGATCGCCGACCAGGGCAACGAAGAGGATGAAGTCGACGGTGACAGCGCCGCCGAGTGATCGACGGCCACCCCGCCCCATGCATGTGCTTTGGGGCGGGAGCTTTTTACCAAAACAGCATCGAACAACAAAAAATCCCCCGCGCCATCAGCGCGGGGGATTTTCTAATCTTAAACTTCCGTTAGGAAATTAGTTGGTAGTAGTGGTCGAAGAAGAGGAACCGGATGCCGCGACTGCAACCAGAACCAGAGCAGCACCAGCTGCCGCCGCGCCGCCACCAAGACCAGCACCAGCAGCAAAGAGCCCTGCACCATCTGCAGCGGCAGGCACGCAAACGCGCGCAGTGTTGCCGTCTACGGTGACCGGATCAGGCTTACAGTTATAGACCACACCATTGGCACCTTGAACCTGAAGCGAATAGACCGCATCGTCAGACGCCCCAAGAACAGCCGCTTGAGAAGTGGTTTGGGCGAAAGCAGCACCCGAAAGAGCGATAGTTGCCGCCACCGTTGCAAGAATTTTCATGTCTAGGTACTCCTATATCTCGTCAAAAATGAAACTCACCGCAGCATCGCATATAATCTTATCCGGCGCAAAGGCGAAATATTAAGCTATGGTTAGGATTTATAGCGATGCCCGTTGTTTAAGCAACATCCAAAATGGCGAATTGTTCCCCATCTCGGATGCCTAAATTCCATACAGTTCCGTGAACTTGTTTTCTAGGTAGGTCAGCAACGGTGCCTCGGTCGGCGGCTTTCCGCAAGCGCGGGTGATTACCTCACGCGGCTCGTAAAGGCCCCCATGCTTTTGCACGTTCTCACGCAGCCAACCGGTAGCAGCACTCGTATCCCCCCTTGCCAAGGCTTCGTCGAGATCGGGTACGGCCTCCCGCAAAGCCTCATGAAGGCATCCCGCATAGACATTGCCGAGGCTGTAAGTCGGGAAATAGCCCAAAAGTCCGACGGACCAGTGCACATCCTGCAAGACGCCGTTTGACGGGCGGTCGACCGGATAACCGAAATCAGCCTCGAAAAGATCGTTCCATGACGCTTCCAGCCCGTCGACCTGCAAGTCGCCCGACATCAGCGCCCGTTCAAGATCGAAACGCAGCAGAACATGGAGGTTGTACTGAAGCTCATCCGCCTCGGTCCGAATGAAACCATCGGACACGCGGTTGACGATCCGGTAGAAGGTCTCGGCATCCGGTACGCCGAAATCGCCATAGACCGCCGTCATCTCACCAAAGAGCCACCCGGTGAAGGCGCGGCTGCGGCCGATTTGATTTTCGTAGATGCGGCTTTGGCTTTCATGCACCCCCATCGACGCGCCCCGGCCCAAAGGCGTCAGCAGATAGGCGCTGTCGATCCCCTGCTCATAGGCCGCATGGCCAACCTCATGCACGGTGGAATAAAAGCAATTGAACGGGTCGAGGGCATTGGTTCGCGTGGTGATCCGCACGTCCAGCCCCGACCCGGAGGAGAAGGGATGCACCGCCTTGTCGATGCGCCCGGTGGCCAGATCATAGCCAAAGCGCCGCGCCAGTTTGGCGGTGAGGGTCATCTGCGCCGCTTCGTCAAAGACACCCTCCAACACCGGCGGCGCTTCGGCTTCGCGGACGGCGGCGCGCAGTTCGGAGAGTTTTGGCCGCAGCGCGCCGAACATGGCTTCGAGGTCCGCCGCCGTGGTGCCGGGCTCGTAATCCTCCAGCATCGCGTCGTAAATCCCGATCCCGCGCCCTTCGGCCAGCGCGGCCCCCTCTTCGCGTTTGAGCGCGATCACTTCTTTCAGAGTGGGGGCGAAGGCCGCGAAGTCATCGGCGGCGCGGGCCTCGGCCCAAGTGCCTTGGGCGGCGGAGGTGACGCGGGCGATACGCGCCGCCAAATCGGCGGGCACGCGGGTGGCGCGGTCAAAATCGCGTTTGATGTGGCGCAGGTTCGCCTGCCCGACCGCGTCCAACGCCGCGGGCTCGATCTGGGCCAGCCAATCCGCGATGCGCGGCTCGATGCGGCGGGCGTGGAGGACGCTTTCCATCGCCGCCATCTCCTCGGCCCGCTGCGGGGCCGCGCCCCGAGGCATGACCGTTTCCTGATCCCAGCCCAAACGGCCTGCGACCTGCGCCAGCGCCTCGGTGTCGCGCTGGAAAGCCATCAAATCATCATATGCAGTCATGTCTCAGCCTCTCAGCGATGTGGCGACGGGATAGGCCGCAAGGAAACGCGCGCGCAGGATCAGCACCCAAAGCAGCACGGCCAGCGCCTGATGCGCGAGCGCCAGATGCACGGGCGCGGCATAGAGCACGGTGGTGATGCCCAGAACCACTTGCAAAGACAGCGCCGCCATCACGGCGTTGAAAGCAAAACGCGTCCGGGCATGGGCCGAGCGGCGACCGCGCAGCCAGACGACAACCCCGAAAGCGAAAAGAAGATAGCCCGCCATCCGGTGCATGAATTGCACCAACCCCGGGTTCTCAAAGAAATTCCGCCATGTCGGCGTGATGTCGAATGCCTCCGGTGGGAAGAACTGCCCCTGCATCAGCGGCCAGTCGACAAAGTAGCGCCCCGCGTCAATCCCTGCGACCAAGGCGCCCAGCAGGATCTGCAATGCGGCGAAATGCAACAGGCCCGTTGCCATGCCGAATTGCTTGGCTTCCTTGGCCCGGCGGGCCTGAATCAGATCGCGTTCGCTGCGACCCAGCAAGAGCACATACCAAGTGATGAAACCGAGGATGACAAAGGCCAGCCCCAGATGCGTCGCCAAACGGTAGGAGGCCACATCCGTCACCCCCTGCCCGCTGGTCACGCCGGAGGCGACCATCCACCAGCCAATCGCCCCCTGCGCGCCGCCCAATGCGCCGATAAAGAGCAGCCGTTTGGTCCAGCCGACAGGGATTTGCCGGCGCAGGAGGAAGTAGAGAAAGCCCAAGACCCAGACGAGGCCGATCACCCGGCCAAGCTGCCGATGCCCCCATTCCCACCAGTAGATGCTTTTGAAATCAGAGAGTTCCATCCAAGAGTTCTGAACCTGAAACTCGTCGATCTGCTTGTATTTCTCGAATTCTGACTGCCAATCGGCCTCGTTCATCGGCGGCAATGCACCGGTCACCGGGCGCCATTCCGTGATGCTGAGGCCGGAGTCAGTGAGCCGCGTCAGCCCGCCCACGGCGATCATGACAAAGACCAGCGCAAAGAGGATCATCAGCCAGACCCGGATCGGCCCGCGCGCGCCGCCCCGGCCCTTGTCGATCGTGCCGGTTTGCACCGGTGCACGGCTGGGTTGGTCGGTGCCGACCTCTTCGAACAGTTTGCGTTTCTCCGCCATGGCGCGCCTCTTTTTCCGTTTGGATAGAGTGGTATGACATGGGCAGAGAAAGGTCTAGCGGGGTGGGGTCGCCAGACAGGTGAGGGCCATCGCCTGCCCGGGGGTGGCGATCCGGCGGGGCCGTCATGCCACTTTATGGCTCAGCGATGGTGCAACATGCGTAAGGCGTTGCATTGCTTTGCAAAATCGCCTCCCCGTGGGGCGGGCAGGCGATGGCCCGGCGCCTGCGGCTTGATTCCGGGCCGGGCTTCGGCTCAGCCCTTCTCCTTCCAGCGGACCATTTGCCGCAGGATGCCATGCAACATCTGTACATCCGCCCGCGTCAGCGGCATCCGCGACCACATGTTGCGAAGGTTGAGCTTCATCGAGGCGACCTTATGCTCGGGGAAGAAGAACCCGGCCTCAGTCAACTGCTCCTCATAATGCCGCGCCAAATGGTCAACTTCGGCGCCCTTGGCCCAATCGGTGCCCGCCATCTCGACCACCTCATGGGTCACCTCGCCCTGCGCCCGCATCCATTCGTAAGACATCAACAGCACGCATTGCGCGAGATTGAGAGAGGCGAACTTCGGGTTCACCGGGACCGAGACGATGGCATTGGCCTGCGCGATATCCTCATTCTCAAGCCCTGCCCGCTCGGGTCCGAACAGCACCGCAACCCGTTGACCCGCCGCGATTTTCTCCGCCGCCAGCCGCATCGCGGCTTCGGGGCTGTAGATCGGCTTGGTCAGGTCTCGGCTACGCGCCGTAGTGGCGAAGGTGAAATCGCAATCGCCAAGCGCTTCGGGCAGATCGGCGCAATGCTGTGCCTCGTCCAACAGCCGTCCCGCCCCCGAGGCCATGGCCACGGCGGATTGGCTCGGCCAGCCGTCGCGCGGGGCCACGACCCGCATGTGATCGAGGCCGAAGTTCCACATGGCACGCGCCGCGGCGCCGATGTTCTCGCCCATCTGGGGGCGGACGAGCACGATGGCCGGGATCGGCGCGGGCTGAACGGGGGAGGAGGATGTCTCTATCATGCGCGCCTCATAGCCCCTGCGCCGCAGCACCGCAAGAAAGCCAGCGCGACGCACGCATATCCGTTTTCTTTTGCAACGCCCTGCGCTAGTCAGGCTCCCAGACCCGATTAAGGCCCCAGACTCGATTAAGGACAGTGACCATGGACGCGCCAGAACAGCCGCAGATTTACCTTATCACCCCGCCCGAAGTTGAGCTGAGCCAATTCCCCGCGCAACTCGCCGCCGTGCTCGACGCCCATCCGGTGGCCTGTGTGCGCATGGCGCTTTCGACCCGCGACGAAGACCGCCTTGCCCGCGCCGGTGACGCCCTGCGCGAGGTGACCCATGCGCGCGACGTGGCCTTGGTGATCTCGGATCATCTGTTGCTGGTCGAAAAGCTCGGCCTTGACGGCGTGCACCTGAGCGATGCGGCCCGCACCGTGCGCCATGCCCGCAAAGAGCTGGGCGATGATGCCATCGTCGGTGCCTTCTGCGGCACATCGCGGCATGAGGGGATGGCGGCAGGCGAAGCCGGGGCAGACTACATCAGCTTCGGCCCGACCCAAGCCAGCGCCCTTGGCGATGGAAGCTTTGCCGAGGCCGATCTGTTCCAGTGGTGGTCCGAAGTCATCGAAGTACCCGTCGTCGCCGAAGGCGCGCTTGACATCAACATGATCCGCGACCTCGCCCCCCGGACCGACTTTTTCGGCATCGGGACCGAGATTTGGGACAAAGACGATCCGGTGGCCGAACTCGCCACCTTGATCGCTGCCATGCAGGGCTAAGCGGCCCTTGGGGCAGCCCGGTTAAGGGCTGCCCGCTCGCTTACAGAAACACCCGTTCGATGAACCAATAGGCCCCGACCGCCGCGATGACGCAAGAGGCGGGGACCGCGATGGCGCGGCGATACCAGTCGCGATTCATCGCCCAGCCGACCAATACGAAGGCGATGGCGATCACGGCAAGCTGGCCCAGTTCCACCCCGATGTTAAAGCCGATGAGCGCCGGGACGAATTGCCCCGCAGGCAGGCCGAAGTCGCCCAGCACCGAAGCAAACCCAAGGCCGTGCAGCAGGCCAAAGCCAAAGATCACCAAGGGCCGCCAGCGGTTCAGGGCGGAGTGAAAGATATTCTCGACCGCGACATAGGTGATCGAAGCAGCGATCAGCGGCTCGACGATGGCCCCCGGCACGTTAACCCAGCCCAAAGCGCCAAGCGCCAGCGTGACCGTATGGGCCAGCGTGAAGGCGGTGACCTGCCAGATCAAAGGCCGCAGACGGGTCGACAGAAAGAACAGGCCCAAGACGAATAGAATGTGATCCAACCCTTTGGGCAGGATGTGATCGAACCCAACCGGGATGTAGCTGACGAAAGCCTGCCAGCCGCTTTCAGCATCACCGCCCCCAAGGGCGATTTCGGGGCTGGTCTCACCGCCCGACAGATAGCCTGTATAGGGCGCCTCCACCCCTTGCTGGCGCAGCACCAGCGCGCCCGCGCCATCCGGCCATGTCACCTGTACCTCTTCGGCGCCTGCCGGCACCGCGCCCTCTAGTCGCCATTGACTGTCGCGCGGCAGTTCGGCGTCGACCCCTTCGGGCACCTCGAGTGTCACACTCTCCAACGGCACGGCGGCGCCATCGACGCTGAGCAGCGGCAGGCTGTTCCACTTCGGCAAAAGCTCGGGCGCGCGGTCGGCGATGCGCGCGGCGGGCAGGCTGCGCAGCGCATCGTAATCGCCCGCATTCTCGGCATTGTCGGTGTCTTCGACGGTATCAAGGTCGATGCCCGCCAAGAGCGCTTCGAGGTTGACCTCCAGCGCCAGCACCGCCCGCCCGTCGGCCACGGTCAGATCCGCGATCGTGGGTTTGACCTCATGCGCCTGTGCGCCCGCGCCCGCCGAAAGCAGCGCCGCGCTTGACAACAGCCACAGCAACGCCAGCTTGGTTCTTAACAAAATGAAAGTTCGCTTCATGAAACTATCCCAGTTGTCCGCTATTATTTTCAGTATCTTATCGGCAGTGCCTGCCTTTGCACATGAATACTGGCTGTCGCCGGTGAACTATCAAGTGGAAAGCGGTGAAAAGATCGCGGCGCATTTTCGCAATGGTGAGGAATTTACCGGCGCGGCCTTCCCATATCTGCCCAACCGGCTCACGCGTTTCGAGGTCAAGATCGGCGGGAAAGAGGTCCCGCTATCGCCGCGCGCGGGCGACAGCCCTGCCCTGACGCTCCCCGCGCCCGAGGGTGACGCGCTGGTCGTGGCGCTGGCCGAAACGACGCCCTCCAAAGTCACCTATGAGGACTTCGACAAGTTCCTCCGGTTCGCCGCGCATAAGGATTTCCCCAAGGCCGAAAGCGATCACCGCGCGAACGGCTGGTCGACCGAGAAGGTCGTCGAGAGCTACACCCGCCACGTTAAAACCCTGATCGCCCTCGGAGCGGGCACGGGACAAGATGCGCCCACCGGCATGGCGACGGAGTTCGTGGCGCTGACGAATCCCTATGACGCAGAATTCGCGGGTGAGATGAAGGTGGCCCTCCTCTATCAAGGCGCACCTCGCGTCAACGCGCAGATCGAAGTGTTCGACCGCGCTCCGGATGACAGCGTCGCCATCTCCCTCCACCGCACCGATGCGGCGGGCGAAGCACTGGTTCCGGTCACGGCGGGCCATGAATACCTCTTTGATGCGGTGGTGCTGCGCCCGGCGGCAGAGGTGCAAAGAGGCGCGGGCTACGACCCCGATCAACCGGTCTGGGAAACGCTCTGGGCGGCGCTGACATTCGCGGTGCCACAATAACGCCGCTTGCGCGTGGGGAGATTTGGCGGCTAGAAGCGCCGCATGACCAAGACAGCTGACATCCTTTGCATCGGCTCCGTCCTTTGGGACGTGATCGGCCGTTCTGAAAACGCCATGCGCCAAGGCTCTGACATGCCGGGGCGGATCACCCGCCTGCCCGGCGGCGTGGCGCTGAACATCGGCATGGCGCTGGCGCGCTTTGGGCTGACGCCTGCGTTGCTTTCCGCCGTGGGGCGCGATGCCGAAGGGGATGAGTTGATCGCCGCCTGCGCCCTGCGCGGGCTGATTACCGATCACGTCTATCGCTCGGACGATCTGCCGACCGACCGTTACATGGCCGTCGAAGGATCCAACGGGTTGATCGCCGCGATTGCCGATGCCCATTCGCTGGAGGCTGCGGGCGACAAGATCTTGCGCCCGCTGGAGGATGGCAGCCTGCCCAGCCCCTATGAAGGGGCCGTAGCGCTTGATGGCAACCTGACCGTCGAACTGCTGGCCCGCATGGCGCAAAGCCCGCTGTTGGCAAAGGCCGATCTGCGCGTCGCGCCCGCCTCACCCGGCAAGGCGCTGCGGCTGACACCCTTCCTCAAGGCCGGGCGCGGCACGCTTTACGTGAACCTTGAAGAAGCCGGACTGCTCTGCCAGTCGAGTTTTGACGATTCCCCCACCGCCGCCCGCGCCCTGCTGGCCCGTGGCGCACGCCGCGCCGTGGTGACCGACGGCGGCAACCCCGCCACCGTGGGCCAAGGCGACGAGATCATCACCCTCACCCCGCCGCAGGTGCATGTCGCCCGGGTCACGGGTGCAGGCGATACATTCATGGCGGCCCATGTGGCCGCTGAACTTGGCGGTGCCGTTGCGCAATCCGCCCTCAAGGCAGCACTTGATGCCGCCGCCCTTTACGTTTCCGGAGAGACCAAGATATGACCACCGCCACATCCGCCCTGCCCCTGACCTTCAGCGCCGAGGTGGCCAAGGCCCGCGAGAACGCCGCGCCGATCGTGGCCTTGGAAAGCACCATCATCACCCATGGCATGCCCTATCCGCAAAACCTCGAAGTGGCGCGGCAGGTCGAACAGGACATCCGCGACGCTGGCGCCGTGCCTGCCACCATCGCCGTGATCCGTGGCGCGCTGCACATCGGTCTGGACGATGACCAGTTGAGCGATCTGGCCCAGGCCAAGGATGTGGCCAAACTGTCGCGCGCCGATATGGCCGTCTGCATCGCCTCGGGCGGGACAGGTGCCACCACCGTCGCCGCCACCATGATCGCCGCCAATCTTGCGGGCATCGAAGTTTTCGCCACCGGTGGCATCGGCGGCGTGCATAAGGGCGCGGAAGACAGCTTTGACATCTCCGCCGACCTCATGGAACTGGCCCAAACCCCCGTCACCGTCATCGCGGCCGGCGCCAAGGCGATCCTCGACGTGCCGAAAACGCTGGAAGTGCTGGAAACCCAAGGCGTGCCGGTCATCACGGTGGGCCAAGACAGCTTCCCCGCCTTCTGGAGCGCAGGCTCGGACCTGCAATCGCCGCTGCGCCTTGATGATGCCGCAGCCCTTGCCAAAGCCCACCGTACCCGCGCCGCCATGGGCCTGCCCGGTGGCCAGTTGGTGGCCAACCCGATCCCCGCGGCAGAGGAAATCCCCGCCGCCGAACTCGCCCCGATCATCGCGCAGGCCCAGGCCGAGGCCGATGCCCAAGGGGTCCACGGCAAGGGCGTGACCCCCTTCTTGCTGCAACGCATCTTTGAACTGACCGAGGGCCGTTCGCTCACCGCCAATATCGCACTGGTGCGCAACAATGCCCGGCTGGGGGCCAAGATCGCCGCAAACCTCGTCAACCTGCCGCGTTAAAGGCGAAAAACACCGCGGAGCCATTGCCGGGCCGGGGCATACGCCTTAGCTATGTTGCGATTAACTCTTCGGAAAACGGCGCAGATGAACACACCTTTTGATCCCGACCCAACGCAGGTTCGGCGCAGCCTTGTCGCAAGGCTGCGCGCGTCTTTCCTGACCGGTCTGGTCGTGATTGCGCCTGTCGGGCTGACCATCTGGCTGATCTGGAGCGTGGTCGGCTGGATCGACGGTTTCGTGCTGCCGCTGGTGCCCAAAGCCTACCATCCCGACCGGCTGCTCCAAGATTTCTTGGGCCTCGACCCGTCGATGCAGTTCAACGTGCGCGGCCTTGGAGTGGTGATCTTTCTGATCTTCACCGTCATGGTGGGCTGGGCCGCGAAAGGGCTGATTGGCCGTTCGATGATCCGCTTCGCCGAAAGTCTGGTGGAACGCACCCCCGTCGTGCGGACGATCTATTCCGGCATCAAACAGATTTCCGAGACGATCTTCGCCCAGTCCGAGCGGAGCTTTGAGACCGCCTGCCTGATCGAATACCCTCGGCGCGGCATCTGGGCGCTTGGCTTCATCTCGACCGAGGCGAAGGGAGAGGTCTTGGCCCGCACCAACGCGGGCGGCGAGATGCTCTCGGTCTTTCTGCCAACCACGCCGAACCCAACCTCGGGCTTCTTACTGTTCCTGCCGCGGGAGGATGTGATCGAACTCGACATGAGCGTCGAAGACGCGGCGAAGCTGGTGATCTCTGCCGGACTGGTCTATCCGCCGCGCCCCGGTGCCGATCTGCCCGAGGCGCTGGCGCTTTCAGACCCTGAAAACTCAGCCGAACATCGCGGGTAGATCGACGCTGCTGAGCTGGTTCAGGTCGTCGAAGTGCTCAACAAGGAACTGATCCGCCGCTGCGACACCGGCCTCATGCAGCGCACGTATCACCGCCGGGTTGGGCATCAGCTTTGTCGCCACTGATAGCTGCGCCATCAGCGCGTCGTCGGCGATCATATGCATGTGCACCCGCTTCATCCGACCCTCTGGCAAGGTGCCATCCGCGATCAGCCGCTGGACGAATTCAATCGCCCGCATCTCGCGCAAGAGGCTGGAGTTAAAGCTGATCTCATTAATGCGGTTCTGGATTTGCTGCGGCGTGACCGGCAGGTCTTCGCGGTCGAGCGGGTTGATGTTTACCACCACGATATCTTCTGGCAGATCATCGCGGAACAGCGGAAACAACGCCGGGTTGCCGGTATAGCCCCCGTCCCAAAACGCCTCGCGCTGGCCGGTCTGGGCATCGTCAATCTCAACCGCCTTAAAGATCGTCGGCAGACAGGCTGAGGCGAGCAAAGCATCAGGTCCGATCTCATCCCCCTCAAACACCCTGATCTTGCCGTTGCGGACCCGTGTGGCGCAGACGAAGAAGAACGGCGGCTCATGCGCGCCCACTTTACCGTAGTCGAACCGGGCCACAACATCTTCGAGCGGATTGCGATAGAACGGGCCGTAAGCATAGGGCGACACGACCCGCGTCAGCGAATCCGAGATCGCCATGGGCAGCGAATATTCCATCGCCTGACTGAGCTTGTCCAAACCGAAAGGCGCCAGCCAATGCGACAGCCGCAGGTCCGAAATGCCAGAAACCTGCGACCAAAGCCAATCAAGGTTCTCCCGCGCGCCCTCGCGACCGCCCGAGATCATCCCCGATTTCAGCGCCGCCCCGTTCAGCGCCCCCGCCGAGGTGCCCGAGATCCCGCAGATTTCCAGATCGTCCTGCTGCAACAGCCGGTCGAGCACCCCCCAAGTGAAAGCGCCATGGGCGCCGCCCCCTTGGAGGGCAAGGTTAATGCGTTTCTTGTCCGCCACGGCGCTTACAACGCCGTCCAGCCGCCATCGACACTGATCGTCGTGCCGGTGATCTGCGCCGCTGCATCCGAGCATAGGAAGGTCGCCGTGCCGCCCATCTGCTCAACAGTGGCGAATTCACGCGACGGTTGCCGGGTGAGCATGACCTGTTCGATCACCTCTTTGCGGCTCATGTCGTATTCCTTCATCGTGTCGGGGATCTGCTTCTCAACAATCGGGGTCAGCACATAGCCGGGGCAGATCGCGTTGCAGGTGATCGGGTCTTTCGCCGTCTCTAGCGCTGTGGTCTTGCTGAGGCCGACGATCCCATGTTTCGCGGCGATATAGGCGGATTTATAGGGCGATGCCGTCAGACCATGGGCCGAGGCGATGTTGATCACCCGACCCCACCCCGCCTTGCGCATCATCGGCAAAGCCTCGGCGGTGGTGTGAAAGGCCGACGACAGGTTGATCGCGATGATCGCGTCCCATTTCTCGGCCGGAAACTCAGGGATTGGCGCGACATGCTGGATGCCAGCGTTGTTCACCAGAATGTCACAGGCCCCCGCTTCGGCAATCAAACGCCGACACTCCGCCCCCTTGGACATGTCAGCCTTGATGTAGCGGGCCGTTACGTTGCATGTCTGCGCAATCTTCTGCGCCAGCGCATGATCCGCCTCGTCATCGGTAAAAGAGTTCAACACGATATCGGCCCCGGCCCGCGCCAATTCCCAGGCGATGCCCAGTCCGATTCCAGAGTTCGATCCCGTGATGACGGCTGTCTTGCCGGACAGGTCGATGGTGAAAGCCATGGCGCGTCTCCTTGTTCATGCTGCGCCTGCATCATGTACTGCGCGCGCGCCAAAGGGAAAGGGTTTGCGCGAAGGAGCTTAAGGGTCGGTGAAAATTGGCCAAAAAAAACGCCCGCGCGAGGCGGGCGTAAGTTATTGAGGCAGGTTTCATACAGGCAAGAAACCTATCGAGCAGTGACCTCTGTATACGCCTTTCACGCTCACAATCCAAGCTAAAAGTTTGATAAGGCGAGAATCCGCGGGTATGGAATAACTCCAACAAAATAAGGGCAGAACGTGATTGTTTCAAAAATGAGCTGGGAATTTTTCTCGAAAGCACGGGGCGTTGCGGCCCTTTCTTCACTGATTCTGCTCTCGGGCGCGGCATCGGCTGCCCCGCAACATGGAATCGCCATGTATGGCGAACCTGCTTTGCCGGCCGATTTTGACGCCCTTCCTTATGTGAACCCCGAAGCCCCCAAGGGGGGTGAGATCGTTCTGGCCAATACCGGGGGATTCGACAGCCTCAACCCCTTCGTCCGCAAGGGCACCGCGCCTTGGCAGTTGCCGCATTTTACGCATGAGACCTTGATGGGGCGGTCCTGGGATGAACCCTTCGCGCTTTACGGCCTGTTGGCCGAGACGATCGAAGTGCCCGAGGACCGCTCTTGGGTGGAATTCACCCTGCGCGAGGAGGCGCGGTTTTCAGATGGCACGCCGGTCACGGTCGAGGATGTGATCTTTTCCTTCGATCTACTCGGCACCGAAGGCCACCCGCGCTACCACGGGCTGCGCCAACAGATCGACAGCATCGAACAGACCGGCCCACGCAGTCTGCGCATGACTTTCAACAGCGACAACCGCGAGCTTGCCCTGCTCGCCGGGATGCGCCCCATCCTCAGCAAGGCGCAATGGGAGGGGCAGGACTTTGCCAATGCCCCCCTGTCCGAAATCCCCTTGGGCAGTGGCCCCTATACCATCACCGACTATCAAGCGGGCCGCCATGTCACGCTGACGCGCAACCCAGATTACTGGGGTGCAGAAGTGCCCTTTCGCCAAGGCACGCATAACTACGATGAGGTAAAGATCGACTTTTACGGCGATGCCAATGTGCTTTTCGAAGCCTTCAAGGCCGGTCAAATCTCAGCCGTGCGCGAATTCAACGCCGAGACTTGGGCCACGCAATACGACTTCCCCGCGATCACCCGCGGCGACGTGGTGAAATCGACCTTCCCGCATAGCAAACCGTCGGGCATGACCGGTTTTGTCATGAACGCCCGCCGCGCGCCTTTCGACGATTGGCGGGTGCGCGACGCGCTGATTTCGGCCTTCAACTTCGAGTATATCAACGAGACGTTGACCGGCGGCACCCTGCCCCGGATCACCTCTTATTTCTCGAACTCCGACCTTGCCATGCGCGACGGTCCGGCCACGGGGCGGGTTTTCGATCTGCTGGCCGATTACGCCGACACATTGCCGCCGGGCACAGTGGATGGCTATCGGCTGCCGGTGGCCGATGGCTCGGCCCGCAACCGCGCAGGCATCCGCGCCGCGATGCAGCAGCTGAATGCCGCAGGTTATGAGGCCGAAGGCGGCGTGATGCGCCGTGGCGATGGCACGCCGCTGACCTTCACCATCCTGCTGTCCAAGGGCAGCCGGGAAAACCTCGCGATTGCAGAGCTTTACACGCAGGCCCTCAAGCGGCTTGGCATCACCGCCGAGATCGAAACCGTGGATGATGCGCAATTCGTCGCACGGCAGAACAGCTATGATTTCGACATGACAACCTTCCGCCGCGCCCTGTCGCTCAGCCCCGGTACGGAGCAGCGTTTCTACTGGGGGTCGGAGGCCGCCGATCTGCCCGGCACACGCAACCTCATGGGCGTGCGCTCTCCGGCGGTGGATGCGATGATCGACAGGATGTTGCAGGCCCGCGAAACGGCGGATTTCGTCGCCGCGACCCGCGCGCTTGACCGGATCCTGACGGCGGGGCGCTATGTGATCCCTTTCTGGCAGTTCGACGAAGGGCTGATCGCCCATGACGCGCGCATGGCCTACCCCGAGACGATCCCGCTTTACGGCGATGGGCCGAACTTCATGCCCGAGGTCTGGTGGTGGCAACCGGCGGAGGGGTCAGACCAGTGAGGTCACCCAGAGGATCGTCGCATCCTCATCGCTGAGCGAGACGACGTTATGCCCCATGGTGGCGTCGTAATAGGCGCTATCGCCCCGGCGCATGTCGACGGGCTCGTAAAACTCGGTGAAGAGCCGCACCATGCCGGTCAGCACATAGAGGAACTCCTCCCCGTCGTGGCGCACCCAGCCGTCGAACTCCTCCATCCGGCGGGCGCGGATGCGGGCGCGGTAGGGCAGCATCTGCTTCTTGCGCAACGCATCGGCCAGCAGGACATGCTCATAGGTGCCGGTGGCCTTGGGCGCGCCTTCCTCGGCGCGGGTCACGGCCATGCGGCCCGTGATCTTCTCGCCTGCGGGCGGGGTGAAAAGCTGCGGCACGGTGATCTCTAGTCCCACGGCGAGCTTTTTCAGCGCGTCATAGGTGGGGGACATCAGCCCGTTTTCAATCTTGCTCAGGGTCGAACGCGCCAATCCTGCCTGCCGCGCCGCTTGCTCAAGCGTCCAGTTGCGCGCCTTGCGCAACTCACGCACCCTTGCACCAAGGTCGACCGGTGGGGCGGTCTCGCTCGCGCCGCTTTCGCGGGCGATCTGGATCATGGAACGGGGCGGCGTATCTGTCATGGACCTGCTATAGCCGCGCCCCGGGGCGCTTGCAACGTTGCCCGCTTGCGATACCGGCCCTGGCCCGCTATGCCCATTGCGCAACAATAGATGGGGCGCATCATGGCCGAAGCGATCAAACTCGATATCATGTCAGACCCGATCTGCCCGTGGTGCTATATCGGCAAGGCGCATCTGGACCGCGCTTTGCAGGACCATCCCGACCATCCCTTTGCCATCGAATGGCACCCGTTCCAGCTAAACCCCGACATGCCGCGCGAAGGCATGGACCGGCGCAGCTATCTCGAGCGTAAGTTCGGCGGCAAGGAAGGCGCCGTGCGCGCCTATGCACCGGTTGTGGAACATGCCGAGAAGGCCGGGCTGAATATCAACTTCGAGGCCATGCAGCGCACGCCTAACACGCTGGACGCGCACCGTCTGATCCATTGGGCCGGGATCGAAGGCCGCCAGACCGCCGCCGTCTCTGCCCTTTTCAAAGCCTATTTCGTCGATGCCCGCGATATCGGTGACGCCGAAGTGCTGGCCGATATCGCCGACAGTATCGAGATGGACGCCGCCGTGGTCACCCGCCTGCTGAAATCCGATGTCGACGCGCAGGACATCCGCGACCGCGATGCCCATAGCCGCAAGATGGGCGTGAACTCGGTGCCGACCTTCATCGTTGCCAACACCCATGCCGTCCCCGGCGCGCAGCCGCCCGAGCTATGGGCGCAGGTCATTGCCGATCTGACCAATCAACAGAGCTGAACAGGGCGGCAATCATTGCCAAGTTAAGCGTTCTCGACTATCGAGACCGCAACCACAAGTTATTCCCTGAAGCCTGCCCAAGCGGATCCGCCGTTCGGGACAATCGCCGGAGTGCGCCTTCGTGACCACCGAAAAACCAGAATTCTCCATGAGGCGGATCGAATTCGTCGGCCTTATCGCGATGATGATCGCCACCATCGCCTTTTCCATCGACGCGATGCTGCCCGCCCTGCCCGAGATCGCGGCGGAACTCTCGCCCGAGATGGCCCACCGTGCCCCGCTGATCCTGACAGCCTTCGTGCTGGGCATGGGGCTGGGCACATTCTTTAGCGGCGCGCTGTCGGATGCATTCGGCCGCCGCAACGTGGTCTTCGGCGGGGCGGCGCTCTATTGTCTTTCGGCCTTCGTCGCTTGGATGAGCAACTCACTCGAAGTCATGCTGGTGGCACGCATCTTCCAAGGGCTTGGCGCTTCTGGCCCGCGTGTGGTGGCCGTGGCGATCATTCGTGACCTCTATGCGGGGCGCGAGATGGCGCGGATCATGTCGGTAGTGATGATGGTCTTCGCGCTGGTGCCCGCCTTGGCCCCGATGCTGGGCGCGGGCATCATCCTGACGGCGGGCTGGCGCGCGATTTTCATCGCCTTCATGGCCTTCTCGCTCATCTCGGTCATCTGGATGGCCCTGCGTCTGCCCGAAACCCTCGCCCCCGAAGACCGCCGCCCGTTGCGGGCACGGCTGATCATTGGCGCGGTGCGCGAGTTGGTGGGTCATCCCACGGTGCGCCTGTCGATCCTCGTGCAGTCGCTTGCCATGGCGATGCTCTTTTCGATGCTGATGCTGGTGCAGCCGATCTATGACACCGTCTATGGCCGGGCCGAAAGCTTCCCACTGTGGTTCGGCGGCATCGCCGTGGTGGCGGCCAGCGCCAGCCTGATCAACGCGCTGCTGGTCGTGCGCTACGGCATGCGGCGGCTGGTGACCATCGCCTTGGGCGTGCAAATCCTGCTGTCGGGCGCCATGTATTTCCTCAACCTCGGCGCCCTGCCCGACCCTTATGGCTTTGCCGCTTTCGTATTCTTCCAGACCTGCCTGTTCTTCCAAGCGGGGCTGACATTGGGCAACCTCAACGCCATCGCGATGGAGCCGATGGGCCATATCGCGGGCATGGCGGCTTCGGTCGTGGGGGCAATTTCCACCGTATTGGCGGCGCTGATCGCCTCCCCGGTGGGGTTGATGTTCGACGGCACGACCAAGCCGCTGGCGCTGGCCATGCTGCTGATGGCAATCGCGGCCTATGCGCTGATGCTCTACATGGGGCGGGTGGAAAACCGGCAGCCGGCGGCGGCGGAATAACCGCCGCCTTTCGAAGGGTTTAGCCCTTCGCCTTGGCCTTTTTCGCGGTCTTTTCCTTGGCGATCACATGTTCGGCCAAATCGCGTGCGATGGCAAAGGCGCCTTTGATCTTATCGGCATCCGTCTTCCAATCCCGGCGCACGACGATCTTGTTGTCCTTCACTTTGGCCAGCCCGCGCTGGTCCTGAATGAACTTCACCAACCCCTCGGGCGAGGCGAACTTGTCATTGTGGAACTGGATCGTCGCCCCCTTCGGCCCGCCATCAAGCTTGGCGATCCCGGCGCGCTTGCACATCGCCTTGATCCGCACCACCAGCATCAGCGTGTTGACCTCCTTCGGCAGCTTGCCGAAACGGTCGATCAACTCGGCGGCGAAGCCTTCCAGTTCGACCTTGGTCGATAGCTCGCTCAGGCGGCGGTAGAGGCCAAGCCGCACGTCGAGATCGGGCACATAGTCTTCGGGGATCAGCACCGGCACGCCAAGGTTGATCTGCGGCGCCCATTGCTCGTCGGCCTCCGACAGCCCCTCAAGTTCGCCCGCCTTGATCTTGGCGATCGCCTCTTCCAGCATGGACTGATAAAGCTCGAAACCCACGTCGCGCATCTGGCCGGACTGTTCTTCGCCCAGCAGGTTGCCCGCGCCGCGAATGTCGAGGTCTTGGGAGGCCAGCGTGAAGCCCGCGCCGAGCGTGTCGAGGCTGCCCAGTACCCGCAGACGTTTCTGCGCGGTATCGGTGAGCTTCGCGCGTGGCTTGGTCGTGAGATAGGCATAGGCGCGCGTTTTCGAACGCCCCACCCGGCCCCGGATCTGATAGAGCTGCGCCAGCCCGAACATATCCGCACGGTGCACGATCATCGTGTTGGCGGTGGGAATGTCGAGGCCGGATTCCACGATGGTCGTCGCCAACAGGATGTCGAACCTGCCATCGTAGAAGGCGTTCATCCGGTCATCCAACTCCCCCGGCGCCATCTGGCCATGGGCCACGACGTAGGTCAGTTCCGGCAGTTGCGACTTCAGGAACTCTTCGATCTCGCGCAGGTCGCTAACGCGCGGCACGACGTAAAAGCTCTGCCCGCCGCGGTAATGCTCGCGCAGGAGCGCCTCGCGGATGGTTACCGCGTCGAACTCGCTGACATAGGTGCGGATCGACAGGCGGTCGACGGGCGGCGTGCCGATGATCGACAAATCGCGCACGCCGGTCAGCGACAGTTGCAGGGTGCGCGGGATCGGCGTGGCGGTCAGGGTCAGCACATGGATATCCGTGCGCAGGGCCTTCAACCGCTCCTTATGGGTGACGCCAAAGTGTTGTTCTTCATCAATAATCAAAAGGCCGAGGTCGTTGAAACGAATCCCCTTTGCCAGCAGCGCATGGGTGCCGATCACGATATCGACCGTGCCCTCGGCCATCCCTTCACGCGTCGCCGCCGCCTCTTTGGCCGAGACGAAACGGCTGAGTTGCCGCACGTTGATCGGGAAGCCGCGAAAGCGTTCCGCGAAGCTCTTGTAGTGCTGCCGAGCCAGCAATGTCGTCGGCGCGATCACCGCGACCTGCACGCCCGACATGGCCGCGACGAAAGCCGCGCGCATCGCCACCTCGGTCTTGCCGAACCCCACATCGCCGCAGACCAGACGGTCCATCGGGTTGCCGGAGGTCAGATCGTCGATCACATCACCGATGGCGCGAAGCTGGTCGTCGGTTTCCGTGTAAGGGAAGCGGGCCGAGAAGGCGTCCCACATGCCCGGCGGCGGGTCGAGCACGGGCGCTTTACGCAGGCTGCGTTCGGCGGCGATGCGGATGAGCTTGTCCGCCGTCTCGCGAATGCGCTCTTTGAGCTTGGCCTTTTTGGATTGCCATGCGCCGCCGCCGAGCTTGTCCAAAAGCCCTTCCTCATGGCCGTAGCGCGACAGCAGTTCGATATTCTCCACCGGCAGGTAAAGCCTTGACTGTTCGGCGTATTCCAGCACGAGGCACTCATGCGCGGCGCCTGCGGCGGCGACGACCTCCATCCCGTGATAGCGCCCGATGCCGTGGTCGACATGAACCACCAGATCGCCGGGGCTGAGGCTTTGGGCCTCGGTCAGGAAGTTCTCGGCCCGGCGCTTGCGTTTCGGCGCACGGATCAGCCGGTCGCCCAGCACGTCCTGTTCTGAGATCACCGTCATCCCCGGCGCCTCGAACCCATGCTCCAGCGCCCAAACCGCCAGATGCAGCCCGCGCTTGCCGATGCGGGTGGCATCCATCACCGGGATCGCCTCGGCCAGACCTTCGTCTTCGATCAGCCCGGTCAGGCGCTCCCGCGCGCCTTCGGAGTAGCTGGCGATCAGCACCGGCCCAGCTTCAAGCTTTGCTTTAATATGCGCGGCCAAAGCACCGAAAAGACTAACGGATTCCTGCTGACGCTCAGGGGCGAAATTGCGCCCGAGCCGCGCGCCTGCATCCAGCACTCCCGGCCCCGTGGGCTGCGGCAGCGGGTTGAACTGGATGACGCGGTGATCAAGCAACGCTTGGGTCCAGGCCTCATCGGTCAGGTATAGCCCCTCCGGCGGGGCGGGTTTGTACACGCTGTCCATCTTCGAGCGCGTCTTCATCGCCAGTTTGCGGGTCTCATACTGGTCTTCGATGGTTTCCCACCGCGCAATCCGCATCGGGGTCAGTTGATCGTCCAGAGTGACCGTCGCCTTGGGCAGATAGTCGAAAAGCGTTTCCAGATCATCGTGGAAAAACGCGAGCCAATGCTCCGCACCCTGATGTTTGCGGCCCGCGCTGATCGCCTCGTAAAGCGGATCGTCGGTGCCCGCGGCGCCGAATTCGATGCGGTAGTTCTGCCGGAACCGGGTGATCGCTGCCTCGTCGAGGATGACCTCGCTCACCGGGGCAAGTTCCACCAGATCAAGCTTTTCGGTCGTCCGCTGCGTCGCCGGATCAAACCGCCGCGCACCATCCAGCACGTCGCCGAAGAGATCAAGCCGTACCGGGCCAAGATCACCGGGCGGGTAAATGTCGATGATCCCGCCGCGCACGGCGTAGTCGCCCGGCTCCATCACCGTGGGGCTTTGCACAAAGCCCATGCGCACCAGAAACGCGCGCAGCGCCTTTTCGTCGATCCGGCTACCGACGCGGGCGGCAAAGGCCGCGTCGCGCAGGGTGTCGCGGGCGGGGATGCGTTGGCTGGCCGCGTTCAAGGTCGTCAGCAGGACGAACTGATCGGGCATCCCATGCACCAGCGCCGCCAGCGTCGCCATCCGCCGGGCCGAGATATCGGCATTAGGTGACACCCGGTCATAGGGCAGACAATCCCACCCCGGGAAGGTGACGACCGGCATGTCGGGGGCGTAGAACCGCAAGGCGGCCTGCATCGCCGCCATGCGTTTGTCATCGCGCGCCACATGGACCACCGGCTGGCCGCCCTTGGCGATTTCATCGAGGATGGCGCGGGCATCATAGCCTTCGGGAACGCCGGAGAGGGTGATATTGCGCGGATCGTTCATCGGGTCTCAATTGGCCCTCGGAGGGGGGCTGTCAACCCGCCAGCGGGCCGATGCTTAGATTTTGATACATTCCCCAAAGCGCGGTCACGAAGATCGAGACCATGCCGATGATCTGGGTGTAAAGCCGGTGCCGCATCAAGCGCCGCCGCAACACCTCGCCGGTTGAACCTTCGATGCGAATGAGCCGCGCCGTCGACAGGCTCAAAAGCCCCACCAGCGACATGGGAAAACCCAAGAGCAGCAAGGCTTGGGCGAATTCGATCCCATAGACGAACCCCAGGAGCACCAGAGAGGTCAGCGCGAAGAACCCCAGCCCCAAAAGCCACAGCCCCGAGACCTGCGAGATATAGAGCATTCGGTTCACGTTGATCCGCACGATGTCTTCCAGATCGGCCTCGGCCTCTCCGCCATAGCGGCGGGCGCGCAGGACCATGTCGAAGGGCACGCCGAGCACCCAGTGGCTTGCCGTTGACCACATCACAGCCAGCGCGATCCAGAACCAAAGGTTCGAGAAAGAGCGCATGTCGATCATTTCGAAAAGGGTTTGATACCAGTCCAAGGCGTGCTCGTCCGAATATTGAGTTCGGATCTCTTAGCGGTCCGGCGCGACAATTCATAGGGTTGAGGCGTTCAAAAATACATGGCAAGCCCGTGCCGAGCCATTCTGAGGTATAATTGATGCAACCCGTCCACGCCCCCTTCCCCGCCACACGCCTGCGCCGCACCCGTGCCAATGCCGGTATCCGCGCGTTGGTGCGCGAGAATGACCTGCAATTGGGCGATCTGATCTGGCCGGTTTTCGTGCGCGAAGGCGAAGGCGTGGAAGAGCCGATCCCCTCGATGCCCGGTGTCATGCGCCGCTCGGTCGACATGCTGGTCCCGGCGGTGCGCGCGGCGGCGGATCTGGGCATCGGCACGGTCTGCGTCTTCCCCTATACCGGACCTGAGGACCGGACCGAGGATTGCGCCCGCGCATGGGATCCGCAGAACGCCACCAACCGCGCCATCGCCACGATCAAAGAGGCGGTGCCGGAGATGGTGGTGATGACCGATGTGGCGCTCGATACCTATAACATCAACGGCCATGACGGTTTCGTCGAAGACGGCATCATCGTGAATGACCGCACGGTCGAGGCGCTGGTCAAGATGGCGCTGGCGCAGGCCGAAGCAGGGGCGGATATCATCGGCCCTTCGGATATGATGGACGGGCGCATCGGCGCGATCCGCGCAGGTCTCGAAGAGGCCCGGCATCAAGATGTGATGATCCTGAGCTACGCCGCCAAATACGCCAGCGCCTTCTACGGCCCCTTCCGCGACGCGGTTGGTGCCTCTGCGGCCCTGACCGGCGACAAGAAGACCTATCAGATGGATCCCGCCAACAGCGATGAGGCTCTGCGGCTGGTGGCACGCGACCTCTCGGAAGGGGCGGATATGGTCATGGTGAAGCCGGGGATGCCCTACCTTGATATCTGCCGTCGGGTCAAAGACGCCTTTGGCGCGCCAACCTTCGCCTATCAGGTCTCGGGCGAATACAGCATGATCAAGGGCGCGGCAGACCAAGGTTGGATCGACGGCGAACGCGCGATGATGGAGAGCCTTCTGGCCTTCAAACGCGCGGGCTGCGACGGCGTGCTGACCTATTTTGCCCCCGAGGTCGCCCGGCTTTTGCTCAAAAGCGCGTGACCTAAGGGCGTAAATCTGCGCAAAGGGGCCAATCAACATGACAAGCCGCGTGATTATGCGTAATCTCGCGCATAAGTCGGGAAAACCGGCAGCAGGCAACCGATCTTGAATATACAGGCAGAAAAGATGACCAATCAGACATATAACCGGCGCTTCGTGACATTGGGCGCCCTCTCGGCGCTCGGCGCGACCGCAGCCTGCGGCAATGGCGTGGGCGGACGCGGCAGCGCGATGATCGACGCACGCGTGGACGCGACATTGGCCGAGATGTACCGCGGCTATCCCAACACCCGGCAATTGGCCGAAAAGGCCAATGGCATGTTGGTCATGCCGCTGGTGACGGAAGCGGGCCTCGGCTTTGGCGGTGCCTATGGGCGCGGCGCGCTGCGCGTGAACGACGTGACGGTGGACTATTATTCGGTGACCAAAGCCTCGGGCGGCTTGCAGATCGGCGCGCAGCAATATGCGCATGTGCTGTTCTTCATGACCGAGCCTGCATTGCGCGAATTCCGCAGCTCGCCCGGTTGGGCGGCTGGGGCCGGTCTGGAATATGTGATCTCCGACAAGGGCGACAGCGTCAGCGCCGACACCACCACTGTCATGGCCCCCGTTCTGGCGGCGGTCTTTGGCCGCGCGGGCCTGCGCATCGGCGCGACGCTGGAAGGCACGAAATACACGCGGATCATTCCCTAAGGGCACCCGCGCCTGCGGAAAGCGAACGCCCGGCTTTAAGCCGGGCGTTTTTGTCTGGGGCAATGGGCAAAGCTGCCCGTCGCGGGTCACCCGAGGTTCTGCAACCGCTTAAACAGGCTCGACGTATCCCAACGCCCGCCGCCCATCTTCTGCACGTCCTTGTAGAACTGATCGACCAGCGCGGTCACCGGCAGGCTCGCCCCCGTCTCATCCGCCGCATCGAGACAGATGCCCAAATCCTTGCGCATCCAATCCACTGCAAAGCCGTGATCGAACTTGTCGTCGAGCATGGTCTCATAGCGGTTTTCCATCTGCCATGAGCCTGCCGCGCCTTGGCTAATCACCTCGACCACCGCGCGGCCATCAAGCCCCGCCTTCTCGGCGAAATGCAGCGCCTCAGACAGGCCCTGCACCAGACCGGCGATGGCGATCTGGTTGCACATCTTGGTCATCTGGCCCGCGCCGCTGTCGCCAATGCGGCGGCAAATTTTCGCGTAGACTTCCATGATCGGCAGCGCCCGGTCAAAAGCGCCTTCGTCGCCGCCACACATGATCGACAATTGACCGTTTTCCGCGCCCGCCTGACCGCCTGAGATCGGCGCGTCGACAAAGCTCACCTGCGCCTCATCGGCGGCGGCATAAAGCTCACGCGTCACGGCCGCCGAAACGGTGGTGTGATCAACAAAGATCGCCCCTGCCGTCATGCCGCCAAAGGCCCCGTCTTCCCCCAAACAGACTGAGCGCAGATCGTCGTCATTGCCCACGCAGGCGATCACGAAATCCGCATCCTTTGCCGCCGCACGCGGGGTCTTGGCCATGGCGCCGCCATAGGTTTTCACCCAGTCGTCTGCCTTGGCTTCGGTGCGGTTGTAGACGGTCACATCGTGGCCCGCCTTTTGCAGATGCCCCGCCATCGGAGCCCCCATGACCCCCAGTCCCAAAAACGCGAGCTTTGCCATGTGCTTTTCCTTGTCATTCAGTTGCGTTATTCCCTGTCATTACACCTACCACCCTGCGCGCTCCGGTCAATCTGCGCGCCAGTCGAGGATCCCCCGATGGCATTGATGTTTCGCTGGCTTATCCGATTGGCGGTGTTTCTCGTCGCGCTGAGCGTCGTGGTTTTGGTGCTGGTCTATTGGTTCGCCGCGCGGTCTCTGCCCGACTATGACGATACGGTCGAGGTCGCGGGCGTCAGCGCCCCGGTCGAGATCGTGCGCGACAATGCCAACGTGCCGCATATCTTCGGGCAGAGCGATGAGGATGTCTTTTTCGGCCTCGGTTTCGCCCATGCCCAAGACCGGCTGTGGCAATTGATCACCCTGCGCCGCACCGCGCAGGGGCGGCTGTCCGAGGTCTTCGGCACCGCCACGATCACCACCGACAAGCTGATGCGGCGCTATGACATCTACCGCCTTGCCGTGGCGGCGGCGGATAAGCTCGACCCCGAAACCGAAGCGGCGCTTGAGGCTTATTCCGCCGGGATCAACGCGCGTCTCGACCAGATCAACACCGAAGCCTTGGGCCGCGGTGCGCCTGAGATGTGGCTTTTCAATGCGCCCATGGCCCCGTGGCGGCCGGCAGATTCACTCGCGATCACCAAGCTCATGGGCCTGCAAATGTCGGGCCATCTGGAGGCCGAGGTGCTGCGCGCGCGCGTATCCTTGGAGTTGAGCGATCCGGACCGTCTGCGCGATATCCTGCCCGAAGCGCCGGGCAGCGGGGTCGCCGCCCTGCCCGAATATGCCGCCCTCTTCCCCGAGGTCAGCCGCCGCCACGCTGCCGCAGCGCCGATGGCGCGCCACCCGCTGTCGCCCTTCAAACGACAAGCCTTCGCCGGGGCTTCCAACGCTTGGGCCGCGGCGCCCTCGCGCTCTGCCGCGGGGGGCACGCTTTTGGCCAATGACCCGCATTTGGGCTTCACCGCCCCCGCGATCTGGTATCTCGCACGGTTGGAGCTTGAGACCGGCGGCGTAATCGGTGGCACCATTCCGGGGATGCCGGTGGTGCTTACGGGCCGCAGCGCCGATCTGGGCTGGGGGCTGACCACCGCCTATGTCGACGATCAAGACGTCTATATCGAAGAGCTGAACCCCGACAACGCCGAGGAATACCGCACCCCGGACGGGTTCAAGAAGTTCCGCAAACGCGCGTCGATCATCAATATCGCCGATGCCGACCCGATCACCGTCACCCTGCGCTGGACCGACAATGGCCCGGTGCTGCCCGGCAGCCACTACAACCTTGGCAGCATCACCCCGCCGGGGCATGTGGCCTCTGTCGCCTCAACGCTCTTTACCGAAGAGGACACCTCACTTGCCGCCGCGATGAAAGTGATGCGCGCGAAATCGGTGCAGCAGGCGATCAATGCGGCGACCGACTATGTGGCGCCTGCGCAGAACCTGACGCTAGTCGACCGCGACACCATCGCGATGAAGACCATTGGCGCCATGCCGCGCCGTGATGCCAATCACCAAAGCGAAGGGCGCATGCCCAGCCCCGGTTGGATCGCCGCCAACCGCTGGGACGGGATGCTGCCCTATACCGCGAACCCTGAGTTCATCGCCCCCGCAGGCGGCATCCTTGGCAATACCAACAACAAGACGGTCGACCGCCCCTTCCCCAACCATGTCTCCTTTGTCTGGGGCGACACGCAGCGGGTGCAGCGCTGGCAACGGCTGATGCAGAACCGCGAGGTGCACACACGCGACAGTTTCATCGAAGCGCAGCTTGATACCGTCAGCCCCACGGCCCGATCGCTGCTGCCGCTCATCGGCGCCGAGCTGTGGTTCACCGGAGAGGCCGCCCCCGACGGCACGCCGGAGCGCCAGCGCCAGCGCGCGCTCGACCTGCTCGCCGGTTGGTCGGGTGAGATGAACGAACACCTGCCCGAGCCGTTGATCTATGCCGCGTGGATCCGCGCCTTGCAGGACCGGCTGATCCGCGACGAATTGGGACCGCTGGCCGAGGAGTTCACCCATATCCAGCCGCTCTTCATCGAACGCGCCTTTCGCGATGTGCAGGGCGCCGCGAAATGGTGCGACGTGCGCCAATCCGCCCCGGTGGAGACCTGCCACGACATGGCGCGGCTGGCGCTCGACGACGCGCTGTTGTGGATCAACGAGACATGGGGCACGCAGCTTGAATCGCTCCGCTGGGGCGACGCGCATCAGGCGACTCATGACCACCCCGTGCTGGGCGACGTGCCGCTTTTGCGCTACTTCGTGAACATCCGCCAGTCGACCTCGGGCGGGGACAACACCCTGCAACGCGGGCTGACACGCGGCACGGGCAAAGACCCGTTTTATAACGTGCACGGCGCGGGCTATCGCGGCGTTTACGATTTTGCCGATCCCGACAGTTCGGTCTTTGTCACCTCCACCGGCCAATCGGGGCATTTCCTGTCGCGGCATTACGATGATATGGCGCAACTCTGGCGGCGGGGCGAATATATCCCGATGTCGCTGGACGCCGAATTGGCCCGCGCCGCCGCCGTGGGCGTGACCCGATTGGAGCCTGCCCAATGACCGCCCGCGTGATCCTCTTGAACAAACCCTATGGCGTGCTGTCGCAATTCACCGACAAAGGCACCGAAGGCAGCACACGGCCCACCCTCTCGGCCTATGTCGATGAAAAGGGTTTTTATCCCGCAGGGCGGCTCGACCGTGACAGCGAAGGGCTTTTGGTGCTGACAGACCACGGCCCGCTTCAGGCCCGCATCGCGCATCCCAAATACAAACGGCCCAAGAGCTATCTGGTGCAGGTCGAAGGCACGCCGGATGCCGCGGCGCTCGACGCGCTGCGCAAAGGTGTCGAACTGAAGGACGGTCTGACGAAACCCGCCCAAGTGGATCAGATCGACGCGCCCGATCCGCTTTGGCCCCGCGACCCGCCGGTGCGCTTTCGCAAGACGGTGCCCGATGCTTGGCTGCGCATCACCATCCGCGAGGGGCGCAACCGGCAAGTGCGGCGCATGACAGCCCATGTCGGCTTGCCCACGCTGCGGCTGATCCGCGAAAGCGTGGGTGACTGGACGCTTGCCGGGCTGCAACCCGGCGCATGGCGCTGGTCGACCGAGACAGGCCGTTAGGTAAAGGCGCGGGTGATCGCCACACCCGCCGTCGCCGCCGTCCCGGTCAGGACCGAGCCCCAAGTGAAGTCGCGCGCGACCATGGCCCATGTCCAATCCTTGAGCGTCGCCAAATTGGTGAACTCATAGGTGCCATAGCCCATCGCCCCGATCAGCAACGCATTGCCAAAGACCCAGAGCAGCGAATGATCCTCCACCATCGCGGGCCAAGAGACGAACCACAGCACCACCGCCACGAAGAAGGCGTAGAAGATCAGCGCCGGGGCCATGCGGAATTCATCCAACAGCCAATTGCCGATATCACGCTCGAACGCAGGTTTGATGAGATAGGTCAGCCCGAGATAATCCAGCCCGAGGAAGATGACGACGGTTGAGAGGTAGAGGATAACGAGGGTCATGTGGCGCGCTCCGTTTCTGGTCATAGGACCATATGCGGCGCGGGGCGCGGAATTCGAGCGATTAGCGGCGAATATCGCAAATGCGCCGCACCTTTCGGCGATGTTTAGGGGCGCGACCGCCGCATCAAAATCTCGTCATAGTAACCGCCATCCACTAAAAGCGCTTCTCTATCTACGGCCCAAGGGGTGAACCCCATCCGCTTGTAGAGACACAGCGCGGCTTGGTTCGTGGAAACAACAGAGAGGCGGATCGAGGTGCAGGTGCCATCAGCCTCCGCCATAGCCGCCTCCATCAATGCCCCCGCCAGCCCGCCTCCGCGCGCTTCAGGTCGAACATACATACCCCAGATTGTCGCGATATGCCGGGTCTTCGATGTCTGAGACTGCGCAAGACCAACGACGCCCTCAAGACGGCCGGCATCACTGAAGGCTCCGAAAACGCAACCTGCCGCTAGCCGCTTTGCCACATCGGCAACTGACAGGCGGGATTCCTCCTCAAAGGACGCGCCAAAGGCTTCGGGGCATGCGCGTAGTCCTTCGAGCCTGAGCGCATGAAACCCCGCGGCATCACTGGCGTGGAGTTTTCGAATCTGCATCTTCACTGGTCCACCCGGCCCTGCAGCACCTGCGCTCAACCCGTCAAATTTGCTGGAATTCCGCCTCTTGCCGCGCGGACCAGCGCACGGTGATCTCGAACCCGTCGTCGGTCTGACGCTCGCCCTCGACCACGTCCTGCGCGAACAGCCAGGCGCGTTTCTTGCCGTCGGCGAAACCGAGGGTCAGCACAGCCTCGCGCACCGCACCTTGCAGCGCCTCGGCGATGGTTTCTTGCAGCGTCTCCAGCCCCTCGCCGGTGATGGCCGAGATCGCCAGCACATCATCGTTGCGCGCGGCACGGGCGCGCATGGCCTCGGCCCGGTCTTCGGGCAGCAGGTCGAGCTTGTTCCATACCTCGAAACTGCGGGTCTCTTTCGGGACGCCGAGAGAGGCGAGAATATCGCGCACGTTCTGCGCCTGCTCCTCGGTCTCGGCGTGGGAGACATCGCGCACATGGCAGATGATATCGGCGGCCAAAACCTCTTCCAGCGTGGCGCGGAAGGCGGCGACGAGTTCCGTGGGCAGATCGCTGATGAAACCCACCGTATCGCTGAGAATGATCTCTGGCCCGTCGGACAGCACGAGGCTGCGCATGGTCGGGTCGAGCGTGGCAAAGAGCATGTCTTTGGCCATAACCTCGGCCCCGGTCAAACGGTTGAAAAGCGTGGATTTCCCGGCGTTGGTATAGCCCACAAGCGCCACGATCGGGAACGGCACCTTGGCCCGTGCGGCACGGTGCAATGCGCGGGTTTTCACGACCTTTTCCAACTGGCGGCGCAGGCGCACCAATTGGTCGTCGATGGCACGGCGGTCCGCTTCGATCTGGGTCTCGCCCGGACCACCGACAAAGCCCAAACCGCCGCGCTGCCGCTCAAGGTGGGTCCATGCGCGGACAAGCCGCGTACGCTGATAGTTCAGCGCGGCCATCTCAACCTGAAGCACCCCCTCGCGGGTCGCCGCACGGTCGCTGAAGATTTCGAGAATCAGCCCGGTCCGGTCGAGCAATTTGACCCCCCAAGCCTTCTCAAGATTGCGCTGCTGCACCGGGGTCACGGGGCCATCCACTAGCACGAGGTCGACCTCTGCCCCCTTCATGCGCTGCTCGAGCTCTTCGATCTTGCCCTTGCCGAACAGCATACCCGCATGGACCGTGCGCAGAGGCACGACTTCGGAGCCGACGACCTGCAACTCGGGCAGCGCCTCGGCCAATGCCACGGCTTCGGCCAGCGCGGGCTCGGGCGCGCGCCGGTCGTTGTCGGACTTGATATCAGGATGCAACACCCAAGCGCGCGTCACGCGGGGCCCGTCGCTGTTGTCGATCTGAAATGCTGGACGGCTCAAGAAGCGTCTTCGCCCTCATATAGGCTGATCGGCTGGCTCGGCATGATGGTCGAAATCGCGTGTTTGTACACAAGTTGCGATTGACCGTCGCGGCGCAGCAGAACGCAGAAGTTGTCAAACCAGGTGATCACACCCTGCAATTTGACGCCATTGATCAGGAAAATTGTCACCGGTACTTTGGTCTTGCGAACGTGGTTAAGGAACGCATCCTGAAGGTTCTGTCTGTCTGACGCCATCGTAGTCTCGCCTTTTGTTCTTGCTGGCGTCCGCGTACCGGACCCCCCCATTGCCTCAAGTATGGAGTGCGAAAGCGTGAGTTTCCAGCCCCAATATCAGAGGACTAGGACGGTTCTAGCGCTAAACGTGTCAAGCGCGCCACAAATTCGGAGTCATCAGCGCAATAATCGCTAAGGTTTCCAGCCGCCCCAGCACCATGGCACCGCTCAGGATGACTTTGGCCGCCAATCCCAGTTCGATCAGGTGGATGGGCTTGTCGGCGGCATGTTCGATCAGCGGCCCCGTGGTGGAGAGCGTGGCCACCGACATGACCACCGCCGCATCGAAGGACGCGCCGGTCAGGGTCAGCAGCAGGGTCACCCCCGCCAGCGACATGGCGAAGAGCATGAAGAAAATCCAAGCGATGAAAGCCCCGTTGCTTTGCAAGCGCCGCCCGGCTGCCCCCGCGCCGCTGACAGAATTGGGATAGACCAGCCGGTCCATCTCGCGCACGCCGTTTTGGTAAAGCGCGAAGACCCGCAGCAGTTTCACCCCGCCCGCCGTGGTGGCCACCCCGCCGCCGATCAGCGCAAGCCCCATGAGCACCAGCCCCGGCGTGCGCAGCCCCGACCAATTCTGCGCATCGGCCCAATGCTCAGAGACGAAACCGGTGGTCGACAGGAAGGACAGCACCGTGAACAGCCCGCCCCAAAGCGCGTGCAAGGCCCGGGTGCCGTCGACCTCAACCTCAACCTCAAAAGCGCCGATCCAATGGCGCGCGAACAGCAGCAGCGGCACGCCGATCACCACCAAAAGACCGATGCGAAACTCAGGGTCGGTCATCAGCCCGCCTTGGGTCGCGGTGACGGTATCCTTGGAAAAGGTCAGCCGCGACAGGGCGAAGAGCATGAAGAGCATCATCACCGCCTCGCCCGTCACGCCGACCTGCGCTTCGGCCACCCCGCCGATGGGCGAGATGCCCGAGGTCGCCATGACCGACATGGCATGGCAAAGCGCCACCAAGGCCGTCTCCCCGCCGATGACCAGCAAGAGCCACAGCAGGAGCGTCAGCCCGAAGTAGATCGGCAACAGCGCTTGGGTGGTGCGCAGCAGCCGTTGGCGCGGGGTGATCCGGCCCATCCGCGTGTTGATCCGGTCGTCGGGCCGCCCCGGCTCGGCCTGCGCCGTGACCTCGAAGCCCCCCAAATGCAGCGGGGCCAGAATGGCCGAGGCCGTGACCCACATCAGCAGCCCGCCCATCCAGCCGACCTGCGCGCGCCACAGGTGCAGCGTGTCGCTCAGCCGTTCGGGGTTGAACATGGTGGCCCCGGTGGTGGTCAGGGCGCTGACCATCTCGAAATAAACATTCACGAAACGCGTCGTCGGCAGCGCCTCAAGAAAAGGCACCGCAAAGAAGACCGGCAGCAACACAAAGGCCGAGAGCAGCGACAAAAGCGGCCCAAGCGCCCCGTCCAAAGGTTTGCGCCCGGCATGGGCGATGGCGATGAGCGTGAAGGCCACAAGCCCCAAAAGCCCCGCATAGAGAAAGGCGCGGCTGGCCAGATGATCGTTCATCACCAGCCCGTGGATCGACGGCAGGATCATCGACAGGGCCGAGACGCCGAACAGCTGCAAGAACAGCGGCAGCTGCACGATCTCCCGGCGGATGCCGGTCGGGCCTATGCGGGTCGGTTGCGTCACAAAGGCGCTCCTGCGCTTAGAAAAAGTCGATCGAGACCTGCAAAAGCTGTTCGACCCGCGGCACATCCTCTGCCAGAGCGAAGAGGGCGACCACATCGCCTTCGTCGATCCGCGTGCTGCCCAAGGGGCGAATGACCTTGCCTTCTTTGCGCAGCATGCCGATCAAAACCCCTTCGGGGAAGTCGATTTCCGAGACTTTCTTGCCCGCAAGGGGCGAGGTTGACAGCACTTCGGCCTCAATCACCTCGGCCTCGGCATCGCCGATGGAATAGACCGCCCGCACCCGCCCATGGCGGATGTGGCGCAGGATCGAACTGACCGTCGTGGCGCGCGGATTGATATAGGCGTCGATGCCAAGGTGGGTCATCAGCGGCACCAGCGTCGGATCGTTGATCAGCGCGATGACATAGGGGCAGCCCTCGGCCTTGGCACGCACACAAGACAACATGTTGGTTTTGTCGTCATCCGTCACCGCCAGCATCGCATCGGCGCGGCTGATCCCGGCTTCGGCCAACAGCGCCGCATCAAGCCCGTCGCCGTTCAACACGATCGTTCGCTCAAGCCCTTCGGCGGCGCGTTCGGCGCATTTGCGGTTTTTCTCAATCATCTTGGTGCGCACGCGCAGCGGCCCGACCTCAAGGTGCTGCGCCACGGTCAGGCCGACATTGCCACCGCCCACCAGGACGACGCGCTCTTGCTTGGTGGTTTGTTTGCCGAAAATCTCCATCGTGCGGGCGATGTCGTCGTGATGCGAAAAGACGTAGCAGTCATCGCCGACGAAAAGCTGATCCTTCGCCTCGGGCGCGAACAGCGTGCCATCGCGGCGCACGCCCACGACGACTGCGCGCAGGGTCGAGAAGAGATCGGTGAGCTGCCGCAACGGCGTGTTCACCACCGGACAATCGCTGTCGATCGAAATGCCCAAAAGCTGGGCCTGCCCCTCCATGAAGATCTCGGTATCGAAAGCGGCGGGCGCGCTGAGCCGTTGGAGCGCGGCGGTCGCGACCTCCTTCTCGGGGGAAATCACCACGTCGATCGGCATGTGATCGCGGCGGTAAAGGTCGGAGTAAATCGCATCGAGATAGGATTGGCTGCGCAGCCGCGCGATTTTGCGATTGATGCCAAAGACCGAATGCGCGACCTGACAGGTCACCATATTGACCTCGTCCGAATGGGTCGCGGCGATGATCATCTCGGCGTCCCGCGCGCCTGCACGGTCCAGCACGTCAGGGTAGCTCGCGAAACCGGCGATGCCCTGCACATCCAGCGTATCGGTGGCGCGGCGGATCAATTCGGCATTGCTGTCGACCACGGTCACATCGTTGCGCTCTCCGCTGAGGTGACGGGCAATCTGCCACCCCACCTGCCCTGCGCCGCAAATGATGATTTTCATGAAGGCTTCCTTACCCTGAGCAAAGATCGTGTGAGGGTTGTCTTGGGTCGGTTAGAGGGCATGACAGATGGGTTGGCAAGGGTCAAATCAATTGTCTTTGCCCCGCAACGGCGGCATGATGGGGCCATGAAACCGATATCTCCCCGCCCCTCCCGCGCCGCTGTCGCCCTGACCTTTGTCGGCTTGGCCGCGGCGGCCTGTGCGCCGCTCAACACCTATTACAAACCGGGCGCGAGTGTCGCGCAGGTCAACCGCGCCACCACCGCTTGCGAGGTTCAGGCCCTGCGCGACGTGCCGATCTCAACGCAAATCCGCCGCGAACCGCCACGCTATGTGCCTGCGCGCCGCCACTGCGATGCCGACAACAATTGCACCACACGGGGCGGTTTTTATGTACCGGGGGAATTGGTGACCTTTGACCCGAACGAAGACCTGCGCAACCGGGTCGAGGCGCAATGTATGGCCGACAAAGGTTTCGCGCCCGTGTCGATCCCCGCCTGCCCCCGCAATGTGGCCCGCGCCGCACCGACACGCGCGACGACCACGCTGCCCGCGCTCAACCCCAAGTCCTGCGTGATCCGCAACAGCGATGGGTCATTCCAGATCGTCACCCAAGGGTGACGCAAGCGCGGGCGGGGCAGCCCCCGCGCGCAACCGGCGGGGTTTAACCCGCCGCTTCGACTTCCTCGTCCACATGGGCCACGCGCACGCCCGCTTTGGCCGAGGTCACGACGCCAAGCGATTTCAGCTTGCGGTGCAGGGCGCTGCGCTCCATCCCCACGAAATTCGCGGTGCGGCTGATGTTGCCGCCGAAACGGTTGATCTGGGTCAGCAGATACTCCCGCTCAAACGCCTCGCGCGCTTCGCGCAGCGGCAGCGTCGCCAAGGCGCCTGAGAGAACCACGCGTCCCTCATCGCCGCCGTTCTCTTCCTCGCCCGGCAGTTCCCGCGCTTCGATCGGGCCGGTGCCATCGCCAAGGATCAGCACCCGTTCGACAAGGTTCTTCAGCTGGCGCACGTTGCCGGGCCAAACCATCGTCTGCATCAGCGCCACGGCGTCTTCGGTCAGCGCGCGCTGCGGCAGCCCTTGGGAGGCGTTGAATTCCGCGATGAAATGTTCGGCCAGCAGCGGGATATCCTCGCGGCGCTCTTCAAGCGAGGGCACGGCGATCGGCACGACGTTCAGACGGTGATAGAGTTCCTGCCGGAAGGTATCAGCCTTGATCGCCTGATCCAGATCGCGGTTCGTCGAAGAGATCACCCGCAAATCAACGCGGACCTTGTCCGTGCCGCCGACGCGGGTGAACTGTTGATCCACCAGCACCCGCAGGATCTTGGATTGGGTGCCAAGCGGCATGTCCGCCACCTCATCGAAATAGATCACCCCGCCGTGGGCCTGCTCCAACAACCCCGGCTCGACCCCGCGGTCCGGCGTCTCGCGGCCAAAGAGCACCTCTTCCATCCGATCCGGCGCCACCCCGGCACAGTTGACGGTGACGAAGGGCGCCGAGGCGCGGGCCGAATGGGCATGAATATAGCGCGCGGCCACTTCTTTACCCGACCCTGCGGGGCCGGTCAGCATCACCCGGCCATTGGATTTGGTCACCTTGTCAAGCTGCCCCAGCAGAGCGCGATAAGGCGCGGAGGTGCCGATCATCTCGGAGGTCGCCACATCGCGGCGCTTTAGGTTCTGGTTCTCCCGGCGCAGGCGCGAGGTTTCCATCGCGCGGCGGATTACCACCAGCAGTTGATCAATATTGAACGGCTTTTCAATAAAATCGTAAGCCCCCTGTTTGATCGCGGCCACGGCAATCTCGATATTGCCATGGCCCGAGATGATCACCACCGGCACATCCGGGTTGTCGCGCTTGACCGTCTTGAGGATGTCGATCCCGTCCATGCGGCTGTCTTTCAACCAGATGTCGAGGATGATCAGGGCCGGTGCCTCGGTGTTGATCTCGGCCATCGTCTCATCCGAATTGCTGGCCAATCGCGTAGCAAAGCCCTCATCCTCAAGGATGTCCGAGATCAACTCACGGATGTCGCGTTCGTCGTCTACAATCAGAATGTCACTCATCTGCCTTATCCCCTTGGTCTGTCGTTGCGTCGATGGCCAAGGGCAGCGAAATGACTGCCATGGCACCGTGATGGTCTTGCCCGTCGAATGCGGGCGCGGTTTCGAGCGTCAGGCTGCCGCCGTGTTCCTCGATAATCTTTTTGACGATCGGCAGGCCAAGCCCCGTGCCTTCGCTGCGCGTGGTCACATAGGGCTCGAACAGCCGGGCGCGGTCTTCGGGCAGGCCGATGCCATTGTCGGCAATGGTCAGCCGCAAAAGCCGGTTCTCGGGCGTGAGCGTCACGCGGATCTGCGGCGCGTGCCCTTCGGGCGCACCCTCTTTCTTCAGGCTTTCAATGGCTTCGCCCGCGTTCTTGATCAAATTGGTCAGCGCCTGCGAAATCATCGTGCCGTCGATATTGGCCATCACCGGCTCTGCGGGCAGGTCGAGTTTGATCGCCACCTCTTCCTGACGGCTTTGCTGAAGCAGCACCGCGTCGCGCAGCAACTGCCGGATGTCCTGACGGCTGGTTTCCGGCTCCGGCATCCGCGCGAATTTCGAGAATTCATCCACGATGCGCCGCAGGTCACCCGTCTGGCGAATAATCACGCCGGTCATCTGCTCCAGCGCGTCATCATCGCCCTCGGCCATCTTGGGGCCGAACTTGCGGCGAATGCGCTCGGCACTCAGCTGGATGGGCGTCAGCGGGTTCTTAATCTCATGCGCGATGCGGCGTGCGACGTCACCCCATGCGGCCATGCGCTGCGCCGAGACCAGATCGGTCACATCGTCAAAGGCCACCACATAGCCCTCAAGATCGCCATCCTTGGACCGGCGGGTCGCCATGCGGACCAAGAGGTTCTCCATCGCCCCTTGGCGCGAGACCTTAACCTCGGCCTGCGCCACCTCGTCCGAGGCGGCCTTGACCGTCTCGAACAGCGGGCCGAACTCCGGCACCGCAAGGGTTAGCGGCAGGCTTTGCTGATCTTCGGACCAATCCAGCAACCGCATGGCCGAGCGGTTCACGAAGGTCACGCGCCCCTCGGGGTCCAGCCCCACCACGCCCGAGGTCACCGAACTTAGCACGGAATCGAACAGGCGGCGGCGGCGTTCGATCTGGTCGGTATTCTCCAACAGCGTCTCACGCTGGCCCTTCAACTGCCGGGTCATCTGGTTGAAGTAACGGCCCAGCATGGCGATCTCGTCATCACCTTCTTCTTCGCGGACCTGCACGTTCAAATCGCCCGCGCCCACCTGCTGCGCGGCCCCCGTGAGCCGCCCAACCGGGCCGGAAAGCCGTTCGGCGAACCACAGGCCCAGCCAAACGGCGGCCAAAATCAGGATCACCGCGAAGCCCAGATAGACAAGGGCGAATTCAAACAGCAGCCGCCCGCGTTCGGATTCAAGCTGTTGGTAGAGGCGCACCGTCTCCTTGGTTTCATCCAGCAGCGCCAAAATTTCACCATCCACCGCGCGGGAGACATAGAGGAAACGATCGACATAGGCGTCCATCGGCACCAGCGCGCGGAATTCATTGTTGGGCCAGTCCTCGATGACCAAAAGCCCCTCTTCGCTGGCGGTTTCCAGCTGCGCCTCGGTGGGGGCCTCGAAATCAAAGAGATAGGACCGATCCCCCCGCGCCCGGATCTGCGCGGTGCTGTCGATCAGAAAGGCTTCGCGCAGGCCCCGTTGGATCTGGCGCTGGCCCTCGCCCAAAAGCTCACTGTCGCTCAGATTGATGCCCTGTGCCCGGGCGCTGTCGATGCTACGGGCAAGGGTCTGCGCGTCCAAGATCAGCGCCTCGCGCTGCTCGGCCTCGTAAGCCTCTGCCGCCGCGAGCGACGAGCCAACCACGCCGCTGACCCGGTCAGAGAACCAGCCTTCGAGCCCAACATTCACCGTGAGCCCCGCGAAAATCGCCACTGTAACCGTAGGGATCAGCGCCATCAGTGCAAAGACACCCGTCAACCGCAGGTGCAACCGTGAGCCCGCCGATTTGGCGCGGCGCGCCGAGATCAGCCGCCCGACTTGGATAAGCACCAGCGCCGCCACCAGCAGCACATAGACGAGGTCGGACAAGAGAATGAGCCGCAGGTTGAGCGTATCCGCCCCCTGCCCTAGCGGCCCGAGCGCCAGATAGGTTGCCAGCGCCAAGACCGGCCCCAGCACCACCAGCCCGAAGGTGGACCAATTGCGCAGCCGCTTGACCCGCCTGAGACGCCCCAACCGCTCGAGCTTGAACCTGCGTGACCGGGTTGCCACCCGCATACCTCACCGATGTTGTGATGCATCGCTGCATCAACCGCCATATTATGTGGTCCTGAACGGGGGAGTTCCCCGATGGCCACTGTTATGTGGCTCTTTTACATCATCTTACGGCCCCGTGTCACCTCAATATCGAGGTCGGTGATCTTCTTGCGCAAAGTATTTCGGTTAATTCCCAGCAAAGCGGCACATTTCGCCTGATTCCCCGCCGTCGCGGCAAGGGCGATTTCGATCATCGGCAGTTCAACCTCACGCAGAATCCGCGCGTAGAGACCCGGCGGCGGCAGCATGGAGCCGTGCAAGTCAAAGTAGCGTTGCAAATGCCGCTCGACCGAGGCGCCCAGCCGTTCGGTATCGGCCTCGGTCTGCATCGGTGCCGGACCGCTTTGCGCGCCCAGCAGTTGCTCGGCCTCACTCGCCGTGATCTCGGCCGCTTGACTGGCGAGCGCGAGTTGCCGCATCGCATGTTCCAACTGGCGCACATTGCCGGGCCATGGAAATTTCAGCAGGATCTGTGCGGCCTTGTCCGACAGTTTGCGCGGCGACGCAGGGCCGGGATTGGCGCGGGCCAAGAAGTGGTCGGCCAAAAGCGGGATATCCTCGACCCGGTCCCGCAGGGCGGGCACTTCGAGGGTGGCACCCGACAGACGGTAGTAGAGATCGCGGCGCAGCTTGCCCTCTTGCATCGCGGCATCCAGATCGCTTTGGCTGGTGGCCATGAAGCGCGGCGCGTCATCGCCCGGCGCGTCCATCATCCGCACCAGACGGGCCTGAATATTCTGCGGGAAATCCGCGATCTCGTCGATCATCAGGGTGCCGCCGCCGACCCGCGCCAGCACCCGCGAGGGGCCTTCGATATCCGCAAGATCGGCGTCCCTCACGGTCACGAACGGCAGGCTGCGCCGATCAGAGAAGTCGTGTATCGCCCGCGCGATCAGTGACTTGCCCGAACCGCTCTCGCCCCAGATCAGCACCGGCAGATCGGTGTTCATCACCCGCGCTACGGTGCGGTAGAGCGCCTGCATGACCGGGGTGCGGCCAATCATCGGCAGATCGTCACGCTCTGCGTCGATCTCAGCACTGTCATCGGCGGCGGCTTTACGGCTAAGCGTGGTGCGCTGCTCCAAGGCGCGCGCCGTGCGTTTCATCAGATCCGGCAGGTCGAAGGGTTTGGGCAGATAGTCAAAGGCTTCGGCCTCTGCCGCCTTGATCGCCGTCATGATCGTGTTCTGCGCCGAGATCACGATCACCGGCAGGCCGGGCCGGTCCTGCGCGATTTTCGGGAGCATTTCCAACCCGTTGCCATCGGGCATGACCACGTCAGATATCACCGCGTCGCCCTTGCCCTCGCTGACCCATCGCATCAGGGTGGTCAGGCTTGAAGTGGCGTGCACCTTGCAGCCCGCGCGGGTCAGCGCTTGGGTCAGAACGGTGCGGATCGTGCGGTCGTCATCGGCGACGAGGATGGTGCCATCCATGTCAATTCTCCTTGAGGGCAGCGGCGCCTGCGCGCGGCAGCGAAATGCGGAATGCGGTTCGACCGGGGGCGGAACTGACGGAAATCCAGCCCCCGTGGTCTGAGATGATCTTGCTCACCAAGGCGAGGCCCAGCCCGGTGCCATTCTCCCGGCCCGAGACGAAGGGATCGAAAACATCGGCGCGGATATGATCCGGCAGGCCGGGGCCATCGTCGATCACTTCGATCTGGAGGGGCAGCGGCTGGCCATCCCCATCGGCGCGGCGCAGTTGGAAGCCGTGTTCATAGAAACTGCGCAGCCGGATGGTTCCCCCCGCCTCGCCCGCCGCCTCAGCCGCGTTGCGAATGAGGTTGAGCAAGACCTGCAAAAGCTGGTCCTTGTCGCCAAGCGCGGGCGGCAGAGAGGGGTCGTAATCCTCGGTGATTTTCATGTGCGAGCCGAAGCCCAGCAGAGCCGACCGGCGGGCGCGGTCCAACACGTCATGCAGGTTCACCGGCCTGCGCTCAGGCGCGGTCAGATTGCCGAATTGTTCGACCTGCTCCAGCAGTTTCACGATGCGCCGGCTTTCGGCGACGATCAGATCGGTCAATTCCAAATCAGCCTTGGAAAGGTTCATCGACAAGAGCTGCGCCGCGCCGGTGATCCCGGCGAGCGGGTTCTTGATCTCATGGGCCAGCATCTCGGCCATGCCGATGGCGGATTTGGCGGCGGATTTCACGCTGTGATCTTGGGTGATGCGCCCGGCCAATTCACGCGGGGTGATCATCAAGACCATCTCGCCTGCGCCGCCCACCAGCGGGGCGATCTGCAAGCCGCACTGCAAGGGCGCGCGCTGCATCGCGCCCACATCAACGTCATTGACGAAAAGCGGCGTGCCTTGCAGCCGCGCACGGGCGAATGCGGCCTCAAGCGGGTGATCCACCGCGATCAACTGCCAGATCGACTGCCCGATCGTGGCCCGGGCGGAGGCATTGAGGAAACCTTCGGCAGAGGGGTTCAGATCGACGACCTGATCATCGGCACCGACGATGAAAGCAGGCACCGGCAGAGAGGTCCAAACCTGCCGCTCCGGGGTCTCGCTTCTCATGCTGCGGCCCGGGGTTGGGCGGTGGCGGCGTCATAGTGCATGGCCTCCGCGATGAGATCGAAAGTGGTTTTCACCTCGCGCGCCGTGAGCAGCGCGCGGCGCAGATCGGCAGGGGTGGCGCAGTGATCCATGTACCAGCCCAGATGTTTCCGCGCGACCTTGGCACCCAGTTCGGCCCCGTAGAAACGCAGCATCTCGTCGTAATGTTCGGCCACCATCTCGGCCATCCCCTGACCTTGCGGGATCATCGGCTTGGGCCGTCCGTGCAGATCATGGGCGATCTGCGCCAGCAGCCATGGCCGACCTTGCGCACCGCGGCCCACCATCACACCATCCGCCCCCGACAGCCGCAGCGCCGTGCGCGCCGTGTCACTGCCGATGATGTCGCCATTGGCGATGACGGGAACATTCACGGCCTCTTTCACCGCCCGGATCGCGGCCCAATCGGCGCGGCCCTTGTAGAACTGACAGCGCGTGCGCCCGTGGATCGTGATCATCTGCACGCCCACTTCTTCGGCCCGTTTGGCGATCGGGGCGGCGTTGAGCATATTGTCGTCCCAGCCCAGCCGGGTTTTCAGCGTCACCGGTACCTTGACCGCGCCGACCACCGCCTCGATCAGCCGCAGCGCGTGATCCGGCGTCTTCATCAGCGCCGAGCCCGAGGCGCCCTGCGTCACCTTCTTGGCCGGGCAGCCCATGTTAATGTCGATGATCCGCGCGCCCATCGCCTCAACCATGCGGGCGGCTTCGGCCATCGGTTCGGCCTCGCGCCCGGCAAGCTGAACGGAGGTGCCGACAACATCCAGCCCCAGTTCCGCCTTCTCTCGTGTGCCGGGGCGGCGGCTGAGCAATTCTTGGCTGGCGACCATCTCGGACACGACCAACCCTGCCCCGAATCGTGCGACAAGGCTGCGATAGGGCAAATCGGTGATCCCGGCCATCGGGGCGAGGAATACCGGTGGGTCGAATGTCAGCGGGGCGGCGGTCACATGCTTAATCCTTGTGCGGTCCCTTGCTGTGTAGCTCTGCCACGGGGTGACCTCAATAAAACTACCCTGAAAAGCAGCTATGCGCCAAGGCGCTGCCCATTTTTTAGGCAGTCACCCCAGATTGCACCCCGCCGCCGCATTGCCTAGACAGGGCCATGTTCGCCAGCTTTTCCGGATTGCCCAAATGAGTATCGCAGCTCTGATCGTTGCCGCAGGTCGCGGCAGTCGCGCCGGCGGTCCGCAGCCGAAGCAATGGCAGGCGCTGGCGGGCGCGCGGGTGATCGACCACACGATCGCCGCCTTTCGCGCCCTGCCCCAGATCACTGAAATCGTGCTGGTGCTGAACGCGGATGACATGGATCAGGCAGGGGCATTCACGGCGGATGGCATCACCGTCACCACTGGCGGGGCGGACCGCGCGGCCTCGGTCCAACGTGGGCTTGCGGCGATCCGGCAGGCGACGAAGGTGCTGATCCATGACGCCGCGCGGCCCTGCGTTTCGGGTCAGATCATCTTAGACGTGATCGACGCGCTTAACCAACATCAAGCCGCCGCGCCGGGGCTGCCGGTGAGTGACGCGCTTTGGCAGGGGCACGAAGGCCGGGTCACCGGCACCCAAGACCGCAGCGCCCTTTTCGCCGCGCAGACACCGCAGGGCTTTGACCTCGCCGCGATCCGTGCGGCGCATGCGTCTTATGACGGCCAAGCGGCGGATGACGTCGAAGTCGCCCGCGCCGCTGGCCTGACCGTTGCCATCACCCAAGGCAGCGCCGATAACCTGAAAATCACCCGGCCCGAGGATTTCGCCCGCGCCGCCCGCATATTGGAGACCCGCATGGACATTCGCACCGGAAACGGATTTGACGTGCACGCTTTCGGCCCCGGAGATCACGTGACCCTCTGCGGCATCGACATCCCACATACCCACGGGTTGGTCGGCCATTCCGACGCCGATGTAGCGCTGCACACGGTGACCGATGCCATCTACGGCGCGCTTGCACGCGGCGACATCGGCCAGCATTTCCCGCCGAGCGATCCGCAGTGGAAAGGCGCGCGCAGCGATATCTTCCTGCGTCATGCCGCAGAACTGGCGCGCGACATGGGCTTCACCCTAACCCACGTCGATTGCACGCTCATTTGCGAGACCCCGAAGATCGGCCCGCATGTGCAGCCGATGCGCGCCGCGATGGCCGAGATGCTGGGGATTGAGATCGACCGCGTATCAGTCAAGGCCACCACGAGCGAGCGCCTCGGCTTTACCGGGCGGGGCGAAGGCATCGCCTGTATGGCAACGGCAACATTGGTGAAATCATGAGTGCAGCACATCTGATCGCGACGCTTCTGGGCGTTGGCCACATCCGCCCCGCGCCGGGCACTTGGGGGTCGCTCATCGCCCTGCCCTATGCTTGGCTCTTGCATGTGTTGGGGGGCTTTCCGCTGCTGGTGATCGGGCTTTTGGTGGCCATTCCCTTGGGCTGGTGGGCCACCGGGCGCTACACTGCGGGCGGGCCGGATCATGACCCCGGAGAGGTGGTGGTCGATGAATTGGTCGGCCAGTGGATCGCGCTTTTGCCGCTGTCCTATGCCGCATGGTCGATGCAAATCCCGATCCTTGCCATGTGGCCCGGTTGGATCGCCGCCTTCGCGCTGTTCCGGCTGTTCGACATCACCAAACCGCTGATCATCGGCTGGGCCGACCGTTTGGGCGGGCCTTGGGGGGTGATGCTCGACGATATCTTTGCCGGGGTTTTCGCGGCCCTCGGCGTCATGGCGCTGGCCGCACTTTATCACGGGGTGCTGTAAATGAGCCTCGCCGCGCAACTGTTGGAAAAGGCCCGCAACACCGGCGCGATGGTCACCTGTGCGGAGAGCTGCACCGGCGGCATGCTCGCCGCCGCGCTGACCGATCTGCCGGGGTCATCGGCGCTGCTGGACCGGGGTTTCGTCACCTATACCAATGCTGCGAAAGTGGCGATGCTGGGGGTGTCGGAGGAGACGCTGACACAATGGGGCGCGGTGTCTGAGCAGGTCGCCGAAGAAATGGGGGCGGGCGCTTTGGCGCGGTCCGAAGCGCAGATCGCCGTCTCCATCACCGGCATCGCAGGCCCCGGCGGGTCAGAGCACAAGCCCGAGGGTCGCGTCTGTTTCGGCCTTGCCACGGCAGCCGGGGTTCAGACCGAAACGGTGGAGTTCGGCGCGCAGGGCCGTGATGCCGTGCGCTTGGCCGCCCGCGACCATGCGCTCGGCCTTTTGCTGCGAGGCTACGCGGCGCTTTAACCCTTGGGGCCGTAAAGCTCTTTCGCGCGGTTCTCAAAGGCGCGCACGATACGCTGCATCGCCTCATTGAAAACCACGCCGATGACCTTTTGCAGGATGGCGTTGCGGAATTCGAAATCGACGAAGAAATGCACCTGACAGCCTTCGAGATTATCCTCGAAATGCCAGTTTGATTTCATATACTTGAAGGGCCCGTCCAGATATTCCGTATCGATCTTCTTGGCCTCGGGCCACAGCACGACGCGGCTGGTGAACCGCTCCCGAAAGACTTTGAACGAGATCACCAAATCGGCGTCCATCACCCGATGATCGCCGCGGTCCTCGTCGCTGCGAATGCGCGCGGCGGCGGTCCAGGGCAGGAATTCGGGATAGCGGCCCACATCGGCGACAAGATCATACATCTGTTGCGCGCTATAGGGCAGTTGGCGGGTCTCTGAGTGCGTAGGCATTGCGTTCCGTAGCGTTGCGGGTTAACCCCCTATTTCACGTCTCAACCCCGCAGATTCAAGGGCAAAACCATGGCACACGGGCCTTATGTCATCGACGAAATGATCTCGGCCAAGGCCATCGCGGCGCGGATCGAGGATCTCTGCCGCGAGATTCACGGTGAATTCGACGGCACCGATAAATTGGTCGTGGTCGGCCTGCTGCGCGGCTCTTTCGTCTTTATCGCCGATCTGGTGCGCGAGTTGGACCTGCCGATCGAAGTCGATTTCCTCGAAGCCTCCAGCTATGGCGACGGCATGGAGAGCAGCCGAGAGGTGCGCATTCTCAAAGACTTGCGCGGCGCCATCGAAGGGCGCGACGTGTTGGTCGTCGAAGATATCGTCGACACTGGCCACACGCTGCACCATGTCACCAACCTGCTGCGCTCGCGTGAGCCTGCGCGGTTGAAGTCCATCGCCCTGCTCGACAAACCCACTCGGCGTGAGGTCGACCTCAAGGCGGATTGGACCGGCTTTGAAATCCCCGATGAATTCGTTGTGGGCTATGGCATCGACTTTGCCCAACGCGACCGCAACCTCCCCTTCATCGGGAAAGTCCGCTTTACGTGATGGACCCGCGGTGGCTGCTGCGCATGTCCCATTGGGCGCGCAATCCACCTTCGGGCAAACGCGTGATCTTGGTTTTTGCGATCATCGCCGCGGCCTTGGCCGTGGGGCTTATCGAATGGCTGGGCTATTGGCCTGACTGGGCGACGACCGAACGTATCCCCCGCCGGTTCTGACCCTGCCCGCAGTCTTATCCCGCTGATCACATTTTTGTTTTTTGCGACCTGCCCCTGCCATGTTACGCTGCGGCAAGAAAAGGGAGATGACCATGCATTTGACCAAAAGCATTACCGCCATTGGTATCAGCGCCGCCTTGATTGCCACCGCAGGCTTCGCCGCCAGCCATAGTGAGAAAGCCGCCAGCGCCGCCGTGAACGCGCGCCATGCGCAGATGCAGTTGATTGCCTATCATACAGGCATTCTGGGCGGCATGGCCAAGGGCGAGACGGAGTATAACGCCGAGATGGCCACCGCCGCCGCGACCAATCTGAACGCCGCCGCCGGTTTCGCGCCGGGCACCCTCTGGCTTGAAGGGACCGAGCAAGGCGCCGTCGAAGGTTCCCGCGCCAAGGCCGAAATCTGGAGCGACCCCGAAGGGTTCAACGAAGCGCTGATGGCGCTGGAAACCGCCAGCGCGGATATGATCGAGGCCGCGGGCACCGATCTGGATGCGCTGAGGGCGGGCATGGGCGCAATCGGCAAGGCTTGCGGCGCTTGCCATGACGATTACCGCGGCCCCAAGAACTGATCCTTGCGACGGGTCATTCCTATACTGCTGGGCTGTGCCGCTCTCGGCGCGGCCCTTGGCTGGGCGCTCACCCGGCCCGATCCGCTTGAGCCTTCCTATGGTGCCGGGCTGACACCGGACCCGGAGGCGGGCGCGCTGGTCTTTGCCGCCGGCGGCTGCGTTTCCTGCCACGCCGCGCCCGAAAGTGAAGAGGATGAGAGGCTGGTGCTGGCCGGGGGGCTGCCCTTCGCCAGTGATTTCGGCACCTTCCACGCGCCCAATATCTCCCCCGATCCAGAGCAGGGCATCGGTGACTGGACCCTGCCGGAGTTCGCCCGTGCCGTGACGCGGGGCGTCTCGCCCGAGGGGCAGCATTATTACCCTGCCTTTCCATACACGGCCTATCAACACCTCGCCCCGCAGGATGTGGTGGACCTCTTCGCCTATATGCAGACCCTGCCCGCCTCGGATACGCCGAGCCTGCCGCATGAGGTGGGATTCCCCTTCAATATCCGCCGCGGGCTTGGCGCATGGAAGGCGCTGTTTTCACATGATGATTTCGTGATGAGAAACGCGCCTGATGCTGAGGTCGAACGCGGGCGCTATCTGGCCGAAGGGCTTGCCCATTGCGGCGAATGCCACACCCCGCGCAATGCCTTGGGCGCGCTCGACCGTGAGGCTTGGCTGACCGGCGCGCCGAACCCTTCGGGCAAGGGGCGTATTCCCGGCATCACACCGGATCAGCTTGATTGGTCCAAACCCGATCTCGTGGCCTATTTCACCTCCGGCTTCACGCCGGAGTACGACAGCGCGGGCGGTGAGATGGCCGAGGTGGTCAGCAACCTCGCGCAGCTCCCCGAAAGCGACCGCGAAGCGATTGCAGCCTACCTTAAGGCCCTACCCGGCGGTTAACGCCGGGCGCGCCTTTTTCGATCAGGCAATACCCAGTTTGCGGTTCCGCGCCTCGCGCAGACGCGCGAAATCGTCGCCCGCGTGGTAGCTCGACCGCGTCAGCGGCGTGGCCGAGACCATGAGGAAGCCCTTGCCGTAGGCCGCCTTTTCGTAAGAGGTGAACTCTTCGGGGGTGACGAAACGGTCCAGCGCATGGTGCTTGGGCGTCGGCTGTAGGTACTGGCCGATGGTCAGGAAATCGATGTCGGCGGCGCGCATGTCTTCCATGACCTGAATGACCGCTTGGCGATCTTCGCCCAAACCCACCATGATGCCCGATTTGGTGAACATCGACGGGTCCAACTCCTTGACCCGCTGAAGCAGGCGGAGGGAGTGGAAGTAGCGCGCGCCGGGGCGTACCTCGGGGTAAAGGCCCGGCACGGTTTCAAGGTTGTGGTTGAACACATCGGGCCGTGCTTCGACAACCTTTTCAAGGGCTTCGGGACCGCAGCGGATGAAATCCGGTGTCAGGATTTCGATCGTCGTGTCGGGACTGCGGTGACGCACGGCGCGGATCGTCTGGGCGAAATGCTCTGCCCCGCCGTCTTCGATATCGTCGCGGTCAACACTCGTGATGACCACATGGTTCAGCCCCAGTTTGGCGACCGCATCGGCCACGCGGCCCGGCTCAAACACGTCCAGCGCTTCAGGCGGCTTGCCAGTGGCGATGTTGCAGAAGGTACAGGCCCGGGTACAAACCTCGCCCATGATCATCATCGTCGCGTGACCCTGAGACCAGCATTCCCCGACATTGGGGCAGCCTGCCTCTTCGCAGACCGTAGTCAGCTTGTTGTCGCGCATAATGCGCGCGGTCTCGGCATAGCCTTTGCCGCCGGGCGCTTTGACCCTGATCCAACTCGGTTTTTTCGGCTGGGCGTTGTCGGGCTTGCGCGCCTTTTCGGGGTGGCGCTGTTCGGGTATCTTCAGATCGCGCATCGGGGGCCTCTGATCATTGTGTCGCGCCTTGTTTATCACAGTCCTTAACCCGATGGCCACCTACTGCATACGCCCCCGCGACAAGGCAGCCATGCGCCAGCGGCATCGCCCGACACGCCCGCATTATAGCTTTGATATGTAACAGAAAAACTACAATGCAGTTGCAGCATTGCGAGAGTTGCTCAGGCTTCCTATATGAGCTACCAAGCCACAAAGATTCCAATCCGAGAAAGAGAGACGCGATGAAACCCGGTATCAATGTCCCCAACGTCACCTTCAAGACGCGCGTGCGCGACGAAAACATCGAAGGGTCCAACCCCTTCCGCTGGGAAGACAAGACCAGCGATGATTTCTTCAAAGGCAAGCGCGTTGTGCTCTTCTCCCTCCCCGGTGCCTTCACCCCGACCTGCAGCACCTACCAGCTGCCCGGGTTCGAAAACAATTTCACCGCTTTCCAAGAACATGGCATCGACGCGATCTATTGCCTGTCGGTCAACGACAGCTTTGTCATGAACAAGTGGAAAGAGATGCAGGGCGTCCAGAACATCGACGTGATCCCTGACGGTTCGGGCGAATTCACCCGCCGCATGGGCATGTTGGTCGCCAAAGACAACCTTGGCTTCGGCCCGCGCAGCTGGCGCTATGCGGCGATCATCAACGATGGTCAGATCGAAGCATGGTTCGAAGAGCCCGGCATCCGTGACAACCACGACGAAGACCCCTACGGCGTTTCCAGCCCTGAGACCCTGCTGGAATACCTTGAGAACCAGAAGCAAACCGAAGCGGCCTAAGCGCCCTTTGCATGACCGGATCGGGCCATTTGGCCCGGTCCTTAGACACGCTCCGTTTGACCCACGCCCTTTGACCCGGCAGGCCTCACCGCGCCTAGTATTTCGCGCGAAGCTCTCCGGTCAGCCCTTCCCCCACTTCCTTCAGCGTATCGGCCAATTGCGCCGCCCAACCGCTGCCCGGCGTCCCCGCCCGGCGGACGAGCCCGATTTGCCGTGCAGGTTCCGGCGCGCCGAAACGGTGCAGGCGCAGGCCCGGTGCGGCATCAAGCTCGGTCTTGGCGGCGATCTCGGGCATCAGGGTCATGCCAAAGCCCGCCTCCACAAGCCGTGAAAGGGTGGCAAGGGATGATGCACCGGTGTGAATGCCCGCCTGCGTGCGGTCGCGCTGGCAAACCTCCAGCGCCTGATCGGTGAGGCAGTGACCGTCTTCCAACAGCATCAGCGGCGTGCGGGCCAGATCGGTCGGGCGGGCGACATCCGCCCCCGCCATACGGTCGGCGGAGCCCGCCAGCAGAAACCGATCCTCGAAAAGCGGCACCTCGGCGAGGCCCGTTTCGCCCGAGGGCACCGCCATTACCGCCGCATCCAGCGCCCCGGCGCGCAGATCGGCCAGCAATTGATCCGTCTGCGCCTCGCGTACCTCGACCCGAAGCGAGATATCCTGCGCGCGCAGCGCGGCCAGCACGCCGGGCAAAAGATAGGGCGCCACGGTCGGGATCAGCCCAAGGTTCAACGTGCCCGCAAGCCCCACCTGCTCCCGCGCCGTAGCCTCCAACAGCTTGGCGCGGCGCAGGATATCTTCGGCGCGGGTCAGCACCTCGCGGCCCAAGGGCGTGAGCACCGAAGCGCGGCTCTGCCGCTCGATCAGCCGCCCGCCGAGCGTTTCCTCCAAAGCCCGGATCTGCACCGAGAGCGCGGGCTGCGAGATATTGCTCGCCTCTGCAGCCCGCCCGAAGTTGCCCAAGGTCGCCAGCGCGCGAAAGTATTCGAGTTGTTTCAGGGTAAAATTCATAACTTTTACCTATCGCAATTTTATAAAACTGCAATTGGAAATTATGGGCAGAATCGATCATCTTCCTGTCAGACAGTAACCGAGGGGAACCCAAGATGAGCAAGCGTCTCACCACCACCGCCGGCGCACCGATGCCGACAAACGACACCAGCAAGACCGCGGGCGCCCGTGGCCCGGTGCTGCTGGACGACTACCAACTGATCGAGAAGCTCGCCCATCAGAACCGCGAGCGTATCCCTGAGCGTGCTGTTCACGCCAAGGGCTGGGGCGCCGAAGGCACCTTCACCGTCACCCATGACATCAGCCAATATAGCTGTGCTGCGATCTTCTCCGAAGTGGGCAAGACCTGCGAGATCATCTCGCGCTGGTCCACCGTGGCGGGCGAGCTTGGCGCCGCCGACAGTGAGCGTGACGTGCGCGGCTTCTCGGTGAAATTCTACACCGAAGAGGGCAACTGGGACGTTGTGGGCAACAACACCCCGATCTTCTTTGTCCGCGATGCCTATAAATTTCCGGACTTCATCCGCACCCAGAAACGCCACCCGCGCACCAACCTGCGCTCGCCCGAGGCGATGTTCGACTTCTGGGCGGCCCAGCCCGAATGTGTGCACCAGGTCACCATCCTGATGTCCGACCGGGGCATTCCGGTGAACCCGATGCATATGCACGGCTACGGCAGCCACACCTATTCGATGTGGAACGCCAAGGGCGAGCGTCACTGGGTGAAGTTCCACTTCCGCTGCCAGCAGGAAATCCGCAACCGCACCAATGAGGATGCGGAAAAGCTGATCGGCTCCACCCGTGAGAACTTCCAAGAGGATCTCTTTAACGCGATCGAAGGCGGTGACTACCCGAAATGGGAGCTGAACATCCAAGTCATGCCCGAGGAAGAGGCCGAGACCTGCGGCTTCAACCCCTTTGACCTGACCAAGGTTTGGCCGCATGCGGATTACCCGCTGATCCCCGTTGGCATGTTAGAGTTCAACCGCAACCCTGACAACTACTTCCAGAGCATTGAGAACGCTGCCTATTCGCCGTCGAACAAAATCCCCGGCATCGGCTTCTCGCCCGATAAGATGTTGCAGGCGCGGGTGTTCTCCTATGCGGATGCGCACCGCTACCGTCTTGGCACGCATTACGAGGCCCTGCCCGTGAACGCGCCCAAGGCCGCGCCGATGCATCACTACCACAAGGACGGCGCGATGCGGTTCTTCCCGCAGCAGACCGGCCACCCGGATGCCTATTACGAGCCGAACCAATACGAAGGCTCGGCCCGCCCCGATCCATCGGTGCAAGAACCACCGCTGCGCATCTCGGGCGATGCGGACCGCTATGTGCAGGAAGAGGCGGATGCCGATTACGTCCAGCCGCGCAAGCTCTATACCGAGGTGTTCGATCAGGCGCAGCGCGACCGTCTGCACGAGAACATGGCCGGTGCCATGGCGCCCTGTTCGCAATCGGTGAAAGAGCGCTGGTATGCGGTGCTTGAGAAAGTGCACCCCGACTATGCCGCCGGTGTGCGTAACGCTTGCGAGAAAGACGAAGTGGCGATTTCGGTGACCGATGAGACGCCGACGAAGGTCGCAGACTAAAACAACCGGGGCGACAGGGTTATTATCGTGCCGCCCCTTCTTTACCCGACCAGCATTTACCCGATCATTGGGCCACCCGGCCCCACGGTTTCATCGTAATGCCGTTTCAGCCGCATGAGTGCGATCCGAAGCACGATCTTGCCCGAACGCGCTGACCAACCGAGCCGTTTTTCGGTGGTCTCCAACCCCTCCAGATAGCAGCAACAGCGCAGCACCACGTCCGACAGGCCGGGGCCGAGGTCGGCCATGGCATCGGCCACCCTCTTGCGCGCCTCCGCCGCGGCCATGGCGCCTGCCCCATCTCGCCCGCCGCTGGGTTTGGCGCCGGGGGGCAGAAAGTGGTCCCAGTTCTGCGTAACCTCACCACCCATCTGCGCCAGTTCGAAATCTTCGCGCAGCCTTTCGCCCGCATGGACCAGCCCCTCGTTCAAGAAGGGCGCGCCGGATTTGTCGCGCCGCCTTGCAAGGGTCGACAGCGGGCTTTCTGACAAGCAATAGCGGCCTCGGCGCGGGGCCGTATCCGCATCTGCGCCCAGGTCTGCGGCGGGCGCGTCGGGCCCGCCCAGAAAGGCGGCCTGATCTTCGGCAAAGCCGTCTGCGGCTGCGCCCTGCTCTTCAAGCATGCGCCGCAGCGCCGCGCGCCCGGCGCTGGTGATATGATAGCGTGTCACCCGGCCTGTGCTGCCCGGCGCGATCCAGTCTTTCAACGCCATCGCCTGCGCCACGGCGCTGTCGACCACGGCAGTGCGTGCACCGGGGCCAGTGTCCGTCTCGCGCAGGACGACGGCCTTTTCCATCCCTTCGGCCACGGCGAGGATCGCGCCTGCCTCATGCAGGCGCCGCAGGACGCGCAGCGCCTCGGCGGCGAAAGTGTCTTCGTCAATAAGGGGGGCGGCGGGTTTGGTCATTGTCGCTGTCTTTCCTGCTGGGGGGCCAGCAGTACAATCCAAGGCGCGCCGCACCGCCCCGAGCCTGCGCAGGGCGGCATCCACCAGCGGATCGTCGCGCCGTGTCTCGATACGGCGAATTTGGCGCATGATGGTCGAGGCATGACAGCCAGCTTGGCGTGCCAAGGCCCGGATCGGGGCGCCGGTCTCCGTATGTGCGAGGTAATGCAGGGCTCCGTGCGGCACCCATCCCGGCAGGACGGACTGTTGAATTTGGTGATGCGCCTTCAATTGACTGCCACTTCCATTTTGGCGGGTCCCCAAGCTGGGTGAGTTATCCCCAGAGTTATTCACAACCTATGGATGTTTTGGTTACCCGTTCGTTAAAATCGTCGCATTTGGCAATGATTGTTTCCAAAAGGTAAACGCCACCAAAAGGCGCCGTTCGCCGGGAACCCGCAACACGCAACACCCGGAAAGGTTGTGCAACACTTCGCCGATCCGGGGTGATTCACCTCTCAGAAATCGGAGAATGTGATGCAAGATCTACTGACCATGTTGCAAAAACTTCACCGCCCGCGCCTGCTGATGCGGGCCGCCCGCATCGGGGCCGAGGACTACCGCCGCGGCACCCATTTGCCACGGATACTGGGCTTTGGCATATTGCCACGCCACGGCACCGCGCTGATCAAACTGATCGAGATCGAGGCCGCGTTGGACACCCAGCGCAAGACGGCGGATGCAAGCTATAGTCTGATCCGCCATGTAGATGTTCTTATTGCCATGGTTGGCGAGGCGCGGTTCTTGAAGGCCGCGATGATGCCTAGCGCCTGAATTGCAATGCGGGGGGATCGCCCCCGCCGCAAAGCTTTAGCTAAAGCTATCCGGCTCTGCCGCCTTACGGGTCGCGACAAAGGCATCGAGCGCTTCGCGAATGGCTGGATCCAGCGCAGGCTGCTGATAGTCGGCCAGCATCTTTTCGACCCGCGCGGTGGCAAGGCTCTGCGTGTCGCGCGCGCCCTCGTCCGACCAAGTCTCGAAGGGTTTGTAGTCCAACAGATCCGACTTCCAAAAGGCATCGCGGAAATTGCTCTGCGTATGGGCGCAGCCGAGGTAATGCCCCCCCGGCCCCACTTCGCGGATCGCGTCCATGGCCTGCGCGTTCACGTCGATCTCCACCCCACGGGCAAGGTGATGCAACGTGCCCAGTTGATCCGCATCCATGACGAACTTCTCGAAAGAGGATACAAGCCCCCCTTCCAGCCAGCCACAGGCGTGCAGCATGAAGTTCACCCCTGAGAGCAATCCCATGTTCAGACTGTTCGAGGTCTCGTAAGCCGCCTGCGCATCGGGCAGTTTCGAGCCAGTGAAGGACCCAGCGCTGCGGTACGGAAGGTTGAGCCGGCGGGCCAGTTGCCCAGCGCCATAGGTGATATGCGCAGCCTCGGGCGTGCCGAATGTGGGCGCGCCCGAGTTCATGTCGATGGAGGTGACGAAAGCCCCCATGATCACCGGTGCCCCGGGGCGGACAAGCTGGCTATAGGCGATGCCCGCCAGCGTCTCGGCCAAGACCTGTGTCAACGTGCCTGCCACGCTCACCGGAGCCATGGCGCCGCCCACGATGAAGGGTGAGATGATGCAGGCCTGATTGTTCTCGGCATAGACCTTGAGCGCGCCCATCATCACATCGTCAAACGTCATCGGCGAGTTGATATTGATGAGCGAGGTCATCACCGTGTTTTCCTGCACAAAGTCCTTGCCGAAGAGGATACCGCACATGTCGACGGAATCCTGTGCCCGGCTGGGTTCGGTCACCGATCCCATGAAGGGTTTGTCGCTCAGCGTCATATGGGCATGCAGCATATCAAGGTGACGTTTGTTCACCGGGATATCTGTCGGCTCGCATACCGTCCCTCCCGAGTGATGCAGCCACTTGGACATATAGCCCAGTTTCACGAACTTCTCGAAATCCGCCATCGTGGCATAGCGCCGCCCCCCGGCGGCATCGCGCACGAAGGGCGGGCCATAGACGGGGGCGAGCACAAGGTTCCTCCCCCCGATTACCACATCCCGATCTCGGTTGCGGGCCACTTGGGTGATCGTCGAAGGCGCGGTGGAACAAAGCTTGCGTGCCAGCCCCCGTGGGATGCGCACCCGCTCCCCCTGCACATCGGCCCCGGCCTCACGCCAGAGCGCCAATGCCTCGGGGTTGTCGGGGAAGTTCACGCCGATCTCTTCCAGCACCGCATCGGCGTTCTGTTCGATGATTTCCAGCGCCTCTTCGGTCAGCACTTCGAAGTTCGGGATATTCCGTTCGATATAGCGCGCTGTCTCGAAAGAGACGGCTGTGCGTGCCGCGCGTCTTGCCGCACCACCACCGCCGCGTGCCCGTCGTGCTGATTCCGCCATTGCTCTATCCTTCCCGCAAGTCTTGGCCCGTCACTACCCCATTCCCGGCAGGCGCTTCGCGCGGATAACGCCCCCTAGCGGCAAAAAGCGACATCGCGTGCCGTCCCCGCGCCACTTGCGCGAATTAAACGCGGGCGGCACCGGTCTTCGGCCTGCTAGAGACTTGCCAGAGCGCGCGCACGGGCCTAATCACAGCCCCATGACAGATATCACCCATGACCGCCTTCTCATCATCGACTTCGGCAGCCAGGTCACGCAGCTTATCGCGCGTCGCCTGCGGGAGCTGAATGTCTTTTGCGAAATCCACCCGTTCAACACGGTGGACGAAGCCTTCCTCAAGGAATTCGCGCCTAAGGCGGTGATCCTGTCGGGCGGCCCGTCCTCTGTGTTTGCCGAAGGCGCGCCGCGTCCGCCGCAGGCTGTTTTTGAACTGGGCGTGCCGATCCTTGGCATCTGCTATGGCCAGCAAGTCATGATGCATTGCCTTGGCGGCCATGTGGAGCGCGGCCATGGCACCGCTGAATTCGGTCGGGCCTTTGTCACCCCCACGGGCCAACAGCTTGATCTGCTCGAAGGCTGGTTCGCCACCGACCGTGAACAGGTCTGGATGAGCCACGGTGATCACGTCAGCAAGATCGCCCCGGGGTTCGAGGTCTATGGCACCTCCCCCAACGCGCCTTTCGCCATTACCGCGGATGTCGAGCGTCACTTCTACGCCGTGCAGTTCCACCCCGAGGTGCACCACACCCCCAACGGCCCGCGTCTCTATGAGAACTTCGTGCGTTTGGCGGGCTTCAAGGGCGACTGGACCATGAGCGCCTATCGTGAAGAAGCCATTGCCGCGATCCGCGAGCAGGTCGGCGACCAAAAGGTGATCTGCGGCCTTTCGGGTGGTGTCGACAGTTCCGTCGCCGCGGTGTTGATCCATGAGGCTATCGGCGACCAGCTGACTTGCGTCTTCGTTGACCACGGTCTGCTGCGCAAGGGTGAGGCCGAAGAGGTCGTCACCATGTTCCGCGATCATTACAACATGCCGCTGATCCATGCCGACGAGCAGGAACTGTTCTTGGGCGAGCTCGACGGTGTCTCCGACCCCGAGACCAAGCGCAAGATCATCGGCAAGCTCTTTATCGACGTATTCCAGAAACACGCCAAGGAAGTGGGCGATGCCACCTTCCTCGCCCAAGGCACGCTCTACCCGGATGTCATTGAAAGCGTCAGCTTCTCCGGTGGGCCTTCGGTGACGATCAAGAGCCACCACAACGTCGGTGGCTTGCCCGAAAAGATGGGCCTGAAACTGGTCGAACCGCTGCGTGAACTCTTCAAAGACGAGGTGCGCGAACTGGGCCGTGAACTGGGCCTGCCGCCGTCCTTCATTGGGCGCCACCCCTTCCCCGGACCGGGTCTTGCGATCCGCTGCCCCGGTGAGATCACCCGCGAGAAGCTCGACATCCTGCGCGAAGCCGATGCGGTCTATATCGACCAAATCCGCCGCCATGGGCTTTATGACGATATCTGGCAGGCCTTCGTGGCGATCTTGCCGGTGCGCACCGTGGGCGTGATGGGCGATGGCCGGACCTATGACTTCGCCTGCGCCCTGCGTGCGGTGACCTCGGTGGATGGGATGACGGCGGATTACTACCCCTTCTCGCATGATTTCCTTGGTGAGACCGCCACACGGATCATCAATGAGGTGCCGGGCATCAACCGCGTGACCTATGACATCACCTCGAAACCTCCGGGCACTATCGAGTGGGAATAAAATGCGGGTGGCCCTGACCGGCCACCTTCGCTGCGCCACCCGGGCCGAGGCGGATCGGGTGCGCGCAGGACTCGACGTGCATCTGCGTCTCACCCGGGCCGAGCCGGGCTGCCTCAGCTTCGACGTGACCCCGACCGACGATCCCCTTGTCTGGCAGGTATCGGAGCTCTTTACCGACCGGGCGGCCTTTGAGGCGCATCAGGCCCGTGCCGTAGCATCGGACTGGGCGCGGCTCACCGCCGGGATCGCCCGCGACTATCAGATCACAGAAACCACATGAGCCCCACCTTTCGCGCCGCACTCTGGATGATCGGCTCCATCGGGTCATTCTCCACCATGGCCGTGGCGGGGCGCGAACTCTCGGCGCGGTTCGACACTTTCGAAGTGATGCTCTACCGCAGCGTGATTGGCGTGATCATCGTCCTGTCGCTTGCCGGGGCCACGGGCGCATGGCGGCAGATCAACACCCGGAACTTTGGCCTGCAACTGCTGCGCAACCTTGCCCATTTCACCGGGCAGAACCTGTGGTTCCTCGCCGTGTCGCTAATCCCGCTGGCACAGGTCTTCGCGCTTGAGTTCACCTCGCCCCTCTGGGTCATCGTCCTGTCGATCTTTCTGCTGGGCGAACGGCTGACCGCGACACGGGCGCTGGCCGGGGTTATGGGCTTTATCGGCATCCTAATCGTGGCACGGCCCGATATCGGCAACCTAAACACCGGCATTCTGGCGGCGGCGGGCTGTGCCGTCTTCTTTGCCCTGACCAATGTGCTGACCAAACGGCTGACGCGGACCCAAGGGATCACCACCATCCTCTTCTACCTCACCACGCTGCAACTGCTGTTCGGCCTGATCGCGGCGGGCTACGATGGCGATATCGCCAGCCCCACGGCTGAGACGATGCCCTTTCTGCTACTGGTCGGCGCCTGCGGGCTGCTGGCGCATTACTGCCTGACCAACGCACTCAGCCTTGCCCCCGCGACCGTGGTGGTGCCGATCGATTTTGTCCGCCTTCCGGCCATCGCCGTGGTCGGGATGCTGCTCTATGCCGAAGCGTTGGATGTCTGGGTCTTCGTCGGGGCCGCGATCATCTTTGCTGGCAACTACCTCAACATCTGGTTTGAGACCCGCAAAGCACACCCAAGGTAATGTTTGCGCAGATTTCAACCTGACCCAAGGTCAGTGATTGACGCAAAAGGCAGCAATCCGCTTAGGGTCTGTGGACATTCAGGATTCCCAAGCTGGCTGAAATCTGATTCAAGCTTCCAAAATGGAGGTTTGAATGAACGAAGAGCGGTTTGTGTTGACAGATGAGGTCTGGGTCCGCCTTGCGCCCCA